>Ga0187863_10004097_pt1 | contig 10497 bp, 8 predicted proteins | sample June2016WEW_11_1_FD_132975 | JGI IMG/M metagenome (GOLD analysis project Ga0187863, IMG submission 132975) | Peatland microbial communities from SPRUCE experiment site at the Marcell Experimental Forest, Minnesota, USA - June2016WEW_11_10 | ecosystem: Environmental > Terrestrial > Soil >...
CCTGAGGTCAGCAAGCTATTGATGTACGGCAGAGTTTTTGAACCATACACGGAGCTCTGCGACTCGTTCTCTTCGATGATGACGAAGACATAATCATATTGCGGCATGCCCTCCAGGTTGTACGCGTACTCCTGCGCGGCCGGGATGGCGACGGTGTTCAGGTCCGTCCCCGAGCAGCCGTCGGCATTGGCGCTATCAAAGCTCGCGACGTCCGGGCAGTCGAAGTTGCCGCGCAGCTCACCCACGGTGTCGCCGCGGTCGACGAACTTCGCCGCCAGGGTGAGGCGCCCCTGGGCAATCACCGATTCCTTCACAACCGCTGCTTGGTCCGAGGCGTTCGTGATCTGGGTGGGCGGCAGCAGCAAGTTTGCGGTGTTGGAGACACCGATGCGCTGAGCCAGCGTGGCGACCGCCTGGTTGTAGGTCACACCCTGGTTCTCGATGGCCAGAGCCACCTCGGTGGACAGCGGGGTGATGTTGACGGTCGCAGCCAGCAGGGGGCTCTTGGTCGCGGCCTGGATCTGGGCCACGTTGACGCGGAACACATCGCGGCTGGCGATCGCATTGCCGTTGTTCGTGGCGCTGGTGCTGATCTGAGCGACTAGCGGCGCCAGAATCGAGCTGGACAACTTGAAGCTGCCCGTGGCTGAGGTGGTTGTGGAGGGCTCGCCTGGATCGCAGGCGCCGTTGCCGTTCAGGTCGAAGCAAACCGTGGCACCGGCGTACACCGAGGCTGCCGTGCTCGAGGGTGAGGAGGCCGCCGCCGTGTCGGCGAACACCGGCGGAGTGAAGTAAGCACCACCCACCACGCCTTGGACGATGGACACCGAGGCGAAAGCGGAAGGGGCACAGAGCGCGAGTACGCTCGCGACAGCTGCTGCGACTTTCGTGGGACGCGGCAGCGGGAACTTGGAATTCATATTCAATTATCTCCCGGAGGATTACAGTAAAAAGAGGGTGCGTTCAGGCGGCTTGGCGGCGACGGCCGCGGATACCGAAAAAGCTCAGGCCCGAAGCGAACAGCCACAGAGCCGCCGGAATCGGGACCGGAGCAGCTTCCGTCAGCGTCCAGCTGGAAGCGATGCCGGGCGAATCGAGCGCCAGCTGGGTCGAGTTGCCCTCGGCTTGGCTGAACGAATCGCTCTGCAGGAAGTTGGCGGCAACCACCTGGTAGATGCCGTTGGCCGAATCATTGATATAGGCGAACTCGTAATCCGGCGAACTGTTGGTCGCGGCATCGACGTCGGAAAATATGAAGTTGTTGAGCGCACCGTTGGCGTAGACGGTCACCGGCGTCGTGTCATCAAAGTTCCCCAAGCTCGGGTTCCAGGCGTTGGCCTGCAGCGTCGAATTGCCGTAGGTGACGCCGCTGATGGTGACGGGTGCGAAAGCAATGCCATTCAGCGCAACTTGGATGTTGCCGACGTTGGTCACCGATTGGCCGCCATTGGTGGTGGTGCCGGTGAAATCGCCCGTGACCTCCTGGCCGTCGCCAAAGGTATAGGAAAAATCGAACGTGCTGGCGCTCGCCGCTGCACTTGCGCCGAGTAGCGCCGCGACTACCGCCGCCTTTACGTAACCATTCATTGTTCAGACCTCACTCGATTGATGATTGGGATTCGTGCGCCGAATCTCCCTGGGTAGTCAAGATTCGCTTCGCGACCGCGCGCATCTTCCTTTGAAGTTGTATCTCCCACTTGACGCTTTCTTTAAGAAATTGCGACACGGGACACACGTTGAATATCAAGAAGTGTTAAGCGACGAATTTTTTCCGCGCGAGACCCGCGCAACGGCAGAACAAATCTGTCATCTGCATTTGCGATTATCCGGGTATGAGAGTCGCCATCAGCATCAAACCGCAGTTGCGCAGCTGGATCGAACACAACCTCGATCGGGGCTGCGCGCCCGAGCAGTTGATCGAGGGCATGATCGCGCAGCGATTCGATCCGCCGATCGCCCAGGGCTTGGTGCGCGCGTTCCTCGACGCCCGCGCGACGGGCGTACCACTGACCGACGATGTCTTGAGGATCGACTTGCCCGACGCCGCCTACGCGAATGACCCGCCACGGATGACGGCAGGCAACTCGATCCGCGTCGGCGACCGGCTCGTTTCGGTGGTTGCGCGCCTATCGCGACCGTTCATTGCCGTGCTTGCCAATGTGTTGAGCGCCGAGGAATGCGAGCAGCTGATTGCGCTCGCACGGCCGCGCTTGACGCCTTCGACGGTGGTCGATCCGGTCACGGGCGAAAAGCGCGTCGCCGACTATCGAAACAGCGAGGGGATGTTCTTCTTACCGGGCGAGACGCCGTTCATCGCGGCACTGGAAGCACGGTTCTCGCAGATCATGAATTCACCGGTCGAGCACGGCGAAGGTCTGCAAGTCCTGCGCTACGGTCCCGGCACCCGCTACACGCCTCACCACGATTATCTCGTACCCCGCAACAAGGCGAGTGAAGAGTCGCTCCGTCGCAGCGGACAGCGGGTCAGCAGCCTCGTGGCGTACTTGAACGATGTGCCGGGCGGGGGCGAAACGACTTTCCCCCACGCGGGCTTGTCGGTTTGCCCGCAGCGGGGGAACGCGGCGTATTTCGAATACTGTAACGGTCGCGGTCAGGTCGACGCGGCATCGCTGCACGCCGGCGCGCCCGTGACCCAAGGGGAAAAATGGGCGGTGACGAAATGGATGCGCGAACGCCCCTTCGTCCCGGCGGGCTCCCCTTAGGCCGGACTCCCCGGAGCGCCCGGAATCCACGACGTGCCGGCCAGCGGCACCCCCGCCATTGCCGCCGCCTCCACGGTCAACGCCACCAGATCCTCCTTCTCGAGGTGATGCACGTCCTGCTTGCCGCAGGCGCGCGCAATGGTGGTCAATTCCATGTTCAGCGTTTTCAGATAATTCCGCAGGCGCTTCGCTCCCACCGCCGGCTCGAGCCGCAGCTCCAACTCGGCGTCTTGAGTGGTGATGCCGACCGGACATCTGCCCGTGTGGCAATGGTGGCAAAATCCCGGTGCCGTGCCGAGACGCGCATAGTCCTTGGTCGCGGGACGATGTTCTCCGTGCACGACGTAGGAGTCGCTGTTGCAGCCGAGCGCCATCAACACCCCTTGGCCGATCGCCACCGCATCCGCACCCATGGCGAGCGCCTTGGCCACGTCCGCGCCGCTGCGAATGCCGCCGGAGATCACCAGCTGCACCTTGCCGCGCATATTGAGATCGTCGAGCGCGTCCACCGCCTGGCGCAGAGCCGCGAGCGTCGGTATGCCGACGTGCTCGATGAACACGGTCTGGGTGGCAGCCGTCCCGCCCTGCATGCCATCCACCACGATCACATCGGCGCCGGCGTGCACCGCAAGCTTCACGTCGTTGAACACGCGCGTCGCGCCCACCTTCACGTAGATCGGCTTTTCCCAATCCGTGATCTCGCGCAGCTCCTTGATCTTGATCACCAGATCGTCCGGGCCGGTCCAGTCGGGGTGGCGCGACGCGGAGCGCTGATCCACGCCCTCGGGCAGGGTGCGCATGCGCGCGACGCGCGGATTGACCTTCTGGCCCAGGAGCATGCCGCCGCCGCCGGGCTTCGCGCCCTGCCCGATGACGATCTCGATGGCATCTGCGCGCCTGACGTCGTCGGGATTGAACCCGTAGCGCGACGGCAGGCACTGGTAGATCAACGTCTTCGAGGACGCGCGCTCCTCCGCGGTCATCCCGCCGTCGCCGGTCGTGGTCGAGGTCCCCATCTCGGTGGCGGCGCGGCCCAGCGCTTCTTTGACCCGTGCCGACAGGGCGCCGAAGCTCATGCCCGCGACCGTGATGGGGATGCCGAGCTCGATCGGCTTGGTGGCGAAGCGCGTACCGAGCACGGTCTTGGTCGCGCAGCGCTCGCGGTAGCCCTCGAGCGGATAGCGCGACAGCGAGGCGGCCAGGAACAATAGATCGTCGAAGTTCGGCACCCGCCGCTTCGCGCCGAGTCCGCGAATCTCGTAGAGACCCGTAGCGGCGGCGCGCTGAATGTAGTCGATGGTCGCCCGGTCGAAGCCGGCGGACTCTTCTCGCTGGGTGCCCGGCGCCTCGCCGTCCGGCCGGGGGGTATCGCTCACGGGCCGTTCCGCGCTCATGGCTCAGTACTCCTGATCGGCATCGGCATGCCAGTGATACAAGCTCTTGGCGGACGCCACACGCTTGAAGTCGGCGGGATCATGGGCCAATCCCGCGGCGGCCAGGAGGCTCTTGACGGCGGCGCGGTCGGTATCCGACATGGCCTCGAATCGAGCGTCGGCTCCGAGCGAGCGGACCTTGCCGCGGACATAGATCACGGCCTCGTACAAGGAATCGCCGAGGGCATCGCCGGCGTCGCCGCAGATGACCAGCCGCCCGGCCTGCGCCATGAACGCGGAGAAGCTTCCGACGCTGCCGCCGATCACGATGTCCGCGCCCTTCAGCGAAATCCCGCAGCGCAGGGAGGCATCGCCGTCGACCACCAGCAGTCCGCCGTGCGCGGACGCGCCCGCAGCCGTGGAAGCAAACCCTTTCACGTGTACGCGGCCCGACATCATATTCTCGGCGGCGCCGGGTCCCGCATTGCCGTGCACGGTGATGGAGGCATGCTGGTTCATCCCCGCCACGTAGTAGCCCACGTGCCCATGAATGTGCACGTCGAGTTCCGCATCGAGGCCGCAGGCGATGGAATGCGCTCCGTCGGGATGGTGAACGCGAATCTGCGACACGCCTTCGTCCGCCGCGCGCCGGTGCAGGAAGAAATTGAGAGCGCGGACCGTCTCCTTGGAGAGATCGAAGTCGCGAGCGGACGGAACCGGCTTCAGATTCGCCATCGGTAGATTTCCTCCGGCTTGGGCTCGAACAGTTCGGCGTTGGCGATCTGCGGCAGATGCGCCAACGAGCGGAACTCCGAGGCGATCGCGACGTACTCGTCGGTCTCCGCCACGACGGCGGGCTTGCACGCGAACGCATCGCGTACGATGAGCAGCTCCGTATCCGTCCCCATCAGGAAGGTGTAGAACCCGTCGAGCACGCTGAAGCCGCGTTGCACCGCCGTCGTGAGATCGTCCCCCTCGCGCAGCCGCCACTCGAAATAGCGGCACGCGGCCTCCGTGTCGTTGTCGGTCTCGAACTCGATGCCGAGCGGCTCGAGTGCCTTGCGCACCAGATGCGGGTTCGAGAGCGAGCCGTTATGGACGAGGCAGAAGTCGCGCCCCGCGGTGAAAGGATGCGCGTGCGCCGGCGTGACCGCGGACTCGGTGGCCATGCGGGTGTGCGCCACCAGGTGCGACCCCTTCAGCTCCTCGAATCGGTAACGGCGGGCGATGTCTGCCGGCGCCCCCACATCCTTGTACAAGTCGATCGACTGGCCGACCGAGAGCACCGCAACCTCGGGTGCGGAGCGCGCCAGCCACGCGGTCAGCGCGTCCGGGTCCGACCCCGAGGTCAACACCGCATGGTTGCCGTGCGCGGCCAGCTCCTGCGCGGGACCGAACTCACGACGCAGCCTCTGCAGCAATTCCTTCCAATCCACGGAATGCTCGCCGGCATACAGGCTGAGCTTGCGGCAATCCTCCGCGACCGGCTCCGTGTACACCGCGAGTCCCGCCGAGTCGGGTCCGCGTTCCGTCATGCCGATCAGCATGGGCACCATGAGCGCACCGAGGCGATCGCGCAGCGGCGCATTCTTGATCAACAATCCGACGATTCCACACATGCGGCGGCTCCGATCGCCCGCGCCGGGCGTTCTAGAAGAATTCCAGATAGCGTTTCGATTCCCACTCCGAGACGTGCCGCGAGTACTCGGTCCATTCCATCCGCTTCAGGCGGATGAACTCGCGCGCTAGACCCTGGCCCAGACCTCCACAAATCACCGGATCCGCTTCGAGCGCGTCGATCGCTTCGTTCAGCGACTGCGGCAACAGCTTGATGCCCTTCTCCTTGATCTGCTCGGGCGTGAGCTCGTACAGATTGATGTTCTGCGCCGGGCCCGGATCGAGCTTGCGATCGATGCCGTCGAGTCCCGCCGCGATCAACGCGGCCGAGACGAGGTACGGGTTGCATCCGGAATCCGGGAGCCTGATCTCGAGCCGGCCGAACGGCACGCGCACGCAGGCGGTGCGGTTGTTGTCGCCGTAGGCGATGTACGCCGGCGCCCAGGTCGAGCCCGACAGCGATCGGCCCACGACCAGCCGCTTGTAGGAATTCACGGTGGGCGCCGCGACCGCGGCGAGCGCGCGCGCGTGCGCGAGCACGCCGGCGAGGAAATGATAGGCCAGCGGGGACAGCCCCATCCCGGACTTGTCGCCCGCGTCGTGGAAGGCGTTCTTCTGCGATTTCGAGCCCAACGACACGTGGAAATGCGCACCGCTGCCGGTGCGGTTGGAAAACGGCTTCGGCATGAACGTCGCGATCATGCCGTGCTTGTGCGCGATTTCGCTCGCGGCCATCTTCACGAACGTGAAATTGTCGGCCGACTTGAGCGCATCGGCGTAGGTGAAATTGATCTCGAACTGGCCATTGCCGTCCTCGTGATCGATTTGATACACGTCGATGCCGACGGCGCGCAGCCCCGCCACCATCTCGTCCAACGCCTCGCGCGTGCGATACAAGCCCTTGTAGTCGTAGCACGGCTTGTCCAGGTCATCCGTGGGATCCGCGGGGCCGAGACTCCCGTCGGCGCGCCGGGAAAGCAGCATGAATTCGGGCTCGATGCCGGTGAACAGGGTATATCCGCGCTCCTCGAGCCGCGCCGTCTGCGCCTTGAGCGCGACCCGCGAGCAATACGGGTAGGATTTGCGATTGACCACGCCGTTGCAGATCAGCCGCGCATATCCCGGCATCCATGGAATCAGGGATAGCGTCGACAGATCCCCCACCGCCATGTAATCCGGCCCCTCGGGTCCCATCCCGAGGCCCCAGACGGCGAAGCCGGCGAATCCCGCTCCGTCGGTGAGGACCATGTCGAGGTGCTCGACCGGAACCGCCTTGGCCTTCGCCGACCCGTGAATATCGACGAACTGCGCCAGCACATAGCGAATCTCGTGCTCCCGGCAAAACTTCTGGGCCTCTTCCCGATTCATGCTGGATACTCCTCTTTATTGTGATTGGGCGCGTTGTGGTTCCAGCGGCGCGCACCGACGCGGCATGCGCGCTCAAAGCCGCGAAGGGCATGCGAACCCAATGGAATTCCGCCTTTGCATGATCGTTTTCGGAGCTCGCATGTGCGAATATTAAGCACGAAGTTTAACTGTGGAGCAACTTAATTTGCGTAACGCGCAATGGCCATGACCCGCAAGCCTTCCCGCTCGAATTCCCGCGGAACGTCCGCCATCAAGACCAAGGGCGCGGATCGCGCCGACAGTCCGGCCCTTGATCTCGGCCGCACGGCGAGGCGCTTGCGCGAGAGCCAGAATCTTACGCTCGCGGACGTGGCGCGGCGCGCGGACATCTCGAGCGCCATGCTGAGCCGCCTCGAGACCGGCCGGGTCTCACCGAGCCTGGAGACCATCGTCGCCCTGGCCCAATCCCTGGGGGTGACGGCCTCGGTGCTGATGCAGCGGGTGGGCGCCGACGACGGCGGTGCGCAGCTGATCCGGGCGGGCGAGGGCCTGGAAACCGTACGCAGCGGCACCCGGCGCGGACATACCTACCACCTGCTCGCGGCTCAACGCGGCCCGCGCAAGGTATTCGAGCCCTTCCTGGTGACGTTGAACGACCGCAGCGAGGTGTTCCCGGGATTCCAGCATCCGGGCGTCGAATTCATCCACCTGCTGACCGGCGTCCTGCACTACCGGCATGGCCGGCATACGTACGTGATGCGCCCGGGCGACACGCTGACCTTCAACGGAGACGTCGCGCACGGGCCCGAGCGGCTCGAGAAGGTGCCGATACGAATGCTCTCCATCATCATCTACGGCCCCGGAGAAGAGGCCGGATAACCCGTCCGGGCAGAGATACCGCTCGCGACGGATGTCCGCTAAGCTCTCCTCGATCACGCGATTATCGAAGGGAGAACTGCCTTGCCAAGAATCGACCGGACCCCCGGCGCCCGCGGGCGCGGGGGTTACTTGTTCTATTGCGCGATTTTGGCCGCGACGCAGCTCGCCGCCGGAACCTCGCCGGCCGCGCCGAGCTCATCCGCCGGCGCCATCGACGAATCCCGCCTCGCGGCCGCCGATCGCGAGCCGCAGAACTGGTTCACCGGCGGACGCGATCAAGGCGGCACCTATTACTCGCCGCTGGCGAGCATCACCGCCGCCAACGTGAACAAGCTGGGATTTGCCTGGGCCTACGATCTGGGCGCTCCGCAGCGGGGACAGGAGTCGACGCCGATCGTCGTCGATGGAGTCATGTACACCTCCGGGACCTGGGGCTACGTGTACGCGCTCGATGCCGCGACGGGCAAGGAATTGTGGCGCTACGATCCCAGGTCCGCCCCGTTTGCCGGGCGGCAACCGTGCTGCGACCTCGTCAACCGCGGCGTCGCGGTATGGAAAGGCAAGGTGTACGTTGCCTCCACCGACGGGCGGCTGCATGCGCTGGACGCCTCGACCGGCAAGAAGATTTGGGAAGCCGACACCATCGTCGACCATCAGCTTCCCTACTCGAGCACCGGTGCGCCGCAGATCGCCGGGAACGTGGTGGTCATCGGCAACGGCGGCGGCGATATGAGCGTCGGCGGCGTACGCGGTTACGTATCGGCCTACGACCTCGAGACCGGCGCCTTCAAGTGGCGTTTCTTCACCGTGCCTCCGGCGCCGGGGCAGCCGCTCGAGAGCCCGGATCTCGCCGCGGCCGCGAAAACCTGGGATCCCCATCGCGACCCGAAATACAAGGGCGGCGGGACGGTCTGGGACGGTTTCGCCTACGATCCCGCGCTGAAGCTGGTCTATTTCGGCACCGGCAATGCCGCGCCGTACGACCTGCGGCAGTTGGGCAACCCCAATCTCGACGGGCTTTACACGGCCTCCATCATCGCTTTGCACGCGGACACCGGGCGTCTCGCCTGGCATTACCAGACGACTCCGAACGATCACTGGGATTTCGACGCCACCCAGAAGCTGATTCTCACCGACCTCGATGTGGGCGGCGCGCACCGGCAGGTGCTCATGCAGGCGAACAAGAACGGATTTTTCTACGTGCTCGACCGCGGCACGGGCGAACTGCTCTCGGCGAAGAACTTCTCCTACGTCAATTGGGCCTCCGGCGTGGACATGAAGACCGGCCGCCCGATCCCGACCCGGCAATCCGACTGGCTGTCCTCGCCGAAGAACATCTATCCCGCCTGGTCCGGCGCGCACACCTGGAACCCCATGTCGTACGACGCCGCGACCCATCTCGTCTACATACCGGTGATCGATACGCCGAGCGTGTGGGTCGACCTCGCAGGCAACGGCGGCGCCTTGAAATTCCTGGACGGATTCTACTCCACGAACGGGATTTTCCCGGACGACAGCTATGTCGCCGCGGATCTCAAGCGGCTGTACGGTCCACTGCCCGAACTCACGGCGCTCAAAACGGAGCGCAAGGTGAAGCTCGTGCGAGAGCTCATTCGCGCTTGGGATCCCATCGCCGGAAAAATCGTCTGGGAGCACGAGACCTCGAGCGGCATGCGCGGCTACGACGGCGGCGTGATGTCCACCGCGGGAAACCTCGTGTTCCAAGGCCGCGGCAGCGGCGGGCTATGGGTGTATGCGGGCGACACGGGCAAGGTGCTCAGAATCATCGAAACGGGAAGCCACATCATGGCGGCGCCCACGACCTATGCGATCAAGGGCGAGCAATACGTCGCCGTGCAGGCGGGCTATGGCGGCACCGGCATCGCCGAAGGCCCGGTGCCGCCGCAAAGCGCCACCAATAAATACGAGAACACCAGCCGGATCATCGCGTTGAAGCTCGGCGGCGGTGCCGTACCCCCGCCGCCGGCGCGCATCGAAGAACCGTTCGAGAAACCGCCGCAGCAAACGGCAACGAAGGCCGAGATCGATGCGGGCGAGGTCGAGTTCACGTCGGAGTGCTCGCGCTGCCACGCGCTCGGCATCAACGTCACGCCCGATCTGCGCCGCCTCAATGCCGGCCTTCACGCGGAATTCAAGGACATCGTGCTGCACGGATTGCTCGCGCCGGCGGGCATGGAACGCTTCGACGACATCCTGAGCGAGAAGGATGTCGAGAACATCCATGCCTATCTCATCGACCAGAGCTGGATCGCTTACCGCGCCCAGGAGGCCAAGCACAAGTAGCGGCGCAATGCACCGACCCCGGCGGCTCCGGGGTCGGTGTCGGGGTCGTCAGTCGGCGACCTTATACGACTCCAATTCGTTGGTGAAGCGCGCATTGCGGACACCGTTGGTATCGTAGTTCTCCTCCACGCTCTTGACCTCGCGTTTCACTTCGGGCGCGTACCAGTAGGCCTGATAGAGACGCCCGGTCACCGTTTCTTCCGTAACGCGGACGGTTTGCGCCGCCGCCGTCGTGCCCTGGGCGCCGGACTGAA
>Ga0187863_10004098_pt1 | contig 10494 bp, 6 predicted proteins | sample June2016WEW_11_1_FD_132975 | JGI IMG/M metagenome (GOLD analysis project Ga0187863, IMG submission 132975) | Peatland microbial communities from SPRUCE experiment site at the Marcell Experimental Forest, Minnesota, USA - June2016WEW_11_10 | ecosystem: Environmental > Terrestrial > Soil >...
AGCTCGGCGAGTTCGTCCTTGCCGTCCTCGTCGCCCAGCTCCTTCTGGATCGCCTTCATCTGCTCGTTGAGGTAGTACTCGCGCTGCGTCTTCTCCATCTGGCGTTTGACGCGGGTGCGGATGCGCTTCTCGACCTGCAGCACCGAGATTTCGCTCTCCATCAGGCCGAGCACCTTCTCCAGCCGCTCGGTAACGACGGGCGTTTCCAGGATCATCTGCTTGTCGGCAATCTTGACCGCAAGGTGAGAGGCAACGGTGTCGGCCAGCTTGGCGTAATCGTCGATCTGCTGGACCACGCCGACGACTTCGGGCGACACCTTCTTGTTGAGCTTCACATAGCCTTCAAACTCATTGACCACCGAGCGGGCCAGCGCTTCAGCCTCGACCTGATCGCCGGAGGAATCGCCGATGACGACCGCATCGGCCTCGTAGTACTCCTCGCGATCGGTGTATTGCTTGACCTGGGCGCGGGCGGCGCCCTCCACCAGCACTTTGACGGTGCCGTCCGGCAGCTTGAGGAGCTGCAGCACGCTGGCCAGCGTGCCAATGCCAAAGATGGCGTCGGTCGCCGGATCGTCGTCGGAAGCATTCTTCTGCGTCGCCAGCAGGATGAATGTATCCGTGCGCATCACCTCTTCGAGAGCCTTGATCGACTTCTCGCGTCCGACGAACAGCGGAACGATCATGTGCGGGAAAACGACGATGTCCCGCAGTGGCAACACCGGATACGCCCGGCTTTCACCGGTCACTAACGGCGGCTTTGGCTTGGCGGCACTGGTCATGGCCCCACTTCCTTATTGTTGTGCACGTCCACCCCGACCCGCAGGAGTGCGCGGTCGCAACGGACTGCCGTGTGGCCGGGAAGGGGATCGCGGACGGTGACCTGTCCGCACCCAAAGGGCGGGTATGAGACCCTGCCCGGAGTAGTTTACACGATCTTCGTACGCTCTTTTCACTCGCCCACTATAGGTGGCGTTGCGGCCCGAGCGTGTCAAGAAAGGGCGGTTTTCGCAGGTAAAGCGCGGGCGGCGAAGCCGCGTCGGCCTGCCGCGCGCCGAATCGGGCAGTGCCGGACCCCGGCATCACTCAGGCGCTCGCGCCGCCGGCGTCGCCAGCGCGATCCGACCGATCGGCATAGATATAGAGCGGCCGGGCCGCACCTTCGACGACCTCTCGTGAGATTACGACCTCCTCGACGCCTTCGAGGCTCGGCAGGTCGAACATGGTGTCGAGCAGGATGCTCTCCATGATCGAGCGCAAGCCCCGCGCGCCGGTCTTGCGGTCGATGGCCTTGCGCGCGATCGCCGAAAGCGCCTCGTCGGCCAAAGTGAGGTCCACCGTCTCCATCTCGAACATGCGCTGGTATTGCTTCACCAGCGCGTTCTTCGGCTCGGTGAGAATGCGCTTGAGCGACGGCTCGTCGAGATCCTCCAACGTCGCGACCACGGGAAGCCGCCCGACGAACTCGGGAATGAGCCCGTACTTCAACAAATCCTCCGGCTCAACGTCGCGGAAGATCTCGCCCTGCTTGCGGTCCTCCGGCGCCATCACTCTGGCGCCAAACCCGATCGACGTTGAACGGCCGCGCGCCGAGATGATCTTTTCCAGACCGGCAAAGGCGCCGCCGCAGACGAACAGGATGTTCGTGGTGTCGACCTGCAGGAATTCCTGTTGCGGATGCTTGCGGCCGCCCTGCGGCGGCACGCTGGCAATCGTGCCCTCCATGATCTTGAGCAGCGCCTGCTGCACGCCCTCCCCCGACACGTCGCGGGTGATCGAAGGATTGTCGGACTTTCGCGAAATCTTGTCGATTTCATCGATGTAGACGATGCCGCGCTGCGCGCGCTCGACATTGTAGTCGGCCGATTGCAGCAGCTTCAAAATAATGTTCTCGACGTCCTCGCCGACATACCCGGCTTCCGTCAGCGTGGTGGCGTCCGCCATGGTGAAGGGCACATCGAGGATGCGCGCCAGCGTCTGCGCGAGCAGAGTCTTGCCGGAGCCGGTCGGTCCGATCAGCAGAATGTTCGATTTGGCCAGCTCGACGTCGTTGTGCTTGCTCTGGTGGTTGAGCCGCTTGTAGTGATTGTGAACGGCGACCGACAGCACCTTCTTGGCGTGATCCTGACCGATCACGTAGTCGTCGAGAACCTTGCGGATTTCCCGCGGCGTCGGAATGCCGTCACGCGACTTCACCAGCGAGGACTTGTTCTCCTCGCGGATGATATCCATGCACAGCTCGACGCATTCGTCGCAAATGAAGACGGTCGGCCCGGCGATGAGCTTGCGCACTTCGTGCTGGCTCTTGCCGCAGAACGAGCAGTAGAGCGTATTCTTGGAATCGCCGCCGCCAACCTTGCTCATTCCCGTCTCCGCCTTCACCACGAGGGAAGCCGTGCGACCCTCAATACCTTGCGCTTCGCCGTGCTAAAAAACCGTAGCACCGTCCGCGTCTGCGCCCGAACACGACTTCACAGTGGGTCACTTCATACAACCGTGCATGCTAATGGCGTGCCAATCAAGAATCCATTAACGATAACGCGACTTTGGACGGGTGTGCTTTCTAGAGCACACCTGGGGGAATCCGTTTGACGCCGGCCGGGGCTGATTTTGGCGCCGATTCGTCCCATCGCCGCGCTCACACCTTGGCAAGAACCGGCTCGCTCTTGAGCGACGGTTCCTCCGGCCGTTTCTCGATGACCTTGTCGATGAGGCCGAAATCCTTGGCCATCTCGGCGGTCAGGAACATGTCGCGTTCCAGCGCATCCTCGATCTTCTTCAGCGGCTGACCGGTATGCTTGACGTAGATTTCATTCAACCGCCGCTTCAGGTTCAGAATCTCCTGGGCGTGGAGCATGATATCCGTGGCCTGACCTTGGAACCCGCCGGAGGGCTGATGCACCATGATCCGGGCGTTGGGAAGGGCAAAACGCAGGTCCTTGTTTCCCGCCGCGAGCAGGAGCGAGGCCATGGAAGCGGCCTGCCCGGTACATAGCGTCGACACCGCCGGGCGGACGAACTGCATCGTGTCATAGATCGCCAGGCCCGAGGTCACGACCCCGCCGGGCGAGTTGATATACAGTGAGACTTCCTTCTTGGGATTTTCCGCCTCGAGGAACAAAAGCTGGGCGATGACCAGCGAGGCCATGCCGTCCTCGATCGGCCCGGTGATGAAGATGATCCGCTCCTTGAGCAGCCGGGAATAGATATCGTAGGCCCGCTCCCCGCGGTTGGTCTGCTCGACCACCATGGGGACGAGGTATTGCATGTAAGTGTCCTTTGGGTCGCGCATGGGGTTCCCTGTCAGAAGTGTTCGCGTGCTCGCGCTGCGGCTCGCTCAGTGTGGCTGAGTCGGGGTTGACTGTCGAAAGAGCCGCGGACCGTAGCGCCATGAAAAGCTTCGACTATCGCAGATATGCACGGAAGCTTCCGCGACAAGACGTAGATAACTGCCCCGGTCACGCCCATTCCCTTACGCCCTCACGCCCTCACGCCTCATCTTCCTTGAATAGTTCGTCCCGTGAAACCGGCTTTTCCGTGACCTCGGCGAGTTCGATCAGGAAGTCCACCACCTTGTCCTCGAACAAGGGCGCGCGCAAGGCGGCCAGGGCCCCGGGATTTTTCCGGTAATAGTCCCATACCTCCTGCTCCCGTCCGGGCAGCTGGCGCAACTGCTCCACCACCGCGGCGTTGAGCTGCTCCTCCGTGACCTTGATATTGTTCCGTTCGCCGATCTCGGCGATGACAAGACCAAGCCGCACCCGCCGTTCGGCGATGGTACGGTATTCGGCCCGCGCCTTCTCCTCGGTCGTTCCTTCGTCCGCGAAGGTGCGACCCTGGTCCTTGAGGTCCTTCTCGATCGACGACCAGACATTGTTGAATTCCTGCTCGACCAGGCTCGGCGGCGGCTCGAATTTATGGCGCTCATCGAGTTGGTCGAGCAACGCGCGCTTGAGCTTCTGGCGCGATGCCGCCGCATGCTCACGCTGCGTGCGGTCCTTGATCGCGTCGCGGAGCTTGGCCAGCGACTCCAATCCGAGGGTCTTGGCGAAGTCGTCATCGATGGTCACGGCGCCGGGCGCCTCAACCGCCTTTGCCGTCACGGCAAAGGTGGCGTCCTTGCCGGCCATCGCCTTGGCCGGGTAGTCGTCGGGGAACTTGATGTCGAAGGTCCTGCTTTCCCCGGCTTTGATGCCCATAAGGTGGTCCTCGAACCCTGGGATAAATTGCCCCGAACCAAGGACCAGCGGAACATCCTCGCCGGCGCCGCCCTCGAACAGCTGACCGTCGATCATGCCTTGAAACGACAGGACCACCCGGTAGCCCTTTTCCGCCCCTTCGCTCTTGGCGATGAACGGCCGGTTCTGTTCGGCGATCCTTTGCAGAGTTTGATCGATCTCGGCGTCGGTGACCTCGGCGGTGAGCCGGGTGAGCTTGATGGTCTTGAAATCGGCGAGCGTGATCGGCGGCAGGATCTCGATCTCGACGGTGTAGGCGAGGTCGGATTTGCCGGCGATGACGCCCTCGACCGCGCCCTCCTCCGACGGCAGCACAACCTTCGGCTCGATGGCGAGCTTGAAGCCGTGGTCGGTGACGATCTTGCTATTGGCCTCGCGCACCGCCGCCTCGATCACCTCCGCCATTGCGGCCTTGCCGTAGAGCCGCCTGAGATGCGCGACCGGGACTTTGCCGGGCCGGAAACCTCGGAGCTGCACGCGTCCCTTCAGGTCGTCGAGCCGCTCATTGACCCGCGCCTCAAGATCGGTCGCGGGGACGACAACGCGAAATTCGCGCTTGAGGCCAGCGGCGGAAGTTTCAGTCACTTGCATTGGCACTACTCTTCACGGCCCGAGATCGAGCACATCTCGGCTAGGTTTTGGGAAAAGCCGCCCGGGCTGGTGCGGGCGGAGGGGCTCGAACCCCCACGACTTTCGTCACGGGAACCTAAATCCCGCGCGTCTACCAATTCCGCCACGCCCGCGACGGGAGGCTGTTTCGGCGGCGCGGCTTATATCACGCGGGTTACGCCTGACACTACAAAAATAGGCGCTGAATCACGGGCCTGCAAAGTTCAGCGCCGTCGCGTCAGTGCGTCTTGCGATCACCGAAGGAGCGCGCGATAGACACGCGGCAGCATATCCGACAAATCCTCGGAAATAAGGCCGGGCCCCGCCGCAACGGCGGCTTCGCCATGGAGCCAGACCGCCGCGGATGCCGCCTCGAAGGCCGGCATGCCTTGCGCGAGCAGACCGGCTGCCATCCCGGTCAGCACATCGCCGGCGCCCGCCGTTGCCAGGTAAGGCGGCGCGTTAGCGGCGATCGATGCCCGTCCGTCGGCGGCTGCCACGACTGTATCGGCGCCCTTGAGCAGCACGATTGCGCCGGTGAGCCGCGCCGCGCGGAGCGCTCTTTCGAGCTTTGACCCCACTTGAGTTTGTTTGTCCAAGGCTCCGAAGAAGCGATGAAATTCTCCTTCGTGGGGCGTCAGGACCGTGGCTTGGCCGCGCCGCCGCAGTAACGCCTCGGCGAGGCGCTGCGGATGGCTCGAAAAGCTGGTGATCGCGTCGGCGTCAAGCACGACGGCGCGCTCGCCCGAAAGCGCCGCGAGAACGAGGTCGCAAGTGGCTTCCGCCACGCCCACTCCGGGACCGATCGCCAAGGCATTCAACCGGCGATCGGCAAGAAACTTCGTCAGCTCGCCGGCGCCGTCGACCGGCCGCACCATCACGGCGAGGCTCGCCGCCGCGTTGACCGCCAGCGCCTCGCGTGGGCTTGCGATGGTGACCAGACCGGCTCCGGCGCGCAACGCGCCGCGCGCCGCGAGCCGCGCCGCCCCGGTCGACCACGAGGGACCGGACACGACGATGGCGTGCCCGCGGTCGTATTTGTGTCCGGCCTCGCGCAGCACCGGAAAGTGCGCGCGCCAGAGTGCAGGCGTGTTCTCGAAGGTTTTCGTGGCAATTTCCGCCAGCACGGACTCGGCAATGCCGATATCGGCGATGGAGACCGCGCCGCAATGAAGGCGTCCCGGCAGCAGCAGATGCCCGGGTTTCTTGCGAAAGAAGGTGACGGTCTGCGCGGCCTTCACGGCGCTTCCCATCACCGCCCCGGACGTTCCGTTGATCCCGCTTGGCAGGTCCACGGCAACGATCGGCGCAGCTTGCGCATTCATGCTGTCGATCATGGCGCGTGCCAAGCCCTCGACCGGCCGGTCAAGGCCGGCCCCGAAGAGAGCGTCGATCACCGCGTCGATCGCGCCGTCGGATGGTACGGGGGCTTCCAGCGCCCCCGGCAGCGCCGGGGCGACCGAGCCCGCCCATTGTTTCGCTGCCAGCGCCGCATCGCCTTTGAGCCGCCCCGCGTCGCCCACCAGCAACACCTCCACGTTGTAACCGCGCTCGGCGAGCAGCCGCGCCGCCACAAATCCGTCGCCCCCATTGTTGCCGGGGCCCGCCACAACGGCGATGCGGCTCCCGGCCGGATGGCGCGCGCCCACGGCGTCGGCGACGGCCCTGCCCGCTCGCTCCATAAGGTCGATTCCGGCCACGCCGCCGGCGATGGTCCGCCGGTCGACTTCCGCCATTTCCGCATTGCTGAGAAGCTCAATCATCATGCGTCCAGGATAGCGATTGCGGCAAGCCGCGAACATTGCGCAAGTACAATGCAGCCTTGTCGCCGGACACCGTTGACGCGATAATAGGCAATGTGCCCAGTTTAGCAGCGGAGGCATGTCCTGCGCCTTCGCAGACGGATCGTGATTGCATCTTACCAGATTGATCGACCTGTGCTTTTCCTATCTTTACGACCTTGGCACGGGACCTGCTAACCATGCGTCGGTTCCAGCGGTGGCTCGGCCACCCGGAGCCGGGAGATGAGACGCGATGAAGAAAATCGAGGCCATTATCAAGCCATTCAAACTCGATGAGGTGAAGGAGGCGCTGCAGGAAGTGGGTCTGCAAGGAATAACCGTCACCGAAGCAAAGGGCTTCGGACGCCAGAAGGGGCACACCGAACTCTACCGCGGGGCCGAATACGTGGTGGATTTTTTGCCCAAAGTGAAGATCGAGATTGTGCTTGGCGACGACATGGTCGAAAAAGCTGTCGAGGCGATCCGTCGCGCTGCCCAAACCGGGCGGATCGGCGATGGGAAAATCTTCGTCTCGACTGTCGAAGAAGCCATCCGGATCAGGACGGGGGAATCCGGAATTGACGCCATCTGATTGCCTGGGCTGACTGCTTGCGCTCAACCGCCGACAGTCGACCAGCGCTCCAACACATTCCAGCACCACGAAAGGGTACGCATGCCATGACCACGCCGAAGAACGTCATGAAAATGATCAAGGACAGCGACGTGAAATTCGTCGATTTCCGCTTCACCGATCCGCGCGGCAAATGGCAGCATGTCACCTTTGACGTGACTCTGATCGAGGAAGACACGTTCGCCGAAGGCCAGATGTTCGACGGCTCCTCGATCGCAGGCTGGAAGGCGATCCATGAATCCGACATGTGCCTGATGCCGGATCCTGCGACCGCCAGCATCGACCCGTTTTTCGCCGAGACAACGCTGGTACTGGTCTGTGATGTGATCGAGCCGACCACCGGCGAGCCATACTCGCGTGATCCGCGCGGTATCGCCAAACGCGCCGAGGGCATGGTCAGGTCCATGGGCGTCGGGGACACCGTCTATTTCGGGCCCGAGCCCGAATTCTTCGTGTTCGACGACGTGAAATACAAGGCCGAGCCGTACAATACCGGCTTCAAGCTCGATTCGCTGGAATTCCCCACCAATTCCGACACCGAATACGAAGGCGGCAATCTCGGCCACCGCATCTGGACCAAGAAGGGCTACTTCCCGGTGCCGCCGCAGGATTCGGTGCAGGACATGCGTTCGGAGATGCTTTCGGCCATGACGCGCATGGGCGTAAAGGTCGAGAAGCACCACCACGAGGTGGCCTCCGCCCAGCACGAGATCGGCATGAAATTCTCGCCGATGGTGCTGATGGCGGACTACATGCAAATCTTCAAATATTGCGTCCAGCAGGTCGCGCAGGTTTACGGCAAGACGGCCTGCTTCATGCCCAAGCCGATCTATGGCGATAACGGCTCGGGCATGCATTGTCACCAGTCGATCTGGAAGAGCGGCAAGCCGGTCTTCGCCGGCAACAAGTATTCGGACCTGTCCGATACCTGCCTGCAATACATCGCCGGCATCATCAAGCACGCCAAGGCGATCAACGCCTTCACCAATCCGACGACGAACTCCTACAAGCGGCTGGTACCGGGCTTCGAGGCGCCGGTGCTGCTCGCTTATTCGGCGCGCAACCGATCGGCGTCGTGCCGCATTCCTTATACGACCAACCCGAAAGCGAAGCGCGTCGAGGTGCGCTTCCCCGATCCGCTCGCCAACCCTTATCTGGGATTTGCGGCGATGGTGATGGCCGGCCTCGACGGCATCAAGAACAAACTCAATCCGGGCGAGGCGGTCGACAAGGACCTCTACGATCTGCCGCCCAAGGAACTGAAGAAAATTCCGACGGTCTGCGGATCGCTCCGCCAGGCGCTCGAAGAGCTCAACAAGGACCGGGGCTTCCTCAAGGCTGGCGGCGTGTTCGACGACGACTTCATCGACGCCTATGTCGATCTGAAGATGAGCGAGGTCATCCGCTTCGAACACACGCCGCATCCGGTCGAGTTCGAAATGTACTACTCGGCGTGAGCGGCCGATCGCATCCTCCCTGCGCGGCCTAGGCGATGCAGCTATTCAGGGCGCCGTTTCACGGCGCCCTTTTCGTTTGTCGTGCTGCGCTTCGTCGCTTTCGGCGACAGGTGATCGGCGTGAAACTCAGTACGCGCTGCTGCTTTGCGATCGCACTGAAATCGGCGGCAGGCCGGAGGCTGAATGCCCTCTAGCCCGTCGCTCCGGCGCGGCGGCGACAGCCTCGTCGGCGGTCTCGACCCGGTCACCTCCTTTCATTTTGGCCCGGTAGAGCGCGGTATCGGCCCGTGCGATGAGCGCCTCGACCGTGGCCAACGGCGAGCCGCATGCCACACCGGCGCTGACCGTCGCCGCAATGTGCCGGCCGTCGAGCACGCCGCCGGCCGCGGCAAAAGCCGCTCGCACGCGTTCGGAAACAGCGGCGGCATCGGCGGACATGCCCGGTAAGATGGCGACGAATTCCTCGCCGCCGAGCCGACCGATGACGTCGTCGGCGCGCATGGTTTTGCGCACCACCGTCGCGAACAATTGCAAAACCGCATCGCCCGCCGCGTGTCCCCAGCGGTCGTTGATCGATTTGAAATGATCAAGGTCGAAGGAGAGCACGCTGACCGGTCCCATGCTGCCGCGACTGCGTTCCATGACGATGGCGGCGCCTTGGAAAAATCCGCGGCGGTTCAACACGCCGGTCAGCGGGTCGGTCGCTGCCGCCATTTTGTAGAAACGCACCGTGCGGTCTTTGGCCAGGATCAGCACGATAAAGGCAGCGCCGACGACGTAGAGCATGATCTCGATGAAGAAGACCGCAATCCAGCCACGGGCGAGACCGCGGAACACATTGCCATCCTGGGACAGAGTTGCGAGCGCCACCGGGAACAGAAAGACGGCGCCGTGCAGCATGGGAACGAAAAGCGCGGGCCAACGCCGGATCAGCGATTTGCGGCGCTCGCGCCACAGTTCGACGGCGACCAGGAAGGTATAGCCGGCGACGATGAGCGAGCTGAGGATGATGCGCGAAACAGCGGAGTGCGCGAACGCCGGGAACATCCACGCCACCAGCCAGACAGCGGCACCAAGAAACATCAGGCCCCAGCGCACCCGGCGACCGTGGAACAACCGCGCGGCGCTCCAGATCATGCCAACAGTGACAAACAGAAGAATATTGGCGATGCCCGCCGGCGGCGCCGGTCCCGTCAGGTCGCCGAACCACCAGATTGCGGCCGAGAAAGCGCCAAGCAGGTAGGCCGCACCCCACCAGCCAAGCGCCGGGATGCGCTCTTGCGTCCAGACGAACAGCAGCAGCAGGCCGAGCAACAAGGTCACGCCAATGGCGATGACGAACAGCGTTCCGACATCGAGCGATAACCACGCCTGTGCCCAATCCATGGCCATGGATTAGCGCTCCCATCCGTTATGTCCGGATAAATACGTATCACTGATCCCGGGCCCGCGCCGGAAGTTTGCTTTTTAGGCTTGGTCAAGCGTGTGATGGACGATGCGGATTTTCGGAAAAAATCTCGAGAAAGATCGCAAAAAAAATCAAAAATATCGTCGTTCAGGGCGACACGGCGCCGCCCACTCGAGAGGGTTGAGACGCGGCAAACGTGAAGAGGCGTGCGACGCGTCCGGGATGCCTGACTGCAGCGCACCTAGCGCTTCGAGAACTGGAAGCTCCTGCGCGCCTTGGCCTTGCCGTACTTCTTGCGCTCGACCACGCGGGGATCGCGGGTGAGAAAGCCGCCGCGCTTGAGCACCGGGCGCAGGTCGGGCTCGTGCCG
>Ga0187863_10004099_pt1 | contig 10486 bp, 5 predicted proteins | sample June2016WEW_11_1_FD_132975 | JGI IMG/M metagenome (GOLD analysis project Ga0187863, IMG submission 132975) | Peatland microbial communities from SPRUCE experiment site at the Marcell Experimental Forest, Minnesota, USA - June2016WEW_11_10 | ecosystem: Environmental > Terrestrial > Soil >...
GCCGTTGGCAAGATAACTAATCGATCCCTGGGAGCCGTTCGCAAAACGAAGCGAGACCAGCACATTGTCACCACTGTAACGACTCGAGTTTCCGACGGCTCGCGCCTCGACCTCGACGACTGGCGAGGACGCAAGGAACATCAGCAGATCCACGAAATGGCACACCTCGCCGATAATGCGACCACCTCCCTGCTCGCGATCATTGACCCAATGATCGGGCGGAAGGTATCCGGCGTTGATGCGATAGTGCAGCGACAGCGGCTCTGAAATCTGAGTGAGAAGCGACTTCATCCGAACCGTCATCGGTGCGAAACGGCGGTTGAATCCGACCATCAGCGCCGGGCGTTCCGCAGATGGGATTCCGAGATAGGCTCGGGCAAGCGAGCGTAATTCCTCCTCGGAAAGGCAAAGCGGTTTTTCGCAGAACACATGCTTACCAAGGGCGAGCGCGGCCAGAACCTGCTTGGCATGCAAGTGATGACGAGTGGCGACGACGACTGTGTTGACGGCCGGGTCGTGAATGACTTGGGCCTCGGCGGTCGTGCCGTAGCGAAAACCGAATTTGCGCTCCGCATGTTTTGCGTGAGATCCCGTCGCTGCGCAAACCGCGACCAGGGTTGTTTTGGTTGAAGCCTTCATTGCGGGAACGAGCGTGCCTGCGGCAAAAACACCGGCACCGAGCAAGCCAACGGAAATGCCAGCAGCGGAGGCTTCCAAAGACCGAGGCGCAGCCACTGCACGCTCGGGTAGAACTGCAAGAGTATGCGCCAAGTCGTCGCTGTCCGCATACTGAATCACAACCCCCAGGAACGGATCGCGCGACTTGCCGGTAATCAAGTCATACGCACTTTGGGCGCGCTCGATGGTGAAACGGTGTGTGATCAGGGCGCCGACATCGACTTTCTTGTCGGCCAGGAGTTGCAGAAACGCTTCCATGTTGCGGGTTTCAGACCAGCGCACGTAGCCGATGGGATAGTCGCGTCCTTTCTGCTCATAAGCCGCGTCGTAACGGCCCGGGCCGTAGGAACGTGAGACACGGAAATCGAGTTCCTTTTCGTAATATGCCTTGCGCTCGATGTCCATGCCGACAGTACCGACCGCGACTACGATGGCGCGGTCACGTGCAATTGTGCCGGCGAGATTGACCGGATCGCTGCTGGAGGTTTCGGCGGTGATCAGGACAGAGTCAATGCCCGCGCCGCGCGATGTCTCGACGCAAAGATTCCGAAACGCGGCAGCCGAACTGGCTACGGCATCCGCGCCCATCCGCTGGGCAAGATCCGCGCGTAGCGGGTCCGGGTCCATGCCGAGAACGCGGCAGCCGGCGGCATTTAACAGCTGCACTGTGAGTTGGCCCAGCAGGCCCAAACCGATCACGGCAACCAAGTCGCCCAGTTTGGCTTCGGCGTTGCGTATGCCATGCAGAGCGACGGCTCCTAGCGTTGCGAAAGCGGCTTCGTCGAAAGTGACTTCGCCAGTTACGGTTGGCGCGCCGCTGATCGCTCGCGCGGGGATGCGTGCGACGAGCAAACGCGGGACACACGCAATCTCCGCATGAACCGCGAATCCAGCTCCGGCACAAGCGACACGGTCGCCGGGTTGGATGTCGGTGACACCGTCGCCGACTGCGAGGACTGTTCCCGCGCTGCTGTAGCCGGGACTTTGCGGCTGGTCGAGACGGCTGCGCACGGACTGAATCGCCGAAAAGATTCCGTCGCGCTGCACTTTGCTGATCACTTCGCGAACCAGGTCGGGTCTCGATTGCGCTTTCTGCAACAGACTCTTGCGGGCGAACTCGGCGGAGGCGCGCTCGGTTCCGGCAGACACGACCGAGGCCGCGACCCGCACCAGCGCGCAGCTCGGCAAAAGCTGTGGCACGGGAACTTCTTCTACCGTGGTCTCGCCCGTGCGCGCGTGTTGGAGAACCTGCTTCATGCCGTAGCCACTTGTTGCGGCGGGAGAGACTCGGATTCGAACTTCCGCGCGCCTCCGTCCAGAAATGTTTGCATCCACAATTCGAGCGTGAGGAATTGCCAAAGCTGCATCGACCAGTCCTGCCGGCCGCTGCGGTGCTCGTCAATGTAGCGCTGCACGGCTGCGGGCTGAAACAGGCCGCGGTGGCGCAGTTGCGCGGGTGAGAGCAAATCATCCAGCATTTCTTTAAGATCGTGGGCCAACCAATAGTCTACCGGAGCGGCAAAGCCGGCTTTTGGCTGCTGCAGCACTTCGCGCGGCAGAACGTCCTCCATTGCTTTGCGGAAAATGGATTTCGTCGTCGGCCGCAGAAAACCGTGCAGCTTCATGTTAGGTGGAATGTTCCAGGCCACAAATTCTGCCAGTTCGCGATCCAGAAACGGAACCCGCACTTCGACGGAGGACGCCATGCTCATCTTGTCGTTGTAATTGAGATTAAGGCTGGTCATGAATATTTTGGTGTCGAGATAAAGCATTTGGTTCAGGAAGTCGGCGTCGTGGACGCGGTCGAATGCGGCGCGGTGCTGGCGGGCAGGATCAGACCGTGAAGCTTCGGCGATTAACGCAGAGGTGTAGAGCTCTGACTTCTGGTCAGAGTCGAGATACGTACCGTTTCTGATGAAGCGATCGACGGAGTTGAGCGACGCGCTACGCGCCATTTTCTTCGCCAAGCGTAGTCTTCCCTTCAGCCCCTTCATCATGGTGCCGCGCAGGCTGGGCAGCGCTGCCAGTCCAGCCTCGGCCGCTCGCCGCGGGGCCGACGGGATATGCCCATAGGCCTGCGCCCAGTAATGCGCGACGTGCTTGCGGTATCCGGCAAAAAGTTCGTCCCCGCCCACGCCGGAGAGTAGAACTGTAGACTGCTTGCGCGCTTCGCGGCAAACAAGATAGGCGGTAATGATGGCGGGATCGGCGGTCGGCTCGTCCATGTGCCAGACCAGACGAGGCAAGAGATCGGTGACGTCTGGTTCGACCACAATGCGCTGGTTCTCGCAGCCCAGCTGGCGCGCCAATCGAGTGGCGACTTCGGGATCGTCGAGCGTGGTTTCGCCCACACGGTACTTCGGCGGGAAGGTGATGGTGTAGGTTCGAATCGGCTGATTCGTGCTCCTGGTAATTGCGGCTCGGCACATCATGGCAACTATGCCGGAGGAATCGAGCCCCGCGCTGAGAAAAGCTCCAATGGGCACGTCGCTCACCATCTGCGCTTCGACGGAACGGCGGAAACGCTCGCGAACTTCATCCGCCAGGTCGGCTTCCGAGCGCGCATAGGTCTGATCCGCTGCGGGAAACGTCAAATCCCAGTACTGCGTGAGTTTGAATTCGCCCTTCCGCAAAGTCGCATAGTGCCCCGCGGGCAGTTTGAAAATGCGGCGGAACATCGTCTTAGGATCGGGCACCCAAAGAAAGGTCAAATACTGGTGCAGCGATTCGGGGTCGAGCTGCGCTTCGATCTCTGGAATCTGCAAGAGTGCCTTGATTTCGGAAGCTAACGCAAAGCGTTCGCCAGAGTGAAAATAATAAAAAGGCTTGATGCCGAAGTGATCGCGGGCCATGAACAACACCGGAGTCGCTGCGCGAAGATCGCAAATCGCAAAGGCGAACATTCCGTTCAGGCGCTTTACGCAATCCGGACCTTCTTCCTCGTAAAGATGGATGATCACTTCGGTGTCGGTGTGGGAGGCGAAGCGGTGGCCCTTGCTTTCGAGTTCACGGCGAAGTTCGGCGAAGTTATAAATCTCGCCGTTGTAGGTGATCCAGACGGTGCGGTCTTCGTTGCACATCGGCATGTGGCCGTCGGGAGACAGATCGAGAATGGCGAGGCGCCGACTGCCCAGGCCGATGTAGGAGCCATCAGGGAACTTGCGGTCCCAGAGGCCGGAGTCGTCGGGGCCACGATGCGCCTGCACATGAGTCATCCGCGCCAGCGTCTCCCGATCTCCGCAATTGACCACGCCGCTAATGCCGCACATTGCCTGGTTCGTCCTCTTGAGAATTTTGTAGGCGTTGCTTCGTCTTCAGTTCATAAATCTTGGCCTTGGTGTGAAACATCTGCACGGATTGAAAACCGCAATAGATCAGACCTGGAATACCGTCCATAAATCCCAATCGTAGAAAGTACCGGTAGCAAAAAAGCAGCACGGGCGAGCCGGGCACCGCGAAGAGCTTTTTCTTGAGCCAGCGGCGGCGCTGGGCTTGTGTGCCAAAGAAAGCAGGGGGCAACTCAGCATTGTTCTGCTCGCACTGCAGCAGCACGCGGGACTCCCAGTTCGAGTACTCGTCGTGCTTCTGAATATACCGGGAAAGCGATTCAACGTTGTGGTGAATGATTGGATTCTCGAGGCGCCGCGCAGGGCCTTCGACCACAACGTGCTCGTGGACTTCCATGTCTGCCATCGATGAGTCCTGATCGCGAAGACGGCACTCGTAACGGCCCTTGCCCCGGCGGAAGAGCGCGAGCTTCCAGAAGTTCGCATCGCCGTGGCGCAGAACCCGTCCGAGGAAGTACATACGGAGGGAAATGTAATAGCCATTAACGTCCGGATTCTCGATACAGCGGCGAATTTCTTCTGCTAGTTCAGGCGTCAGCGCTTCGTCGGCATCGACCAGAAGAATCCAGTCAAACGCGAGAGGCAAACTGTCCATAGCCCACTGGCGTTTCTTGGGCCATCCGCCCTGATAGTGGAACTGCACGACCTTCGCTCCGAAAGATCGAGCGATTTCAGGCGTCGCGTCCGTGCTCTCCGAGTCGATGACATAGACTTCGCCGACATCGCGTAGCGCTTCCAGACAGCGCGGCAGATTCTTCTCCTCGTTGCGGGCAGCCACAATTACGCTGACCAGCAGTTTTCCCGTCGGCGTTACTAGCTGCGGCTTGGCGATTTCTTCGACTTTTTGCATACCCAAAGCTCGTCACAAGAAGGTCGTCCCAAAGCTCGCCACACAAAACGCGCTACAAATGCAATTCACACCAGCGCTGCAGTACGTATAGGGACCATGGGCGGGACCACGAAGTCTCGCCTGCGAGGAACTTCTTCCAGACCTGCTCCACTTGACTTGCGTCCAGCAGTCCGCCCAGAGGACCGTCGCTGATCCGCTTCTTCCCTAGTACCGGCTCGATCTCGGATCGAAGTTCTTGCCGCATCCAGTGCTCAAAAGGCAGCGTAAAACCACGCTTCGGACGATGCACGATTTCGTCGGGCAACGATCCGGCCAGAGCTTCAACCAGAAGTTTCTTCGGTGTTCCGTTCAGCTTCCACTCGCCCGGCAGAGCCAGCACGGCCTTGGCTAATTGGTGATCGATCAGAGGAACTCGAACCTCCAGGCCCTGGGACATGCTCATGACGTCGGCATCGCGCAACAGCGTATTCAGCATATAACAGCGCGACTCGAGATAGGAAACACGATTGACCGCATCGAGCACGAGGGCACGCTGTAGACGATCGCGTTGCGAGGCGGCGGCCGCTTCGGCGATGAACTGGTCTGCGTTGCAAAAAAGAAGATCGCGCTGGCTGGGGGTGAACAGCATGCGGCTGAGAAAGTAAGGATGCAGAAGCCGGCCGTTGTCGCGGGCGAGAGAACAAAGTTTGCGATTCTGATCGTTCGGCGGAGCCAGCGCGGCAAACACCGAAGCCACCGAACCGCGAACCACTCCGGGGACGTGTTTCCAAAATTGCGCGAAGCGCTCCATGCGCGGAACGGTGCGGAATGTTGAATATCCGCCGAAAACTTCGTCTCCGCCCAGGCCCGATAAGGCGACCTTCACGCCCGCCCGACGCGTTTCGCGGGAGACGAAGTAGGTATTGATCCCGTCCATCGTGGGCAGATCCATCGCACCCAAGGCGTCAGGAATCGCGGCCAGGACATCGTTCTCGGAGACATCGATCTCGTGATGATCGGTGTGAAATTTCTGGGCGATTGCACGTGAATGCTGCGCTTCGGAAAAGTCGGCTTCCCGAAAGACGATGGAAAACGTGCTGGCGGTTACGCCGCTGCGGCTTAGGATGCTGACCAGCGCGCTTGAATCGATGCCCCCAGAAAGAAACACTCCCACCGGCACATCGCTTACTAACTGCAAGCGAACAGCTTCTTCCAGGGTCGACCGTAAGCGTTCGGCAGCGCGTGTTTCATTTTCGGCAGAGAGAGACATCGAAGGTCGTCCGGCGGTTGGCGACTCGTTCACAAGGTCCCAATAGGAAGATTGGCGCAGAACTCCGGCTTCCCAAGTCAGAGTGTGGCCGGGAGGAAGCGCGCGAACTCCGTCCACCAAGGTGAGCGGGTCATAGGCCGAGCCGAACGTCAGATAGTTGGTGAGGCCGGCCGGGTCAATGCGGGGCGGAAGCAGGCCCGTGCCGAGCAGCGTGCGAACTTCGGAGGCAAAAAGAAAATACGAACCGGCCTGCGCATAGTAGAGGGGCTTGATGCCCATGGGATCGCGGGCGAGAAACAACTGGTGGCGGCGCGCATCCCAGAGAGCGAAAGCAAACATGCCACGAAACTTTGTGAGGCATTCCGCGCCCCAGTGCGCATAGGCCTTAAGCACCACTTCGGTGTCGGAGTGACTGACGAAGTTCGTGCCGGTTCTTTCAAGTTCGTTACGAACGTCGCGGAAGTTGTAGATCTCGCCGTTGTAGACAATCCAGTTGCCGGTTTCGCCGTCTTGCATGGGCTGGCGGCCTAGAGGAGATAGATCGAGGATCGCTAAACGACGATTGCCCAACCCAATCTCGACCGGGTCAGGCACGGAATCGCGCAGAAGGATCGTGCCCGAATCGTCGGGCCCACGGTGCGCCAGCGACTGCGTGCCACGTTCCAGCACGCCGTCGGGGATTCGCGCATTCTTTGCAATAACGCCGAAGATTCCGCACATTCAAGATATCATCCCACTAGCCAAGCCCCCATACTAATGCCCCAAGAAGCCTTGCAGACGAGTCACTGCAGTTTCTCTACTGCGATTCTGACCGCATAACTGCCGACGCCCGTCGCACACGCCGTGTAGGCGGTTGAGTAGGTGAACGCCGCATTGCCCGCAGACCAAAATGTAATATTGCCGCCGCCGAAATTCGAAGTCCCGCCCAGCGCCAGACTACTGCCGCCCGAAACACCCGCGCCGGAGAGCGGAACGCGTAGGTTGCGGGTGCTAGTCTCATCTTTCCATCCGATCGTCAGGGCAGCCGCGGCACTGCCGGGGGACGGGCACGCAGTCGTCGAGTCCAGGTAATAGCTGACCCTGTATTGTCCGGGCCCACAGGCAGATGAGGCGCACAAATTCGTGGGCGGAATTGCGGCCTTTTGGCCGGTCAGGGAAACCCCCGACCGCGTCCCGCCGGCGATTGATGCAGCTGGCACGCCGCCGGAGTCGCCGGCGCAACCGACACACTTTCCGGTCACCGTGAGATTCCCGTTGATGATCACCGGAACATTAAAGGTCTTGGCCGCGGCTGTCAGCTTCTCCTGCGGATTGCCATCGGGAAGCTTCCCGATGTATTCGCGAACCTCGTTCTGGGCGCGGCTGTAGAAAGTATCAATGTTGCCCTCATAGCCGAGATCGAGGTCTTTTGCGTCCGCGACAGGGCGGTGATTGGCCGTGGTCCAGGTCTTTCCCCAATTACTGTCGCCCAACGTAATAAGTGGAGTGAAACCAACCGCCCCGCCGCGATGCCCAAAGTTCAGTCTCCCCTTGTGGCCATTCTCAGGAGTTTGTAGTCCATTGGCAGCTTTCAGAATGGTCGCGCCGGGTATTCCGCCGGCGCCGTTGGTATGGAGCGCCTCCAGGTTCGCAGCCGCTGGGGGCGTTGCTGACGTGCCTATCAGCACTTCGGCTTCTCCGGTCACCCCGCCCGGAGGAATTGTGCTGACGATCGCTCCCGCGCCCAGAACATCGGATTGGAGCGGCGGCGTGAAATCCTGATAAGAGGAGGTCGACTTGTCTTCACCCGGACTGATCACAATCGCGCCCGGCCAGAAGTCCAGCCGCGGCATATAGAAGTTCTTTGAGAGGTCCTCCGCTGCATTGGTGTAGGAAGACAGAGGTCCCCCATTGTCGGTGAATTGACAGGTCAACGTCGCGCAAGAACTTTGCTGAACGGTGGTGAGAAGATAGTTGCCCGTGCCCTCGGGATACGGACGAGGAACGCTGCTTCCATCCCAATCGATCTTGAGGATCTTATAACTCGATGCTCCTGCAATTCTTGGAAATATCCCCTTGACGCTTCCGGAACCACTTACGAGCGCATGCCCGGCAGGCAGCGGGATACCTTCGCCAAACTCGGAGTGGATCGGCACCACCCAATAGAGCCAATTGCGTGACCCCGAAGCCGCACCCCAGTTAGGCAGCACGCCGGAAGCGCCGTTCGCAGCCAGTCCACTGTACTTGACGTGAACCCCCTCGGCCAGAATCCCGGCGCTGCCAACGTTTCCCAGTGGGCTCGCATCCTTGCAGGATGGCGACGCCTCATAGTAAACGTTCTCCGAGATAAAGCCGCCGAATCCTCCGCGTTGGTTACTCACTCGCACGGCATAGACTGACCAGCCCTGAATCACGCTGTCAGAAATTCGCAGGCCGTTGCCGGAAAGCCACTCCACGCCCTTACCCGCGCACTGCAGCGAAAGAACAAGGTGCTTGAGCCAGCCCACCGCAGACCAGCGATTGAAAGGCCCAGGTGCGGTAATGAACGCGCCGCAGTAGGTGGGATTACAGGTTACGCCCTCGGCCCCCGAATCCAATCCATCGAGCAGAAATGATTGGTCGTCATCGACCTGTATATAAGACCCAAAACTCCCGCCCGGGGGAGGCACCCGCATGCTCACATTGAAGATCCGGGTCTGCTGGGCATTATCTTCTATGAATGGCTTGGTGCCAGCCTTCATCATAGGTCGGCCGCGAGGGGCCAGCAGGGTGATGTTCTCGTAAGCATTGGAGGATCCGTGTTCGCCGACGAAAAGGCAGGCGTCATTCGGCGTGTAGCAATTGAGAATGGAACCTGCGAAGTCGACCGTCTGGGCCCCTGCGCGAATCGAGATGGGAGCGAACACGTCATACTCGCCGGGAGGAACCACGACCCGGCCGGACTGGGTGGATCCTTTGGGATTGGTCGGGATGAAGCGGGCCGCGATGGAAGCCTCCTGCACTCCACTCGAAGCGCTGCTGACTACGTAGCCGGAAGCATGAGAATTGACAGTCGTGAAATCCAGCGTGCCGGGATGTCCATCTCCCTTGCATGTTCCACCTGTAACCCGCACGGCCTCAGGAGTTCCCGTCCCGGAAATATAAACGTAATACCAAGGCTCGGCTGCGATCACGCCGAGGGGACAGGGGTCAAGGGTAATTGAGTTTCGGCCCGGTGAATTAAGAGACGCCGAAGGACTCTGCCGCCAGTTAAGATCGGTCGCCGACCGAACTACGTTCGCGGCCAAAGGCCCCGAATCGGAGGCGGCTGCGTAAGGCGCGTGGTGAACCGAGACGAAGATGGCCAAAGCCGTGACGAGAACTCCGGCTGAAGCGCCCAAGGCTCGCAGGGACGATCTCCACCAAGAAGCATGCCAGGAACGGAACAGGCTGCCGGAGAAACGGTCTGGATTCAGCATACTGCCTCCTCTATCTGATCTGCGGCTGAGTTGTTAGGGCTGCGGGCGTCACGGTTACTCTACGGCGCGGGGCGCGATTTCGCCAAACGACCAGCGGAGTCGGGGCGCGCGGGTGGCACCATTTGAGCAGCAGTTGATGCCAGCGCCGATCTGTTGTATCGTGCGATTTGCTTCATTTTGAGACGCGGCGGAACGTCGCCCGCGCGGCGGCCCCTGCCGTTCCGAGGGATGCACCGAACACAACGATCTCGCATGCCAATTTCTGACAACGTTGTCCTAGGCCGCGGAGTGAAGATCTTCCAGCCTGATCTAGTAAATCTCTATGGCTGCACCGTCGGCGACGAGACCAGGATCGGGGCCTTCGTCGAGGTTCAGAAAAACGCGATTGTGGGGAACCGTTGCAAGATTTCGTCGCACACATTTATTTGCGAAGGCGTTACCCTCGACGATGACGTGTTCGTGGGCCACGGAGTCATGTTCATCAACGACTTGTACCCTCGGGCAACGGAAGACGGCCGGCTGCAAACCGAGGCCGACTGGCAGGTCGTGCCCACGCGAGTAAAGCGCGGCGCATCGATCGGGAGCGGAGCGGTTATTCTCGCGGGCGTGACCATCGGAGAAGGCGCGCTGGTCGGCGCTGGAGCGGTCGTAACCCACGATGTGCCCGATCACCAGATCGCGAAAGGCGTGCCCGCGAGGCTAGGGCGCGCTGTACCGCGCGGCAGCAAACAGCGAACCGTTCGGCAGATTGACCGGGAGGTCTCTTGATTCGGATTGGCGTGATCGGCTACGGCTACTGGGGTCCGAACGTGGTAAGGAATTGTTTTGAGGCCTCGGGCGCGCTGGTTGCCTGTGTCAGCGATTTGCGGGCCGACCGGCTCGCGCTGGTGAACAGCCGCTATCCCACCATCAAGACTACGCAGAA
>Ga0187863_10004101_pt1 | contig 10480 bp, 7 predicted proteins | sample June2016WEW_11_1_FD_132975 | JGI IMG/M metagenome (GOLD analysis project Ga0187863, IMG submission 132975) | Peatland microbial communities from SPRUCE experiment site at the Marcell Experimental Forest, Minnesota, USA - June2016WEW_11_10 | ecosystem: Environmental > Terrestrial > Soil >...
GAGCATGTTCTGCCCCGCTTTCAACACGACATCCTTGGCCCCCGGACGCTCCATCAGCACCGCGAGCTGATACGCCGCCTCGACCGGTACCGCACTCTTGTCCGGAAACAGCTGCCCGAGCGTCGATTGCTTCATCAGTTGCGCCGCCTTCAGGAGCTTGGTCACCTGCCCCTTCGACACCCCGAACGCCTCCGCCATCGCGTCCTGAGTCGTGAACACCTTCGCCTCCAGCTGCTGCTGGAACGACATCGCCCGCTCCATCGCCGTGATGTCCTGCCGGTCCGCATTCTCGATGTGCATCAGCACCGCCGCCTTCGCGTCGTCCACCTCCATCACCCGAACCTTCAGCTTCGTGTGGGTGAACTCCGCCGCGAACCGCCGCCGCATCCCATAGATCAACTCGAAGTCGAAGTCCGCCTCTCCCACGACCTTCCGCGCCAACGCCGGCTCCAGCTGCCCATCCTTCACCACCGAATCGATCAAATCCTGGCATCGATCTTTCGTGTACCAAGCGCTCGAGCGGTTGTGATACTTCCACGGCCGACACCGTCGCGGGTCCACGGACAGGATGCTGGTCCGCTCCGCCATGGGCACCGTGCGCCCCGTCAGCGCGAGCTCCGCCGCCGGCACCTTAGGCCGCGCCGGCGACTGCTCATACGGTGAAGGATCCCCTTTCTCCTTGATCTGCTTCGCCACATCCGACAAATTCACGCCGCCGAATAGTTTGCTGGCCATTACGCAATCCCCTTCTCTTGCAACGCCGCCCGCTTCGAGGGCCACTCACGCATCACGCGCAACTCGATCTCGCCGAAGATCCCATCCAGCATCTCGAGTACCTTGCGATTCGGCTTCGGCTGCTCATACGACCCCAGGTACTGCACCGCCGAGTTGATGATCTCCGACGAAGAGAAAAACACATGCTGAAAAATCCCATCCCCAAAGCACGCCTTCATCACCTCGAAGAACTGCTTATGACTCGTCAGCCGCTGATCGAACAAGGTCGTCAACACCGAGATCCACCGATACTCCTTGGTCGGATCGATCAGCCCGATATAGTTGTGCACCATCCGAAAGAACTGCACCGTGCTCGTGAAGTCATACATCCGCGGCGCCGTCGGCACCACCAAGGCATCCGCCGCCAGGAGCACATTGAGCGAGATCAACCCGAGCGCCGGCGGCGAATCTAAGAGCACGATGTCGTAAGGCTCACTCACGCTCTGCAGCCCGAACTTCAGCTCCGAAAAGAACTCCACCCGCCGCGCCAAATCCGCCTGCGTCGCCAAGTGCGCCGCAATCGCCATCTCCGCCTCGTAGAGCGCGAGGCACGACGGAATCAAATCAATATTCGGCCAATAGGTCTTGCGCACCGCATACACCAGCGACGACTCCGTGCTATCCAGATACGGCAGCAAGGTGTGCTCTTGGGTGATCTCCGCATCCGGCATATACCCGAACATCGAGGTCGTGGTCGCCTGGCTATCGGTATCCACCACCAACACCCGATAGCCCTTGAGCGCGAGGTAATGCGCAAAATTCACGCACGTGGTCGACTTCCCCACCCCGCCCTTGAAGTTCTGACACGCGATGATCAGCGCCGGATCGCTCGCCGGATCCCGCCACGGCAGCGTCCCAAAGTGCTTTCGAAAATCCTGGATCTGCTGCAGGCTGTACCCCACCCGCCGATTGTTCTGAGGATTCCGCTGCAGCGATTCCATCCCCAATTCCGCCTCCGCGCGTGCAAGCGTGGTACGATCGCGACCGACCATCGCCGCCGCCTCCGAGGGCGAAAAGAGTCGATTGAGCTGCTTATGTTGGTGGGGATCGTTGCCCCTTTCGTGCATTTTTTGGAGGAAGTTCTCCGAACTGGCTAGGATATCTTCCAACTTGTCTAACGCTCGGATCGCTGGCACACTGCCTCCTAGAGAGGGAACCGCATCCCACGGATATCGCATGGAATCTACCAGAAATGCGCGCAGGCCGGTGAAGTAGGTGACGGCACCTCCACCCCCCGAGCCCGCCGCCGCGACCCGCAACCCGTCGCTCATTGACCGCCGCATCCGCCAATACGCCGATCAACAGCTGTCCCGCGAGCAAATCCTCGAGCGCCTGCTCGCAGCCCGCTGGCCGCTCGATAAGCTCAAGGCCCGCTTTCCCGAATTCCCCGAGAGCGCGTTTCGCCATCCGATCACCGACAGCGGAGATCCGGACGTCGTCGAGAGCGGAGCAGGGCACCTTCACACTCCGGCGCCCGCCAACCCCCACGCTGCGCGACCCGCCACTGGCACTACGCGATCGACGGCTCCGGCCAACCCGCCGTCGGCCGCAAAAGTTTCGCCCCCCACCGTCCACCCGTCCGTCGATCGCGCCATCAAACAAGCGGAGTCGGCGGTGGAGGGCATTTCGTTCCAATACGTCCCGCTCATCCAGTGCTCGTTCCCCCACGCCGATCCCAAGCACGCGACCACGTTCACGCGCCGAAACGGCTGGCTCGAATTGACCCTGGGCACCACGCGACCGGACGTCGGTTTACCTTACGGCGTCCCTGCGCGATTGCTCACCATCTATTGCACCTCCGAAGCCGTGCGCACCCAATCGCCCGAAATCTTCCTCGGCGATTCCGTCCACGATTTTCTGCGCCGACTCGACGTGCCGATCACCCGCGGCGCACGCGGCAGCTTGAGCGTCTACGCCAACCAGTTGCTGCGCCTGATTCACAGCACCCTCAGCATCGATGAAAACATCCGCGATGGAGCGGGTCGCTCCGGCCTTCACATCCGTCAAGCGCTCTTCGTCGAGGAAGCGCAACTCTGGTGGGACGACCCGCAGGACGAGATCCGCCAGCGGCGAGGGCAGGGCGGCGGCTTCGCCAACGGCTCATCGCTCACGCTCTCGAGCGTGTTATTTCATTCCATCCTCGAGCGCTCCGCACCGCTCGCCACCGACGCCATCAAGCGCCTGCGCAAGAGTCCGATGGACCTCGACGTCTACGCCTGGCTCGTGCATCGGTTGTTTCACTTGGGCAAACCGAGCCTCGTCTCCTGGTCGCAACTCTCCGACCAATTCGGCCACAACTACGAGCTCCCGCGTAAATTCCGCCAGTTCTTCTTGGGCTCCTTAAAGCGCGTAGCCCTTGTCTACCCCGAAGCGAAATTGAAAATCAGCGACGCCGGCGTCCTGCTCTTACCCTCACGCCCCCACGTCGCCCACGCCAAAGCCAAGCCGCCCGCAAGATCCTAGATCCTCGCGCGCTCGATTCCTGACTTCACGTCCCCGGTATGCGCCGTGACATCTCTTCCGCTGATGACCGACATCTCCCGCCGATTTCCGTGGAAAACCGCGCGAAAACAGTCATTTGCAAGCACGGCAGGGCAGGGCGTTACATCTCTTCCGTTTTGCCACTAACCTTTTGATTCATAAGCGCTTTCCAATTCTTCTTCCCGCTCTCTCCGTGACAACTCTTCCCGCCATGCGTGCCATCGCTGCCGCGCGCCCGTTGCACCTCTTCCGGCCAAGCGTTGCATCTCTTCCACCGACTGCCGTTTTCTCCATCAAAATCCAATGCTTACCCAAGGCCCCTGTATCTATTCCTGTTGTTACCTATACATCCTTGATGAGCACGCAGAATAGAAAGGCCAAAACGGCGGAGGGAACTGACAAAAGACGGATGAAGTAACCGGGATTAAAGACGACCGACCGCTGAAGCAACTCAGCCAATTTCCCGAAACGCACCGTCCCCCAAAACTCAGCGGCGACGCCTAGCCCGCAGCCGACTCCCCGCCCCCATCCAACCCAAACAGCGCCCGATCGTCCGGTCGCGACAAAGAATCCGCGAGCCATCCTCGAAACTGCGCTTCCGGAATCGCCCCCTCGCGCACCTTCGCCAACACGATCCCGCCCACCAACACTTTCCGCCGCATCTCCGCCTTGCGCTCGCGCTCCGCCGCGACCGCCCGTTGCCGCGCCTCCATCCGCTGCTGCCTGAGTTTCAGTTGCTTGAGCTTCTCCTCGAGCGTCGAGATCTGTTCGTCGAGTTTGGGCATGATCGTCCTGAGCGGATTTGCCGCGCGGTTCGCGCACGTCGCGAAAGTATCACGCGCGCCGCATATCTCAATAAACGCGGAGCGGCGCCGGCGCTCGCAATCCTTCATCACGCGGCTATCTTGATAAACGCCCCGCCAAAGCGCGTCGCCATCAAGGTCTGACGTACCTAGAATTCTCTCGCGCATCCATGCGGCATCCGTGCAGGCGGGTAGGGCAGGGTAGCGCGCGACCGACGCCACGCACCGCACGCGACCTTACCCAGGAAGTAATCCATGGAAATGGAAACGGAAATGGACGCCGAGCTCCACGAACCCGAAGCGCCACCGGCCGCACGAACTCCGGACTCACCGCGCCGGGACGCCGCCGCCCCCGCACCGACCGCGTGCAGTCACGCTCACGCTCACGCGCCGGCGCCATCCACGCGATCCAACCGATCGCCGCTACCCGCCGGCTACCCGCTCCGATACTTCGCCCCGTTCTGTTATTCCCCCCGCGGCATCTCGCCGACTGCCCACCGTTCGCGCGAGCTCCGCGACGCCGTGAAACGCAGCGACCCCCGCACGCTCACTCAGTGCGCGGCCAGCGCCGCCCTCATCGCCAAGCTCGTCGCGCCAGACCTCCTCGAGGGCGACTTCGCCCTCATCCCCGTCCCCGGCCACCTTCCGCCACTCGCGCTCGGCCCGCCCACCCCCGCCGAGTCCATCGCCCACGCCCTGCAACGAGCGGGCATCGGCACGGTCTTCTGGCCCGCGCTCTACCGCCGAACCGCCCTCGCCAAGTCCGCCTGGTCACGCCCCGCATCGCGCCCCGACTTCTGGGAGCATGTCGCCTCGCTCCGTCTCAACACCCTCACGCCACCCGCCCGCCGCCTACTGCTGGTCGATGATGTCGTCACCCGCGGCCGCACGCTCCTCGCCGCCGCCGCCGTGCTTCACCGCGCGTTCCCCCGAGCGCCCATTCAGGCGCTCGCCCTCATTCGCACCGAGGGCGTGAGCGCCGACATCGACGCCATCGCCGCTCCCGTCACCGGCGTGATTCGCTACGTAGTAGGAGACGCCTTCCGCTCGCCCTGAGGGCGACCGGAAGGCCCCGCATGGACCGGCCGCCCAAGGCGCCCGGTCTAATCCCCCGAGCCCTTGCCGTCGCCAGAAAAATCCTTCGCACCTTCCAGCTTGCGGGACGCGCCCATGCAGGCATAATCTCCCGCCTGACTCCGTATAGCGCACTTATACGTCGCTACGCGACGCGGGATAGAGAAGCAACAAAGGGACCTGCCCAGCGACAAGGATCGAGTTCGCTCCCCGACATGGCCATCTACCACGTCACCGCCAAAATCATCTCCCGCAAGCGCGGCCAAAGCGCCGTCGCCAAAGCCGCCTATCGCTCCGGCTCCGCGCTCGCCGATGACCGCTACGGCATCACCCAGGACTACAGCCGCAAAGTCGGCGTCGCCCACACCGAAATCCTCGCCCCCGACGGCGCCCCCGCCTGGATGCTCGATCGCGAATCCTTGTGGAACGGCGTCGAGGCCGCCGAGAAGCGCAAGGACGCCCAGCTCGCCCGCGAGTTGGAAATCGCGCTCCCCATCGAGCTCACTCACGAGCAAAGCGTCGAGCTCCTGCGCGACTACATCAAGACCCACTTCGTCGCCAAAGGCATGGTCGCCGACTTGGCCATCCACCGCGACAACCCGAATAACCCCCACGCCCACCTCATGCTCACCACCCGCGCCGTGAAGGGCGACGGTTTCGGCCCGAAGGTGCGCGCCTGGAACGCCACCGCCCAGCTGGTCGAATGGCGCGCCGCCTGGGCCGAGACCCATAACCTCCACCTGGCCCGCGCCGGTCACGCCGTGCGCATCGACCACCGCACCTTGGACGCACAACAGATCGAGCTCACGCCGGGCAAGAAAATCGGCGTCGGCCAAGAACGCCAAACCCCCGACGCCAAGATCCCGCGCCACATCGCCGAGCGCATCGAAACCCAGTCCCGCATCGCCCGCGAGAACGGCGAGACCATCATCGCCGACCCCACGGTCGCGCTGCACGCCATCACCCATCAGCGTTCCACCTTCACGCATCACGACATTGCGAAGTGGCTCCACACCCGCACCGACGGCGCTGCTCAGTTCGACGCGGCCTATCTGAAGGTGACCGCCGCTCGCGAGCTCGTCCCGCTAGGGCGCGATGACCACCGCCGCATGCGCTACACCACGCGCGACATGCTCGAGGCCGAGAAATCGCTCCTCTCCCGCGCCGCCGCCATGACCACCCGCCGCGGCCACGGCGTGGCAACCCAACGCCAGCAGGCAGCGCTCACCCCGAGCACCTTGAGCGCCGAGCAGCGCCGCGCCTTCGAGCACGTGACCGGGGAGGGCGACATCAAAGCCCTCGTTGGGGTCGCCGGTAGCGGCAAGAGCACCCTGCTCGAGGCCGCCCGCCGCGCCTGGGACATGGAGGGCCTCACCGTGAAGGGCGCAGCCCTCTCCGGCATCGCCGCCGAGAATCTTCAGAGCGCCTCCGGCATCCCCTCACGCACTCTCGCGAGCTACGAATGGTCCTGGAAGGAAGGCCGCTATCCCCTCACCAAGAACGACGTCCTCGTGATTGATGAGGCCGGCATGATCGGCACGAAGCAACTCGAACGCATCCTCGCCCACGCCGACCAGGCCCGCGCCAAGGTAGTGCTCGTCGGTGACCCGGAGCAGCTCCAAGCCATCGAAGCCGGCGCCCCGTTCCGCGGCGTCGTCACCGAAGTCGGCATGTCCGAGCTCACGCAAGTGAGACGCCAACATCACCCGTGGGCGCGCGACGCCACCCAAGCCCTCGCCACCGGTCAAACACTACAAGCCCTCGCAGCCTACGAGCGCGAGGGCGCCATCACTCAGACCGTCACCCACGCCGAGGCCCGCCGGCGCCTCCTCGACACCTGGGCCAGCGACGCCGCGCAAGCCCCCGAGGACTCCCGCCTCATCCTCGCCTACACCCGGGACGACGTGCGCGACCTGAACACCGCCGCCCGCGAGATCCGCAAGTCCCGCCGCGAGTTGGGCCACGCCGAAGTCATCGCCACCACCCGCGGCAAACGCGAAATGGCCGTCAACGACCGCATCGTGTTCCTGCGCAACGAGAAAAGCCTCGGCGTCAAAAACGGCTCACTCGGCACCGTCGAAGCCATCGAGCGCGGCGTTCTCGTGGTCCGCCTCGACGGTAACGACGAGGCACGCATCGTGGTCGAATCCCGCGATTACCAAGACCTCGACCACGGCTACGCCACCACCGTCCACAAGGCCCAAGGCTCCACCGTCGATCGCGCCTACATCCTCGCGAGCCGCTATTTCGACCGTCATACCAGCTACGTCGCGCTCTCCCGGCATCGCGAAGCCGCCACGCTCTACTACGCGAACGAAGAATTCGTCCCCGCCTTGGGCCCCGCCGCCGCCATCGATCCCCGCTTCGCGCGCGAACGCTTCCAGTCCACGCTCGCCCGAGCCCGCCACAAAGAGCTCGCGCACGATTATCTCGACCGAGAGATGTCCGACTCATCCACGTCGAGCACACCGAGCTACGCCAAGTATCCCGCCACGTCAGAAGAAATCCGCGCCGCCGCCGTCGCCCGCTGGTCCGCCTTCCGCGCGCAGCATCCCGGCCCATGGCCGAGCGAGAGGGAAGAGGGCGGCGGAGGCCACTACGAGGCTCCCCGTCCCGCCGAGCAAGACCGCGGCCGCGAACAGCGCCGCGACGACGATTTCAGTCTGTAACGACCCCTACCGCAACGCATACCCCAGCGCCCGCGCCGCGTGCTTCAACGGATCCAGCATCGCATCATCCGCGAGGGCCCGATGAAACTCGGGGTGCGCCGGAAACAACGCCCCCCGCTGAAGCGCCCGCTCATTGATCGCCAGCGCCGGCGCCCCGCCCTGCATGGAGGCCGAATATAAAATCCCCTCCGACGCCGGAAACGCCTCATAGAGGTCGCGCGCCCACGCGCGCGCGCGCACCCGGCTCCCCGAATGAATCGCCATCGAAGCCCCCATCCGGGTCGCGAAATCTCCGCTCAAATCGAGCACCTCGAGTGCTTGCACCGTCTTGAACACCACGAGCCACGGCGCCTGAAACACCCGGTCGATGCGCCGCGTCGCCTGAAACACCTCCGCCAGGCAGGTCTTCGCATCACCCGCCGCGTAATACACGCCGCGCTCCTGCCAGCAGGGCAGGCCCTTCGCCGTCGGCTGATGATGATCCCAGCGCGCGTTCAGCGGTCCAAAGCGACGCAGCTCGTTCCACCGAAGCGCATGCGGACTTCTCGAGAAATACACCCGCGCGAGTACCGTCCCGGCGGGCAGCGTCTGCCAACTCGGCAGCACCCGCGCGAGTGCCGCCGCCCCCGGCGATTGTGGAAACTTCGCCAACGTCACTCGAGGCGCGCGCCCTTACTCAAACCCACGTGCCAGCGCGACCACCGTCTCCACCGAATGCCCGCGCAGCAGCCACTCCCGCGGACTCAAGCGACGATCGTCCGCCTCAAGATCCACATTCGGCGCCAAGAACCACTGCGCCACGTCGAGCGGATTCAGTCCCACCGGTAGCGCGCTCAGGGTCTCCCGCAGTCCCGGTACCACCTGTCGCCGCTCGAACTGAAATCGCGGCAAGCGTCGTTCCCCGTCATACTCGATCCCGAGCAGCGATCCTTCGCGCAGCCGCTGCCGAATCCGACTGACATCGACTTTCAGGTACTTCGCCGCCTGGCTCGTCGTGTGGCTCGTGTCGAGGAGCGCCATGTAGTCGGCAATCGATCGCTGCAGCGGATCCGCCGCCGCGCTCCCGTTGAACGGCGCGGTCGACAACCCCACCGACTCCAACGCCGCCACTTCCCCGGCCGACAAGGCCGCGGCCGACGGCCCCCCATCGCTCGCATCGAGCAGCGGCTCGTTCTCGAGCAGCCGCCGCCGCGCCCGCTCGTAGAGCCCCGCCGGCCACTCGGGCGCCGTCGAATCTTCAATGGGGTGTCGCATCGTCTCCATCCTCCCGATATCTCCTGACGAGAATATACGGGAGTATGCGCCGATGCTCGTCTTTCGGCAATCGAGCCCATCGAATTGCCGGGCCGTCCGCGCGCCGACAGCGATTTTGTGCACCGCAATTAGCCGGCTGACGCGGCTTCGAGGCGGGTGCTCCCAACCCTCCGCATTTCCAGGCAAACTCACCCAAATGCCGTTGGTAATCCCCGCGGCACCGAGCGGATCACACGGACTGTCGACCTTCCCACGGAAAGGAACCCTCGAACATGACCGCCCCCCTCCCTGCGCCCCCCGTCTCCGCCATCGTGGCGTTCATCACGTTCAAGCGCGCCTACCTCGTAGCCCTCGCCGCCGTCATTGCCGGCTGCATCGCCGGCCGCGCGCCCTGGCGGCGCTATCTGTTGGGCTCGCTGCTGCTCGCGCTCATCGCCGTCCTTTTCTCCAGTCTCTTCGCCGGGCTGCTGTCGCTGATATTGCCCGACGGTATCGCGGCGATCATCGGCTTCGCATCGGGTCTGCCCGTCGCGTACGGCCTTGGCCACCACGGTCTTCCGTTACCGGCCTTCGGCGAACCCAGGCATCAACGCGGCACCGTCATCACCGCTCCCGCCCAGACCACGAGGCCGCAGCCCGGCGCGCACCTCGACTCATCCACCCTCACGCTCGCCGGCCACCCCGTCCCACCCCACGACGAAACCAAACACTTCAAGTTCCTCGGTACCACCGGTACCGGCAAGAGTACCGCCATCCGCGAGCTCCTCGCCGGCGCTCTCGCGCGCCACGATCGAGCCATCATCGCCGACCCCGACGCCGCCTACCGCGCACGCTTCTTCAACGAATCACGCGGCGATCTTATCCTGAACCCTTTCGACAACCGCTCCCCCAAATGGGACCTCTTCGCCGAGATTCGCGACCCGTACGACTTTGACCAGCTCGCCCGCTCGCTCATCCCCGACGGCACGGGCGATGAGCGCACCTGGCGGCAATACGCCCAAATATTCCTCACCGCCGTGATGCGCCAGAGTTACCGCTCCGGCCTGCGCGATAATGCGGGCCTCTACCGCCTCATCACGTCCGCGCCCATCGACGAGCTCCAGAACCTCCTCGAGGACACACCGGCGCAGCCCTTCGTCGCCTCCGGCAACGAGCGCATGTTCGGCTCCATCCGCTCCGTCACCATCTCCGCCATCTCCGCGCTCGCGTACATCAACGACCAACGAACGCAGGCGTTCTCGATCCGCCGCTGGATCAAAGAGGGCAGGGGAGTTCTGTTCCTTCCCTATCGGGCGGGCCAAATCGCCGCTCTCAGAACCCTGATCTCCACTTGGATGCATCTCGCCATCGTCGAAACCATGACGCTCCCCGAAGGCGATGCAAAACTTTGGTTCATCATCGACGAACTCGACGCTTTGGGCCCCA
>Ga0187863_10004107_pt1 | contig 10469 bp, 9 predicted proteins | sample June2016WEW_11_1_FD_132975 | JGI IMG/M metagenome (GOLD analysis project Ga0187863, IMG submission 132975) | Peatland microbial communities from SPRUCE experiment site at the Marcell Experimental Forest, Minnesota, USA - June2016WEW_11_10 | ecosystem: Environmental > Terrestrial > Soil >...
GGCCACAGACCGCGGCCATCCCTTCGCATTTCGATCCGAGCACCCGTCGGCCCGCGCTCACGATCGCACTCCTGGGCTGTCGAAATAGCCTGCGGCAGGTACAATGACCAGGTGGACATCCCCGCGATGTTTGCTATTTCAAGGAGCCTGGGCTTCTGAGGCGCCATTCCATTTTTGGCCGCCGCAAGTCTAATACGGCGTTGTGAAGAGGTTGACCGAAGCATGAAGAAATCGTTGTTCTTGTTCCTGTTGTTGTTCCCCCTGCTGGCTGCACCGCTCTTCGCGCAGGAAAGCCGCCAGGATATCAGCATCAGCGGCACCGCCATTATCCCGCCCTTTGCCTCAGGGAACGCTGTCCAGCTTCATGCCACCGTCGGATACGCAGGAGCCCTCGTGAGCTACCGCTATCTGCTCACCCCACATGGCGGTCTGGAGCTCAACTACCAGTACAACCAGAACGTCCAGCACTTCATTTACCCCGGCGGCAGCTACAACATCCATGACCGGTTCGAGGAGATTTCCGGAGCGTACGTCTACAGCTTCAATTTCAGAAACTGGAATCCCTTCATCGAGGGCGGTGCGGCTGGCTTCCTCATCTCGCCGATCGATGACGCCAAAACCGACACCTTCGGCATTAGCCGCAATACCAATGTCGGTGCGCTGTACGGCGCCGGGATCGCCTACGAGATCAGCCCCAGCTTCGATATCCGGGCCGAATTTCGCGGCCTGGTCATGAAGACGCCCACCTTCAATTATCAAAACAATGATTTCCGCACCAACGTCTACTACAACATCTACGACCCCGTGATCGGCGTCGCATACCATTTTTGACCGGCAAAATCAGGCCCGCCGCCGGTCTCGCCTCTCGGCTCCGCCGCCAATGGGAAATGTAAATTCCTGTCAGGAGTAGATCGTGTCCGCCCGACCCTCACCGGTAAGGCCTTCCCCAGTCCGCGCAAAGAAGAGCGGCTGGCGAATTCTCGGTAGATCCTTACTGGTGTTCATCGCCCTGGTCGCCGGCACCGAAGCCGCACTCCGCTTCGGCCTCGGGTTGGGCGATCCCGTCCTCATCGCGCCGGACCCCGCATGCTCCTATATCACCCGCCCGGATCAGAATGTTTACCGATTCTTTGTCCACACCTACATAAATCACTATGGAATGCGTTCTGACGAGGTTTCCCTCGTGCCCTCGCCTGGAGTGGTGCGCGTTCTGTTCGTCGGCGATTCGCTCACCTATGGGACCACCCATGTCGATCAGCGGAAGATCTTCACGCAGATTGTTGGGCGCGGCCTGCCCTCGATCGTGCATCATCCGGTGGAGGTTCTCAATGCCTCCGCCAATGGCTGGGCTCCTGATAACGAATGGTCCTGGGTGCGGACCCGCGGCATCTTTCACTCGAACTTCGTGCTGTTGGTTCTCAACGACGGCGACGTGACCCAGCCGCGGGCGACCCTTGAACAGGTGGGCGACGCACTCCCGCAAAGACGCCCCGTCACGGCGATCGGCGAGCTGTATACGCGTTTCATTGTCCCGCGTATCCTGCACATCGCGCCCCGCTCCGATCCAGGAGATGTTGTTCTTCCCGACGAAGCCGTTCAGCGCGCTAATTTAGAGGATCTTGACCGATTCCACGCCCTGGTCACCAACCAGGGCGGGCAGATGGCTCTCGTCTTTCTGCCCTTCAGGTCCGATGTCCCCACGCTGAGCGTTCAGGCGGATAAGGTACTTCACGACTGGTCAGCCGCGAACGGCATTCCTCTGATCGATCTCACAGCGGCGATCGCCCCACATCCCACGGGCGAAATCACCCTGTACGATCACACGCACTTCAACACGGACGGAAACGCCATCATAGGACAGGCCATACTGAAACTCTGGCCTGCTTCTCTGCAGCCGTAGTTTTCGCTGCGACTCCGCCCCCGCAAGCAGCTCGGCAGGCCTTGGCCTGCCGCTCCACACACCGCTCTTACTGTCCCAGGAATCTGTAAGCCACTCCCACGCTGATGCCGTTGGGGGTCAGGCCGCTGTTGTGCTGCACCACTGTTCCTGTCGTGGGGCTGTAGGTCGGCGGTCCGGCAAACGACGGCCAGAACTGCCACTCATAATCTCCGCGGAGAATCCAGCGACGCGACAGCGGATATTGCAGCACTCCGCCCGGGGCGTACGCGAAATAGCTCCCTTTAAGGCTGCCCGCGGCCGGATATCCGCTCGTGGTGATCCATGCACCGCCCACTCCCAGCTTGAACCAGCCCGAGACGTGATGGTACCGGAACAACCGATATCGGGGACCAACCAGATAATTCTGCTCGTTCTCGCCAGCCTCGCCGTGCCAATTCAGCCAGCGCGCTTCGCCTTCGAGGCCGTACTTCCCGTGCAAATCGAAATCGAAGAACGCTGCCGGACCGACCAGGTCGAACTGGCAGAACGGAGAACTGGTCGAGCAGTCCCAGTCCGGGTTGTAGCCTGACATCTCAGCGCCCGCCGATATGGAAGCTTCGCCTCCGGTCGCGGACTCCGAACTCTGGGCGATCAATGCGGTAGGAAGAAGAAGTAGTAGCGCGATAAATCCAATCTTTTTGACCACGTTGCTTTCTCCGGTCGAAGGACTTCCGAGCATGCGGCGATCTTCGGCACTTACTCGTTATTAACCCGAATTGAACTGCAAACGATGCGCCAGGCGGTTCAATTTCTCTGAACCGCCCGGCTTATCTTATCCCAGTAACAGGTTACTGTGGTGCCTGCGTCTGTGGCTGCGCCTGTGCGCTTGCTGCAGGCTGCGCCTGGCCGGCGTCCGCCGATGGAGGCGCTGGCGTATTAGATGCAGGTGTTGCGTTCGCAGGGGTCGCCCCGGCGGGCGGCGCATCCTGATAGCGCTGCAACCGGAAGAACACCGGCGTCAGCTCCAGCGGCATCTTGTCCCGCGCGTTGAGCAGCGGCGCGGGCTTCACGTTCAGCATAAATACTTTGTCATCCCAGGGGTCGATCTTGAGCCGGCTGTTCAGAGGCAACGCCGCGATCTGCGTCAGGTTGTCCATGTCCAGCTTCGGTGCTCCCTGCGTCAGTCCAGCCAGCCACGGCTGCCCATCCGCGCGCACCAGCGAGTCGCCCAGCCGCGGCGTGAACAGCGACGGCAGCACTTTCTCCCTTGCCTCCAGCTGCTGGAAGAAGAGACCCACGCTGCCCGCCTTGTCGTGGTAAATCGAGTGGTTGAACAGGTCCACGGCCTTCTTCGCGGCTTCGTCGTTGTCGGGGGTCGAGTGGTTCATCGTGATCCGCCGAAACGTCGCCGTATCCGGGAACAGCAGCCGGTCGTTGAACGCGTACCGCGTATCGATGTGGTGTCCGGTCACGATGTGCGCCAATTGGAACGCAATCACTGCCGCCAGCGCATTCTCATCCGGCAGCGTATCCACCAGGCCTTTGCTCAGCAGGATCGTGTTGCCCACCGCCAGCGATTCCAGCGGGGTCGTCAGGATCACGCGGCAGTGAATATCGCTCGGCAACTGCAGATTGTTCCCGATGATGATGTTCGTGGTCACCTGCTCGAGATTCTTATCGAAATCGCTCGGAGGCGCGACCAGCCCCGCCTGCGTCAGCCGGTCCAGCACGTTCTGCTCGGCCTGCGAGATCCATTCCCGCTCCGCCTGCAGCGGGCTGATGTCCGTTGAGTTGTCGCTCTGATCCTGCGCGTTCTCGATTTCCATCGATTCCGCGTCCGACTCCCGCGTCGGCAGCTTCAGCGAATAGCCCCAGTACGTCGTCTGCCCCTTGAAGCTCGTCGCGTGCGCGACCTCGTTGTGCAGCGTGTCTTCGATGTACACCGCGGCCGGCGCCCAGACTCCCGGCTGCACATTCATCCGCCAGCTGTCGAAATGGAAATAATGGTTCGTCTCGTCGTTCGGATTGCTGATGTACGTTCCGTTGAAGCGAACGACCGTCCCTTCCTCGTCCTCAACCCAGATGCGTCCGAAGAACCGGCCCGATCCCTTTTCCCGGGGCCCCACATCGAAGACCCAGGTCCGCACCGTGCCCAGAAACTCGCGCCGCACAAACGTGAACTGGTAGTGCTGCTGATCGAACCCGCTGGGATCGATAAACATCATCGCCATGAATCCGGTCGGCGAATTCTCCAGGTGGAAGGCCTTGGTCAGCTGCGACATGAAGCCGAACGATCCCGCCAACCACCCGTGCGCCTTCCCGCCCCGCTGCGCCTGCGCGTATTCGTCCGCCGTGAAGGCCTTGCTGAAGTCCACGCGCCCGATCATGTACTGATCCGCGACCGGCACCTGATAGAGCTTCACATCCGGCCGCAGGTCCTGAATGTAGGACTGCACCACCGGCGTGCTCTTCTGGATCTGCTTGACGATCACCTTCTCCCGCGCAATCGCCTGTTGCACCAGCCGCTGCTGCTGAGGAGTCAAAGGTACCGGTGCCATACCCCGAGGTTCCTTCGCCTGGGACGCCGGTACGCCCAGCAATAATGTGATACCGAGCATCAAAATATTGCGATACATTTTTTTACTCCTCATTTCGTCCCTGATATTTACGCCGCACTCGCGATTTCAGTAACACCCTGCAGCCTCGACGGCGGCCCAATTTTCTATGCCATTTGGAACGTTACGTGGATGATGCTGACCTCGTCCACCGGCCGCCCATCCTTGGTCGCGGGCTTGAACCGAATGCGTTCCGCCGCAATCTTTGCCTGTTCGTCCAATCCGTGCCCCAACCCGCTGATCACTTGCAGCACTTGGACCTGACCCGTCGCCAAAAAACGCACCTGCAGCGTCACGTCGCCTTCGATCTTCAGTTGTCGCGCCTCCGCGGTATACGTGGGCAGAGGCTTGGCCAGCACCACGATCTGTGTCGCCGCCGGCTCCTGCGGCCGCGCTGCCGGTGCCGGGGCCGATCCGTAAATATTGTCGCCAAAACTCCCCTTGGCCACCGTCCCGTGGCTCCCTGGCTGGCCCGTTCCGCCGACCACGCCGCTGGAGAATCCCGCCGACGCGACCGCTCCCTTGTCCTTGCCGCCGGGAACGCCATTCGCCACACCGGACCCAAACTGGACGCCCTTCACCGCGCCCTGGCGCGCTGCTCCGGCTCCCGCATTGTCCACTCCCGGCGCGGCATTGAACGATCCCACGGCCGCGATCGTCGCCGGACGCGTTGCATTCGGATTCGGCTTCACTCCCTGCGGGTCGCCAAATCCACCCACCTTCGGTGTTGGCGCCGACATGTTGTTGGCCACCGTCGTCGGCGTCGCGCTCTTGAACAGCCCCAGCTTCGGTTGCGGCGGAGGCGTTACCCGCTTCGGCGGCGCAGCCTCCATCTTCGGCATGATCGGCGTCGGCAGCTTGATCTCCGCCACCTTCGGCGGCGGCGGCAGCGGTTTCGGCAATTCGATCTTCGGCTGGTCCAGCTTCACAACCGGCGGCGGTGGGATGATCTTCACCTTCGGCACCGGCGGCACGTACGGCTTCGGCTGCGCGACCGGGAAGATCAGCTGCGTCGTCTCGTATCGGTGTTCCTGCACCTGGTGCACCTGCGCAATGGTCAGCAGCAGCATCAACGCCGCTATCGTGACGTTGATGACCATGCTCATTCCGAAGGAGCCCATGCGCCCTTCGGGCTCGGGGAGGAGTCCGAACGTTCCGCGCTTAAGTGAATTGTCTGTCGCCATTGCCCTGTATCTCCAACATCGCCTGCGAAAAGAAGTTGCGACTCTTATTTCAGTGCATTGTGCTGCTCTGCACTTTGATGACCAGTGATGCCCTCTGAACCGTATCCGTTGTGGCCCAATTCGAGACAAATTTCGCAAACCGCGGACCCTGCCCCGGAATCCTCGCGTTCCCCATCTGGGTTACCATTTGATCTTCCTACAGGTACTTCTGATCGCGCAAGAGGTTACTTAAACGTACTCTCGCGAATTACTTCCTTCAGTCACACGAACGAGGCAGAAGCGTGCCCATTTTGGGTCTTGCCATGTGTGAACGACGCCTTCCAGGCTCGCTTCGCTCACTCCAGCATCGCGCTTGCGGTGAGCATCCGCAAGCCCTTCCCTCGCGCCTTCCGGGAGCATCCACGGAGTTAACCGGGATGAAACGCACCTCGCCAACGGTAACCGCTGTCGAGGGACTCTTTCCCATCAACGATAAATATTCAGACGCAACAGAGACCCAATTAGCATAAAGGATTGGGGGTAGGGAATTTTGCGAATTCTGGTCACCGGCGGCGCTGGGTACATTGGGGGGATGGTCGCTGGCCTCCTGGCACGACAGGGCCATGCCGTTTTGGTCTACGACAATCTCTGTCATGCCACCCGCGCCGGGGTTCCCGCCGGCGTCGATTTCGTCCAGGGCGAGCTCTCTGACCGCCCAGCCCTCGAAAAGCTCCTCTCCTCCGGTTTTGACGGCGTCATGCACTTCGCGGCTCTCATCGAAGCCGGCGAAAGCATGGCCAGACCGGAACTATACTTCCGGAACAACACTGCCTCCACCCTAAGCCTTCTCGAAGCCATGCTTGTCAAGCGTTTGCACCGGCTTGTCTTTTCTTCCACAGCCGCTGTCTATGGTGAACCTGACGTAACCCCCATCCATGAAAATGCACCCCTTCACCCCACCAATCCCTACGGCGAATCCAAGCTGCTGGTGGAAAAAATGCTCTGCTGGATGTACCGAGTACACGGTCTCCGTTACGCCAGCCTGCGTTACTTCAATGTCGCCGGCGCCATGCCCGGACGCGGCGAGGCGCACGAGCCCGAGACCCACCTTATCCCCCTTGTCCTCGATGTCGCTTTAGGTCGCCGCGACAAGATCAAAATCTACGGCGACGACTACCCCACCCCCGACGGCACCTGCGTCCGCGACTACATCCATGTCGAGGATCTGGCCCACGCCCATCTCCTCGCTTTTGAAGCACTTGCGCATCGGGAGCAGCTCATCTACAACCTCGGCAATGGCTCCGGCTTCTCTGTGCTCGAGGTCATCGAATCGGCCCGCCGCGTCACCGGCCACCCGATCCCGGTTGAGGTCTGCCCCCGGCGCCCGGGAGACCCCGCCGTCCTCATCGCCAGCTCTGAAAAAATTGAGAAGGAATTAGGCTGGAAACCCCGCCACACCACCCTCGACGCCATCGTCGCCAGCGCCTGGGAGTGGCACCAAATCCGCTATTGCTGACAAGGGGACTCGGACTTCGCTCTTTGCTATCCTCTCGCTCGCTCTTGGCTCGCCTTTGGCTGACCTTTTGCTTTTTGCTTGCTTTTTGCTAACCGCTTCTTAGCCAACCGGTCTTTAGCTGACCGCTTCATCAGCCGACCGCTTCTCAGCTGCGGCCTACTTCTCCACTTCGACCCCGCGCCAGAACGCGATGTGGTTCTTGATGTTTCGCGCCGCCGGGCTGGGATTGGGATAGTACCAGGCCGCGTCCTGATTCTCCTGACCGTCCACCAGCAGGGTGTAATACCGCGCCTGGCCCTTCCACGGACACGTCGAGGTCGTCGAGCTCGGTCGCAGAAACTCCCGTTTCACCGCGCCCTCCGGAAAGTACACGTTCCCCTCAACTGTCTCGTAAGTCTCACTTTCTGCAAGGACTTTCCCGTTCCAGACCGCCTTCGCCATTGTTCTCTCTTCCTTCGCCCCGTTTCGCCCGACGTACCACATTACCAGATGCGCGACCCCCCGCCAACGACGTGGCAATGCCGCCGCCCGCCGCTGAACCAACTTAGGCTCGGGCCTCGGACCCAAAACGCAGGGTCGGTTTCCTCAGCCGGGACTCGCTGGCTCCTCGCTCGCCGTTCGCTAACCTGCTAACTCCCTAACCCGCTGACTTGCTACCCTCGTCCCATGTCCACCCCCGTCAACCGCCGCACCGTCGATCTCTCCCAGTATCCCGATCTCGTCGTCGTCTACCTCGGCATGCGCGTCAACCGCATTGCCGGCCTCAAAACCCTCATCGGATTCGGCCCGAAGATCTCCCGCTCCGTCGACGCCCGGCCCGACGGCCTCCTTGGCCACGAGAATTTCGTCTTCTCTCTCTTCCCCATGCACGCAGGAATGCGCCAGTACTGGCGCGACATGAGCTCGCTCCTCGCGTGGACCCGCTCCGAACCCCATCGCCTCTGGTGGAAAAACTTTCTCCGCGACTCCGGAGGCACCGGCTTCTGGCACGAAACCTACACTCTCCGCGGCGGCATGGAAGCCATCTACGACGACATCGCCCCAAAGATCGGATTCATGAGTTTCGCCCCCATTATCCCCGCCCGAGGATCCATGTTCACCGCCGCCCATCGCTCCGCGCGCCCCGACGCCAGCGCACCTGTAGTCTCGGAAGACGAGCTCTACGGCAATCAACCCGCCCCAGGAGGCCAGCAAAAGTGAGCGCGACCCAGCGCGTCGCCATCGTCACTGGAGGAGCCCGCGGCATCGGCCGCCGCACTGCGGAACTCCTCGCCAGCCGCGGCTACCGCGTCATCATCATCGATCTGCACGACCCCGTCGAAACTCTGCAAGCCATCGCAGACGCCGGCCATGAAGCCAGCGGTTATGCCGGAGACCTCACCGATCCCGCCGTCATCGAGCACTTCGTTCCGTGGGCCTTCGATCGATACGGCCACATCGACGTGCTCGTCAACAACGCAGGCATTAGCCTCATCGAGCCCGCCGAACACACGACCCTCACCGACTTTCGCCGCATCCTCGAAGTAAACCTCGTCGCCCCTTTCCTGCTGTCCAAAGCGGTCGGAACCAAAATGCTCGAAGCCCACAGCGGATCCATCGTCAACGTCGCCTCCATCGCCGGCCTCTTCGCCGTCTCCGACCGCGCCGCTTACAACGCCTCCAAGCATGGATTGGTCGGCCTTACCCGCACCCTCGCCGCCGAATGGGGTGGCCGCGGCGTGCGCGTCAACGCCGTCTGTCCAGGCTGGGTCAAAACTGAAATGGATGTCGCCGATCAGGCCGGAGGCACCTACACCGACGCCGACATCGTCGCCCGCGTCCCCATGGCCCGCTTCGCCACTCCCGACGATGTCGCCCGCGCCATCGCCTTCCTCGCCGACCCCGAGGAGAGCCCCTTCGTCAACGGCCACACCCTCGTAGTCGACGGAGGCTGGACCGCCGACGCCAGCTGGGAATCCGTCCGCCTCAGCAAACGCTGAGGAATGCCGTCGAGGATTCCACAACCTCGGGTGCCCCACATCCCTGGTTTTGGAGATGTGGGATACGCGCGAAGCGCGCCCCGTTTGCAGGAACTCCAGCTCTGTCCCTCACCGGTTTTAGCTACTCGCTACCGGCTACAGGCTACCGGCTTCATCAAAAAACTCAATCAAGCTCTCAATCCCCCGATGAAAATTCGCGACGCAAAACTTCTCGTTGGGCGCATGCAGCCCATCATCCGGCAGCCCAAACCCCATCATCACCGACGGAATCTTCAGATGCTTCTCAAAATCCCCCACAATCGGAATCGATCCGCCTGACCGGATGAATACCGTGTCCTTCCCCCACACTTTTTTCAGCGCCTTGGTCGCCGCCTTCACGTAAGGATTGTCCGTCCCAATCACAATCGGCTCGCCCGAGTGGATCAGCCGCACCTCCACGCTGACCCCCTCCGGCTTGATCTTCTCCACATACTCCTTGTATTGCCGGAACGACTTCTCCGGCGTCATATCCGGCACCAGCCGCATTGACACCTTCGCCGTTGCCTTCGCGGGAATCACCGTCTTCGCCCCAGCGCCGATAAACCCTCCGACAATCCCATGCACATCGAGCGTCGGTCGCACCCACGTCCGCGCAAGTACCGAGTAGCCCTTCTCGCCCACCAGCTTTGACGCCCCCACTTCCTTCTCCCGATACTCCTCCTCATCGAACGGCAGCTTCTTCCACGCCGCCACTTCGTCCGCGCTCGGCGCCTTCACATCGTCATAAAAACCAGGAATCAAAATCTTCCCCTCGCGATCCTTCAGCCCCGCGATGATCTGCGCCAGCGCCACAAATGGATTGGGCGCCGCTCCGCCATACATCCCCGAGTGCAGATCGGTCTTCGCGCCCCGCACCTCGAGCTCCGTGTAGATCATCCCCCGCAGCCCCACCGTCAGCGTGGGCAGCTCCGGCGCAAACAGCTCCGTATCCGAAATCAGCGCGAAGTCCGCCTTCAGCCGCTCCGGATGCTCGCGAACAAACGCAGCAATCCTCTCTCCGCCCACTTCCTCCTCGCCCTCGTAAATCACCCGCACATTGATGGGCAGCATTCCATCCTTCTTCAACAAAGACTCCAGCGCCTTAACCTGCAATACCAGCTGCCCCTTGTCGTCCACCGCCCCACGCGCGTACAGGTTCCCGTTCCGCTCGGTCGGCTCAAACGGGGGCGTCACCCACTCCTCCAGTGGATCGGGCGGCTGCACATCGTAATGCGCATAGCACAGCACCGTCGGTTTCCCCGCCGCATGCAGCCAGTCCGCATACACCAGCGGATGCCC
>Ga0187863_10004108_pt1 | contig 10469 bp, 9 predicted proteins | sample June2016WEW_11_1_FD_132975 | JGI IMG/M metagenome (GOLD analysis project Ga0187863, IMG submission 132975) | Peatland microbial communities from SPRUCE experiment site at the Marcell Experimental Forest, Minnesota, USA - June2016WEW_11_10 | ecosystem: Environmental > Terrestrial > Soil >...
AAACCCCAGCTGGCTCTGGATGGGCATTCTCTGCGACCGCTCAATTCGCCGAGCGAAGTCCGAGATGTTGAACGAACGGTTCAAAATCGCGATCGCTGTACAACAATGAGAGTTCCTTCTCGATGCAACTCGTCGCGATCAGCGTATCAATGGTCTTCCGAATCGTTATCCCGAGGGTCCTGAGCTTGCGGAAGTTCCTAGCCGCCTGAAGTGCGATGTCTTCGCCGACGAGCGGCACCAGAGGGACCGAAGCCAACAGTTTCCGGACTCGATTGAAATCACGGTCGCTTACGAATCCTTGTAAGACCTCGGTCAATATCAAGTCGCCGGTTGACACCTGTTCGACTCCGAGAAGAGTGTCCAGTTTGTCAGACTGCGGAGTGACGACGCCGCGAAAGTAATCGATCCAGACGCTGGTATCGACCAGTATCATCAGTCCGTTCTCATCGCATCCAAGTCACCCCGCCAAGGAAGCTTGCCGCGAAACCTGCGGATGCCTTCCTGTTTGCGCAGACGAACGATCGTGCGCAGCCCCAACTCGACCGCCTCCCGCTTGGTTTTCAAGCCGGTGAGCCGAAGCGTTTCCTTCATCAACTTCTCATCTATGACGATGTTGGTGCGCATAATGTGTACTCCGAGAGGATTTCATACACATTATAGGATTCCTGTTGAGATTGGGCAAAGATCACTATTGCGGAGCGTCGCGGTTGCCCGGACCTACAGATGCGTCGCACATAGAACGTCCGAGGACGTCCACCAACAGCCACCCACTCGTGGGAATCTCCGTGTGAGTATTTTCAAATGTACCCCGAAAAAAATACAATAAATATAGATAGTTAAGCGCTCAGTTTGGTGGCTACACGGCCCACCATCCAAGGATGTTCAAGGACGTTCAGGAGCGTCCGCTACGCTGAGATAGCCGCGAGAAATTACCTGGAAGCCGGCGCGGCCCAGTCAGAATGCGCCCGGCGATGTACTGCCTCACCAGCCGAGAAGCTCACGGCAACACATCATTCTTGAAATCGGGCAGCGCTTCGCTCTTACAGAAGTCTTCGTCTTCGGTTCTGCCGCAATACTGGCGGTGCTTGCGGATCCGCCGGAAGGCATCCTCACAGCCACTCGCGATGCCGATATCAATCCGCCAAACGGTGATGAGCGCATGGCCGATCGGATCTCCTTCGTCATCGGCGAAGCAAGTCCCTTCGATGTCGAGAATGGCTATCACGCACGCGGCGTCTCCTTCAAGACTCCGACCTACGCGCCGAGCCGATGGCGAACCCGCACTGTAGATTTGTCCGTCCAAAAAATTGTCGCGCACTGCATGGAGCCGCATGATGTCGTTTTCAGCAAGCTCGGCGCCGGACATGAGAAGGATCTCGAGTTCGCGAGCGCCGCCGTCGCGCTGGGTCTCGTTGAGCGATCGGTGCTGTTCAGCCGCTGGTCGCTCGTGCCAGCCGCAGCGGAGCATTTGAACTTGATCGACCAGCGTATTTCGGCGTTATCTAAGTAGGCGGTCCTGGTGAAGCCGGAGCTGACGTGCAGATTGACGATCGGTTTCGTGTTTGATACGTTGGCCAGGACGAAACCGCGTAGCGTCGATTCGAAGTAAAAATTACAAGACGCTGCGGCGGCGGCTAAGCAAGCCTTGGCTCGTCAAGTGAAAGTCGGCGGAGGGCAGGCGCTGAAGGAGTCAGAGGTTCATTTGCAGCCGGTGCTCGATGTTGCGAAACGAAATTTTCCATCTACTGATCCCGAGACTGGCCTTGATGATATCGCCCGGGAATCGGGAACGTGGATCGCCGAGCTCCAGGACATCGTCATCGAATCAAAGTGCCCCGAATCGGTGCTCGAGGTGGCAGCGCTTGAGCTGCTCGACGTAGGTACCCGCGCGGAATGATTGAACTGCAACGATTGCTGCTGCTCGAGTCCCAACTCTTTCCCGACCGTATCGACGGCCAGCATCTGGTCCTTGCAGGAGGGGTACGCGAAGATAGATATGCTGTCTGGCCGTAAAGCCCGTCCCGACTGGCCGTTGCCGCGGTATCGACCCCGGTTGCGACGAAGCTGCGCCTTCGCGCTGGTGCTTGGCCTCGGCGCCTGCGCAGTGGGTCCCGACTATCATAAACCCGGCGTTCAGATTCCCGACAGCTTCAAGGAAGGTGCCGCCTGGCAACGCGCGCAAACGAACCTCCAGGAGTCGATATCGAGCGCCTGGTGGGGCGTGTATCAGGACGATGAGCTCACACAGCTCGTGGAGCAGTCGCTGAAGGCAAACCAGTCGATCGTGGCCGCGGAAGCGGCCTACCGGGCTGCACTCGCGACCGTTCAGGCCAATACCGCGGGCCTCTTTCCCGTCGTCACGGCAGGGCTGTCGGCTTCGCGCACCGGCACGGGTGCGGGTGCCGCGGCTGCCGCCGGAAGTTCCGTTACAGGCGCGGCTGTTCCGGGCGTGTACAACACCGTCGCAGCGAGTGCCTCGGCGAGCTGGGAGCCGGATTTATGGGGTGAGATTCGTCGCCGGATAGAATCCGCCAAAGCAAGCGCGCAGGCGACCGACGCGCAACGTGCCGGCGAGCGGCTGTCGATCGCAGCGAGCGTCGCGATCGACTACTTCGAGTTGCGCCAGGCCGATATCGACATCCAGTCATTCGAGCAGCAGCAGGACATCGATGCGCACATCCTCGAGATGACACGCGCTACTTTTCTGCAAGGCGAGGCCTCCAATGACGAGGTGCTGAGCGCACAGGACACACTCGAGCTCGTGGTGGCCGAGCTGCAAGCCGCAGAGACATCCAGAGAACAGTTCGAACACGCGATCGCGGTGCTGATCGGCGTGCCGCCGGCCGGTTTCGCGCTGCCCCCGGACCCATCCTATGCGTTCGTGCTGCCGGCCGTGCCGCTGGCATTGCCGTCGCAGTTGCTCGAACGGCGCTACGACGTGGTCAGCGCGGAGCGCACTGCGGCGGCGGCCAACGCGAAGATTGGCGTGGCCGACGCCGCGTTCTTCCCGACGCTGACGCTCTCCGCCGAGGGCGGATTCGAGCACAACACGTTTGCGCACCTGTTCTCGCTGCCGAATCGCTTCTGGACACTGGGTCCGGCTCTCGCGGAGACGATCTTCGATGGCGGCGCGCGCACCGCCGCGGTGCATGTGGCCGAAGCGAACTATGATGAGGACGCGGCGACCTATCGCAACACGGTATTGGCCGCGTTCCAGAACGTCGAAGACAGCCTGTCGTCGGTCAACCATCTGCGCCAGCAGATGGAGGCTTATGCAAAAATTCTTCAACGCAACCAGCAACTCTTCGCCAGCGCGCGCGCGCAGCTTCTCGCCGGAACGGCAAGCGAGGAGGATCTGCTGACCCAGCAGCTTACGCTGCTGCAGGCTGAGCAGAACCTCAAGGACGCGCAGGCGCTGCTCACGCAGGGCAGCGTTACGTTGATCAGGAACCTCGGCGGCGGCTGGCAGTGGGACGATGCGACAGGCCGCGCGGCGGCCGGCCAGAACCCATCTTCCGAACGCGGAGCGGTCCTGCAAGAGGCCTCGAGGCCTCCCTCTCAATGACACAGACACAGGCGCGAGTCCCGCTTTACTGCTGCGAAGCCGTCATTCATCGAGCGCGGACGGCTTCACGAGTCGCCCAGCATCCCCTTTCTACGCCGAGCAAGCATGGAGTCTCCATGAAGTCCGTTCCGCCGCATGTGTCCCTGCTATGCCTCGTTCTGATGGCTCTCGCCGCTTGCCATAAAAGAAGCCCGCCCCCGCCGCCCCCGCAGGTCGAGGTGGTGACAGCTCAGGCGCAGAGTGTGGCGCTCACGAGGCAACTGGTCGGGAGGTTATCGTCGTATTACAGCGCCAATGTCACCGCGCGGGTTTCCGGGGTGCTTCTCAAACGCGTCTATACCGAAGGCAGTCAGGTCCGGAAGGGACAATTGCTGTTCCAGATCGACCCGGCCTATTACAAGACGCAACTGGACAACGACCTCGCCGTTTTGGCGGAGGACCAGGCCTCTTATGTCAACGACCGCATCAGCGCCGAGCGGTACCGCAAGCTGCTGCCTGTCGGTTCGGTGTCGCAACAGACCGTGGACAACGCCGACGCCGCCGAGCGCAGCGCCGCCGCCAAGGTCGAAGCGGATCAAGCCATGGTCGAAAGCGCGCGCCTCTACCTCTCCTACACGCGCGTCACATCGCCGATCAGCGGCATCGCCGGGCAGCAGCAGGTCACCGAAGGTGCTGTCGTGGGCAGCAGTACCAGCGATGCGGGTGCCGGGGGCACCTTGCTCACCACAGTCCAGCAGATCGACCCGGCCTATGTGAATTTCACCATCAGCGCGGCCGACCTCGTGACGCTGCGGCAAGCACAAAGCACCGGGTCCGTCGCACTCACGCAGCAGAACGCGACCACGGTGCAGATCGGCCTGCCCAACGGCAGCCAGTATGGCCGCCTCGGCGCGCTCGACTTTTCCGATGTTGCCGTGAATGCGACCACCGGTGCGGTCAGTCTGCGCGCACTGGTCGCCAATCCGGCGCATGAACTGCTGCCGGGCATGTACGTAACGCTGACGGTCGTCCTCGGCCAGCAAAACAACGTGTTCCTGATTCCGCAGCAGGCGCTCCAGCGCGACACCGTCGGCGCGTATCTGCTGGTAGTCGGTCAGGACGGCAAGGTCGCGCGCAAGGACGTCAGCGCGACCGACAGCCAGGGCACCGACTGGATCGTCACCAGCGGCCTTGCGAACGGCGACCAAGTGATCGTGTTGGGCCTGCAAGCCGTGCAGGAGGGCGGACAGGCGAAGGCTAGCCCCTGGCAGCCGCCCGTGGCAGCCTCACCGGCCTCACCGGCCTCACCGGCATCGGCCGCATCCGCGGCAGCAGCCTCCGCCCCGGTCCCGGGCAGCTCGGCGCCGGCCGGTAACGCGCACTAGGAGGCCCTGATGTCGAGATTCTTCATCAACCGTCCGGTGTTCGCGTGGGTTGTCGCAATCCTGATTTCGCTGTTCGGCTACATCGCGATGCGCAGCATGGGAATCGATTCGTATCCGAATATCGCGCCGCCTCAAGTAACGGTAACCGCGACCTATCCGGGCGCGAGCGCCGCGACGATGGAATCCACCGTGGCCCAGGTGATCGAGCAGCAGCTCACCGGCATCGATAACCTGCTGTATTTCAGCTCGGCTTCGGGTTCCAACGGCCAGACGACCATCACGCTCAGCTTCGCCACTGGCACCAACCCCGATACTGCGCAGGTTCAGGTGCAGAACAAGGTCACACTGGCCACGCCGCGGTTGCCGCCCCAGGTCACCCAGCAAGGAGTCATCGTCGCGAAGGCGAGTCCGGACATCCTGATGTTCCTTGCCCTGCAGTCCAGCAGCCCCTCGATCGACGCCGCGCGCCTGAGCGATATTCTTGCCTCGCAGGTTCAGCCGGCGGTCGCCCGCGTCAGCGGTGTCGGCAACACGACCCTGCTGGGTTCCGAATATGCGGCGCGCATCTGGCTCAATCCCGACAAGCTGCAGGGTTACGGGCTCTCGACGACCCAGGTGCTCAACGCGGTGAATTCACAGAACGCGCAGTTTGCGGCGGGTTCGCTGGGCGCGGACCCGGCTGTCGAGGGGCAGCCATTCACAGCGACCGTATCCGGCGACGCGTTGTTCTCATCGCTCAAGCAGTTCCGGGACATCATCCTGCTCGCCAACAGCGACGGTACGGCGGTACGGCTCGGGGATGTCGCGCGCATTACGTTCGGTGCGCAGACCTCCGGCGTGTCGCCCGTCTATGACGGCAAGCCGGCGGGCGGCCTCGCGATCTTTCTGCTGCCCGGCGCCAACGCACTGACTGTGGGCAATGCAGTCAAAGCGGCGATGACGGCGCTTGAGCGGGATTTACCAGCGGGCGTGACCTGGAGCGTGCCCTACGACACCACGCCGTTCATCACCGCTTCCATTACCGATGTGGTGCATACGCTCATCGAGGCCATCGTTCTGGTGTTCCTGGTGATGCTGGTTTTCCTGCAGAATCTGAGGGCCACGATCATTCCCACGCTGGTCATTCCCGTCGCGCTGCTGGGCACGTTCATCGGACTGTCGCTGCTGCATTTCACGCTCAATCAGCTGACGCTGTTCGGGATGGTGCTCGCGATCGGCATCGTCGTCGATGACGCGATCGTCGTCATCGAGAACGTCGAGCGCATCATGAGCGAGGAGCAAAGCGAACCCAAAGAGGCTACGCGCAAGGCAATGGGACAGATCACCGGGGCAATCGTCGCCATTACCGTCGTGCTTTCGGCGGTGTTCATCCCGTCAGCCTTGCAGCCGGGCGCGACCGGGGTCATCTACTCACAGTTTGCGTTGACCATCGCTTTGTCCATGGTTTTTTCCGCTTTTCTGGCGCTGTCGTTCACCCCTTCGCTGTGCGCCGCGATTCTCAAGCCCGCGCACCAGGAGAAGAAGAACGCGTTCTTCGGCTGGTTCAACCGGACCTTCGAGTGGACGACGAATACCTACCTGGGACACATCGGCAAGGCGGTGCGTCACGCGCCAGGCTGGATGATCGCTTTCGTGCTGGTGGTCGTGCTGACCGGCTTTCTGTATACGCGGCTGCCCACCGGCTTCGTCCCGGATGAGGACCAGGGCTTTGCGCTGGCACTGGTGAATCTGCCACCAGGCGGTACGCTCCAGCGCACCGATCAGGTCATGGCCGAGGTGCGCGACAAGCTCGATCAGAGCGCGGTCGGCAAGACCATTGCCGACATCTTCCAGCCGGAAGGCTTCAGTTTCGTCGGTACCAGCGAAAATGTCGGAATGGCCTTCATCAAACTGACGCCTTGGAACAAGCGCTCGCAGACGGCGATGGAGTTGATTCCGCAATTCAACCAGGTCCTGCACGGCGTTCGGGACGCGCAGCTCTTCGTGGCCAACCTGCCGACGATCCGGGGCTTGAGCCAGTTCGGCGGTATCGACATGTACCTGCAGGCGCGCACCGGACAATCGCGCCAGCAATTGATGCAAGCCGTGCAGACGCTGCTCGCGAACGCAGCCAACAGCCCCTCGCTCTATGGCATCCGGCCAAACTCGCTGCCGAGCGCCCCGCAGTTGCAGATCGCGGTGGACAGGACTCAGGCGCAGACGATGGGCCTGTCGCTGACCGACGTCTACGACACCATTGAGATGGAACTGGCACCCTACTACATCAATCAGTTCACCTACGGCGGCCGCGTCAAGCGCGTCTACATGCAGGCGGATGCGCCCTATCGGATGGGGCTCGACGCGCTCGATCACCTGTACACGCCGAGCGGCATCACCAGCGCTGCGACCGGATCCGTCAGCCCGTCAACCGAAGCAACCAATTCCAGCGGGTATCAGACGCAGGTCAATCCATCCGTCAGCAATACATCGATCAGCCCGTACAACATGGTTCCACTGTCGAGTGTCGTGAAGGCGGATTGGGACATCGGCCCGAGCGTGCTCCCGCGCTACAACGGCTACTCGGCGATCGAGATCGTCGGCAATTCGGCGCCCGGCTATTCCACCGGCCAGGCGATAGACGCGCTGCAGAATATCGTCAACCAGAAATTGCCGCCGGGATACGACGCCGACTGGACCGGACAGTCGTATCAGGAGCTCCTGTCCGGGAGTTCGGCAACGGTGCTGATGGCCTTATCGATCGTCGTCGTGTTTCTATGTCTCGCGGCCTTGTACGAAAGCTGGTCGATTCCGGTTTCCGTTTTGCTGGTGGTGCCGCTGGGCATGCTCGGCATGCTGGTGTTCTGCCTGCTGCGCAATGTCCCGAACGATATCTACTTCAAGATCGGCCTCGTGACGGTCATCGGGCTCGCCGCGAAGAACGCGATCCTGATCGTCGAATTCGCAGTGGACGGCCAGGCCCGCGGCATGACGCTGTACGATGCGGTCTTGAGCGCGGGCAAGTTGCGGCTGCGCCCGATCCTGATGACCTCTATGGCGTTCATCCTGGGCGTGTTCCGCCTGGTGATCTCGACCGGCGCGGGCGCCGCCTCGCGCCACGAGATCGGCACCGGCGTCATCGGCGGCATGCTGTTCGCGACTTTCCTCGGCTTGTTGCTGATCCCGGTGTTCTACATCATCGTGCGACGAGTGCTCGGCGATAAGCTCGATGAGGTGTCGAAGAAGGCTCCATCGCGTTAATGGTCTCGCGCGCCCGGCATTCTGCAAACGGGTTGACGACATCACGCCAGTCTCGAATTCATCCGCCGTATCATCGGAGCGCTCCCAATCTGACGCGGGCGTGCCGATGCTGCCGGCCTGCTACGACCCTGAGTCACATTCTAGAACACGCTTTTATTAAGTTCTGTAATCTATTGAAATTACAGGATTATATTTTTTTGAGATCGCTCGATCTACGTGCGGGGCTACCCGGGTTCAGGGCTGACCCCCGCCGGGAGCGGGCTGCAGTGGCGGGGTCCTGATCGGTGGCCCCGAGGGCTCGCTCGGGCAATCCAGGGCATCCGCGCGTTGCTGCAATTCCTCGATGCGTTGATCGGCCTTGGCCTGCGCAGCGTCGACGATGTCCGAGACGGTCGTGGTCGTGGGCGCCTCGCGCCGCGTTTCCTGGTTGGCTCTGATTTCGGTGCGTATGCTGTCGCACTCGGCGGCCACTGCATCGGCGCCGCTGGGGGAAACGGGAATCGTGGCCGTGGTGTCACGGTGGTAAGGCCACGAGAATTCGCCGCAGCCGCCCAGAGCGAGCATCAGGCAGCACAGGCCAAGCTGCGCGCCGCGTTGTGCGACATATCGCGCCGCTGACCGAGGACTCAATTGACCGCATCCGAGTTCCACGCCGGGCAGTATGGGCTTCGGATGCGACTGCTGCTAGAGCGCGCGGTGATCGGTGGCTTTCTTCGGTATAATTGCCAGTCCCGCCGATGGCGCGAAAGTGGCGGAATGGTAGACGCGCTGGCCTTAGGAGCCAGTGGGGCAACCCGTGAGAGTTCGAGTCTCTCCTTTCGCACCAATAGCTCGAACGGCACGGTCAATTACGATGGGAAGCGGGACGATGCAGGTATCGGTGACGACGACCAAGGGTCTGGAGCGCAGGCTCGAGGTGGCCGTGCCCGGCGAGCGCGTGGCCGGCGAGGTGGATGCGCGTCTCAAGCGCCTGACGCGCACCGCACGCATCAAGGGCTTTCGACCCGGCAAGGTGCCCTACGCGGTCGTGCGACAGCAGTTCGGCAGCCAGGTGCACGCCGAGGCGATCACCGACCTCATGCAAAGCACATTCGCCGAGGCGGTGAACCAGCAGAATCTGCGGCCGGCGGGTGGACCGCGCATCGAGCCGATCGCGGTGGCACCGGGCACTGAGCTGCGCTACGCGGCGATCTTCGAAGTGTTGCCCGAGGTGTCGTTGCGCCCGCTCGATGCGATCGTGGTCGAGCGCCCCAGTGCGACGGTCACCGAGCAGGACATCGATGCCATGCTCGAGAACATGCGCACGCAGCGGCCGGTGTTCAGCGAGGCCGATCGGCCGGCACGCGAGGGGGACCGGGTTGCATTGGACTTCGAGGGCCGTATCGACGGCGAGGTGTTTCCAGGCGGCAAGGGCGATGCGCTCGCGGTTACGATCGGTGCGCATCGCATTCTGCCGGAGATCGAGCAGGCGCTGGTGGGAATGAGCGCCGGGGACTCCAAGACCATCGAGGCGCGCTTTCCCGACGACTACGGCGCCAAGTCGGTTGCTGGCAAGAGCGCACAGTTCACGCTGCGGCTCGGCAAGGTCGAAGAGCAGAGCCTGCCGGCGCTCGATGAGGCCTTCGCCAGTGCCTTCGGCGTGCAGGAGGGCGGCGTGCCCGAACTGCGCATCGAGGTTCGGCACAGCATGGAGCGCGAGCTCAACGAGGCCATACGCAGCCGCGTGCGCGATCAGATCCTGGACGCACTCTACCGGGACAATCCGCTGGAAGTGCCGCAGAACATGCTCGAGTCACAGATCCGCGATCTGCAGGCGCAGGCGATGCGGCGGCTCGGTACTCAGGATCCGGCCCGGGCCCCGCCGCGCGAGGCGCTTGCGGCCAGTGCCCGCCGGCGCGTGGCGCTCGGGCTGCTGATCGGGGAGATCGTGCGCACGCAAGGCATCAAGCTCGATCGCGCGCGCGTCGAGCAGCGACTCGAGACGATCACGGCTGCGCACCCGGATCCACAGGAGCTGCGCCGGCAGTATCTGGGCAGTCGTGAGGCGATGGATCAGATCGAGTCCGCGGCGCTCGAGGAGCAGGCGCTCGATTGGGTGCTGTCGCAGGTCAAGGTCGTGGAGCAGGCCTCCACATTCCAGGCGCTGACCGGTTTCGGTCAGCAGAGCTGATACATCGGAGCGTCAATGACGCAGGAAATAAGTCAATGAACGAGCGCGGCTTGAATCTGGTCCCCATCGTCGTCGAGCAAACCTCAAGAGGCGAGCGCTCGTACGACATCTATTCGCGGCTGCTCAAGGAGCG
>Ga0187863_10004114_pt1 | contig 10457 bp, 10 predicted proteins | sample June2016WEW_11_1_FD_132975 | JGI IMG/M metagenome (GOLD analysis project Ga0187863, IMG submission 132975) | Peatland microbial communities from SPRUCE experiment site at the Marcell Experimental Forest, Minnesota, USA - June2016WEW_11_10 | ecosystem: Environmental > Terrestrial > Soil >...
AACTGCGCGTATTCGTGGACAACCGCGAAGTGTGGTCAGGAGACGTTGGAGCCGACGCCGCTGCGCTCGTTGGACGCGTCGGGATCCGCTCCGACAATGCCCGGCTCGAATTCGACCTCAAGACCGGCCCCTACGAAGGCGCGCATCCCAACTACCTCAGGGCCTGCCAGACCTCGGACTCCGATTGAGTTGGCCTCTTAGTCGTCCTCTGTGCTCCCCTGTGTGTTTTGTGGTTGTGTTTTGTGGTTGTGTTTTGCGGTTGTCTTTTACTCGCATCACAAGAAAGGCCCGGCGGTCTGCCGGGCCTTGCTTCCTGCAACAGTTACGAAACAGCGATTAGTCTCCTGAAGCGTTGATGATCAGGTGATCGATGATGCGATGCGCCTCATCGATGTGATGAATGGCGCGGTCGCGCAGGCCGCGCGTGTAAGGATCATCCTCTTCGCGAGCCACGTCGTTGTGCGCCTTGTCGATCAGTTCCAGCGCCTTGTGGTAACGTCCCTTGTGACCGAGATGAGTGTCGATCGGCATGTGGTCGCTAATATTCTTCCCGTCGTCGATCGATGCCTTTTTGATTTCGCCGATGGCCTTATCGATCTCTTCAATGGCGCGCATCTCCTCGTCGTTCTGACGGTCGGAACCCGTGATCCGTTCGAGGTGAGCCCGCGCATCGCGCAAATCGCTGAGCGCATGCAGGTAATGGGGATGCTTCCCCGGTTCGTCGGCCAGACTGAAACTGGCGCAGACGGCAACAAGAAACACTACTACGGCTAGATGTCGCAGAGTTTTCATTCGATTTCCTTTCGGTATGTTTGTCCTGAGTCCAATGCTGACCCAAACGCAATGGACGAATCGGGCAGAACCGCACGCCCCAATAGAAATAACCCGGCATGCGCACTTTTGATGCGCGCCGTGAATAAATTGTAGAGACTACGCCAGTTCGCGGGAAAGATTACTTCGGTACAGGCAATTCCCGTGCAATTGCCCGCTTACTTGGCAGGCTCGACGAACACGGCCGTGCCGTAGGCCAACACTTCGGTGACGCCCTGCATCACTTCGGTAGCATCGTATCGTGCTCCGACCACGGCGTTGCCGCCTAGTTCGGCCGCGTGCTGCAGCATCAGGTCGAAGGCTTCGGCGCGCGTTTTCTCGCACAGGTTGGTGAGCAGCGTAATGTTTCCGCCGACCAAAGTCTGCAATCCAGCGCCGATCGTGCCAAAGATGGACCGCGACCGCACCACGATGCCGCGCACCACTCCCAGCGTGCGGGTCACGCGGAAACCGTCGAGCTCAAATTGCGTTGTGACCATGTTGTGCGCGACCATTCTTCCAGCGCTGTAGCCTGTTGCCATTGCTGACCTCCCTCGAATTTCGGGGCGCGCCCGGGCTCATGACGAGCAACCCACTATAACGAATACTCAACTCGAAACTCAAAAAACAACTGACTCGACCACAAAGGACACGAAGTCACACTAAGGAAACCGCTGCCGGCGAAAACCTTCGTGATACTTCGCGCTCTTTGTGGTTCAGTGGTTTTCTCTTGCACCGAACAACGAACAACGCAGAGAAATCTCACTCCAGTTCGGCTCTGATGAAGAACTCCTGCGACGAAGTGTCATACTCGACCTGCAGAATGTTTGGTTTGCAGCACACCTGGCAATCTTCCACGTAGCTTTGGCGGCGGCCGGCAGTCGCGTCCACGGTGGTGGTGTTCCACTGGCCGCAACCTGCGCATTGGAAGCCGGCTTCCATTCGACCGATTATCTCGCACGCGCTTCTGTCGCGCTTCTTGTCGTACTTCTCGTCGTACTTCCCTTCGTACTTCGCGTTCGCTTATCGCGCCATCCTCTCGTCCGGGAGAGCCAATTTCGATGCGACGAGCTGGAATTAACTATCTGGTTATAGCCTGATGAGATAACGACAGGGCCCTGGGATTCGATTTAAGGCGCCTCCAGTCATCGGAGATGGAAAACCATCATGCAGTCTGTAAACATCGCCCTGCGGGGCTGCAAGTGGCCCTGGTGTGTCTTTCAGAAACGGCTCCTGGCTGGGAAAACGTCTGGCGGGTCATGTCGGGACTCACTGTCGCAACAATAGCTCATAGTTTTCAACAACTTCTACCAACATTCAACAACTTCAAGATTATTTACTTCACAAAAGCACGGAAGGGGTATTAAATGTACCCTAAGCCGCGCAGTAGTTATTTACTTGATAAACAGAAGCGGCTTTCGGTCAGGAGGAAAACCGTGACTATTGCCGCTGGAATACTTTCTCGCGATGGCGTGACCATTGCCGCTGATACGCATGAAGGTTATGGGGAGACACATACCTACGTGGACAAGATTACCGTCGCGACGGGAAACACTGGGCAGGGAGCCATAGCCAGTTCTGGAACCGGAGAACTTCTCGACTACATCACGCCTCATATTCAGCGCCTGATAGCAGAGGGCAATTGGAGCACCTTAGAGGAGTTCGAAATACAACTCCAAGAGTTGATGGCACATTTGTACAAGACTGAATCCATTCAATCGTATCCGAGAGATCAGGCGTCAGAACTGTACACACAGTTTTTGGTTGCCGCTCGGCACGTGAGCGGGACGGAGACTCGACTGTTCATCGTAGGTTCCAGCCTTGTGACGCAAGCAACTCAGCTTGGTACAGTAATCGGGTGCGGACCTCTCCGCGAATTTGTGGAAGAGATCGGCAATGCCGCTGCCTATAACGGCGAACGGGCAAGAATGGCAGCACTGGCCATTGTTCATGAAGCAAAGCGCCGGTATTCAGATATTGGGGGAAGGGTTTCCATATGCACGCTGCTAAACAAAGGAAGTTGGAATGTCGAGGATGGCGACAAGACCGCCGAATTGGAACTTCTGGCAGATTCCGCCAGAAAAGTAACTAACCGAGTCATACTGGCCACCCTAGATTCGACCGTAACGCCAGGAAGATTCAATGAAATTCTTAAGGAAGTACAAATTAACTTAAGAGGGATCCGGAAAAAGGCCCGCGCTATCGACGCTAGACGGAGGAGAGAATTAGCCCTCCAGCAAAATCAGATGACAAAGAAAATTGAGAAGTGGCGATTTGATCGTAAAGCTCGCAGAGAGGCCTCTCAAAGGTAGGAAGGTGTGGCATGACAAGCGAAACGAGAACAGTTATCGAGTTTGCAGACATTGATCGAGTTGAGTTCGAATGCCCCAAATGTCACACTCGGCTGACGAAGAAATTGACCGAGCAGAATACCGTGCCTACTCGTTGCCGGGGAGGTGTTTGTGGGCACGTATTCATCGCGGATACTTCTTCCGAACTTGCGTACTTGCAGGCGGCCTTAGATTTGATGGGAAGATATGCAAAAAATGAGCAATCGTTTATTTTGCGCCTCGAACTCAAGCCGTCAGCTTCTCAAACGTCAAAACAGGTGCGGTAACCATATGGCGCAGGGTATCCAAGAACAGCGTGTGGCTCTTTCGGCGATTGAAGCGGAAAGTCATCTCTTCCAGATAGGCCGGAAGGTGTTTGACGGAGACGCGGTGCCATGTTCCCATGATGCCGCGCTTCAGGAGGGAGAACGCAGATTCGACATTGTTTGTGTACACGTCTCCGCGCACGTATTCGCGGCGCTTATGGTTGACCGTCTTGTGTTTGTCCTTGAAGGTCGGTCCCATCGCGTGCGGATAGGTAGAGAACTCGTCAGTCACAAGGACTTCGACTTCCTCGCTCACGTTGTCGTGGATGATTTTGTAAAGCGTGTCGGCTTTCAGATCATCGGCCTTGATGAAGCGCAGATCGCCGCCGCGCTGCCTGATGCCGATGACAATTTTCTTGCCGGAAGAGTGTGGGCCTTGTCCCTTTCCGCGCTGCCGCCCGCCGATGTAGGTTTCATCAATCTCGACGGTGCCAGTGAGCATAGGCTTGTCGGTTTCTTTCATGGCGGCCCGGATGCGATGGCAGAGGTACCACGCGGTTTTGTAGCTGACTCCGAGTTCCCGTTTCATCTGATTGGCGGAATGCCCTTTGCGCGATTCACAAAGCAGCAGTGTGGCAAGCAGCCATTTCTGCAAAGGCAAATGCGAGTCATTGAATATCGTTCCCGAAGTGACGGAGAACTGGTAATCACATTCCTTGCAGTAAAAGAGTTGCTTCGCCGTGGCGAGTTCAACGGCTGGCAATTTGCAGCGCGGGCACTCAACACCATTAGGCCAGCGCAACCGAACCAACAATTCGCGGCATCGTTCGTCAGTGTCAAACAAGTTAATAACGTCAACTAACGTCATAGGAGTTCTCCGGTGGACGCGAAAGAGAAAAGGGAGCAACTAAAGCGAGTGCCAACCCGAAAGCTATTGGCAAGCATCAAGCGGGACTTGCGGAAGGCAATGCACGCCTCTCGTTCGTCCGCTAAACCAAAGAAAGGATGACAATTAGCTTCCATGTAAGGCATTATGCCCGCAGGTATAGCTTTTGTCAAGTAAATAATCGTGAACAACTTGCACCGGAACTCAACGACTTGCGAACACGTTCACTGATGATCAACACCATGCCGGGGCAAGAGCCGAGCTTACGCTCGGCGGACAGCCGAGGGCGGCTGTCCCCACATTTCTTCCTCACATTTCTTGCTCACATTTTTTGGGCTTGCGAGGACTCAGGCTTCTGGAACTGGGGGGCAGCCGGGAAATTCCATCAGGTATTTGTTGCCGATGTAGCCTAGATAATTGATGCCGATTTCGCTGGTGAAGAAACCGTCGGCGGTGAATTTGCGCAGCAGGGAGAAAAATTCGATGCCGGAGCCCAGGCTGGGATCTTGTTTTGCGTTTTTGCGATAGGCGATCTGGTCGAGGATTTCTTTTTGCTGGTCGGCGGTGCAATCGAGATAGAGCTTGCCGTAGCGATCGGTGCAGATGGTGTCGAGCCACATCAGGCCTCCGCCGAGGGCGAGTTGGTAGTCTTTGTTTTCGCTGGTGATGAGGTCGATGAATTCGGGAGCGCCGGCTTCGATGGCGCCGCCGGTTTCGGCGTCTCCGTTGTGATCGGGTGGAATGATGGTCTGGCAGAGGGTTTGCAGGGTTTTGTAGTCGTGCGCGGAGAAAAATTTGGGAGCGTAGGTCTTAGTGGCGGTTTTTTCCGCGGTCACCATGCGGTGGGCGTATTCGGCGGCTTCGAGCGGAATGACGCGCAGGACGGATCCGGCGACGGCGGTCATGGTGAGCGATTTCAGTATGTCGCGGCGGGTGGGCATTTTAATTTTCCTCACGTTGCGAATTCGTCCGGCGATGTTTGGAATCAAAAACCGTGGCGTCCCTACGGGACTTGTTCCGCGATATCCCGTTTACCCGGCACTACCGTGCCGGGCTTTCACATGTCGTCCCTTCGGGACTCGAACTAACATCGCATGTTCTCCCTTCAGGAATTGAACCATAAACTGAAATCACAAGTTTCCTTTCTTGGCCTGGTCGAGCAAATAGTCGGAGGCGCGCCAGGTCAGGGCCATGATGGTGAGCGTGGGATTTTTGTCGGCGTTGGTGACGAAGCAGGCGGCGTCGGTGACGAATAAATTTTTTACGTCGTGGGCCTGGCAGTATTGATTTAACGCCGAGGTTGCGGGGCGTTCGCCCATGCGGACCGTGCCGACTTCGTGGATGATGACGCCGCCGTCGGCGATGCCGTAGGGATTTTTTCCGTCGGGGCGGGTGGTTGTGAGGTAGGTGCCGCCGGCGGCTTCGACGATGCCGCGGTAGGATTCCTGCATGTCGCGCGCCATCTTGATTTCGTTGTCGCTCCACTTCCAGTGAAAACGCAGAACCGGAATTCCCCACTGGTCGACGACCGAAGGATCGATTTCGCAATAGCAATTTTCGTTGGGGATCATCTCGCCGCGTCCGGCGAAACCGATGTAGGTACCGTAATTTTTCTTGCACTTTTGTTTGAGCGACGCGCCGTAACCTTCTTCATCGTCGCACAGGTCGTCCCAGTCGCCGACCCCGGGCATGCCGCGTCCACCGCCGAATTCGGTGTGGTAGCCGCGGAGGAAATCATTTTTGCGGTCGAACTTCCACCAGGGCAGGTACATGTGCATGCCGCCGACGCCGTCGTGATTGTGGGCGGGCATTTTTTCGAGATTGGGGAAATAGCCTCCGCCATTGCTGCCGACGCTGTCCATCAGGTTGCGGCCGACGACTCCGGAAGAATTGGCCAGGCCGTCGGGAAAGAGCGTTGATTTGGAATTCAACAGGAGACGCGTGGACTCGCAGGTGCTGCCGGCGACGACGAAGGCGCGGGCGTGGATGCGCTTCTCGCTGCGCGTGGCTTTGTCGATGTAGGAGACGGCGGAAACTTTGCCGTCTTTACCGACGATGAGTTCGCGGGCCATGGCGCCGGTGATCAGGGAGAGGCGTCCGGTTTCCTGCGCGGGCGGAATCATCACCTGGCTGGAGCTGAAGTTGGAGGCGCTGATGCAGCCGCGTCCGCATTGCGCGCAGTAGTGGCAGGCGGGGCGGCCGTTGAGCGGCTTGGTGAGAATGGCGAGGCGCGAGGGGACGCAGAGGATGTTGAGATGATCGCAGGCTTTCTTGATGATGGTTTCGGTGCAGCGCGGTTTGGGCGGCGGGAGAAAAATTCCGTCGGGGGCGCTGGGAATATTTTCTTTGCTGCCGAAGACGCCGATGTAGGACTCGACTTTGTCGTAGTAGGGCGCGACGTCGTCGTAGCTGAGCGGCCAGTCGTCACCCATGCCGTCGTGGGAGCGGACTTTGAAATCAACCGGGGCAAAGCGCAGGGCGATGCGTCCCCAGTGGTTGGTGCGTCCGCCGACGATGCGGGAGCGGAACCAGCGGAAGGTTGAGCCGGGAGCGGAGACGTAGGGCTCGCCTTCAATTTCCCAGGCGCCGTTGGGGGCGAGGAATTCGTCTTCGAGGCCCTGGCGGGCGCGTCCGCCGATGCCGGCGCCGCGGTGGGGGAGTTCGTAGGGCCAGACGTGTTCTTTGTAATCTCGGTCGGGATAAACGGGCGGGCCGGCTTCGAGCAGGGCGACGGTGAGTCCGCCTTCGGTGAGAACTTTCGCGGCGGTGCCTCCGGAGGCGCCGGAGCCGATGATGCAGACGTCGTAGAGTTTCGGTGAGCGGGCGAGTTGCATGGGCCTGGGTGGAAACCTCCGGGGGCTAAAGCCCCACATGATTTCAATCCGCATTACGCGGCGCTGAAGCGCCGCTCTTCCACAGTTGCGAATACGCTCACATGGACGCGGCCGCTCGTTTTAGTGGCGGCGACGGCGAACCTCAGCGGCTGAAGCCGCAGTCCAGGGCGGTGCTTTATCGCAGCGCTGTAAGCGCTGCGCCACCCAAAATCAGAAGCAAAGTCTAATCCGCTACCAGCGCAGCTTGTTCAGGTACTCGTAGCTTTTTGTGATGCTGTCGAACGGTTGCTTGGGGTGATCGTGTTCGACGATGTAGTGCTTGATGCCGGCTTTGTCGGACTGCGCGAAGATTCTTTTCCAGTCGATGAGGCCGCTGCCGACTTCGGTGAGGTCGACGGTGTCTCCGTAGTTCTGCGCGCCTCCGGCAGTGACTTTGGGAATGGAGTGGAGGTCCTTGACGTGAACCAGGGGGAAGCGTCCGGGATACTCGTTGAAATATTTCAGTGGATCGCCGCCGGCGGCGGTAATCCAGCACAAATCCATTTCCATTTTTACCAGATTGGGGTCGCACAATTTGAGCAGCTCGTCGTAGGGAAGTTTGCCGTCGACGGGAAGAAATTCGAACCAGTGGTTGTGATAGGCGAACTGTATGCCGGCCTTCTTGGTCTGTTCGCCGCAGCGGTTGAATTTGTCGGAGGCCTGCTTCCAGATGTCGGGGGACTTGCGCAGCTCCTCCTTGATAAAGGGGCAGACGATGTACTTCAGGCCGATGGCTTTGGAGGTTTCGATGACGGAGGGGAACTTGTCGTCGAGTTCTTCGTACTGAATGTGAGTGGAGACGGGCGCGAGACCGTTCTTGTCGCAGGCAGCGCGGACTTGCTGGGCGGTGCGGCCGAAGTAGCCGGCGAATTCCACTTCCTTGTAGCCGATAGCGGCGACTTTGGCGATGGTGCCGTCGAAGTCGTCTTTCATCAGGTCGCGGACGGTGTAGAGCTGCAGGCCAACCTTTTCGATGCGGTGCTCGGCGGCGGCCCAACTGAATTTGTCGGCGAGAAGCGAGGCGGCGGTAACGGTGGTCGCGGTCTGGACGGCGGTCTTCACGAACTTGCGGCGGTCGATCGTCTTCATGGCGTCATTGTCCTCTTGGGTGCACGGCGAGAATTATACTCGCCGGGTGGTGGGGCGCAAGAATGGCTGGGCCGGAGGCAGCGTCTCAAGATTACCGGCCGCGGCGAAGGGGCCGTCGAGCGTTGCTCGACTGGACAGCCGAGGGCGGCTGTCCCCACAAATAGGCATCTTGGAAACTGCGGCATTACCGGATCACTAACGAAAACGCTCAAGTCTTTACGGGGACACCTGGAGATTGTTGTCCACGGAGAAAATGCCGGAGACGCCGTTGGCGCGGATGCCGGCCAGATTTTTGTCGGCCTGGCTGTCGACTACTCCTTCCAGCGTGACATGGCCGTTTTTGACGATGATGCGGATGGGCTTCTGCACACCTAGCGCATAACGTTGCAGAGCGGGGTAGCCATAAATGCTGCGGAACAAGCGCTGGCGCAGGCGGTCGTCCATGGGCGAGGGAGGAAGCACTTCGATCTGATTGTCGACGTGCTCGACGCCTTCGATGTGCTTCACTGAGTTTTCGGCGTCGGATTTGGTGACGGGGCGAGTGACCTGTCCGAGAAGGGTGACGTTGAAGCCATCCACTTTGTAGGCAATGTTGTCGAAGACGGTGAAGTAGGGGAGCATGAGCAGCTCGTGGCGAACTTCCTTGATGATGCGTTCGGTGGAGCGGCCAGTGGGTAGGTCGCGATTCGGTTGATCTTGCGCGATGGTTGCGGCTGGGAGGGCGAGAAGACAGAGGGCGAGAAGAAAGAGTTTGGGGTTCATGACGTTCTCCTTGCGGTTTTGATCCCCGGACGGGGAGATTGTACCTCCAAATAGACCTCGATTTCAGGGGCCGGCGGACGGCCGACGAGAATCCTGCAGCGTTCGGTTCTATACGACGGGGAATGGTTGCCGGCTGATTTGGAGGGGAAAGGCTTTGGAACGGTCCGTGGGGAAAGCGCCAGAGCAGTGAGCGGGCTGGAGACTAGCACCCGCTCACCTGCGCTGACCGGCAGCTGACTAGGCCACCACGCTGAGGCCACTGCTGTTGGGGGAGGGGCTGCTGGCCTGGCCATTCAGGAGATTCAAAACGATTTGCTCGTTGCTGTTCGCGTTCAGGTTCAGGGTGATTTGATCCTGCGACGACGGATTTTGTTGGGTGCCGAGACTGATGGTGAGCTGGTCGGTGCCGCTGCCGGTGTTATTGACGTCGATGGTGAGTTGCTCTCCCGCACCGGCGTTGGCGGGAAGGTTGATGATGATTTCGGGGCCGGAGGTTGTGGAAGTGGGGGCGGTTGCCGAGGTTGCGGGGGTGCTGGTGGGCGCGCCTACGTCGGGGAGGGTGCTGGCTCCGGTGGAGCTGCCGAGGTTGACGACGACCGCCGGGCCGGTGGAGTTGGAAGGGTTGGCAGACTGGCTCTGGTGGAAGGTGCTTTGCAAGGCGGCGAAAGCGGTTTGCGCACCGGCGAGATCGCCGGACTGCAGAGCCTGACCGATGGCGGAAAAATCGGATTCGCGGGTGGAATTGCGGAATGGGTCTCCGCTGGCGAACGGGCCGCTCTGGCCTAGCGTTTGGATCGCATTAAACGCCTGCTGAGCGCCCGCCAGGTTGCCGGACTGCAGCGCTTGTCCTAACTGCTGCACGTCGGATTGGCGTTGCTGGTAGAAGCTTTGCAGTTGCTGGTAGAGGGAATTGCTGGAGATGGCTGAGGTCGACATGAGTTTCTCCTAAGAATTTGTGGCGAGAATTTGTCGCGCCGGAATTTGCTGCGCCGGAACAAGAAGTCTGCGCCAACTCCGTGGCTCAGGTTCCTGGCGCTAGGGGACTGATCGGCAGGCGGTGTTTGGACTTTAGGAGAAGAGTGAGTTTTTTTGTTGCGGAGAGTTGTCTCGAGAATCGCCGGCAGTTGGATCCGGGCAAGAACCTCGGAGGCTAAAGCCTCACTCAGGGCGGGGTGCTTATCGCAGCGCTGGAAGCGCTGCGCCACCCTAAATCTAAGCTACCCAAAAATCTGAGCCACCCAAATCTAGGCTATTCAAATCCAGGCTACTCAAAATCTAAAGGGCGGAGCAGAATTTATTACGAATCGGGATCGGACAGAGTCAGGGTAAGGGCGGGGCTGGAGCTGATGACCTGGATATCGGCGCAATCCTTCAGCAGCCAATCTGCGCCAGCGTCGCGCAGGGCCGCGGTTGGGGCGGTCGTTTTGAGGGCGATGACCCT
>Ga0187863_10004120_pt1 | contig 10450 bp, 7 predicted proteins | sample June2016WEW_11_1_FD_132975 | JGI IMG/M metagenome (GOLD analysis project Ga0187863, IMG submission 132975) | Peatland microbial communities from SPRUCE experiment site at the Marcell Experimental Forest, Minnesota, USA - June2016WEW_11_10 | ecosystem: Environmental > Terrestrial > Soil >...
GGCATGGCGTCGCGAGCGTTAACGGCGAGGTTCATAATAACTTGATCGATCTGGCCAGGATCGGCGCGGACCGCCCCCAGCGCCGGATCTGGCACCATAACTAAATCGATATCCTCGCCGATCATGCGAGTTAGCATCTTCAAGTTTTCAGCCACCACTTCATTCAGGTCGAGCACCTTCGGTGCCAGCATCTGCTTGCGGCTGAAGGCCAGCAATTGACGGGTTAGTGAAGTCGCGCGCTGTGCCGCATTTGAAATTTCTTGCGCCGGCCCACGCAGCCGCGGGTCGGGTCCGAGCCGCTCCAACAGAAATTCTGAGTAGCCGGAGATCACCATGAGGAGATTGTTGAAGTCGTGGGCGACGCCGCCGGCAAGACGTCCAATGGCTTCCATCTTTTGCGCCTGGCGGAGTTGCAGCTCGAGCATGCGGGTTTCGGTAAGGTCTTCCATAAAAATTTCGAAGCTGTCCCCGTCTTTGCCATTCGGAATGGATCGTCCTGAAATGCGCGCGACGATGGCTGTCCCATCTTTGCGCACGCACTCGGTGGTCACGTTGTTAAATTCCTTGCGGGCGCGAAAATAATCAACCGTGCGAAACCATTGTTGGGCATCCGCATAGAGGCTGCCCAGGTGCCGGCCGGTGAGTTCGGCCGCGTTGTCATAGCCGAACATAGCCACCAGCGCTGGGTTCGCGTCCCGCACAATTCCAAGAGCATCGCAGCGGCAGATGCCGTAAGGGGCATTCATTACCAGCGAGCGAAAATTGCTCTCGGAGCGCCGCAGGCTATCTTGGGTCGCGCGCAGGGCGGCGTTGAACCAGCAAATCAGCAGTGCCACGGCAGAGAATAGGGCGAGATGGGCGATTGCCCGGTGATACTCACGCGGAGTTTGTTCGCCACTGAACGAAAAGTACGCGCTGACGGTGAGCGCAAACGAAGTAGCGGCGAGGCCGGGCTTCCATCCTCCGTACCACGCGCTAATCATCACGGCAACGGCGAAGATGACGAAGCGGCTTTCGGAAACATCCGAAAAAAACAAGGTTGGGATGAGCGCGAGAACCGTGCTGAGGAGAGCGACTCCGTAGCGCAGAATGGGCGCGCGCGCCGGAGCCACTGCTAAGCTGCGGATGAGGGGGAGGTTCATTCGCATGGCCTTTATGCTAAGCGCGGGCCGCGCGCCGAGCGAGTTACTCCAGTCCACCGCAATTTCCTGGCGGCACAGTGGCCAGAGGTACACCCGAGAGGCAACACTTGCCAGCATGACCTCGGGCAACTTCGATAGAGCTCAAGCGGAGTGTCCACAGCCTAGTCTCATTGGATGCATTTGGCAAAACTCGCTGGTACAACATGGTATCTGGAGAGCCAATATGTCTTTCCCCGGCGCTTGAAGGCTTGGATTCGTATGCGTGACGCGGAGGGCCAAGCTTACAACGCGGCTTGCAACATTACCCCACAACGGAGAGACTATCGATTCGGCCTGGCAAAGTGCAATGAACATAGGCTTTTTCGGCGGTAGCTTCGACCCCATCCATCGCGGACACTTGGCGCTCGCCAGGGCGGCGGCGGAGCGCTTCGCTCTACGACAGGTCCTGTTCGTAACGGCGGGCATTCCTCCGCACAAACAGAAACATCCGCTGACGGCATTCCCTCACCGTTATGCGATGGTCGCCCTCGCCACGCAGGACGAACGGAGCTTTGTGCCGTCGCTGCTGGAGGCGCCGCCGATGGAGGCAAAGCCTGGCACGAATCCCCCGGTAAATTACTCGATCGATACTGTGCGTCAGCTAAACCAAATGATCAAGAAATCGGATCGTCTTTTTTTGCTGATTGGAATCGACGCCTTCCGCGATATCGCCAAATGGCGCGAGGCAAACGCACTGCTGGCAATGTGCGATTTCGTCGTGGCCAGCCGTCCTGGATATTCGCTGCGGGACGTAGCCGAGTCATTGCCGGCAGAAGTTCGGCCGCCCGCGGCATTGACTCGTCCATTTCACAAGCAGGCCGCCATCGGTGACCTGGTTCTTCCCGGCGTCACCATCCATATGCTCGAGGGGGTTCAACAGAACGTCTCTGGCACGGCGATTCGGAAAGCGGCCGCAGAAAGAAAACCGCTGGCGCGATGGTTGGACCCGCGCGTGGCGGATTACATCCGCAAGCAGGGGCTCTATCGTTAAGGTGAGAGTAAGGAGGCGGGGAGTCCGCCTCTGGTCATCGGCGCGTTACAATCAATGAGCAGCTTATGAAGAAAAAGGACGACCTCAAAATCCAGGTGAATGAAGCCATTCTCGCCTGCCAGGACAAACAAGCCGACGATCTCACGATTCTCGAATTGGAAAAAGATTCGGGAGCGTTTACCGACTACTTCGTGATGTGCAGTGGCACGAATCCGCGGCAGATCCAGGCGATCGCCGACGCCGTCGATGAGCGTCTGGAGGCATTAGGTCTGCGCGTGGCCCACTCCGAGGGTTACAAACAAGCGGAGTGGGTGCTCCTCGACTACGTGGATTTCGTCGTTCACATTTTCTCCGAGAAGGCGCGCCAGTTCTACGATCTGGAACGCCTGTGGAAGTCGGCCAAGCGCGTGGAACCGGCAGAGCTTCTGGCAAAACGGAAAACTCATCTGCCCGCGGCCACCGAAGCTAAAAGCTATTCCGCGGCACCAAAGAAGACCCGCAAGAAAAGAGCTTAGAGTGTGCGCTTCGAATCCAGCGCCGTGGAGTTCCTCCTACCGCCTGGTGGCGTCCGAAAAGTGGAAAGCAAAATCGGCGGTCTTGGGCAGCGCCGTCACTGAAGCTTTCGTCGAATACTCAAAGCCGCTAGCGAATATGCGCGTGCTCGATCTGGCCAGCGGGACTGGCGAGCCCGGGATCAGTTTGGCGGAGCGCGTTGGTCCAGGGGGTTCGGTAACTGCGGTAGATCAGAGTTTGGAACTGCTGGCAATCGCGAGCGAACGCGCCCGAAATAAGGGACTCTCGAACTTCACTATTCAGCAGGCCGACGCCCACAGACTCCCGTTTCCTGATCAGAGCTTTGACCTAACCGCCTGCCGCTTTGGCGTGATGTTTTTCAGCGATGTGAACCTTGCTCTAACAGAGGTCCGCCGCGTGCTGAAGCCCGGAGCGCGCGCCTGCTTCGCCGCATGGGGTCCAATGGAGCAACCTTATTGGCAAAGTACGATGAAGCTCGTCCATCAGCGTGCGGGTGGGAACATGATCGAGGCAGGAGGCGCCGATCCTTTTCGATTTGGAACCACAGGCTCACTTTCGAATGCGCTGAGCGCCGCCGGATTTCATGACGTGGAAGAGACGCATCGAAATTTGCCATGGACCTGGCCCGGAGAAGCGGAGGAGGTTTTCGAATACGCCTGCGCGGTGGCCGCTCCGTTCCGGCCAATGCTGGAGCGGGTTGCAGTCGAAGACTGGCCGGCGATTCGCGACGAGGCAATTGCAGCGATCAAGCGCTATCGCATCGCGGATGAGATTCGATTCAGGGCCGATGTCATCTTCGCGTCGGGAGAACGAATAAACGAGTAGGCGGGGGCTGATGCTGCCACTTTCGTGCTATTTCCTCCCGATTCTCCACAGCTTCCACTGTCTTGCTACTTGCATTCCTGTATGGAATTTACAGATAATCGCAATAGAGAGCTGACCGCCGTGTATCGCTACAGCCGCGCAGATCTTTTGCGCATACTTCATCTCGTTCCTCGCCAGCTGCAAACCTGGGAGAAGGCTGGACTAGTCACGGCAGCCGAAGATTATTCTTTTTTCGATCTCGTCCAGATTAAGAAAGTGCGCGATCTGTGCGCTCAGCGCGTTCGTCCTGCGGTCATCCGGCAATCTCTCGAAGCCATGCAGAAGCAGGTTGCAGGCATGGAGAATCCATTGCTCGAAGCCGGAGCCTACCAGAGTGGACACCGCGTCGCTTTTCGGCACCAGGGGCGGCTTTTGGAGCCTATTGCAGGACAGTTCATGTTTGATTTTTCGTCTGACGAGAGTAAAGTCGTGACCAGCCCTCCGCGCAGTGGGCCGGAGTTGGTGGTTACCGATGTTGCCGATTTGTTTGCGCGCGGGATCGTGCTGGAAGAAAATCCAGCCACGCAGAGCGACGCAATCACTGCCTATTTAAAGGTTCTCGAAATGGATCCCCTACACGCCGCCGCGCACATCAACCTTGGCACCCTCTATTACAACCGGCAGGAATATGGGCTGGCCGAGAAGCACTACCGTTCAGCAATTCAGATTGATCCGCGCTACGCGCTCGCATATTTCGACCTCGGCAACGTGCTCGATGAAACCGGACGAGTCGAAGAAGCGATCAATACTTACACCACCGCGATTCAACTCGCGCCCACCTATGCCGATGCGCACTACAATATCGCTCTCGCCTACGAAAAGATGCGCCAGCCGCGTAAGGCGCTGCAACACTGGCGGGCCTATGTGAAGCTTGACACCGCCGGCCCCTGGACCGTCCACGCCAAACATCAGATCCAGCGCATCTTACAAAGCGATGGCCTGAAACTGGTGCATTCCCGAAAGGCGAATTAGGATCGCGGACTGACATCGCGAAAAGAAAGGGCGCGGATCTCTCCACGCCCGTGGAAGCACCCGCTAAATTTCTCGAACCGTTTCTCTCTTAGTTCACCACCAACTTATTGTCGACGCTGAATGCCCCCGAGACCGAATTCGCTCGCAGGCCCGCGATGGTCTTGTCCATCGTGCTCTGCACGGTCCCATAAAGCGTCACGTGGCCGTTGTCCACTACAATCCGAATCGGATCGACAGGGTCGGTCGCATACTTGCCGAGCACCGAGTCGCGATAAATCGCTCGCGCTGTGCGCATTCGAATCGAGTCGTCGAACCTCGAAACCGGCAGCACTTTTACGTCATCCACCACGTCTTTCACTCCCGGAGTGCGCGCGACGATCGCGACCGCCGAGTCTTTCGGAGGATCCCACATCGCATCGCCCCTCAGAGTTACAACCCCGTCCTTCACACTGAGCGCGACATAGTTGAAAGCATTGTCAGAGTAGCCGACGCGATCATAGGCCAGCTGCTTTGCCAGTTTTTTCTCCAGTTGCGCATCGGGCACGGTTTCTCCCGCAACCATTACGTCGTTGCGCACGCCCGTGACATCTTTGACCTTCTTAACTTTGTTTGCGGCGTCGAGTTTGTCCTGATAAAGCCCGACTGTGCCAGTCAGAGTCACGATGCCATCCTCGACGGTTGGATTCACATTCTGCAGGCGCTTCGCGTTATGAATCTTCTGGTTAATCGCCTGCTGGATCTGCCCATCATATCGGCCCGTAGCCGCCATTGCAGTCATACTCAACAGCACGAACAACGCCGTAGTCACCGCTATTAATTGTCTCTTCATAGTTGTCATCCCAGCCGGGAACTGATTGCGACCTTATTAACCGGCTAGTTAAATAGATGCCTGACGGAACCGTGAAGATCTATGCACGGGCGGGTTTTTACAAACAATTACACGAGAATGCGGCTTCGTTACACGCACGGGCTGGATTGGTTCTCGAGCGCGACCAAGAGGGAAGTCAGTGAACGGAAGTTTTCAGCGCTTCCTTTTTCTCTTTGTGGTCACTCTACCTTCTGTAGCCTTCTTCGCAAACACCCGCGCAAAGATCTTGTCGATGTTTCTAAGCTGACGCTTCAGATCAAATGCGCGTTCCATCTTTGCCCGCGGCACATGCCTACTAATCTCTGGATCGTTAACGATCAGTTCGTGAAAATCGAGGTCTTCCTTCCATGCTCGCATGGCATAACTCTGCACCAGGCCATATGCATCCTCGCGCGAAATGCCGCTCTCGACCAAGTCCAGCAACAGTTGCCCGCTGAACACCAATCCCCGCGTGCTTTCGAGGTTCGCCAGCATGCGCTTCGGATAGACGAACATCGTTTCAATCAAGTTCGCCGTCTTATAAAGCAAATAGTCGGCGAGCGTGGTTGAATCCGGAATGATGACGCGCTCGGCGGAAGAATGCGAGATATCGCGCTCGTGCCAGAGCACCACGTTCTCGAATCCAGCCTGCGAATTCGCCCGCACCACGCGCGCCAGTCCTGAGATCTGTTCGCTCGTGACCGGATTCCGTTTGTGCGGCATCGCCGACGAGCCCTTCTGCTTTTCGCTGAAATATTCTTCGGCTTCGCGAACTTCAGTCCGCTGCAGATGCCGTATTTCTGTGGCGATCTTGTCGAGCGTGGATGCAATCGTAGCCAGCGTTGCCAAATAAAACGCGTGCCGGTCGCGCTGAATCACCTGCGACGAGACGGCCGCGGCTTTCAATCCCAATCGCGCGCACATCTCTTCCTCTAGTTCAGGAGTAAGGTGCGCGAACGTTCCGACCGCACCAGAGAATTTTCCTACGCGCAAATCCTCAGCCGCCGCCTTAAAGCGCGCGATGTTACGCTGCGTCTCCGAATACCAATTCGCAATCTTGAAGCCAAAAGTAATCGGCTCCGCATGGATGCCATGGGTTCGCCCGATCATTGGCGTGTCCTTGAACTCCCACGCCCTCCTCTCCAGCACGTCCGACAGTCGCTCCAGGCCGCCGGCTATCAGGGACGAGGCCTGCTGAATCAGCAATGCCTGAGCCGTGTCGACCACATCGTTCGAAGTCAGCCCGTAGTGAAACCAGCGCGAATGCGGTCCCACAATCTCTGCGACTGCAGTAGTAAAAGCGATGACGTCGTGTTTGACCTCGGCTTCGATTTCGAAAATGCGTTCGACGCTAAAGTTGGCGCGCGTGCGGATTGCCTTCGCAGCATCTTTCGGAACGATGCCGGCGGAAGCGAGCGTTTCAGTCGCCGCGACCTCCACCGCCAGCCAGGTGCGGAAGCGGTTCTCGTCGCTCCAAGTGCGAGCCATCTCGGGTCGTGTATAGCGTGGAATCACAGCGCTTTCTCCTGAGGGTGAACTGGGGATTGTAAATCAGTGGACTCGATTCGTGCAGGCCAGTCAGACTGACTTGCGTTGCAGACGGAGTCGCCATCGGTCGAATGTCAGGTAGACCACCGGCGTCGTATAAAGCGTGAGCATCTGGCTCAGGATCAGTCCTCCAACAATCGTGATGCCAAGTGGCCGGCGCAGTTCATAGCCGGTACCCGTTCCGAGGGCCAATGGCAAAGCGCCTAGCAACGCGGCCATCGTCGTCATCAGGATGGGACGAAAACGCAACATACAGGCTTCGAAGATAGAGTCGATCGGCTTTTTCCCCTCCTTGCGCTCTACTTCGAGCGCGAAATCGATCATCATGATGGCGTTCTTTTTCACGATTCCAATGAGCAGAACAATGCCAATAATCGAAATGATGTTCAGGTCCACGCTAAAAAGCATCAACGCCAGCATCGCGCCCACGCTGGCCGAGGGCAGCGTAGAGATGATCGTGATCGGGTGCACGAGGCTTTCATATAAAATTCCAAGAACGATGTAGACCGCCATTAGCGCGGTCGCAATCAGAATAGGCTCCGTGCCGAGCGATTGCTGATAAGCCAGAAGCATGCCGGCAAAAAAACCTTGCAGCGTACTGGGCGCGCCCATCCGCTTTTGCATCTGGTCAATGGCCAGCGTGGCATCACTCAAAGACTTATTCGATGCGAGGTTGAAAGACACGGTCACCGATGGAAATAAACCGGTGTGATTGATCGCCAGCGGCGTGGTGTTGGAGCGACTCGTAGCCACCGCTAGCAGGGGAATATTACTTGTCCCATTACTGGTGGCAGTTGTATGCAGGTAGACGTCTTTCAATCCTTCCGGACTCTGCCAATACTGTGGAGCGACTTCCAGCACGACATAATATTGATTGAGCTGTGTGTAAATGATCGACACTTCCGATTGGCCAAACGCGCTGTAGAGTGCCGAATTCAGCGATTGCACTGTGAGGCCAAGCTTGGCCGCGGTCAGGCGATCATAGGTCAGCAACTCATCCAGGCCGCCATTCTGCTGGTCTGAACTTACATCCTGCAAGCCTGGAAGATGCTGCATCTGGCTCAATATCGCCGGCCCCCACGTAAAAAGGTCCTGAACATTGTCGGCTTGCAGTGTGTACTGATACATTGCGTTACTCCCGCGCCCGCCGATGCGCAGATCTTGCGTGGCTTGCAAAAATGCGGAAGCCACCGGCAGTCGGTTCAATTGCGGCCGCAAGCGACTGATAATCTCAGTAGCGCTGACTTTGCGCTCCGCCAGCGGCTTCAAGGCGATGTAGACCGAGCCGGTATTAGTGGCTCCCGAACCCCCGGCGAACGCGATTACATTTTCGACGGCAGGATCTTTCTTGATTACGGCGCCAATCTGCCGAATGGAATCGTCCATCGCCGGGAAGGACGAATCCTGCGGCCCGCGCACGCTGCCCTGAATCACGCCGGTGTCCTCCACCGGAAAAAGACCTTTCGGTATTTTGATGATCAGCACCACGTTGAGCGCGATGGTGATCAACAGCACGATCAGCGTGGGAGTAGGATGCTCCAGCACCCAATGCAGGCTGGTGCGATATATGGAAAGCATACCGTCAAAGAATTTTTCGCTCAGCATGTACAGTCGGCCATGCTTTTCGTCGCGTTCACTCTTCAACAGAAAAGCACACATCATTGGAGTCGTAGTCAGCGAGATCAGCATCGACACGAAAACGGCGGTGGAAAGAGTGACCGCGAATTCGCGAAAAAGACGCCCAACGATTCCGCCCATCATCAGCAGCGGAATAAAAACCGCGACCAGCGAAATGCTGATGGTAAACACTGTAAAGCCTATTTCTTCCGCGCCCTTGAGTGCTGCGGCAAAGGGCTTCATGCCGTCTTCGAGATGACGTGAGATATTTTCCATCACCACAATGGCGTCGTCGACCACAAATCCCGTAGCAATGGTCATGGCCATCAACGAGAGGTTATCCAGGGTGTATCCGAAGAGATACATCACGGCGAACGTACCGACAAGCGAGACCGGTACGGCCACCGCGGGAATCAGCGTGGCGCGTCCGTTGCGCAGAAAGACAAACACCACGAGCACAACCAGGCCGATCGAGATGAGCAAAGTGCGCTCCACGTCGCCGACCGAGGCGCGGATGGTGGTGGTGCGGTCGAGAACGATCGTCGTATCGATCCCGAGCGGAATCGTCGCCTGAACATACGGGAGTTGCGAGCGTATGCGGTCGACAGTATCGATGATATTTGCGCCTGGTTGCCGAAAGATAATGACCGTAATCGCCCGTTTACCATTGAGATAGCCAGCGGCGCGAATATTCGCCACCGAGTCCGTCACCGTGGCGACATCTGACAGATGGACCGCAGCGCCATTCTTGTAGCCGACAACGATGGGCTTATAGTCCTCCGCGTGCGAAATCTGATCGTTAGCGAGGATGTCCGCGCTAATGTCACCGTTGCTGATCTGTCCTTTGGCAAGATCAGAGTTTTGCAAGCTCAGCACCGACTGCAAATTCGCCAGCGTGAGTCCGTAACTCGCCAATTGGGTTGGGTTTGCATCGACTCGCACCGACGGCAACGCGCCGCCTCCCACAACCACCTGCCCTACACCTTGAATCTGCGACAATTTTTGCGCCATGACGGTAGAAGCCTCGTCATACATTTTGTCGGGGCCGTATTTGTCGGAAGTGAGTCCGAGGATCATGATCGGCGAATCAGCAGGATTGACTTTGCGATAACTAGGATTGCCGGGCAGATTGGCGGGCAAATAACTTCTCGCGGCATTGATCGCTGCTTCCACATCGCGCGCTGCGCCGTCGATATCGCGCGAGAGGTCGAATTGAATCGTGATTGAAGTAGAGCCGAGTGTGCTCGAGGAGGTCATCTCCGTCATCCCTGCGATATGACCCAACTGCCGCTCCAGCGGAGTGGCGACGGATGACGCCATAATCTCGGCGCTCGCTCCCGGCAAACCTGAGCTGACTGAAATCGTAGGAAAGTCAACTTCGGGTAGCGGCGCAACCGGTAGCACCTCAAATGCGATCGCACCAGCCAGCGCAACCGCCACCGTAAGCAGCGTGGTAGCCACTGGACGCTGAATAAACGGCGCGGAGATGTTCATGCCGGCCCTGCCACTTCTCCATCTGTCGCTTCCGCACGATTCGATTGGCGCGCCGCGCGATGCGCCAAATTATCAAAAAACACGTAGATGACAGGGGTGGTGTAAAGCGTGAGCACCTGGCTCAGCAGTAACCCGCCCACCATCGCGATGCCGAGCGGGCGGCGCAACTCAGATCCAAATCCACTTCCTAAAGCTAACGGAAGGCCTCCTAGCAGCGCGGCCATGGTCGTCATCATGATCGGGCGGAAGCGGAGCAAGCAGGCCTCATAAATCGCATCCGTAGCATTCTTCCCATGTTCGCGCTCGCCTTCCAGCGCAAAATCAACCATCATGATGCCGTTCTTTTTTACGATGCCAATGAGTAGAACGATGCCGATAATTGCTACTACACTCAAATCCTGA
>Ga0187863_10004123_pt1 | contig 10443 bp, 11 predicted proteins | sample June2016WEW_11_1_FD_132975 | JGI IMG/M metagenome (GOLD analysis project Ga0187863, IMG submission 132975) | Peatland microbial communities from SPRUCE experiment site at the Marcell Experimental Forest, Minnesota, USA - June2016WEW_11_10 | ecosystem: Environmental > Terrestrial > Soil >...
GGCGACCTACGACTCTTCGGGCAACGGCAACATGACCAACGACGGTCTGAACGCGATGACCTACTACGCCGACAACATGCTGAAGACGAGTTCCAACTCGAACAACGGTTCGGTGACGTACTTCTATGACGGCGACGGGCACAGGGTGCAGAAGGTAGTGGCCGGGGGAGCAAGCACTACGTACGTCTACGACGCGGGCGGGGAGCTTGCCGCGGAATACTCGACGGCGTCTCCGCCGGTGCTGTGCACGACATGCTGGTTTACCGCGGATCATCTGGGGAGTACGCGCCTCATGACGGACAGCAGCGGCGTGGTTCAGCGGCGTTACGACTTTCTGCCGTTCGGCGAAGAGATCCCGCAGTTGATCAACGGGCGCACCGCACCGTACGAGACCAGCCTGCAACTCACCACGCCCGACGTGACGGACTGGAAGTTCACGGCCAAGCCGAGGGACAGCGAATCGGGCCTTGATTTCTTCGGGGCAAGGTACTTCTCCGGCGCCCAGGGGCGGTACACCACGCCCGACTGGTCGGCGGAGCCGGAGCCGGTCCCATATGCGAAGTTGACTGACCCGCAGAGCCTCAACCTCTACTCGTATGTTAGGAACAACCCGCTAAGCGCAACCGACGCGGATGGCCATTGCACGAGCGGCGGCGAACAGAAAGGCTTTTGGTGGTGCCTCTTTCACTATTCGGATCAAGACGCACTGCGCGAAGCCACAGGTTACTTCAACAACAACGCCATTCTTATCAATGGTAAACGGGTTGATCCATCGAAGATGACAGATCAACAACTGCTCAACGCATGGAAGCAGGTCAATGACGCATGGAAGGCATATGGAGGCGCTCTAAGTCCGAATGGCGCTCTCACAGCGATGTTGCCCGGCGCGGGTCTGAGGTATGAACCGAATCCGAAACACGGAACTGTGGCGCGCGGAGATGTGAGCCCAGAACCTACAAACCCCGAAACAACACTCGAGAACTCGATTCAAATCAAGGACACATCTACGGCGCGTGTTGGCGTGGACCCAGCAACCGGAGAATATGTCATGTTCCGGGAAACCGGCTCAGGAACAGGGGTATATCACGGTTATGCTACAAAGGAGTTCAACGACCTTCCTAACGACGCGAAGGCTGCCCTGCAAAAAGCAGGAATGGTGACGCAAAGAGGAGCGATAGCGGGGCAACAATGACCAATCTAAAATATGAACCCGTGTACCCGCTCTCCAAACGGGAGTTGATCCTCCAGATCGAGAGCGGCGATCCAGAGGCCGTAGCCAAAGCGCTGTACGCGGCCGCCAAATATGAGGACGATTGGAGTTGGGTTCAGAAGCTATGCGTGGAGGGACTTAAAAGGCCGGAGGCTTCAGTCCGCTGGGCGGCCGCAACGTGTCTGGGTGATCTTGCGTTTATGCGACGCCCGCTAGACCTCGACATAGTTGTTCCCGCTCTCGAACAGGCGGTACAGGACCCTCAGGTAGCTGATCCCGCGAGTTTCAGCCTTAGTATGGTTAGGCAGTTCTTACAGGGAGAATGAGTTCCCGGATCAGCCTTCAACGGCATCGCGAACAGCACGCCGCCTCCGGGAGTAAAGAAAACGGCGCGCAGCGGCAGCCGGAGGCCGAACCGGGGCCCGTGGTGAGCCGCCCGGCCCCCTGTGACGTGATCCCCGTAGTCCGTCCGAAATGGAATACGAATTTTGGACGAACGAAAGGGGAAACGAAATAAGCAAGGGGGTCACGTCATTTGGTGCCCCAGTCTCGCCGTTTCTCCCGCCGTCAGTTGACCTGACCCGATCCCCTGAGCGATTCGATCCTGCTGGTTAATGCGGCGGGCATTTATCTGCGCAAAGCCCATACCGGCCAGCGCCATCGTCATTACCGTGTATCTCATGACTCGGTTCATCGCATCCTCCACGTTTGTTTTCTTTCAGCACCGGCATCCGCTGCCGTACATCCTGATAAAACCCAGGGATAGGCATGAGTTTCGCGGCTGAACCGTTAATTCGGGTTCATCAATTCCGGGTCGGCGCCCACGTGAGAAAACTTGGGGCATCAGACCACCAATCGAAGCAAGAATATATAGCTTGATACGGGAAACGGCGATAGGAGTGGCCGCGGGAGGCATACGGGACAATGGCGTCGGTTGAACAAAGAATCATGGTGGTGGAGGACGAAGGGCTGATCGCAGCCGATCTGCAGAACCGGCTGGAGCGCGCCGGCTATTCCGTGCCTGCTATCGCGGATACAGGCGCGGGTGCTTTGGAGATGATTCGCGAGGTCATACCCGATCTTGTCCTCATGGATATCCGGCTGCGCGGCGATCTGGATGGGATCGAAGTGGCCGAACAGATCCGCCGTGAGATGGATATTCCGGTGGTATACCTGACCGCTTACGAGGACCCGGAGACGCTGGAGCGGGCGGGCACCTCGCAGGCTTTTGGCTACGTGCGCAAGCCTATTGCATCGGCGGGCCTGCAGGGGGCCATCGCGACGGCGCTTTCGAAGCATCGCTTCGAGCGTCATCTGCGCGAGCAGCGGGATTGGCTCAGTGCGAGCTTCGCGGCGGTGCCTGACGCGGTACTGGTGACCGACGGCTCGGGCCGCATCTGTTATCTGAACCGGGTGGCGGAAGAAATGACCGGGCGAGCCTCGGAACAGGCGCTGGGCCGTCCGGCTGCGGATCTGCTGTGGCTGGTGCACCCGGATGGAGAGCCCGTGGAGGATCTTGTTCGCGGGGTGATCCTCGATGGCCAGCCAGTGACGTTGCCGGTCAATACTTACCTGCAGGGCGGCCAGGGGAGGCGATACGCGGTGGAGGGCAGCGTGGAGCCGCGGCGGAACGCAGGGCGGCTGGAAGGGGCGGTGATCGTCCTGCGCGATGTGAGCGAGCGGCGCTTTGCGCTGGAGATCGAGAGGCAGGACAACAAGCACGAAGCGCTCACGCGATTCGCCGAGGGAATTGCCGGTCACCTGGATGAGGAGCTGAACACGGTAGCGCGGCAGGCGGCACGGCTATTGGGTGCGCTGGAGCCGGGAGTTGCGCAGCGGCCCGCCGCCGAGACCATTGAAATCGCTGCCACCAGAGCGCTGGCGGTGACATCCGATCTGCGTGAGTTTTCACGCCCCCCCAGGATGGAACTGCAAACGGTGTGGGTGAATCAGATCCTTTCCGCGTTAGAGCCCGCCTGGAAGAACGTGATTCCCTCGCTCACGCTGCAGCTCGATGCGGACCCCCGGCCGGCGCACGCGAACTCGCGCGAACTGACTCGCGTGCTGGAGACCATTCTTCTTCATGCGCGAAAAAGCATGCAGCCCGGCGGGAGCGTCTGGATGGACACTTCACGCTTCCTGATGGGCGGGATGTCGGAATGGGTCCGAGCGCGTGTTTCGTACACCAGCACCCGCGAAACGGCGGATTCGGTGGAGCGCGCATTCGACCCTTCCTGGGAAGGCAAATGGGAAGGCCTGCCGCTCGCATACGGGCTCACCCGGCAGATGGGCGGCGTGCTGACCGCGCGGCAGGAAGGGAAACGCACGGTCGCATTTGAGGTGCTGCTCCCCTCGGTGGAGGCCATGGCCACGAGCGTGGCGCCTGAATGGGAGGAGCGGCCGGTCATCCTGTTGATTGAGCCGGATTCCGCCATTAGCCGCCGCCTGCACTACTGGTTTGACCGTAGTGGATACAACATTCTGGAAGCATCCAGCTGCCAGGAAGCGGTGGCGGCGGCCGAACTCTACGAGGGGCATATTCCGCTGGTGATCGCCAACCCATCCGCGGACGACCCGGGGCGCGGGGGACTTGACGAAGCGCTGGGGCGAATCCGGCCGGCAACCTACCTGCGCCTCTTCGACGGGCAATGGCAGGAGCCCGGCAACGGCGCCGTGGAAATATGCGACCCGCTGAGCGGCGCGAGATTGCTGGAGTGGGTGAATTCGGTGCTCGGGACATCGCGAGCATACGTGTCATCGAAAGCGTGAAGGACGTGCGCGAGGACATGGCCGCCGAACCGATGGAACTTCTGTTGGCGGAGGATGATGCAGCGGCGTGGAACTGGCCTGCGCTCGCGGAACAAGCACAATTTCACCAGGCGCAGTCGGGACGAAAGCTGTGGGCGCGGGAGGAAGCGGAGCAACAGGAGCAACTGCAGTCGTGAGAGAACGGGAGGAAAACAATATTGCTCCGGCCGATGTCGCGCCGGTGCCGATCCGCGTTCTGATTCTGGAGGACTGCCCGGACGATGCCGCCCTGATTCTGCACGAGCTCGAACGGAGCGGCTTCGCCGCGGAATGGCGGCGAGCTGACACCACGGCGGGATACCTCGGAGAACTCGAGTCCCCGCCGGACATAATTCTGTCGGACTATCACATGCCGCAACTGGACGCGCCGGCGGCGCTCGAAATGCTGCAGCGACTTAATCTGGATATCCCGTTCATTGTGGTATCTGGCGCCATTGGAGAAGACACGGCGGTGGCGATGATGCGGCAGGGCGCAAGCGATTATCTGCTGAAGGACCGGCTTAAACGGCTGGGTTCCAGCGTGCGGCGCGCGCTCGCGAACAAGGCGCTGCGCGAGGAGACGCAGCATGTGGGAAGGGCACTGCACGCGAGCGACACGCGCTTCTATTCCTTCATGAACAACACTCCGGCACTGGCGATCATCAAGGACGATGCCGGGCGCATCCTGTATATCAACAGGGCATGCGAACAGGCGTGGCAGATGACGCTCTCTCAATGCGAGGGAAAGCTGGACGCGGAACTCTGGCCAAGAGATTACGCCGGACGCTTGCGCGCCAGCGACCTGGCCGTGCTGCTGGAGAACAAACCGTCGCGGATTCTGGAAGACCAATCCGCGCCGGACGGAAGCACGCGGCAGATGCTGTCGTTCCGGTTTCCCTTTACCGACGCCAGGGGCGAGGTTCTGCTGGGTGTGGTGTCCATCGATATCACCGAACAGGTGCGTACCGAGAAGGCTCTGGCGGACGCGGTGACAGCCAAGGCGGCGTTGCTCAAGGAAGTGCATCACCGCGTGAAGAACAACCTGCAGGTGGTGTCGAGCTTGCTCAGTATGCAGGCCGAGCGGCTGCCGGGCGACGCCTGGAATCGCGCGCTGAGCGAGACCCAGCGGCGCGTGGAAGCCATGGCCATGATCCATGAGCGGCTGCAAAGCCTGGACCACTCGGACCGTCTGGACTTCCGGGAGTACGTGGCAGCGCTGGCGCGCGAACTGTTTTATGCATACGGCGTCGACACCAGCCGCGTGTCGCTTCAGCTCGATCTGGGCGCTCTGGAACTGCCGCTTCATCAGGCGGTACCGTGCGGCCTGGTGCTGAACGAGCTACTGACGAATTCGGTGAAGCACGCGTTTCCCGAGGGGCGCAGCGGCAGGATTCTGGTGGCGCTCCATTGCGAGGATGGGGATCGCGTCACGCTGCTGGTGGCCGACGACGGAGCCGGCATGCCCGATGGATTCGACCTGAAGGAATCCCGGTCGCTGGGATTGAAAATCGTCGACATTCTGGCGCGGCAACTGGGAGGAACGCTGCATGTGGAGAAGGAGATAGGCACCAGCTTCGCACTGGTCTTTCGCAAGCCGGCCGAAGCGCAGGCTACTGTGGCGTAGCATACACGGCGCGCTTGCCCGGCGTAGCTTACCAGGCGAATGTCGTGAGAGATTTTTCCGCCGGGCGGCACATTCACCGCGAGAAACCAACACACCTTCCTTGATGCGGCCGCCAGCCAGTTCCGCGGCGCGATGGTGAAAACTGCGATGAAAGGATCGTCATGAGTGAACCGCTGCATGTTCTGGAGGTTGAGGATTGCGAATCCGGCGCCGAACTGCTGAGTCGCCTACTCGGGGCTGCGGGCTACGAGGTCCATTCGGCTCGCGTGGAATGTGACCATGAGATGCAACGTGCGCTGGCCGAACGGGAGTGGGATGTAATCATCGCCGATTACCGGGTGTCCGGGTTTGGTGCGCCCGAGGCGCTGGATGTTTTGCGGGAGAGCGGCCGCGACATTCCATTCATTGTGGTGTCGGGCGCGGCCGGTGAGGACCTTGCTGTGGAGACGATGAGGCGTGGCGCGGACGATTATCTGCTCGAGAACGGCCTTACGCGTCTGGCCGCCGCCGTGAAGCGGGAGATTGGGAGTGCGAGGATACGGCGGCAGCAGCGCGAGCGCGAACGAGCCCTGGTCAGGGAGCTGCAGCGCTCGAACGCGGACCTGCAGGCATACGCCTGCACCGTTTCACACGACCTGCAGGAACCGCTGCGGGTGGTCTCATGCTATATCGATTTGATCGAGCGCCGGTCGCGGACGCAGCTAAATGAGGAATGCCGTGAACTCATGAGCGTTGTTAGCGCCAGCGCGCGACGCATGAGCGACCTGCTGAAGGGACTGCTGGAATTCAGCCGCGCCGGCCTGAGCGACCGGGCGATGTCGGAGATCGATTGCCGAGCCTTGCTCCAGGAGGTTGTAGAGTCGCTCGCAATCGAGATCCGGAGCACGGGCGCGCGAATCTCCATCGGCTCCATGCCGGTGGTGCCCGGATGGGAGGGCCCTCTCCAGCAGGTGTTTCTGAATCTGCTGGGCAATGCACTAAAGTACAAGAACCTTCACGCACCGCCGCAAATCGCGATCTCGGCGGAGAAGCGTGGCGACGAGTGGCAGTTCACGGTGGAAGACAACGGCATCGGGTTTGAGATGATACACGCCGAGCGAATCTTTGGCGCCTTCCAGCGGCTCGATCCGGGCGAGCGTCAGGGAACGGGCATCGGACTGGCCATCACCCGCCGGATCGTGGAACGGCATGGCGGACGGATCTGGGCGCAATCGTCGCCGGGCCGCGGAGCGAAGTTTCACCTCACCATCCCGAGTGCGCCGGCGGTGGCCGGTGAGGACAAACTTTTTTTCGAGCCGGCTCCGGCTGACCGGCCGGAGACGCCACAGGACCGGGAGGCCGTGCTGGTTTAGCGCGCCCGGTTCCTGGGCGGATATATCCGCCCTTCAGCGTGGCATGAGCGCCACGCGCTCCAGACCGGCGCCGCGCGCAAGATCAATCACGCGGGCCATCCGCTGGAATTCGAGGTTACCCTCCGCCCTCACGAATAGCACGCGCGGGGGACTGTTCCGATAGAGCGCAGCCAGCCGCGCGCGCAGATCGGCAAGAGCGATCCGTTCCCGATTCAGGCGCACCCCACCGTCTGCGCAGACAGTGACCACGATATCGCCGGAGGGTCGTGCACGCCGGCCCACAGGCGACGGCTGGGGCACCTTCGCGTTGAGGCCGGTAGGTGTCACCGGTGCTATCAGCATGAAGATGACGATCAGAACAAGCAGAACGTCAATCATCGGCGTGACGTTGATTTCGGGAGCCTTCCCGGTTGTTCCCATGCCCGTTGGACACTACTGCGCGCGCGAAAGTTCCCGAACCGGTGGGCGCATGATCAATTGCTCGGCCGGAGAAAACGCGCGCCGGCTGATGAGCCATGAGCCGATGGTGCAGGTCAGCCCCGCCGAGGCGAGAATGAGGGCCAGCACCACGAACTGATAAATGGACGCATAGACGGGAGAGTCGTGAGCCAGCAGCATGCCTGCCATCAGGCCGGGGATCCAGACAATGCCCAGCGAGCGAAGGTTGTCGAGGGGTGGAATCAGGCTGGCGCGAAGGGCGGCTTGCAGGTACGGCCGGACGGCGATCTCGGGCGAGGCTCCCAGCGCCAGGGCGGATTCGATCTCGCCGATGTGCGACTCGACTTCCGAGCGGAAACGGTCCAGCGCGAGACCGTTGGCGTTCATGGCATTGGCAATGATCATGCTCCCGACCGGAATGAGCGAGTTGACGGCAACAGCAATGACGCCCAGCGCCGCCATCAACGCAATTACCGCACCCGCACCTATGCCCACCGCGTACAGCGAGATTCGAAACGCTCCGGGATAGTGCCGCGCGCGGCGAGAAGACGTTGCTGCCGCGGCGGCGATCATGCCGGCCAGCACAAACGGGCTGATCCAAACCGGGCCGCGCAGCAGAATCACGAACACCAGTCCCACGGCGACGATTTGTCCGGCGCCGCGCAGCATGGAAACCACCGCCTCACCGGCGATGTGCACTCCCCGGGCGCGCGCAAACACGACCACGGCCAGGGCCAACAGGGCGGCCACGAGGGCCTGGACAATTCCCAGCATCAGGCGATCATGAATGAGCGCGTTGAGCATCGCGAATCCTATCGGGTGTGTCGATACCAATGACGAGGCCAGCCCGCAGGAAGAGCGCGCGGCTGGCTACGCGGACGGCCTGTTCGGGATCGTGCGTGACCATTACGCAGGCGAGACCGCGGCCGCGAACCGCGCCGGCAATCACGGACTCCACCTGGCGCGCGGCGGCTTCATCGAGCGACGAAGTGGGCTCATCCAGCAGCAATACCTCGGGACGGTTGGCCAGCGCACGGGCGAACGATACGCGCTGTGCTTCGCCGCCGGACAAGGTGGACACGTCGCGATGCTGGTAGCCGCTCAGGCCAACGCCGGCCAGCAGTTCGGAGAGCTGGTGGTCAGCCAGGGTTTCACCGTGCTGCGCAGGACCAAACCGGAGGTTGTCGGCCACGGCGCCAGGAAACAGGAAAGGGCGCTGCATGATCATGCCCACGCGCCGGCGCAGCTCGCGGGGCGGCAGAGAGCGGTAGCCGGTATCGTGCAGCCATACGGTCCCTGATGAAGGCTCGTCCAGGCGGTTGATGAGGCGGAGGAGCGATGTCTTTCCGGCTCCGCTCGGTCCGGTGACAGCGAGGATTTCGCCATGGAAAACCTCGAAAGAGACATCGTCGACAATGGTCCTGCCGCTGACAGTGCGAGTCAGGCAGTCTGCCCGCAGGACGACGCCGCTCATCGCGGCACCTCACACTTGCCGGGGGAAAACCGATAAACCAGACAGGTGACGTCTTCACAGATCAACTCTGGTTTGCTGGCGGGGCGGCGAATTCGGGCACCCATCGTCGATGATTCTATGTTCATACATGCCCTGCTGCAGCTCGCGCGAGAGCGGCGGGCACGGTTCGGCTTCGGCGAAACTTCCAGCGCGGAGTAGAAGGAGTATAGGGGATTAGAAAGAATAAAGGGAGCCGACGGACAACGCGGGTCGCCCGAGAGAATCCGGGCGCCCGGCTTCCTTTGCTACCTTTATTCCCCTTACTCTCTCTGCTCAGATCGCCGCGGGAAGCGGCAGACAAGCTTTGGCCAGCGTGCGCTCGAGCAGGGTGCACGCCTCAGTTTCGCTGAGGCCTCGCGAGATCGACAGTTCCGTGATCAGCATGTGCCGGGCCCGGTCGAGCATTTTCTTCTCGCGAAAAGAAAGCGGCTTGCGGGTCTGCTGGGTCACCAGGCTCTTGAACACTTCGGCGATCTCGGGAAGGCTGCCGTGGTTCATCTTCTCGGAGTTTTCCTTGAAGCGGTCTTTCCAGTCCGCGGTGCGGGCGCAGCCGCCCTCGGAAAGATAGCCCAGTACCCGGGCGATCTCGCCATTTCTGGTCACCTTGCGCAGACCCAGCTCCTCGACATGCGAAAACGGCACCATCACCGTCATGCTGCTGCAGTTCAGCCGCAGCAGATAGAAGCGTTCGGACCGTCCCTGAAACGCCCTGGAGCTGACATTCTCAATGGTTCCCACCCCGTGGTTCGGGTAGACGATTTTCTCGCCAGGTTGGAAGTTTATAGACGCAGACATACACCTGCCTGAAGTTGCAGCTTGAATCAAGTTACCCGGAAACTGAATCTTAAGGCCGCTTTAGTCTTTTGTCAATATCAACAAAGCACTTGCGCAGTTGGGTGGGCCGGTTTGCACTCCGAATGCCAACGCCCTACTGCGTCAAAACACCCAATTTCCACCAGAGACACGTGTATAAGCACCCACGTTCGTTGGTGCGGAGTTCGCAAGATCAATGGAATCTCAGTGACTTAGAAACTCCACGAGCACTTAGCGGCCCGCTGCCGGATAGCTCTTCGAATAGTTGTTCCGGGTGTTGGTTACGCTGAACGACCCATCTTCGGACGCGTTCAGCACGAGCGCCTTCCCCTGGCACACCTCGTCCACGTTGGCGATAAACGGATCCGGCGCGTTATGATCCGCGCCGCCTTCAATGGCAAAGTGGAGCTGCCAGATGTCTTCAAGGCCCGGCGAATTCCGCACCGTCTGCCAGGCTTCCGGACTCCCTCCCTTACGGGGGCCATTGTCCATGATGGCAACTCGCGGGTGCAGGGCATCCACAAGAGCGGGCGAGTTCGACAGGTTCATGCCGTGGTGGCTTATCAGAAAGACTCCCACGGTTCCGAGCTTGTTCACGGGACAGGTGAGATCGAGTTCCTTGTTCCAGGTGAGGTCGCCCAGATCGGCAAACTTGAAGGCTCCATAGGCGAGCACGAAACCCGCCGAGCGGGCGTTCTCGGTATTA
>Ga0187863_10004125_pt1 | contig 10442 bp, 11 predicted proteins | sample June2016WEW_11_1_FD_132975 | JGI IMG/M metagenome (GOLD analysis project Ga0187863, IMG submission 132975) | Peatland microbial communities from SPRUCE experiment site at the Marcell Experimental Forest, Minnesota, USA - June2016WEW_11_10 | ecosystem: Environmental > Terrestrial > Soil >...
AATTGCACCGACGACAGCCCGCTCTTCGTGGCCATCTGGTATCCGCTCGCGATCGGCATCGTCGTTCTGGCGGGCTATGTTGCCGGCTCACGCTACCTGAGATGGTAGCCGTTGTGATCGGATGAATGCTTCGTTGTCGACGCCGCTAGGGACTGCTTCTGGTCATGCCGAGGACTGCGGGTAGCGGCCTGCCATCTCAATCGACAGGAGACGGGGCAAGGTGACACCGAACGTCCGTCGGCGGATCACGTGGACGTGACTTCTTCGATGCATGTTTTCGCCCAACCGATTGTAACGGCGATCATCTCGCCTGCGAACTACCAGTAACGAGACACTCGGGCCTAGGGTTACGGAACGCCAATCAGTCCCCCATCGGGGGGGATTGGGGTTAAGTACGCATTGGTTCACTTTGAATAAACCCGGCAGCACCGCGTTGCGCAGATGCAACATTGCCTCCCGCGGCGTTGCCGGGTGTGCGGGTGTCCGCCCCAAATGGACGCCCGCTTGTTGGAGTGACGTGATGACACTTGGTAAAATCTTCCGGATCCTCATTTTTTCAAGCCTCGCGGCGACCGGAGCCGCCCTGGCCCAGGACATCTCCAAGAGCCGGGCCAACTCTAAAAACCTGCCCAACTCTAAACAGGTGGCCAACGTCAAAGGAGACAAGGTGCCTCCGAAGGAGGCGGCGGCCTCGGTGGCGGTCCACCACATCTGGCCAGAAGCGCCGATCGTCATGGGGCGCAGCGTCAGTTTGCATCACAAAACCAAGCTGCATCACGTGAGAGTGAAGCCGCTCGATTCGAACGAAAATTCAACTTCGGCGGACGGTTCGCAATAAATCCGGTTAAAAATGAAGTGAATAGGAGATAAAGATCATGCTTATCAGCTCGACTGGCGCCATCGAAGGAGGACGTGTTCTCTACGCGATCGGCAGGATCGAGGCCGCCTCCACGTGGCACCCGGCACACGGCTCCCCCCTGCAAGAGAACTGGCGGGAGCTTGTTTTACGCAAACTCATTCGCAATGCCGAGGATATCGACGCCGACGCGATCATTCAGGTCGACTACCAAAATGACGGCATCATCCGGATTGACGAGACCGGCGTGAAGCTCAAGCGCGTGGTCGCCACCGGCATTGCGGTGAAGCTTTCCTGCGCCGCCTGAGTCCACTATCCCGGATGCCGGGTTTACCGAATTACAAGGGACAGCCCGAAACACCCGGTGCACTATACCAAGGAGTAATGAGCATGGACCGCATTGACCTGATACTCTTCGCGTTGTCCCTCGTGACAATGAGCCTGCCACTTGGCGTCACGTACACGTTGCTCCTGGCACGATGACTTGTCGAAGCGGCGTCCCCGGGGGCTTTGTTGCGCGGACGATGGTTGGCGCGGATTGTCTGCAAAGCGGATGAATATCAAGTAACGCGTACGCAGACAGGACGTCCGAGTTCCGTTATGCGGTTGAGCACGTTGATCGCGATATTGACCTCACACACGCGACCCGCGTCTTCACGTGAACGTAATGCCTCCCCGATCACGCGCCTGTAGCGGCCGATCGCCGCTTCGACTTTCGAACGCCGATTGTAACCGGATGCTTTCCGCCAGTTCATGCGCCCATGTTGTTTGATCGAACGAATGTCCAAGTCCCGCTGGGTCGGAGCTGTCCTTGCAGTTGATCCGAGCACGGCTCCCTTGCACGGAGGAACGACGAATCTGACGGTCGGATTCTTGGCGAAAACGGCGTCGAGAACATGGCTTCGGTCGTAGGTTCCATCAGCCAAGAACGAAGCTGGTGCGGCTTCCAATTGTTCCAGCAATGGCCCGAAATGAGAGGCGTCGTCAATCTCCTTATCCGTCAGGTCAAAAGCGACGATTTCATTACTGTCCGCGTCGATGCCGATATGAAGCTTGCGCCAGGATCGGCGTTTCGAAGTCCCGCGTTTTTCGAACAACCAATCGCCCGCTCCATGAAGCTTCAATCCCGTGCTATCGACGATCAGATGCAGCTCGCCTGCTCCAGAACGAGGACGGCCCTGAACCGACAATTCACAAGCCCGGCGGCTGAAGGTCGAATGATCTGGAACGGAAAGGCCGATCGCCAACAATCGCATGATCGAGCCGATCAGCCCTTCGCTCTGACGCAGGGCTAGCTAGAAACCGCCTGCAAAGTCAAAGCCGTCTCAACAGCGAGGCTCGAATAATGAGCTGACCGCCCGGCGTCTTTCGAGGCAGCGCCTTCCACACTGCCAGCGCCTCCTCACTGAACCAGACAGTCAGGCTGCCGCGATTGCGGAGCGCGGCGTCATAGTCCCGCCAATTGGTCACCCGATGCCTTTGCCGGGGAATGTGACGGCGTCCGCTTAAATGATGTTTGAAAGGCGCGATAAAACTCCAGGCTGAAGTCGCCTTTCGTCTATCTTGTTTAGCACGTCAGGAGAAATTCGGCAGATCCGTGCAACAAAGCCGGATGGGCCAAGCGGGCTGCTATCTCAATCGACAGGAGACGGGGCAAGGTGACACCGAACGTCCGTTGGCGGATCACGCGGACGTGACTTCTTCGACGCATGTTTTCGCCCGGCCGGCTGTAACGGCGATCATCTCGCCTGCGAAATACAGGTGACAAGATGGTTGAGCCTTCTAGGACGGACCCCTGCCGATAAAGCCGTCGTCAACAGTCTGGCTCGATCAGATCTTGGCAGTGGCAATCTTCGCCGAGTTACAACTAAGTTTCGCGGACTTGATGACACGGTTCTGAAGAACGATCGACGGACCGCGACCAACGGTTTCGTATAGAGAGGTACGCGACTATGACTCTTCTGATTTTAGCTTATGTGGCGGGTGTTCTCAGCATCCTCAGTCCGTGCATTCTGCCAGTGCTGCCTTTCGTATTCTGCCGCATTGGCCAGCCATTCATGCGAACGGGGCTGCCTCTGCTCCTTGGCATGGCCGCCGCCTTCGCGGGCGTCGCGACGCTCGCCGCCGTCGGCGGCAGCTGGGCGGTGGAGACCAACCAATACGGACGTATCGCTGCGTTGGTGCTCCTCACCCTTTTCGCCGCTACACTTCTCTCCGACAGGCTCGCCCAACATCTCGCTCGGCCATTGGTGGCGCTCGGCCAGCGTCTGTCGCTGCAAAGCACTGTTGCCATTGCGCTCCCCGGGCTGTTGCCCTCCGTCGTCCTCGGCGTCGCCACGGGATTGCTGTGGGCGCCCTGCGCTGGCCCGATCCTTGGCCTCGTACTGACGGGCGCTGCGCTCAATGGCGCGAGCGTCAAGACCTCGCTCGTGCTACTGGCATACGCCCTCGGCGCAGCGACATCTCTTGGCCTGGCTCTTCTTACCGGCGGCCGGGTGTTTACAGTCCTCAAGTGGTCCCTCGGCGCGGGAGAATGGCTGCGCCGAGGTTTGGGCGTTGCCGTGCTAGCCGGCGTGGCCGTCGTCGCTACGGGTTGGGACACGCAGCTTCTCTCGCAGGTCGCCTTCGTCAATACGACGTCGATCGAAGAGACGCTGATCGGCTGGACTAGGGCACACCCGGCCGCCGCGCCGCAGGACGCGCCCATCGAAGGCGCCGCCTCATTAGACCCCAGCGCCCTCGTATGGCAAAGCAAGGCCTTGCCGCGGACGCTGCGAGCTAACTCTTACCCGTTGATTGACATTGCCTCCAGAGAGATCTCGATGGCGCCTGCGGACGCCGGCGTCTTCACGAAGGTCGCCGCCGGGACAAAGGCGGATCTCCCGGTCGAAGGCGCGTTGCCCAGTTTCTCCGGTGCCGTCGAATGGCTGAATTCGGCGCCTTTGACGCCGCAAGCGCTACGCGGCAAGGTGGTGCTGGTCGATTTCTGGACCTTCAATTGTATCAATTGCCTGCATGCGCTGCCCTACGTCCGGGCCTGGGCTGAGAAATACCGGGACTACGGCCTCGTCGTCGTCGGCGTACATACGCCCGAACTCGCGTTCGAGAGGGATATCGGCAATGTTCGTAACGCCGTCGCTCGCTTGAAGATCGACTATCCCGTTGCCATCGACAATGGTTATGCGATCTGGAAGGCGTTCGATAACGAATATTGGCCGGCGGCTTATTTCGTCGATGCAGAGGGCCGCATCCGTCATCACCATTTCGGTGAGCATGATTACGAAAATTCAGAGCGCGTCATCCAGGAACTCTTGGAAGAAGCGGGCTATCGCAACGTGCCGGGCGGCTTCGTGACAGCAAGCAGCGCTGCGCCCCTCACGGTGGTCACCGTTCGGAAGGAAGGCGACAGGGAAGGAGTTCGCGATGAGTAAGGCGACAGCAGCAAGGACTCGGGCTTGGGGTTTCCGGAGAGGCGAACCTTTGCGCCGTGGAGCGCCTTTCCGTATGGAACGAACCTCCCCAAGGAACAACGCCATCCAGTGCGAGCAACTCCCGATGTATGACATGAACAACATCAAGAAGCTGGCCCGGATCGCGCCGGATGCCATGCGAGGCTTCGAAGCATTTGACGCGGCCGCGTTCAAAAAGGGCGCCATTCCCAGGAAGTACAAGGAACTGATGGCGCTCGCCATTGCGCTGACGACGCAATGCCCCTATTGCCTCCAGATTCACAAAGGTGCGGCATCAACGCAGGCGCCACGAAAGAAGAGTTGGCGGAGACTATCGCGTGGACCTTGCGCGCCGGTGCTGCCATTACGCACGGTACGCACCTGATGGGTGAGAGCTGACCGCCCCACGACGAGGCCACTTGGGCTTGAAAAAGGATCCGAGTCGGATGGCGCACTCGAAACGTGTAAAGAGCGCTTCGGCGGCGTGGGCTGGCATGCAACGGCGGACTGTTGTCGTGCCATTTTCGGATTCTCGAACGCGCTGCCGCAGTCGAGAACCCTTGATAACGGATGCAAATCGCCGGGTTCGGAACCATGCCGCGGTGCAACTGGCAAACATCAGTTCATCAAATGCGACGAAAAAGGGAGATCTGGGCCTCGACCAATAGGCACGACGCGCGGGTTTACTCCGCCCAGGTCACCGCTCTGTAATCAAACCCGGCATCTAAGCTCGGCTTGACCACAGCAAAATATGGCGACACATCAAAATCACGTGGCACATAGAGGCTATGATGTCTCACCCGAAGGATCTGGGCTACGCAATCGTCCGTTGCCACGCTGATTGTTGTAACGTCGGGGAGGACTGGATAGCGGATCGACTGAAACGCTTGCGCAATGAAAGTTGAGCATATGGCTTTCGTTGGGTCACCACTTCCCAACGCGATCATTCGGCGACGCCACCGTGTGGGCACTGGAGGCGTTGGAAAAACGTAGCGCGCCAAATCAATAAAATTTTTTAGATCATATCGGTGTCCGATATGATTGCGGGCAAATTTCATGAGCCCGGCGGTATCGTCAGGCGAAAGATTAATCGGACGGCAAATCCGGCAATGAAACCCAGCAAAAGCTCGAATGCTAACAGCGCGGACACCTTCGAGGACATCGGCCTCGATGAACTCGAGTGACTGCCCACCTTTATCTCGCAGTTGCATTGCCTCCCCCACGCAAAGCGCCGCGTGCGACCAAGTCGACTGGGTTAGGTACTTGATCGCGGTACTTATCCGGCTATTCCCTTCGACCAAAAGAACGTCCGCTTGTTTTAGCGCGTTACCTAGCCGCCGGAGATCGCTGGGTGGCGACGTGCTGTGTGCATGCGCTTCTCCGGTCAGGTACGCACCCAATCTACGTCCCACGATTTCAAGCATTCGATTCAAGCCAACGTCTCCGAGCAAGCCTCAACGGTGCGGCCTGGACCACCACCAACGTGGTTACGAAAGTGATTCGAGGAAGTGCCATGGTCGGACTGATTCGCGTAGTTGCCTGAAGTTTGTTGAGCGCGGTCAACCGAGTCACTGGCCGAATTCGGTCGATTTTCTCCTGGGCACAACGACCGTAGTTATCAGCTTATGGTCGTTAATATTTTCGGCCGGTATACGGAAAACGTTACTGGAACCGGGTTCACTATTATGTGACAGGTTCATTCTCAGCAAAGGCCCGTTCAACTCTCTAGAGCGGGATGTGATTTGGCGGAATCGGCTGGGATTCGCGAATAAGCTTTGTTCTGATTCAATCTTCGAGCCGGAATTGCGACGTGAGCATGGATGAGGAAACCCTATTCAATCGATCTTCGTGAGCGCGCGACGGCGCGTGTTTCTTCCGGAGAGACGATCCGGCTTGTTGCGGCGGCGTTGCGGATCAGTCCGTCTTGCGTGTCGAAACGGTCACATCGGTTGCGCCAGGCCGGCAGCGTACCGCCCGGCAAGTTCGGCGGCCACAAGCCGCGCGTTCTATAGGGCGTCCCACGAAAGCTCAATGTAAACCGGAGATAGAGCCAGATTGGCTGCTGTATAATTTCAGTTCAAAATCGATACCCGCGGTAGCTGATTTTCGTCATCCCCTTGGCTACGGAATCGGACCGTAAGCCTGAAGTGCCGTGACAGTGCCCGCTCAATTCATCAACTTCGACGCGTTCCTGCCGATTGCTGTTCTCCCTTCGGATCAAAGGGATGACCTCGCATGACCTCGATCGCCTATTAACTATGAAAGCCCTTTGCGATGCTCTGTGACCTCGCCGAAGCATTGACGCCCGACTAGCTTCTGCCGCTCGTCGCCCCCCTCGGCGTCGCTGCGGTCTTCTTTCAGAAAATTTTTGTAACTTTGTTGTCCGCTGGAGCGAATAACGGTTTGTGAGTTCTGTTCTGGGCTCACGATGTGCTCGTTCTGCGAGCGAATTCATGAGGAGATTATTAGCATGAAGACAAATATCGCGTCCGGCGCGACCCTCGCCGTTGCGGCGATCGCGCTTGCCATGGGTGGCCTGTCCGCCACCCCGGCTGCCGCCAAGAAGGTGACATCCGTCGAGTGCATGGGGATCAACTCCTGCAAGGGCCACAGCGCCTGCAAGACCGCAAGCAATGCGTGCAAGGGTCAGAATTCTTGCAAGGGCCATGGATGGCTGCCAGCGAAGTCGGCGGCGGCGTGTGAGGCGAAGGGCGGCACCGTCGGCTGATTGGCCTCGAAGACGGGCGGGTTGTTTCGTCCGCCCGTCTCATTACCGGGCAATTGAGCAAGGAGCAAACCATGGATAAGCCTTCGCCCCTGGGTTTCGGCCTCGGCCTGAGGCCAGTCTACTACGAGGACATCCTTGAGCGGAATCCGAATGTCGACTGGTTTGAAGTGCTTTCAGAGAATTACATGGTTCCCGGGGGCCGGCCGCTAGCGATGCTCGAGCGCATTCGCGCGGATTACCCCATCGTCATGCACGGCGTGTCGATGTCGATCGCTTCGACTGCCCCGCTCGATGTCGAATATCTCAAGGCTCTCAAGGAGCTGGCCGACCGTTTTCAGCCTGAATGGATCTCGGACCATTTGTGCTGGACCGGCGTGCATGGCGTGAACCTGCACGACCTGCTGCCCATTCCCTATACCTCGGAGGCGCTGAACCATATCGTCGAACGCATAAGACGGGTCCAGGATTTCCTCGGGCGACGTATCGCGATCGAAAACGTGTCCAGCTACGTGACTTTCACTGAATCCGAAATGGACGAATGGACGTTCATCCGCGAGATGGCGGTGCGCGCGGATTGCTGGCTGCTGCTCGACGTCAACAACGTCTTCGTTTCCAGTTTCAATCATAGCTTCGATCGGGCGAGTTATATCGACGCCGTTCCGGTCGATCGAGTGGTCCAGTTCCATCTTGCTGGACATTCGGAGGCGGAGACTCACAAGATCGATACGCATGATCAGCCGATTTGCGAAGAAGTCTGGTTGCTCTACGAAAAGGCCTGCCGACGCTTCGGATCCATCTCGACGATGATCGAACGTGACGGCAACTTCCCACCCTTCGACGAACCCTTGGCGGAACTCGAGCGCGCGCGGTCGATCGCCAGGGCTGCGAGCCATGCAATAGATGAGGTGACAGCATGACTCTCGCCGAACTGCAAACGAAGTTCCAGGCTGGAATTCTGGAAAACGATCGGAGCGTTCTCGCCTCGATCGCGGATTCGCGGAAAACGGATCGAGCGACCCTTTTTACAGTTTATTATGATGCTTACCGGATGCGTCTCGCCGAATTCCTGTCGAATGATTTTCCGATTCTTCGCACTTCTCTCGGCGACGAAGCATTCGGCCGTCTGGTCGAAGATTACATTTTGTCCGCGCCGTCACGTCAGCGCAATGCGCGTTGGTACGGCGCGCGGCTACCCTATTTTATGCACGAGACGGCGCCATGGCGAGCAAACCGCGGCGCCATTGATCTCGCACGGTTCGAGCGTGCGCTGTCAGACGCCTTCGATGCAGCCGATGCTCCTTTGAGTTCGATCGACGCCTTGGCGGACATTTGCGCTGAAGATTGGCCGCGCATAGCTTTTGAATTCGATCCGAGCCTCATGCTTCTCGATCTCGCCGGAGGGACCGCGCAAATCTATGCCGCCCTTGCTGCGGAGGAGGAACCGCCAGCGATTCAGCAGGGCGAGGGAGCGTTCCTCTTTTGGCGAAAGGACGGTCATTCCTTCTACCGCGCCCTCTCCGAAGACGAGCGCTTGGCGTTGATGGAAGCGAGACAGGGCAAGAAATTCTCAGACATCTGCACGCTTCTCGCTTACCAAGGGGGCGACGAAAACGTGACGCAGCGGGTTGCGGGCTTTCTCTCGCAATGGTTCGCGGATGGGCTCGTCACGCGATTGTCGATTCGAGAATGAAGCCCGGGACTTTCAATGTGGCCGTGCCGGCTCATCGACTTTGGCCGGTCAAATTGAGCGATCCTCCGTCTCCTTTACGATCTTCCCTTTGGCGTCGACCACGCAGACGCTCGAGAGTTCCAAAGACATGTTGATTCCAGCAAATGTTCCATGGCTGTCCTCCGTCCCGCGATGCCTGGGCCTGAACAAACCAGGACCCCGTTTTACCATCCCACGGGGGACAGCCGCCGCCCTCGCCGCTGGCGCGGGCGGAGGGCCACTACGGCATCTAGTTTATGATCGATCCTGGCCAGCCGTGACTTCCAGACCGGCTAGTAAGCGGAGGCGACACGGGCCTTTTTGCTACAGAACTTAAGGAGCAGCCCATGCCAGAGGAAATCAAGAGAACTGCATTCGTCTTTGCGGGGGGCGGCAGCCTGGGATCAATTCAGGTCGGCATGTTGCGAGCTCTCGCGGCGAACGGCACGACCGCTGACATGGTAGTTGGCTCCAGTGTCGGGGCTCTCAACGCAGCCTACTATGCCGGTACACCAACGGCCGAAGGTGTCGAACGCCTGGCGAAAATTTGGCTGAGCCTGCGCCGAGAGGACGTATTTCCGGTTACATGGCGCACAATGCTCACCTTTATACTGCGACGAGACTTTCTAGTTCCCGCGGACGGAGTGCGCCAACTGGTCGATACGCATCTTCCCTATCGCAATTTGGAACATGCCAAGCTCCCCGTACACGTGGTCGCGACGGATCTATTGTCGGGCGAGCCCGTCGTGTTGTCTAAGGGCTCCGCATCGCAGGCAATTGTAGCGTCGACTGCTATCCCCGCCGCTTTCCCGCCGGTGTTGCTGGAACACCGGTACCTCGCCGACGGCGCGATCAGCAGCAACACACCGGTTATGGTGGCGGTGGAGCTGGGCGCACGACGACTTGTTGTGCTGCCGACCGGCTACGCCTGTGCTCTGGAAACTCCTCCGCGCGGCGCCATTGCGTGCGCTTTGCACGCGTTGACGTTGTTGATCGCGCGACAACTCTTGCACGAGCTCAGTAGCCTTGGCCCGGAAATCGACTTTTGTGTTGCACCGCCGCTTTGTCCGCTGCTTAATTCGCCCTACGATTTTGCAATGACGGGCGAGCTTATGGAACGCGCCGCAGAGAGCACGAAAGCATGGATCGCGGGCGGCGGATTGACACGGCGCGAAATCCCCCATCAGTTGAACACACACAAGCACGCGTGAGGTAATGCGATTACCCATTGGATTGGGGGCGTTGTCACGTTGCCTGACTGGTGCAACAATGTCTCATGTGGACAACCCCGGCTGGCAAGAGTTTTCATGAGTGTGTGTGTGCAATACGGTCCGGTGCAGTCGTATGTCCGGCCTCACATGATGATGTGGACGGCCTCTCCTCAACGGCATCATAGTGCCAAGGCGTGGTCGCCGGAGCGCCACAAAGAGGGAGACCGTCCATGAAGAAGTTTATCAGGATTGGCGTTGATCTGGCCAAGAATTATTTTCAGGTTCATGCCCTTGAGAGCGAAGACGGCCGTGCCGTGACGCGCAAGTTGAAGCGCTCGAAGATGCACGAGTTCTTTTCGCGAATCGAGCCCTGCGTCATTGGCATGGAGGCCTGCGGCTCGGCGCATTATTGGGGGCGTGAACTCAAGGCGATGGGACACGAAGTGCTGCTGATGCCCCCGGCTTACACCAAGCCGTATGTCAAGCGCGG
>Ga0187863_10004128_pt1 | contig 10439 bp, 11 predicted proteins | sample June2016WEW_11_1_FD_132975 | JGI IMG/M metagenome (GOLD analysis project Ga0187863, IMG submission 132975) | Peatland microbial communities from SPRUCE experiment site at the Marcell Experimental Forest, Minnesota, USA - June2016WEW_11_10 | ecosystem: Environmental > Terrestrial > Soil >...
GCCGCCGGCCGCATCCATGGTCTTCCAGGAAAACAGCCTTTTCCCATGGATGACGGTCCTGGAGAACGCGGCGTTCGGGCTGGAGATGCGCAAGGTGAGGAAAGCCGAGCGGGAGAGCCGGACATCGCGCATGCTGGAGCGCCTGGGACTAGCCGGCCGCGAGCGCGATTATCCCCGGCAACTCTCCGCCGGCATGAAACAGCGAGTAGCAGTAATCCGCGCATTCGTGGGTGGAGGTCCGGTGCTGTTGATGGACGAGCCGTTCGCGGCCCTCGACCGCCAGACAAGGTTGCGTGCGCAAGAGGAGCTGATGGACCTCTGGGACGCGGAGCGGAAAACCGTTGTGTTTGTCACTCACGACGTTGACGAAGCCTTGCTGTTGAGCGATCGAATTGTGGTGCTCAGTGCTTCGCCTGGCACTGTTGTCGCCGAGTATTGTATCGGCGTTGAGCGGCCACGCGATCTTCTCTGGGAACCTGACGAAGAGGTCATTGGACTGAAGCGGAGAATCTTCGCTTCGTTGGGCCTCGCCGTTGGCCTGGCACAGCACTCGTGCGCCACATGAAGACTGTCAGGTCGTTGTTCCAGGGCGCCTGGCTGATAGTGCTATTGCTGGCGTGCTGGCAGGCGCTGTCGAAATTCCGCGTGCTCGATCCGTTGTTTTTTCCTCCGCCATCGGTTCTCCTCGGCACGCTCGGATCGCTGATCATGAGCGGTGAGCTGGGCCATCAGATTTTGCGCACTCTGGAGCGAACTATGGTGGGTTTCGTTGGGGGGGTGGCGGCCGGAGTTGTCGTATCCGTCATTCTTGCGGTGTCCATCACGCTCCGGCGCGCTACCCAGCCCCTGATCTCCGCACTCTACTCAATGCCTCACCTGACCCTGCTTCCGATGTTGATGCTGATTCTGGGCATGAACGACGTTTCCCGCGTCCTGCTGGTTGCTCTGGCCACAGCTTTGGTGATGGTGATTCAGACTTCCGACGCGATTCGCGGGATCAACAGGGATTACGTGGATATGGCGGTTAATTACGGCGCCGGATCGTTCACGGTGATCCGCAAGATCTATTTCCCGGCTTGCCTGCCGCAGATCTTCACTGCACTTCGTCTTGCTTTCGGCCGCGCGCTGGTTCTCACCATTTCGCTGGAGTTGCTGAACAGCGACGACGGTCTTGGCAGCATGATTTGGAATGCCTGGCAGACGTTCGCTATCGAGAAGCTCTATGTGAGCGTCGCTCTGGCGGGTGTTCTGGGCGTCATGTTTCAGGGTTTGTTTCAAGTTCTGGAAAAGCGCCTTGTGCCGTGGACGGAGCCGGCCCGGTGATTCAGGAAGCCGCGTATTACGCGAACATGACCCTCGGTGTGTACCGGCTGCTGCGAACTCCTTACCAAGGCGGCACCGACCGGTTGCGCGAGCAGATGGCCCACCGCGAGGAACGATTCTTGGAAATTGCCTCGCGTAGAGTATTCGCAAATCCGCGCAATCCTTATTACGAGCTGTTTCGTCTTGCCGGCTGCGAAATGGGCGACCTGGCCGGGTCAGTCAAGCGTTGCGGTCTGGAAACGACGTTGTCGCGGCTGGCCTCAGAAGGCGTCTATCTCAGCCATGACGAGTTCAAAGGGAAGACGCCGCTGGTGCGTGCGGGGCGGCAAATACAATTCACTCACGATGTGCTGCTGAACGCGACGGGCCGTGGATATATCGAATCGATAAGCAGCGGCAGCAGAAGCCGGGGAACGCCGACGCGCAGGAACCTCGAACAGCAGCGCTACCGCGAGGTCTACGACGAACTCCGGGCGCGCGAATTCGGTCTTGACGAACGCGCCTGGGGACTGGTGGCGCCCATCCTGCCCTCCGCCGGTGGTCTCCGAAAATCGATGGAGCGGGCACGGGCCGGCGGCAGGATCGAACGCTGGTTCTCAGTCCGCGGGGGTTTGCGCGATGCGGGTCACTATCGGATGGTGACGCACTTCCTTGTAGCGTTCAGCCGCTGCCTCGGAGCGCCCGTTCCGTGGCCGCGCTATTTGCCGCCCAACGATTTTCTTCCTGTGGCGAAGTGGATCGCACAAAGCAAGATGGAAGGGCGATCATGTACTCTGCGCTCGTTTGTAAGCCCGGCGGTGCGTGTGGCCGCGGCCGCGCGCGGAGCGGGCCTGGACATCTCAGGCACCCTTTTCTTCGTGGGGGGCGAGGCGCTCACCGACGCTAAACGGGCCATCATCGAGGAAACCGGATCTGAAGTCTATCCCAATTACGTCGTCAGCGAAATTGCTTCTATCGGCGCTGCCTGCCGCCAGATGAAAACGGGCAACTGCGTTCATCTCTTCCGCGACGCTCTGGCCGTGATCGGCCGCACCCGCCGCGCCCCTCTTTCCGGGCTCGATGTGCCTTCTCTTCTGTTCACGAATCTGCTTCCGTTCGCGCCGCGCTTCCTCATAAACGCGGAGATGGACGACAGCGGCGTGATCGAGCCGGCGAACTGCCAGTGCGAGTATTCCGCAGCCGGCCTGACCACGCAAATCCGGGACATCTTCAGCTACGGCAAGTTGACCGGACAGGGCATCACGCTGTTTGGATCGGATGTTGTCCGCATTCTGGAGACGGCTCTGCCCAGGCGCTTTGGTGGCGCTCCCGGCGATTACCAGCTTGTGGAACAAGAGGGCGAAGGTCAAACGCAGCTGGTATTACGGGTAAGCCCGCGGACCGGAGCCGAATCCATGGCTGAGGTGCGCGATTTCTTTCTGGCTGAGCTGCGGCGCTGCTACGGAGGCTCGCTGGCGGCGCGATTGTGGAAGCACTCCGAGGGATTCGCGGCGCTGAGAGAAGAACCGTGCGCCACTCAAAGCGGCAAGGTTTTGCCGTTGCACGTACTCGGGCTGGAGACCCGCTACGCTCGTGCTTCGTAGAACCCTGCTCCGCTTTTCTCTCGCTCCGGCCGCGACGCTCGCTGGCGGCGCTCAGTCGCCGGCAGGCGAGAAAACGACGGTAGCGCTAATAGGGATTTGAGCGGCTGTGGATCCTGTGCATCGGACAACCCCATCGGCGTGGGACCGCGTTTCCGAAAGTGCGCGGCCATCGTGGTATCTGGACCCCCTGGTGGCCCGGCAAAAGCGGGACCTGCACATCAAGCTGTTCCGAGAGTGGATGCCCGCCGTCGCCAGCCTCGCGATGAAGACCGATCTCTTCGAAGAGGCATTCGGCGAAGACGCCCTGATGCCCTCCCTTGCACCGCTCGCGGATTCGTGGATCGGCATCGACGTCGCCGCGCACACAGTTGACCTGGCTCGCGCGCGAACCGGCCTGCCTTCGGCCCTTTTCCTGGTTTGCGATGTCAGGCGCCTTCCGTTACGCTCGGCCTCGCTGGACGCAATCGTTTCGAATTCGACGCTCGATCATTTCGACACGCGGAGCGAGTTTGAGGCGGCGGTCACTGAACTGTCGCGAGTATTGCGCCCGGGCGGACGGCTGCTGATCACGGTCGACAATCCCCACAACATTTTCTATGTGCCATTGCGCTGGATCAGCCGACTGCGCCAAAGCCCATTCCAGCTCGGCTACACGCCTTCATTGGCGCGGCTGCGAGAAATACTGGAGCAGGCTGGTCTCCGGGTGGCTGCCACAAGCTCACTGATCCACAACCCACGGGGGTTCTCGACGATGCTTTTCCTGGTGCTTCGACGCATAGCAGGAAGCCAGGCCGACGGAATCGTTCAGTGGTTTCTCGCGGCCTTCGCCAGGTTCGAGAGACTGCCCGGCAGGGAGCTAACGGCATGCTTCGTCGCAGCGTGCGCGGTTCGGCTTGGGGGAGTAAGGCAATGATGAGGAATGACCGAAATCGGACACTTCTAACAGGAAAGGCCCTGCCGACCCCGGGCAGAGCCTGACCTACACAAGAGAGACAACCCCCACCAAAGGATGGGCCGCTGACCCTGAGCGTTTCTGGATGAAGCAATCGCCTCACCACCGGCAACTGGCTGATAGCGCACGCTCGCTTCGCCCGCGCCTACCGTATTTCATAGCTGCCGGGCGTCCTGCCCTACACCATTCCGTAGCGGCGATACAATCGGATCATTGGCTGACAGCCTGAGCGTGCTCCCAATAAACCCCGTCGATTCGGGTGTCCGCTCTGCCCGTGTCTCCCTGGCCGGCTTCTTTCTCACCGGACTGCTCATGTCGTTCGTGGGCGCTGCTTTGCCCGTCTGGGGCTTCCATCTGAGTTCGGAGTTTGTAACCGGGGGCACATACTTCCTTTTGCTCAACGCCGGTTTTCTGGTGGCCGCTCGTGCGGCGCAAGCGCTGATGGAACGGCGGGGAGTGGCTTTCACTGCGGCGCTGGCGGCATTTCTCGCCACAGGCGCCTTCCTGTTTCTAGCCGCGACGAGCGCGCCATTTTCGCCGTGGTGGCGCCTGGCCGGTCTCTTCTGGCTTGGATTCGCGGCCGGTCTCCTCTACATGGCGCTGCTGGTGGGTGTCTCGCCTCTCTACGACGTCGGCCGCGCAGCGACGCTGAACATGGTCGGTATGACGTTCGGCCTCGGGTGCGTAGTGATGTCCCTGCTGGTGGCCGGCAGCTATTACATCGTTGACGTTCGCGGCATGCTGGTGATAGCCGCGATCATCCCGGCAGGCTTTGGCGCGCTGTTTCTGCGGATACGCTTTACAGATCCGCCCGCGCCGCACCCGCAACCGGAGACGCTTCGCAGGCAGTTCAACTCGCCGGCCGCGGTCCTCTTCGCGCTCGTGCTGTTTTTCCAGTTCGGCAACGAATGGGCCATCGCGGGGTGGCTGCCCATGTTCCTGATTCAGAGGCTGGGCATCAGCCCCGCGGATTCGCTCTTCCTGCTGGCGCTCTACTGGACATCGCTGCTGCTGGGCCGCGTAGTTGCCCAGGGGCTGTTGTCGCGGATGAGCCGCTGGCGGCTGGTGCTGATCTCAGCGGCGGCGGCGCTGCTGGGTTGCATCATGCTCAGCGCGACGGACAACGTTGGCGGCGCGGCGGTGGCGATTCTCTGCATTGGCGCGGGTTTCGCCGCCATCTTCCCGTTGACAATGGAGAACATCGGACGCCGTTTCCCTTACTACCATCCGATGATCTATAGCGGCATTTTTTCGTTCGCGGTCACTGGCGGCATGCTGGCCCCCTGGTCGCTCGGGTTCATGGCTCAATGGTGGGGAATCGGCGCGATGGTGGTGGTGCCCATGCTGGGCACGGGACTGGTCTTTTTTCTTCTCGGACTTATTGTGATCGAGGGCCGGTTGAGCGAAGGGCAACCGGTACGTTAAGAATGGTGGCGGTGGTGGGTTCTCCGCTCGCGCTAGAATTGGGAAGTAATGCCGATTTACGAATATAGCTGCGAGGATTGCGGGACGAAGTTTGAGAAGCTGGTCCGGCGCCAGGGCGACGACGTGTTGTGTCCGTCCTGCGGGCAGGCCCACCTGAAAACCGAACTATCCACGTTCGCCGCGCATGCCGGTGGCGCGAAGGGCAAGAGTTCGGAGATGCCAGCCTGCGCGGGCGGCATGTGCCCGACACCAGGCCTCTGTGGCTTGAACTAAACCGCGGGTGGCGGGCCCTCTTCGTGACGCGCGCGTTCCACTACGATGGTGAAGTGCGCAGCCATGGCCGCCATGGCTCCGACCGCAGCGAGCACCGGCGCGAGGATCACGCCGACTGCAGCCACCGTCACGGGAATCTCCACAAACGTGTGGCCCTTGTCGTCGCGAATGATCACGCGCCTCACATTGCCTTCGTGAACCAGTTGGCGGACCTTCTCCACCAGCTCCCGCGCCTGTACCTTGAACTCTTCGTAGAGGTTTTCCATAACCACTGGGAGTGTAGCATGGGCGCTATTGGCGCGGGCCGGCAAAACCGATCGCGATGAGCACCAGACCAAGATCCCGCGCATCGTGCGGCGCACGGAATGTGCGATCCGTGGTGAGTGTTGCCGTAACGGTTTCGGGAGGTGCACCGGTGACCGGACCAGAAAGCTCGTACTTGCCGGAAGCAGGGTATTTCGCCGTGGCAACAACTGAGCCGTTCACGCTGAGGGTCACGGTGCACGGCAGCACCTGAGGTGGAACAAATAACTGCGCCGCAAACCGAGTCGCGTCCGGCGGGGTGCGCAGGCGGAAAGCGGACCTGGCGCTCACCCATCGCCATGTGCCGCTCTCAAGCCCGTATGCGCCGTCCACGATCTGATATGTTGCTGCGGGTGAGTTCATGGGCAGCCACGACGCGGTTGGTTCGCGCCCCATCACTCGCTGCAAGCGCACGATGTCCAATGGCCCGGCCTTGATGTCGAATTCGCGCAGACCCTCCGATGCAGTAGAGAAGCCGGAGCGCGCGTGTAAACCGATCAGCCGCAGCGGCAGCGTTGGAACGATGGCATGTTCATCGACGGGGATCAGATCGCCACGGGAAGCGAACGCGCCACCGGAAAGGGCACTGCTGAGGACAAGATCGCCGTCCTGTACGCGGGTGTCAATGAGCATCGGCAGCGCACCCTCGCTCTCCGCGTAGAAGCGCAGCCCCCACTCCGAGGCTATCCATGTGCGATGGCTCTGGATTTCACCGCGATGCCGGGCAACGAATTGGCGATAGCCATCCCAATGCTGATAGTTCACCAGGGCGAGCGCCAGGCTGACGCAACATTGCGCGGCGAAGCCAGCCATCAGCCACCGCGGACGCGCGGCTAAAAAGCGGCCCGTGAGAATCGCTGCCGGCGCGGCGATGGGCAAGAGATAGCGCTCCGATCCAGCGAAGGCTCCGGCCAGGGCACCGGCGAAGAAAATCACTATCCACACGGCCAGGAAGCGCTCATCGGCATCGCGTGATCGCAACAGGGACAGGCAACACGATAGCACCATGAGCCCGATGCCGAACGAGACCCAGAACAGGGGATTGTAGTCGAGTACCGCGAGGCACGCGCTCACGACGATGATCGCGCCCCGCACAACTCGCCGGCGTGGCCAGAATGCAATCACCGCCAACGCGGGGAAAACGATCCATCCGGCATGCACCGTAAGCGCCAGGGCGCTGCGCGCCTTAACGGCGACCGCTTCAAAGCCGTACTGGCTGGTGTATCCATGAAGAACGGCGAGCGGCACCCTGCCGCTGGTGATGCGCTCGTAGATCTGCCACGCGGCGATGGTCACGACGGGAACGAACGTCACCAGCCAATTCCACCAACGGCGGTTTGCGTTGAACCACAGATACAGCGCAAGAATGGGTGTGACGAGGAGGCTCTGGTATCCGGTCATGCTGGCGAGCACAAGAGCTAACGCCGACGCAGCGATTGTAATCCCTGAACCTTTGTCAACGCCGCGAACAAACAGCGCCATACCGCACATGAGGAAGGCCAGCAGCGGCAGATCGGCCTCGAGCGAAGTGCCGCTGATCACGAATGCGGGCATCACCGCGACTAGCAATACAGATACGGGTGGAGCGTGAAAACGCCGTGCCATCCACCACACCGCGCCCACCGCGAGCAACGAAAACACCGTATACGCCGCGTGGAACCATGCTTCATACACGTCGCCGAATACTGCCAGCAAACCCGCGAGAATCCACGAGTTCAGGGGAGGGTGCGGGTGACCGCGCATATCCACCATGCGTCCCTCGAACGCATAGCGCGCGTGGTGTGGATGCAACGGATCGATCTGTGCGTGCTCCGCGCCAGCCAGATAATAGATGTCATCGCCCTGAATCGCCTGATTAAGAAACGCGACTCGGAGCACTAGCGTGAAGAGCAGGCAGAGGACCAGCGAGCGATTCATCGTGCGTTTTCCGGAGCCGGTTGCGGCGTGAGCGTGAAGAGTCCAATCTGGCCGTCAATGCGTTCATCGGGTCGCGGCACATCGCCTCCGCCGTACCACACGCGCACTTCGCCGTTGTTTTCGATCACCGAAGGATCGCAGACCACCTGCCGGTTCCACCTGTCTTGGCCGGAGTAGATGTCGCCCAATTTCTCCCAGCGCACGCCATCCTTTGATCGCGCGAGACCGATGCGCCGCCATTCGTGGCGATCGCGGCCTGTGTAGAGCATCCAGTACCAGCCAAAGGCCGTCCAAACCGCAGGCTCTCCTACGCCACGTTCGTCGAACTGGCCGGAGCCGCCGGACTCCAGCACGGGATTGCCGCGCAGCTTCGTCCAGACGATGCCATCGCGCGATCGAGCCACTCCGATCGTTTGCCGGTGAGCGCGATCCTGGCCAAGGTAGTACATATAGAGGAAGTCGCCGAAGGAGACGACGTCGGGATCGGCCGCGCCTTCTTCATCGAAGCTGCCGCGCGGGCCGGTTTCGAGAACAGGCCGCCCGCATTTCCGCCAGGTAAACCCATCGGACGATTCCGCGAGACCGATGCGTGGCGGTCTTGCCGCCTGATACCAATAAAGGAGGCGGCCGTGAAATTCCAGAGCCGAGCCATTGGCCGCAATGTAATCGCCCTCCCAGGTTGAGGGCGCGGGCTGCAACACGAATCCGGCCTTCTTCCATTTGAGACCATCCACCGACGTCGCAAGACCCGTCCGCCAGGTGTGGCCGTCGAAGCCGGAATAGAGGTTGTAGTAGGTCTCGCGCCAGACAATCACCGACGGGTTCAGCACATCCACCGAATCCCATGCACCTGCGGCGCCCCGAGTAAGCAGCGGTGGCGAGACGGGAGAAACTCGGTAAGTGACGTCGCGCGCGGGCCGCGACACGGGCAGCGTAAAGTCGGCATAGCGCCCGCAGGCGGAGAGCACCGCGAGCGCCAGCACGGCGAAAGGCAGAGAATGACGCAAACGCTAGTTTACCGAAGCACAACGACGGCGGCTCTCGCCGCAGGTCCCTACGGCATCTTCGCGGTATCGTCGAACGCCAGCTCCACCTCAACCGAGTCACCTGGGTCGATCTTGACGGGATCCGGCGTACCCGGCGTCTTGCCGTACAAGCCCAGCGAAGAACCGGATGGAGGAGCGGACATGCCGTCATACTGACCGGCCGGGTCGAAGACTGCGGTCAGATAGACGGGCGAACTGGCGAGATCGGAGAACGTGACGCTGCCGTTCTTCGACGGTGACGATTGCGACCCGACCGGCATCGCGTTGCCCTGCATGAAGTCCGGCGAATCAAAAACAAAGACCACGATTTTGTGTTTATCGTCGACGGTCCCCGAGCCGGTGTAATTCAGCTTGACCTTCAGAGTTCGCGAACCGGAGGTTTTCTCCGGAGCTTTGTCCTGTGCTGCGAGCGTCCCGAAAGCCGCCAGCCCCAATAAGAGGCAGAAAGTAAGTTGTTTGCGCACGACCCTTTCTACCACATCGGGCCCTACCACATCCGGCCCTGCGGCAGCCAGTTGCGGGTCCCATAGTCGGTCATGGTGATGCAGATCAGAATGAGCAGGAAAAAGAAACCCGCGACGACAAACAGCTTGGTCAGATTGTCCTGCTGTTTGACGTGCATGAAATAGAGCACCACCAGCGACATCTTCGTAAACGCGATCATCATCGCGACCACGATATTCCACGGTCCCAGGTCGATGAATGCCACGCCCAGAGTGGTGAAGGTCGCGCAGATCAGGATAGCCCAGATCAGAACGTAAGTACGGATGGGGAGGATCTTGTGGTTCATCGATGTGCTCCGATCAGGTACAGCAGAGGGAACAGGAAGATCCAGACAATATCGACGAAATGCCAATAGAGGCCGGTGATTTCGACAGGATTGTAGTATACCGGCCCGAACGACACTCGCTCATTCTTGACTAACAGCCAGGTAAGCAGGCCCAGACCGACAAACATGTGCAGGGCATGGAACCCCGTCATGAAAAAATAGAAACAGAACAGAATCTGAGCGTGGTGGAAGAACTCCGGATGATCGGGATACTGGAAGTTGATCCACGGCACCAGATGCTCTTTCCAGTGCAGGTAGTATTCGCTGAATTTGATGCCCAGGAATGCAAGGCCGAAAATCATGGTCACAATCAGCAGGATGCGGATCAGCTTGCGGTTGCCGAGCTGCGCGTAACGCACCGCAAGCGCCATGCTCAGGCTGGAGCAAATCAGTACAGCCGTATTCATGCCGCCCAGCACAGGTTCCATATAGCGGCTGGTGCTGGCAAACGCCTCGGGATACATGTGGCGGTAAATCGTATACGCGCCGAACATACCGCCGAAGAACATGATCTCGGTCAGCAGGAACACCCACATGCCCAGCGTTGACGAATCGAGCTGCTGATGCAGATCGTCAAAGTGGTGCTGGAGAAACGGCGAATGCTGCTCCACCGTAGAAGCGTGATCAGCCAACTCCCACCTCCGGCTCTTTGGAATACTCGTAAGCAGGTTCGGTCACGATGGGCGTGTGATCGAAGTTAAAGGTCGGAGGCGGAGACGTAGTCTCCCATTCCAGTCCCTTGGCGCCCCATGGGTTGTTACCGGCAATCTCTCCGTACTTAAGCGACC
>Ga0187863_10004129_pt1 | contig 10439 bp, 5 predicted proteins | sample June2016WEW_11_1_FD_132975 | JGI IMG/M metagenome (GOLD analysis project Ga0187863, IMG submission 132975) | Peatland microbial communities from SPRUCE experiment site at the Marcell Experimental Forest, Minnesota, USA - June2016WEW_11_10 | ecosystem: Environmental > Terrestrial > Soil >...
CAGCGGAAACCTCAACAATTCTCGCTGGCTTATCTGTCAGCATTTCAAAGAATACGATCTTCTTGCCGTCGGGCGACCAGCGAGGGTTTACGGCATAACCGGGAGGATAGCTCAATTGCCGGCGTTCGCTCCCGTCCACATGGCTGCGCCACAGTGTGCCTTCGGGATACGAGACGTAGGCGACCCATTTGCTGTCTTTCGAGAAGTCAACGTACTCGGCGGAGATGCCTCCGAGAAATGGCGAGAACTCGCCAGACTTCGAGTCGTAGCGCACCAACTGTCCGCGGAAGGTTCTGCCCACGACGAATAGCTGTTTGCCGTCCTTGCTCGGAAGGGGTGTGTCCAACGTCAGCGGACTGAAAGTGACCTGGAATGGTTTTGTTTCGGAGCCAAAGAAATCGGCCTTTCGCGGCAAAGCCCAGATTTGGCCGCGCGCACCAAAGACGAAGTATTTTCCATCAACTGTCCACTGGCCACAGCACTGCCGATCGCTCGGTTTGTTCCAACCCGGAAGCAAGCGGTGTAATCCGGTCCCATCCACTGAAACTTCCCACAGAGTGCTCATGTTCCGAACACTATCCCAGGCTGCGAATCGCAAATGCGCGTTGTCTGGGGACCAGACGGGATTGTCGATCACAGCAGTGTCCTTCATTGTGATGATCCTGCGGGATTCACTGCCGTCGGCCTTGGCCAGGAACAAGTCGGCGTGATTGACGTACGCGAGCATCGTGCCGCCAGGCGACCACGCGGCGGCGTTCCCCGCCGTGTCTCCTAAGCGGCGAGGCGAGCCCCCAAGAACAGGCAGACTCCAGAGCGGGCCTGAGGGCGGGTCGCCGTTCGCGTCAATCAGCAGAAGCTCAGACCCATTCGACGACAGGCTTGCTGGGACCATATCGGGCGATTGCGTCGGAATGCGTGTAGGCTCACCGCCCGAAACCGCAATCGCGCCGACGGCGTGGGCAAGGTCTGTACCTAATTTGAGGTAAAGCCTGGAACCGTCGGTTGCGACCAACTGCTTCCGCTGGCCGTCATGCGTAAGCTGGACGTAGTCTGAGACTCTGGGTACAGCTTCAGGCCGGGTCCAAAAATACGCTAGTACGAGCGCTCCCAAGACTGCAGCGGCCGCCGCTCCGAGGATTGAGGTTCTGACAAGACTCGACTTTTCCCTTTGCAGCGGCGGGCGATTCGCGGAGGAGATGGCTGAATCAGACATTGCTTCGAGCGCGAAGGCCAGGTCGTGGGCAGAGTGGAAACGCTGCTCCAGATTCTTTTCCAGACAGCGGTGCACTACGCGCTGTATACCAGGCGGCGTGCTTGGTGCAAGCTGCGCGATGGACTGCGGATCCTCGTTCAATATCGCGGCCAAGCCGAAGGGTCCGGGTGAGCAAAGCTCGCCCCTGCCGACCGTTCCGCGCAGGTTGAGAAGAGCAGCCGAGCTGCGCTCGGCAGACGGGCAAGAGTGCCCGTCCCCACATGAGACCCAACGGTGGGGCGAGTTATATCAACTTAAACTCTAGTAAGACGACGATCATGCAGCCACGAACAATTCTGTTCATGTTGTCTCCGGTAACATTCGCGGCGGATTATAAACGACGCGAATCATCGAGAGAATCGGTACCGGTGATCAGCTTAGGTGAGCGAGGCAAGGGAAATGCCTGAGAGCTGACAGCTGACAGCCGACAGCTGATAGCTGGGAACCTACTACTCCTTCAGCATGGCATCAATCAGCGCATACAACTGGCTGCGGTCCACGACTTCGACGAAGGGTTTGCCGTTCCGTTTGTTGCTGACCACGTAGAGCGTGGGCGTGTGCTGGATGTTAATCGCCTTGCCCAGATCTTTATCGGCGTTGACCTGGGCGGCGAACTTTCCGTCGGGATCGACCACGAAGGGCAATGGCGTTTTGTGCTCGGCGCCGAACTTGTCCGCGAAGCTGCGCAGGTTCTGCGGAGTCACTTCCAGCTGGTTCGAGAAAATGTAATCCCGGAACTCGTTGCCCAGGTCTTTCGAGTGAGTGTCGAAAAAGCGCGCCATCACCGCCGCTTCGAACGACCAGGTATGAAACGGCAGCGGGAAATCGTGGCGGATCACGGGAATCTTGTAAGTCTTTCCAGCTTCTTTCACCAGCGGCGCGGCGCGGCGGCAATCGGGACATTGCAGGTCCTCGAACACCACGATCGCCACCTGCGCGCCCTTGGGCGGGCGCAGAGCGGGGTTCACCGGCTCCTGGTCCTGCGCCGCGGCACAGCAGACGGCCGCCAATGCGAACCAGGCGGCCAGCAGCAGCGGCATTGACCATCGGTTCGGGAGTAGGTTCTCTGAAATTTTTCTGGACATGGCTTGCTCAATGGTAACCGAAGAGGTTGTGGGATGTCAGTCCTGCGGTGAGGTAGGTCGAACGTCGCGCTTCGGAGTAGTGGGCTCCGGGCTTCGGCTTTCGGGCTCCGGCCTTCGGGGTTTAGATCGCAGAAGACTGGCGCCGGGCTTCGCCCAGGCTTGGACGGCCGAGGCGGCCGTCGCCACAGTACCGTGATGGCGAGTCTGCAAGGTGTCAGTGGTCGTCCGGCGCGAACGGCACTTCGTACAGCTTTGCGGATTCGAACTGCACGACGAGCTTCGCGTCCCAGTTCGGCTGATGCGGTTGTCCAGCGGCTTCGCAGACTTGTTCGACCGTGTCCCCGGAAACTTCGTTCACCACCACGAGCCTGCGCTGCGGAGCTTTGCGTTCAAAGCGAATCGACGAATTGACATACGAAGTCGGTACGCCCCCCTGCTGCAGGTAGTAGCGCAGCGGGGCATCGGAGGGAGGCACAGCGACGATCGCGTCCCCGGAGATCAAGTGGCCTTTGAGCCACGCCGCCAGAGCGGGCATGCCGCGGCTTTCGTTACTCAAATAAACTGAACCGCTGCGCTCCACGCGCAGTCCAGCAAACAACGCGACCACCAGTGCGACCAGGGCCATGGCGTGGCGCAGATGCAGCCGATGAAAAACCGGCTCGAGCACCATGGTCAATCCCGCCGCGGCGCAAATGAAATACAGCGGGAGAGCGAACAGCCAGACTCGCTCAAATGGAACCACACGCTGCACCAACAGCAGCGGCCCCACGCACAGCAACAACGCGAGTGCGAGCGGCACACGGTGCGAGCCGATTCGCCAGTGCCATAGCAACGAGATCAGGAAACCCGCAGCCAGCACGGCCGCCAGCCACGTTGGCAGGTCGCGGTTCCATCCTCTCCACGTGGAGGCCAGCGACGCGGGAAGTTGATGGAGGAATACAGGAAAGGGACTGGCGACCACCCACTTGTTGGCAAACAGCGCCTTCGGTCCCGAAACCGCCAGCACCGGACTGTAGAGTTCCCCAGTCAGCAGCATCGTCAATAAAATCGCAATGGAAAGTCCAACCAGTGCGCTGCGGGCGGCGGATTGGACGCTTCTTTGCGCGTCTTCTCGCACCTCTCCCTCCGCGTCTTCTGGTTGCGCATCTCCCACCGCGATCGATAGCAGCAGCCACACCACTAAACCTCCGAAGGGGTAAAGCATGATCGGAATGGTGTAAAAACCGAGCGCGGAAACCACCGCCAGCAGCAACCATGCCGCCCAGTTCCGGCAACGTAGCGCATAGGCGCCGGCCGGGATCATGATCATGAATAGAAGGCAAACAATTTCGTAGCCGCGCGCGTTGCTGGAATACTCGATCAACGTCGACGACGAAACTACGAGCGCCGCCGCGAGCAAGGCTCCGCCGTTGGGGCAGAGGCCGGCGTGATACAAGCTGCGCGCCGCGGCAAAAGTCGCGGGCACCAGGAACAGCCCGGCTAGCAACGCGGGCAAACGCAGCGCCCACGGATGATTCCCCAGCGCCAGATACGCCAACCGCACCAGCAGCGTGTGGAACACATGATTGTTCGGCGTGTTGTAAAACGACAGCGCGACGTAAAACGGGCGGGAAGAATATTCCAGGTAGGTGACGGCCTCATCGTAACGCATGGGCTGCGAGAGAAGCGGAACGCGCAGGGCGGCGGCGAAAAACGTGAGTCCGGCGAGCGCCAGCCGGTCGATCGCCGGAAGCGAGCGTGCGGCCAAACAGACATCCCGGGCGAGAATCAGCGCATCCGTGAAAACTCGCCACGCCCACTTGTACATTTCCCGGCGAAGCCAGAGCAAAATTATTCCGGCGGCAAGGTTGGCGATTCCGATGATGCGGATCCGCGTCTGCATTGCGCGGTAAAACTGCGGGCTGAAAAACGTGCCCTGCCCGCTGTCGGAAACGCTGCGAACCCGCGCCAGCAACGTGCTGAAGGGAACCAGCGAGGCCGCGATCGAAGCAAGGCCCGCCAGCAGCAGTCCGGTGATGAGGATCGCGCAGAGACTCTTGAGCCCGCGCGCGGCCGCACTCGCACCGGCTGCGTCGCGGGAAAGACCGGGGGCCGTGGAGTCGGAGTGCAAGGTGGGCTTCATCGAGGGATGCAGGTGAGTGAGAGCACGGCGTCGTCAGGATATTGGTGCGCAGTATACCTGAGAGAAGAGCAGGCTTCGGGCTGGTCTCATGTGGGGACGGGCACTCTTGCCCGTCCGCCGAGCGCAGCTCGGCTGCTCTTCTCTGGCCCGTGCCGAACTCCAACCTGTGCGGAACCGCCGGCCGGGGCGAGCTGCGCTCGCCCGGACCCTTCGGCTTCGCTCAGGGCAGGCTCGCAAGAGTGCCCGTCCCCACACCTTTGGGTGCGGAAACCATTGCGGGGACGCGTTATAGTGAAAGCGGGCGCTGCTGCTATCGTGAAAACTCTTCCTCCGGCTAATACTTATCGCGTCATTCTGGCACTCTTGCTGGCCGCGGCCTTAGTCGCGGTTCCCGCATGCAACCGCCGAGGTCGCCGCGTCCTCGAAGTGGTTTATGTTTCCGCGCCGCAGGCTTCGCTGCGCGATCAGGTGGCTGCGGCATATAACCGCGTGGGCACGGTGAAGAACGGCGAGCGTCTGGAGGTGGTCGATCACGAAAAGCATTTTTCCCGCGTGCGCACCGCCGCTGGCCTGGAAGGCTGGATCGAGCAGCGCTACCTGGTCGACCAGAAAACTTACGACGCCATCCAGAAGCTCACGCAGGATAGTCAGGCCGACCCCGTGCAAGCCCCGGGCATCCTGCGCAATGACACCAACCTGCACGTCACTCCCGGACGCGAGGCGGAACATCTTTACCAGTTGGCCTCGGGAGCGAAAGTTTCCATCCTGAAGCGCGGCACGGCGGAAAAACAAGTTGGTGCGTCGTCGCCCAACACGATGCCGGCGAAAACTGTGAAGCCCCGCGGCAATGCGCCCGCCGGCCCGGCGCTCGAAGACTGGTGGCTGGTGCGCGACTCCCAGGGACGCGTGGGCTGGGTGCTCTCCCGCATGGTCGACGTGGACGCTCCACTCGACATCGCGCAATATGCCGAGGGCCAGCGCATCGTCGCGTTCTTCGAGCTGAATGAAGTCGACGACACCGACAAAGGCGTGCAGAAAAAAGTGGGCCAGTATTTGTGCATCCTTACCGATCCCCACGACGGGCTGCCCTATGACTTCGACCAGCTGCGCGTCTTCACCTGGAACACCAGGAAACATCGCTACGAGACGGCTTACCGCGAGCACGGCCTGAACGGAGTTCTCCCAGTTACAGTGACGCACGAAGATTTCGATAAAGAAGGCAACCTGCCGGTTTTCGTGGTGCGCGTGAAAGACGAGGCGGGAAATATCAGCGAACGCAAGTACAAGCTGAATACTCCGATCGTGAGAAGAGTGCTGGCCCCGGGGGAGCAGAAGCAGCCGCCGCGGCCGGCGACCAGGCATCGGCGAAACTAGTTGGTGCGGGGTGTGGTTTGTGTGGGGACGGGCACTCTTGCCCGTCCGGGCGAGCGCAGCTCGCCCCGTTGCCGACGGTGCCGCACGGGCTGGAGTTCTGCAAGGGCCTGAGAAGACCAGCCGAGCTTACGCTCGGCGGACGGGCAAGAGTGCCCGTCCCCACACACGCAATCCACACGCAAGCCGTGCTAGGGCAGATCCAGCGGCGTCTCGGGCTTTGCTTCATCCCAGCTTTGGGTTTTGATCTCGTCGCGAGCCTGTTGAATACGTTCTTCGAGAGACGGTGCGTCCTTGCGTGGGGGAGCCGGCTTGTCGTCCCGGGACAAGAACTGAAACATCTGCAGCAATTCCACGGCGGCGTGCGGGGAGTAGCCGGCGGCCACCGCCAGCTTCACGCCCTCGCGGTCGGCCGCGAGTTCGCCGTCTTTGCCGTAGGGACCTCCGAAGACTTCGATGGAGAGTTGGTCGAACTGGTCGGCAGTGAGATGGTTCTTCTTCATCTCGTCGACGACACGCTGCGCGCATTGACCGAGGTCGATGTGCCCGATCTCGTGGCCCAGCACAACGGCGAGTTCATCTTCGTGGACCATCAGCGCGAGAACGCCGCCCCCCACCACGATCTGGCCGCCGGGGTAGGCCACCGCACTGCGAAAGCCGGGATGCGGATCGAGATGAAATTTGTAGGGTAGCTTGCGCTTGGCGTTCGCGGCAACCTTGTCGCCGACTTTTTGCAGGTAGCCTTCGATAGCCTTCGATTCGGGAGTGTCGGCGAATCCCTGAGATTTTTGAAACGCGAGGAAGAGCGCGTCGCCGGCACGGATTTCGTCGGCGACGGAGAGTTGTGGCGCCGGCTGCGCGAACGCGGAGGCCGCGAGGAGCAGACAACTCGCCGCGCCTGCGAGCATGACTCTCAGGATCTGGGAAGCGAAATTCAGCATAGGGGCACCTTATATGCGAAAGGATTGGACGTTGGACGTAGCCGGCGGATAGCGGAATGCGACCGGCGGGGACGAACTCAGCTCGGCAGAGGATGAAGCCCGTGTGGCCGGGAGGAGCAGAACGCACTCTCGTATGGTGACGGGGGCCTAGTGTGGGGACGGGCACTCTTGCCCGTCCGGGCGAGCGCAGCTCGCCCCCTGCCGACAGTTCCGAACAGGCTGGGGTTCCGCTCGGGACACAAAAGAGCAGCCGAGCTGCGCTCGGCGGACGGGCAAGAGTGCCCGTCCCCACACAACCCGTCCCTACACAGGCCGTTCCCACATGAGCACATCCAGGAAAATCAGCAGTAGAAATCTGCGATGCTCTGCGCCACCCAGCGCTGTTCTTCTTCGCTGAGTTCGGGGAACATGGGCAGGGCGAGCACTTCTTTCGCGGCGCGTTCGGCTTCCGGGAAGTCGCCTTCGCGGTATCCCAGATAGGCGAAACAGGGCTGCAGGTGCAGCGGGATGGGGTAATAGATTTCCGTGCCAATCTTTCGCGCGCTGAGGAACTCGCGCAGTTCGTCGCGGCGGTAGGCGCGGATTACGTACTGGTGGAAGACGTGACCGGCGCACGGCGAGGTATGCGGGAGATGGATGGGCGAATCGTCGGGCGCGATTGCTGATTGCTGATTGTTGATTGTCGATTGAACATCGGTTGATTGGAAAGCAATGGCTGATGGCTGATTGTCGATTGCGGATTGAGACGCGGGTGCGGCCACCTGCGGCCTTGCCAGTCCGGTTTCCACTAGTAAACGATCATAGATCGCGGCGCGGGCGCGGCGGGCCTGGTTCCATCCTTCTACATATTTCAACTTCACGCGCAGAATGGCCGCCTGCATGGCGTCGAGGCGGCTGTTCCATCCCATTTCTTCGTGGAGGTAGCGGCGCGAACTGCCGTGGTTGCGCAGTCGGCGCAGGTGCGCGGCCATTTCGGGATCGCTGGTGGTGACCAGTCCGGCTTCGCCGTAAGCGCTGAGATTTTTTGTGGGATAGAAACTGAACGCCGCGGTCACACCCAGACTGCCGGCGCGTTTTCCGGCCTGTGTTGCGTCGACCCAGGTTGCGCCGATGGCCTGCGCGGCGTCTTCGACCACCGTCAGACCAAATTCCTCGGCAAGTTGCTCGAATGAATCCATCGCGGAGCACTGGCCGTAAAGATGAACCGGCAACAGAGCCCGCAGCTTCTTGTCCCTGCCGCCCCGCAGAATCTCTGCGACTTTCTGCGGGTCGAGATTGAATGTGGCGCGCTCAATATCGGCAAACACGGGGCGGGCTCCGGCGCGGACAATGGCGCTGGCGCTCGCGAAAAAGCTGAACGGCGAGGTGAGAACGCGATCCCCGGGCTGCACTCCGGCGGCGGCCAGGGCCAGCCATACCGCGTCGGTGCCGGAGGAACATCCTACCGCCTCGCGCGCGCCGCAGAAATCGGCCATTTCGCGCTCGAACTGCTCCACCTCGGGACCGAGCACGTAGTGCTGCGAGGCGCACACTCGTCCCACAGCCTCGAGAATTTCGGCGCGAACCTGCTCATACTGGCGCTGCAGATCGAGCGGGGGAACAGCTTCTAAAGGCTTCGCGGCAAGCGGCTTGGCGGCTGAGCGAGGAGTGGCCATATTCCCGCTTTGCGACGGCGTTGGTGACGCTGGTTTTGTGGTCGGAGCGCTCACGGAAAAGGAGATTGTAACAGGCCGCGGAGCCGCGTAAAGAGTGGCTGGGAAGGGCCCCGGGAACGGGGGGTCGGCGCTAAAAGACCATTCCAGGGGGTGGGGTTACAGAAATCGGATTCTGAATTACATATTTCTCTGGACACGTATCTACTGATTTCGATATAACACTACGCGTGCGAAACAACAACTGCTTGAAAACAAAGTGTTTTGTGCCATAGTGTTTTGGATTGTCAGTTGCAGTGTAAGTGTTGACAGAGCTGGTTATCATGTTTCAGTCCGGTACGTCCGCGATAGACGGGCGACCAAGTTGCGCCGGGTTTCAGGTTTCGACAAAGCGGGTTTCGACAGAGCTTTCTAGAGGCCGGGTTTCGCAAGACAATTTCCCAGATCCAGCACGGAATCAAGAGTTTACGCAATCACAATTTTAGGTTCTCAGATCGATCGGATCGCGCCGCGGCTGTCAGAAATCCAGCCAAGGCGGTCGGTTCACATTCGCGCTATGAAAAATTCCCAGGAGGTCAGTACCATGCGATTTACAAAAACGGGGGCGAGTTTTCTTCTGCTGGCAGCGAGCGCCCTATTGTTAGTTCCAGGCATGTTGTTCGCGCAGAGCGCCACTAAAGGCGCCGTGAGCGGAACGGTTACGGACGCGTCGAACGCGGTTCTCTCCGGCACCACCGTCACGTTGCGGAACCTGGACAAAGGCGGATCCAGCCAAACCACCACCAACGCGCAGGGCGTTTTCCAGTTTGAACTGGCCGACCCGGGTAATTATGAGCTCGTCATCGCCGCCAGCGGCTTCAAGCAGTTTGCGGCGAAGGTCGGCGTGAACAACGGCCAGGTATCCACGGTGAATGTGAAGCTGGAAGTGGGCGCGGCCGGAACCACGGTTGAAGTCTCCGCCGCGGCGCCATTACTCGATACCGAGGCTGCCGAGATGTCCACGAACTTCGACCGCAACCTGGTCGAGAACCTGCCCAACGGCGGCAACGACCTGACGGCGGTGGCCTATACCGCGCCTGGAATCAACATGAACACCGGCGGCGGTTACGGCAACTTCAACACCAACGGCCTGCCCGCCACCTCGAACGTCTTCACGGTGGACGGCGAAAATCAGATGGACCCGTTCCTCAATCTGAACAACTCGGGCCCGACCAACCTGATGCTGGGTAAGAACAGCATTGAAGAGGCGAACGTGGTGACCAACGCCTACTCCGGCCAATACGGACAGCAGGCGGGAGCCCAGGTATCTTTGGTGAGCAAGGGCGGCACCAACAGTTACCACGGCAACGTGCAGTACCAGTGGAATGGCGACATCCTGAACGCGAACGATTGGTTCAACACCGCGGTAAGCCCGAATGTGCCTCGTCCCTTCTCCAACAACAACCAGTGGGCGGCGTCTTTTGGCGGACCCATCCGGAAAGACAAGACTTTCTTCTTCATCGACACCGAGGGCATTCGTTATATCGTGCCCGCGACGCAGACGGTCTACACGCCGACGGAGAATTTCTTGAATGACGTGAACACCAACATTGCTGCCCTATTTGGGCCGGCATCCACATCCCCTACTACTGCCACCTACGCTCAGGCGGCCTCGATCTGGGAGGCTGCTCCGGGGTTCGCGAGTGGAGTGCCCATTCCTGCGGGAACTCCAGCTGCACCGGGCAGTTGCTTTGACGCATTTACCGGAGCGGAACCTGCAGGACTAAGTGCAGCAACCTTGGCCGCTGGTTGCTACCAGTCCTACCAGGCAAGCCCCGCCCTGCCCGCGAAAGAATGGCTGCTGATTGGCCGCTTCGACCAGAACTTCGGAAACAAGGACCGCTTGTTCTTCCGCTTTGATATTGACACCGGCAAGCAGGCCACCTACGCGGACCCGATCGATCCTGCTGCCTTTTCCGCAGCCAGCTACCAGCCGGAATACAACAACAGCTTGAACTGGTCGCACATTTTTAACGG
>Ga0187863_10004131_pt1 | contig 10436 bp, 8 predicted proteins | sample June2016WEW_11_1_FD_132975 | JGI IMG/M metagenome (GOLD analysis project Ga0187863, IMG submission 132975) | Peatland microbial communities from SPRUCE experiment site at the Marcell Experimental Forest, Minnesota, USA - June2016WEW_11_10 | ecosystem: Environmental > Terrestrial > Soil >...
ATCGACATCGACCAGATGATGCTGTCGCTGTCCACCTATCTGGGCCACGCGAAGATCTCCAACACCTACTGGTACTTAAGCGCTGTACCTGAGCTGATGGCGCTCGCCGGCAATAAGTTCGAACGCTTCGCTGAGGCGCCAGGAGGGCGCGATGAATAGCGTCGCGCGATCCATACCCGTTCCCTCCTTCCCGGCACTCGTCCAGGCGTTCTTTGCCGAACACCTCACCCGGCAGCGGGCATTGAGCCCGCGCACGGTGGCGGCGTATCGGGACGCGTTCATGCTGTTCCTCGGCTTTATCCAAGCGCGACATGCTAAGGCGCCCGCGACGGTGAAGCTGACCGACGTTACGCCCGAGGTGATCTTGGAGTTCCTCGATCATCTCGAGCACGAGCGCCATAACACCGTACGCAGCCGCAACGCTCGGCTCGCCGCCTTGCGGGCTTTTTTAAAGTTCGCAGCACACCGCGACGTCTCAGCACTGCACGTCATCGAGCGATCCCTCGGGGTGCCCGCAAAGCGCTTTGAGCGGCCAATGCTCGGCTTCCTCTCGCGCGAGGAGATGATCGCGGTGATCGGCGTGGCCGGCAACAGTTGGCTCAGCCACCGTGACCATCTATTGCTGGGCTTGCTCTACAACACCGGTGCGCGCGTGTCCGAGATCATTGGTGTGCGAGTCGCCGACGTCGTACTCGACGGCGCCGCCTGCGTGCACTTATGTGGCAAAGGCCGTAAGCAGCGTTCGGTACCGCTGTGGCGCTCAACTGTCAAAGAGATCAGGGCATGGCTAAAGCTAAACCCGCATCTCGTCCCGGTATCGGCGCTGCTGCCGAACCGTAACGGTCAGGCGATGACGCGATCGAACGTAACGCAACGAGTGGCAATAGCTGTGCGCGAGGCCGCCCGAAACAACGCACAACTCACGCGGCGACCCATCTCGCCACATACGATCCGACATACCACGGCAATGCACCTGCTGCAGTCAGCAGTGGACATCAGCGTGATCGCGCTTTGGCTTGGCCACGAAAGCCCAACCACCACTCACAACTACGTCGAGGCAGACCTGACTATGAAGAATCGCGCGCTCGCCCGGTTACAGGAGCCTAAGACAAAAATGCGCCGCTATCGTGCCTCGGACTCGCTGCTGGAGTTCTTGAAGGGTCTGTAATTATGTGCAGCCCGAAGTGCTCTCGGCGGCCTGATTGCAGGGCCGCCGTCGCCCCACTGTGCATAACTGGGTACTGTGCATAATGGCCGTTATGAAGAGCTATCCATAACGGCCAACACCGGGCAGTCGTAGTCTTAAACTGTCCACTCGGAAGCCGTCGTTCACGATCAACAGCGAAGTGCTGCTGGAGAACTGCCGCGCGTCCGCACAATGCACGGCATCCACGCGTATCGTTCCGCGGAGAAAACCGGGGTGTGGCTCCTGATGTCCGAGGCTGCCATGAAGCTCGGAGTCACTAACAACCAAATTCGCGGGCGTATCAAGGACGTGTTCTAACAGCCTAGCAGCTTGTTGCCGGTGCACCGAATCAAACCCTAAGGGCGCGCAAATGACCGCACTTTGGCTAAGGACCCAATAAGATTTCCGTGCGAGATTTGCAATCGTCGGTAATTCCGAACGCAACACTCAGAGTGTTCAAGGCGCTCCACTCGGAAGACCGTACCGACGCCTAAGACCATCGGTTTTGTTCCCGGGAAGCTTATCGGACGTGTTAGGGACATCAATTTGCGCATCACGGCCGACATCGTTGTTCACGGCATCGATTCGTCGCGGAGACGCGTCAGCGCCACCGTGGCACTTTGGATATGTCTTTTAGGCGTAAGCGCGCTATCTGTGGCGGCGGAAGACACTCAATCGCCCGATTCGTCGGCAGATTCCATCAATGCAGTCACAAACTCCACGGCGCCTGTTGACTCATCATCCCCTTCGCCAGTCGGTTCGATCACATCTTCAGCCACTGAGGCGGTTGGAAGCGCAACGAATCCTCCCACTCAGCTTGGCGACATAATTGTGGTCGCGGAGCTGGATGCAGCGCGCGAGCAAATCGCGCCTAGTTTGGGCGCTGTCACCTACGCCATTGGCGAGAATCAGATTCAGACTATGAGCCAAGGCGAGAATTCTTCGTTTCAGCAGGTGTTATTGCATGCGCCAGGTGTGGTGCAGGAGGAATTCGGGGAGATCCATGTCCGCGGCGATCACGGCGACGTGCAATATCGCATCAATGGTGTCCTGCTACCTGAAAGCCTCAATGGTTTTGGGCAGGAAATTGACCCCCACGTGATCAAATCGGTCACGCTGATCACGGGAACAGTGCCGGCTCAGTTTGGAGACCGCACGGCCGGAATCATTGATGTCATCACCAAGACGGGTGCGGAATTCGACGGCAATGAACTTTCTTTATACGGCGGCAGTTACCAGACCCTTCATCCATCCGGGTCATTCGGTGGTACAACGAGCAATCTCGATTATTTCGTTACCGCTTCCTACTTGCACGACAATCTCGGCATCGACAACACGACTTCCAGCGACAATCCACTGCATGACGTTACCGATCAGGGAAAAGTCTTTGGCTACCTCTCCCATCGTTTCGACTCAAGCAGCCGACTGACATTGCTGTTGAGTGCTTCCTATGCGACCTTCGAAATTCCAAATACGCCGGGACTAGCTCCGATCTACCAATTGATCAATAGTCCGGCGGCCGACTCGTCCACCATCAATGAAAGCCAGCACGAGCAGAATTATTACGCGGTGCTCTCTTATCAGAAATTTGCCGGCAACCTTTCAGCCCAGATTTCCGCGTTCACCCGATATACTGACATGCGATTCAGTCCCGATCCGTTGCAGGACCTGATCTTCAATGGCAACGCGGCGCAAATAAACAACAGTGATTTTGCAAATGGGCTGCAGGCGGATGTGTCTTACACTGTGGGCGAACACCACACCGTCCGTGGCGGGATGCTGGCCACCTATGACATCGAACAGCTTGACACCAGGTCCGCTGTTTTTCCTGCGAGTTCACAGTTCGCTCCCCTACCCTTAGGCTACAACCTGCCGGGACCGACACCACAATCGTCATCCGTTCCATTCACGATAACTGCCGACGGTGGGAACAGCGGGTTGACCGCCGGGATTTACTTGCAGGACGAGTGGCGTTTCAACGAGCAGTTAGTCTTGAACTACGGGGTGCGTTACGACCGTTTCGATGTCTCGTTTGATCACGAAGGCCAGTTGAGCCCGCGCGCCAATTTGGTCTGGCAGATTAACGATGCCGCTTCCGCACACCTCGGCTATGCGCGTTATTTCATGCCGCCGACGTTGCAATATATTCCCTCGTCAAGCAGCAAGCTGTTTGAATATTCCACCGATGCTCCTTTCAATGATCGGAACGATCCCCCCAAAGTCGAACGCGATCATTATTTTGACGCCGGCGTTTCCCGGCAACTCACCCGCTCCTGGGAGTTCACGGCGGATACGTTCTGCAAGCTTGCCAAGAATCTCCTCGACGATGGCCAGTTTGGCACCGCCGTGATTCTCAATAATTTTAATTACACGTCGGGTACGGTGTATGGCGGGGAGTTAAGCAGTATCTATAAGCACGGGCCGTTCTCTGCGTATGGTAATTTTTCGTATGTCCAAACGCGGGCGAGAAATATTGACTCGGTCCAAAATGAATTCCCGAATAACGAACTCGCTTACCTGTCCGCGAATTCCATCCAACTGGATCACCAAGGCCGGTTCACTGGTTCCGGGGGGATATCCTATACCTTCCTCGAAAACACCCGGGTCCATACGGATTTTCTCTACGGCAACGGCCTGCGCGCGGGCTTCGCGAATCTTGAAAAACTGCCTTCTTATGTCACAGAAAATGTTGGCGTGGAGCACGTTTGGCATTTGCAATCATCGGCCATCAGCCAATTTAAGCTGCGCTTTGACGGACTCAATGTTTTCGACCGAGTCTACGAAATCCGCAATGGTACGGGCATCGGTATCGCCGCTCCGGCCTATGGACCGCGCCGGGCATTTTATGCCGGAATCGTCGCCGTCTATTGACTTGGCCCCAGCCTCTTCGTGGCGCATGCCCACCCACTCCATCGCGCTTTGGCCTGGAGCCAACCACGAAACCATGATCTCCAGCGCCTTGGTGGAGGCTGCTCTCATCAGACCACGGATCGCATCGAATACCACCTTGAACTGGTGGTCATACTTGCTCTCCAAGGCCGCCAGTTTGCGCGCCAAATCTTCGTGCGTTGCGACTGCCTGTGGCAGACGATGAACGCCCGCATGATCTCGATGTTTGCGTGGACGGCGCGTTCGCTTTTAAGAACGGATGACAGCATGGCGATGCCCTGTTCCGTGAATACGTACGGCGCATACTTACGGTGCTTCCCGCGCCGGTCTTTAAGGCGCCAGATTGGCTCCTTGAAGTGGCGGACTCCTCCACCGCGAGTTGGAACATAAAGTCGGCGGGAAAGCGCCCGGGGTTGCGACGAACTGCACGAGTAAGCGGATTGTGTCCCGGCTAGTGGTGTAAGAGCGGGCCGATGATGGCGGTCATCGTGAGACTTGGTAAGGTTGAGTTACCACACTTAACATTGCCGAGGATCCCGACGATGACCACCAAGCCCACTATGTCACTGGCCGAGCTTGCCGAGAAGGGTGCTGATACGGATTTGCTGCGGGAAATGATCCAGTTTGTCGCCCAGCGGATGATGGAGATGGATGCCGAGAGTCTGTGCGCTGCGGCGTACGGGGAAAGAAGCCCGGAGCGGGCTAATAGCCGCAACGGTTACCGCGAACGGTTGTGGGAAACGCGATCTGGGAGCGTGGATCTGAAGATCCCGAAGCTGCGTAAGGGCAGTTATTTCCCTGGATTTTTGGAGCCGCGGCGGACTGCAGAGAAGGCACTGGCCGCTGTGATCCAAGAGGCCTACATCCAAGGCGTCTCGACCCGCTCGGTCGATGAGCTGGTCAAAGCGATGGGCATGAGCGGCATCAGCAAGAGCCAGGTGTCGCGGCTGTGCGGGGAAATCGACGAACGAGTGCACGCGTTCCTGGATCGTCCGATCGAAGGGGATTGGCCGTACCTGTGGATCGATGCGACCTACGTGAAGGTGCGCGAGGCCGGCCGGATCGTCTCGGTCGCGGTGATAATCGCCATCGCCGTGAACACCGATGGCGTACGGGAAGTGCTGGGCATGAGCGTGGGTCCGTCCGAAGCGGAGCCGTTTTGGACGAACTTTCTGCGTTCTCTGACGCGCCGAGGTCTGCGTGGCGTCAAGCTGGTGATTTCCGACGCCCACGAAGGCTTAAAGGCCGCTGCGGCGAAGGTTTTGAAGTCCACTTGGCAGCGTTGCCGCGTCCATTTCATCAGAAACGCCCTGGCGCATGCCGGAAAAGGCCACCGTCAGATGGTTCTGGCGATGATTAACACGGTTTTCGCCCAGGATACGCAGGAAGCGGCGGTCGCGCAGTGGCGCACGGTAGCTGATCAGCTGCGCGCGAAGTTTCCGAAGCTCTCCGGCTTGATGGATAAATCGGAAACCGACGTTTTGTCGTTCTTGAGCTTTCCGAAAGCCCATCGCACGCAGATCCACAGCACCAATCCGCTCGAAAGGCTCAACGCAGAGGTCAAACGGCGCACCGATGTCGTGGGCATTTTTCCGAACGATGCTTCGATCACGCGGCTCGTCGGTGCGCTACTGCTCGAGCAGAACGACGAATGGCAGCTGCAACGCCGGTACATGCAACTTGAAGGCCTGCAGACTCTCAGCGACAATCAAACCGTTCGGTTGTCCGCTGTGGTCAGCTGAGCATGAGTTCAACCGAGCCAAGACTCACGACTCATACACCACGCGCTGTGACATGATCAGTAAGCGCCTTCGTCTCAACTTGATACAAAGCGGCAAGATCAGAATCAAGCAGCACCCTGCGGCCACGAATGACAAGGATACGTCGTAGGATCGCGTCGGTATCGATGGAGGCTGACCTAGTGCCGGCCATCGCTCCACTGTAAATCGTCCGGGTGCTACTGTCCTCACCAGAAATGAAGGTGATCTAGCAAATTAGCCGCTCGCTTTCGGCCACAACCCGAAGTCGGCGACATCATTTTGGCTTCGAGTAAGCGGACGCTCACGGTGGGATAAATTCGGTTGGCACAGAAGCCAAGCCTCGAGTGATCAAAATGAAGATCGCAGGCGGGGCCGGGTGGGACGGACTTGAGAATGCCTGCGTGTGAAACCACGGCCAGTCCTAGCCAACGTCTACCAATTTCCCGCCTGATACGCGGCTGGAAACCATGTTGGCCGGCATTGGCCGGCGCTGGCTGGAAGGTGGAGCGGGCGATGGGAATCGAACCCACGGCTCAAGCTTGGGAAGCTTGGGTATTACCATTATACGACGCCCGCCTCAGGACCGATTTAATCACCGTATCCAGGCTTTAGGCAAGGCCGGCCGCCGCACGAGGCCGGAAGAGCCCCGCTCACCCTTCCGGTGCTCATGCCTCGTACACCCATTTCCCGCCGAGCATCGTTCGCTCGACCTTGATGCCCTGCCACGATTCGGCCGGGACGGCCAACGGATCCTGCGCGAGGACCGCGAGGCCGGCGAGCTTGCCGGGCGCGATCGGACTCGCCGTGTAATCCGAGGACGACGGCGGCCGCAGGCCGGCGTCGATGAAAGAGCGGTAGGCGAACATACGGGCGGTTCGCTCGTCGGCATAGAAATGCAGGATGTCGCCGTGGAAATTCACGTAGCCCGCGAACGGAATGGGAATTGCGCCGACGGTCCGCATGCGCGCGACCAGCTCCGGCGTCAAGACGGTGCAATGCTCGATGCGAAAGCGCGGATCGCGCCGCGGAAACTCCCGGTTGAGCTGCTCGTACACCCCGAGGACGCGGTCGATGGTGCGTTCGCCGTTGGCGTGCGTCGCGAGCTGAAAGCCCGCGAGCCATGCCTTGCGCGAATTCCGGTACAAGTTCTCGCGGTGGCGAGGTCGATACGACGTGTGTTAGCTCCGCCCAACCGCATGATGTCTCGGTCGCTTCCGATGGCGAGAAAGCGGCCCTCATGGATGGCGACCGCGGTCGCATCGGGCTGCGAAAGCTCCATGGTCGACACGCAACCGTTGTACAAGATGAGGTCCGGTTCCGATCCTCGATGCCGAACCAACGGCATCGCCGCCAAAGTCTTGATCACATCCCGACGGGTATGTTGCACGGCTTCTCCTCTTTTTTGCGCTTTTGAGGCTCGCCGATGAATCGTACACTGGTCTCGCCGTCGTCCAACCACCGAGGTATCTCCAGTTGCACCTGTTCGGACTGAGAGTCTTGCTAAAAGGGCTGATCATGCCGCCCGCATCGCCGCTGTTGATCGCCATGGCCGGCTTGCTGGTGTGGCGGCGTCGCGCGCGGCTCGGCTTCTTGTTGTGCGCCGTCGGCGTCGTAAGCATATGGCTGCTCTCGACGCCGTTCGTCGCGGATGCGATCGGGCGCTCGGCCGAGGGCTACCCGCCGCTCCGTCCCGCGCACCTCACACCCACGCAAGCCGAAGCTCAAGCGATCGTGATTCTCGGCGGCGGATTTCGGCGCGACGCGCCCGAGGTCGGCGCGGATGCGCCGAGCATTACCGCCGATCTGCGCTTGATCGAGGGGGCGAGGGTCGCGCGCGCCACACACCTTCCCGTGCTGATCACCGGCGCCCCGCCCGAGGCCGCGGCCATGGAGAGCTTCATGGAGCAGGACCTGCAGATGCCGGTCCGCTGGGTGGAACGCGCCTCACGGACCACTCGACAGAACGCGGAGTTCTCGGCCCGCATGCTTCGGCCTTTGGGTATCGATCGGATCATCCTGGTGACATCGAGCCCGCACATGACCCGCGCCGTCGGTGATTTCACCGCCGCGGGATTCCAGGTCACGGCCGCCCCGGCCGACATGGTGACCCGCGACGATCCCGGATTCATGTGGTTCGTACCCTCGACCAATGCACTCTCTCGATCCGAGGCGGCGCTCTACGAGTGGGCGGGACGGCTGGTTCATCGCTTCGTCTGAGGGACCCCCGTCGCCTCGGCCGGTGCCGCGCTAGGCCGGCAGCATCTCTCCCGTGGCTTCGATCTCCACCAGGAGCTCTTCGCGGCAGACATCTGCCTGCAAATAAAGGATCGGCGCGGCGGGCCGCAAATTCGCCGACAATGCGTCCTGAATGGCCTCGAGGTCGTGCGGCCTCCGCACGTAGACTTTGAATTTGAGGCGGTCCAGCGAGTAGCGCGGCGCGCCGACCACGCGGTTGGCCTCCTGCAGCAGCGCATCGAGATTCGCGAGCGTCTCGCGAGTTTGCGCGGAGACATCCCCGTGGTGGATGGTCTCGTACCCGACGATGCTCGCGGTGCCCGAGACGAACAGGTTGGTGCCCGCCGACTCCGCGAGCACGCAGGCTCGCGAGAAGCTCGGACTGTGAGCCCCGAATTTCGGCGGATAACGATAGGCACTCGTTTGGCGCGGGTTCTCGATCATCGTCGGGGCCTCACGGGCCGCCAGGAAATAGATCGATATCGGGCTTCCCGCCGGCGATCCGAGAGCGCAGGCCGCCGGCACGGTGCCTTCCGTCGGCCGGCCGACGCTGCGAAAGGCGGTCTGCCGCGCGGTGTTGAAATGCCGATAACGTTCGTCGCCGTCCGCCTCGCGATTGATCTCGGGGAGATAATTCCACACTCGAATCAAGTGCCGGTGCTCGGTCCTCTCGAGCACCTCGAAAATATCCCGATAGGCGGTGAGCGTCGCCTGCGACAGAGCTGCCGAATCGCCGTCGAACGCTTCCTCCTCGAGCGAGAGCGTGCCAAACAGGAAGTCATCGCAGAATCGATAATGCACCCGGCCTTGTCGGGAGGAGAGTTCCGCATCCAAGCGGCCCTCGACCCGCCAAACCTCGCAGAGGCCGCCGGCCGCCGCCCCGAGCGAGGGCGTCATGCTGGCGGCGACCGGAACATGAGCGGCATCGATGCGCGGCGGCTGCGAGAAGCCGACGACGCCGAGCACATCGCTCCACGAAAACACAGGCTTTCCCGCGATTTGGTCCATCGGAACGTAATCGAGCTTCAGGCCGGCCGTACTCATGGTACGGCAGTCTAACGCCAGATCAGAAAGCGATGTAAGGTCCCGTGCCCACGGACGTCGTGTAGCCTTCGATGGCGTTGGCGACGCGGCGTCCGTAGAAGAACGGCAGACCCCAATCAAAGCTGGACGCCGTCGGATTCGTACCGGCCAGCCCCGGGTATGCGGTGACCGTGTCGGCCACGGTGTTCGCATTCGCCACTTCGAAGCTCTCGTTCACCGTCGAGTTGTTGCTCAGCTCGAAGGCTGCGGTCAAGGTCACGGGACTCGATGGGCAATAAAAATCGACGGTGCCCGCGCTCGAGCTGCCCGAGGTCGGACACTGGGTAACGCTCGAGTCGTTGAAGTACGTGGCGTTGGAGCCGGAGTCGACGAAGCTCTGCGCCAAGGTCTGTCCACCGAACACCGTGGTCACGTATCCTTCGTCCGAGACCGGCACCACGGTTTCGGTGCCCGATGCATTGTTCGATTCGGTGTCGATGCCGAAGATCAGCGATCCGGTGACGTTCGCGGCACCGGCGGAGGCGACCGACGGCAACGTGATGATGGTGCCGTTGTTGTCCGTGGTGAACATCGTCACCGGGTTTTGAACTTGCGCGGCGAGCGGCACGAGCGTGCCCTGACACTCGACCGACGTGGTGCACCCGTAATACTGGATAGGCTCGGGAATGCCCCCCGCGCAGAAGCTACCGCAGTCTTGCGCGAACGGGCCGATGCCCAAAATGCCGTTGGCGCCGAAGGTGGCGACGGTATTCTCGGCGCTCGGCGCACCGGAAGAGCAATCGGACGGCGCGGTCGGGTAGCGCGAATCGCCGATCAGCTGCACGGGGACCGAACTCGCCGTCTCGCCCGAGATCTGCAGGTCCACCAAGGCCACCGGGCCCCAGCTATAGCCGTCGACGAACTCGGTGCATTCCACCAGCCCACCGCCGCTTGCGGCAGTCGCGACGGGCAAGCTCAGCGTGAGGACCTGCGACAAGATCCGCAACCCATAGGAGCCCGTGTCGATTTGGATGTTGTCGATGGTCTGACAGGTCGAGGTGCCCGCTACGCACACGGTCACCGTCGTATACAAGGTATTGACGGCATTCACCCCGGCGGGCCCGGCGCTCACCGTGACGCTCGCGACATTGGAGCTCGGAGTGACCGTGCCCGTGCCCGACGAGGTCGATCCGCCGATGGTATCGCCGCCGCCGCCGCAAGAAACCACCGCCGCACAGAGGAGCAACCCGGCGCCGCGCAACACCGGGGTCAATAGGGAACTCACTGGAGATCTCCGACCGATACGCCGCTCGGCAGGGCTTGCGGCAGATAAGCGAGCCCAT
>Ga0187863_10004135_pt1 | contig 10433 bp, 10 predicted proteins | sample June2016WEW_11_1_FD_132975 | JGI IMG/M metagenome (GOLD analysis project Ga0187863, IMG submission 132975) | Peatland microbial communities from SPRUCE experiment site at the Marcell Experimental Forest, Minnesota, USA - June2016WEW_11_10 | ecosystem: Environmental > Terrestrial > Soil >...
CAGGATGGGCACGAACTGGGTTCCATCCGCCGCGGTCGCGGGGGCGTTGGTGGAGACCGCATGCCCGGCCAGCGCCAGCACACCCGGCGGCAAGTCGTCGACGAAGGCTATTTCGCCGGCCGGCACATTTTGCGGCGTACCGGCGACTTGCAACCCGCCAAAGGCCACCCGCAGATCCGAACTGGCCACGGAGTTCCAGACCTGGGCGGCATTGCGGATCTGCCCCAGGACGGAAGGAAAACTGTCGTTCGGCGTATAACTGGTCGGTCCGGAAGTGGAGACGAAGAAGGTGACGGTCTTATCCGGCAGCGCCGTGAGGTCGAACTTTTCGTAGACGGCCTGGTAGGGCGACGACGAATTCAGATAGTGGACGTAGTGGTAGTAAGCCGCCGATGGGGCGGCCGCGGCAGCCAGGAGTCCCGACAGCAGCGCGCAGGTTTTCAGCCGCGTCACGATCCCGTCCCTCCGGGTGCGATGGCTGCAATCAGTTGCGCGAGCGGCATGCTGAGGGGCTGGCTCCGCACGGCCTGGCCGGTGCCCGGCGCCAGGATGGTTTCCGTAGTGGGCATCTGCGCCGCCGTGATATTGCCGGAAGCGTCCGGCAGCAGGTTGAACACACCTTGGGTGAAGCCCATCGGGTAGGTCGCGCCCTTGCTGGATGTCCACAGGAACAGCACGTATTGCCGGCCGGTGACCAACTGCGGCACACCGGGATAGGTCTGGCGGATGCCGTTGGCGGTTCCGCCGGGGACCAGCACGTCGATGGTGCTCTGGGTGGCGCCCTTCCACTGCGCCAGCACGCTGACCTTATAGTGCGTGTAGATGACCGCGCCGGTATAGGAGGCGGAAGATCCAGTCACCTGCGCCTGGACAATAGCCGTGGACTTGGCGATCAGGTCGTTCAGGCTGAGCAACTCCAAAGTGGCGCCCCAGACGGGCGCCAGCCAGACGGCCAGGCAAAGCGCGACGCGAACGGGTTTCGGCACGACATGTCTCATTGCACTTCGCATACCAACTCAAAATACTGATAATACATGATTTGGAATTTCCTTGCGGCGGCCGGCCGTGTTGCTTCGACACGTCCGGCGTGGCGCCATGCCTCAGGTTCCGACGGAACACGCACGAAGAGATGTTGCATTTTGCGCAGTCAATACGTATAATTGCACGTAGGGACAATACAGGGAGGCAGAATGGCAACCGCTCAACCGGCTTTCGATGACGTGATCGTTAGCGCCACCAGCCTGAACAGGCGCTCGGGCGAAATCCTGGACCAGGCGCTCGATAAATGTGTCACGATTATGCGAAACGAGCAGGCATTTGCATTGCTGCGCCGCGAACAGGTTGCGGAGATGGCCTCGCTGCTCCGCTCCGCTCAGCGGATTCTCGATCTGCTTCACGCCATCGAACTGGCACGGTCGGGTGCGGCTCTCGATCCCGCAAACGAATTCGAGTGGATTACTGCGTTTCGACCGAACGATCTGACGGAGATGGCCCGCGAGGTGTACGCGGCGTATGCACGGGCGCGAAGTGGCGAGATCGCGACAGAGGATGCCGAGGCCGTGATTCATGAATGGCAAGAGAGTGCCTGGGCTATGCGCAGCGCCGATGTGCGGGCGGCTTTCGACGCACCGTCCGACGAAGTTCCCCTAACGGAGCCGGTTCTGGCGACGAATCGCGGATGAGCCGAATGGCAATGAACCCCAAGGAGGAGCCGCTGACAAAGCCTCCGGAAGTTACGGCGGATGACGAAGGCAAGTGGTTGGTCGTGGCCCGGAATGGCCGCGTTAACCGCAACTGGGAAGCATTGATCGATCGCTCGCCAGAGAGCGCCTTGAGGTGGTACAAATACCTTCGCGTGTGCCCCACACCCGGTATCCGGGCCGTGTATTTCCGCTGAGAGGATCGGTTTACCGCGGTGCGTGGGAATGCGAAATCACGAACGGCGACCGCATCTATTACGTGCCGCACGAAGCGGCGAAGAAGGCCGTCGTCTACTATGCGGGACTATGCGGGACCACATCCGAAGCTGGCGCCGCGGCCATAGGCGGGCGAGAAGGCCGCCGAGCGGCGCCGATCAAGCCAGTTCCAGCCACAGACGCAGCGCATGGTCGATCTCGTTGAGCGCGCTCGCGGGTAGCGCCCCGGCGCACCCCGCGATCTTGTCCTTTGGAATCGCAATGACTTTGTCAACCATCGTCAGCGACTCCAGTTTCAGACCGTTGGTTCTCTCGGCTGGCACAGGAATGCGAAACAGAGACGCGTCCTCCAGATGGCTGGTAATCGGGCACGCAAAACATAGTGGAGTGACCCCGCTTCATCTCCATCCCGAGGTGTCCGCCAAGCCGTACCAGCCGGCGTCATGCTCTTTCCTGGAAACAAGCTCCGACTGACAGTGCGCCTCCTCGACCAGCGATTGCCGTTCCATCGCGTGCAGGTAAGTCGCCAGCGCCTCAATGATAATTGCGTTCTTCCCCTTGCCGGTGCGCTCCGCCGCTTCCGACAACTGCCGTTGCAGTTCCTTGCTCATTCGAAAACTGGATGTGACGGAGGGCACATTGTGTTTGTAACATACATGTGTTGCAGCATGAATCGGCGGCGGCACCATGCGGCCGCCGCGTCGCAACGTCGCGATCGGTCAAGAGATCTTGTTGTACACGTCTACGCTATCCACCACGTCGATACCGGCCGCCTGCAGCCGCTCGATGGCCGCATCCGGCTGGTCGAAGCGGAAGATCAGCACCGCCCGGCCCTGCCGTCCGAAGGGGAAAGCGTACATGTATTCGATATTGATGCCGCTGTTCTCGAAGAGCGCCATCAGATCCGCGAGTCCGCCCGGACGGTCCGCCACTTCTACGGCCACCACTTCGGTCACGTTAACCACGTATCCGGCGTTTTGGAGCAGCACGGCGGCGTTGTTCCAATCCGACACAATCGCGCGCAAGATGCCGAATTGCCGCGTGTCGGCGAGCGATAGAGTGCGGATGTCGATGCCCGCGCGTGCCAGCAGCCGGCACGGCTCGAGCATCTGGCCCGGCTGGTTTTCGAGAAAGAGCGACAGTTGATGGATTTTCATGACGCTATCCGAGATTCCTCCGGTCGCTGACCCGCTGCGCCTTACCCTCGCTGCGCTGGATGGTCTGGGGCCGCACTAACCGTATCGCCACGCGCAGTCCCAGCGTCTGGTCGAGTTCGTAAACGATCTTGTCGTGCAGCGTCTCGAGCGCCCCGATCTGGTCGCTGAAGACTTCGGGCGTCACTTCCACCAGCACTTCCATCTGGTCCAGCCCCTTCTCGCGCGTCAGCACAATCTGGTAATGCGGCAGGGTTCCCTCAACCGACATCAGCGCGCCTTCAATCTGGCTCGGAAATACGTTGACGCCGCGGAGGATGATCATATCGTCGCTGCGCCTGCCAATGCGCCGAATGCGCCGCAGCGTGCGGCCACAGGGACAAGGTTTGGAAATCAGCGCGGTAATATCGCGCGTGCGGTATCGGATCATGGGCATCGCCCGTTTGCTCAGCGTCGTGATTACCAACTCCCCCTCGCAGCCTTCCGGCAGCGGCTCGCCGCTTTCCGGATCGACGATTTCCGGGTAGAAATGATCCTCGAAGAGGTGCAGCCCATCTTGCGCGCAGCATTCGATGGCCACTCCCGGACCGGTGATCTCCGAGAGCCCATATATGTCGAAGGCGCGGATTCCTCCAGCGCTTTCGATGTGACGCCGCATCGACTCCGTCCAAGGCTCGGCCCCGAAAACGCCCGTCCGTAACGGCAGGTTGCGCACGTCTATCCCCAATTCTCCGGCGCGTTCCAGCAAGTGAATGAAGTAGCTCGGCGTGCAGCAGATGGCGGTGACCCTGAAGTCCTTCATCACCATGATCTGGCGCTCGGTGTTGCCTCCGGAGATGGGAATCACGGTTGCCCCGAGCGCCTCCGCGCCGTAGTGCGCTCCCAGACCGCCGGTGAACAAGCCATACCCGTAGGCGTTTTGCACGATGTCGCCGTGGGTGATGCCGCAAGATGCCAGACTGCGCACCATGACGTTGGTCCACACATCCAGATCTTCCCGAGTGTAGGCCACCACGATGGGTTTGCCGGTGGTGCCGCTCGAAGCATGCAGCCGCACCACTTCCTCGATGGGACTGGCAAACAGTCCGAAGGGGTAGGTGTCGCGCAAGTCCGCCTTGGTGGTGAAAGGCAGTTTCGCGATATCTTCCAAACCGCCGATGTCCGCGGGAGTGAGACCTCGCTCTTTGAGGCGCGCCCGGAACAACTCCACACGATCGAAAGCGCGCTGCAGCACGCCTCTAAGCCGCTCCAGTTGCAGCGATCTCATCTGAGCCGGAGGCAGGTAATCCGGTGCGCTAGCTGGATGGAAGCGGGATGAAGTCATAGTTTAGCCAGCGGCTATATCGGATTAAGAGGTGAGCTTATCTCTATACCGCGGGACAACGCAAGCTTGTGGGGCAGGTTGCCAACAGTTGCCAACCTGCAGGCCGATTGCCAATCGGCCTTTCCTTCGGCCGCTATCTGTTGCATGATTTGAAGATGAGCTTCGACGATCGCCGCAGTCTATTTCAGGCGTTGCTCGGCGACGGCCGGCCCCTGCTTGCCCTGACAGGTATCGCCCTGTTTGCCAGCGGCGGTTTCGCGATCCTCCAGTCGCTGACTGGACACTTGCTTCCGCACGATTCGCATGCCCTCGGAATGGATGCGGGCGGCCTGACCCGCGCCGCCAACGCCCAGCTTACCCTGTTCATGTTTCACGACCGTGTAGCGTTTGGTGGGACCCTGCTCGCTATTGGAGCGGCCTATTGGTGGTTGTCGGAGTTCCCTCTTCGAGCAGGGCAGGCTTGGGCATGGTGGGCTTTCGCCGTATCCGGCTTTACCGGATTCGCGAGCTTCCTGGCGTATCTGGGTTACGGGTACCTGGATACATGGCACGCCGTGGCCACCCTGATTCTTCTCCCGATCTTCCTGGCAGGGCTCTGGCGATCCCGCCGATCGATCCCCGGGCGGCTCCGCATTCGCCAGTCATGGCGCACGGAGTTGCCCGCCGAGGCCGGTGCGGCCCGGCACGGCCGCCACGTTTTCGAGGCATGCGGCCTTGGACTGGTATTGGCGGGCGCGACCATCGTGGGCGTCGGCATGACCACAGTCTTTGTGCCCCAAGACCTTGCGTTCATCGCCATGACCCGGAAGCAGATCGGCGCAATCTCGCCCATGCTGATTCCAGTGATCGCGCACGACCGTGCTGGTTTTGGCGGAGGACTCCTGTCGTGCGGACTTCTGATCCTGATCATCACCCGCCATGCGCCGCTCACGCGCAGCTTTCTGGAGGTAATGGCGCTGATGGGACTCTTCGGATTCGGCGCGGCGTTGGGCGTACATGGCGCGATCGGCTACCTCGACTTCACACATCTGGCGCCCGCATATGCCGGACTGCTCCTTTTCCTCGCCGGGTGGGCACTTTGCGTTCGCGCATACCGCCGTGCGGCAAAAGGACAATCCGGCGCCGCCGCGGGCGCCTAATGTTCTTTCTGTGGGGCAGACGATCGTTTTATGTCGTCTGCCAGCGCTCCCCGAGGGTCTATCGCGGCTGGTTCGCCGCAAACGGGTCGCCTTTCGGATACAAGGGAAAGTCGGCCTCGCACATCTTCCCGGGACTCACGGCGTATGCGCGGCTCAGGTGACTGGACGCCCACCAGATGAACAGGTCTTGGGGCAATTGCACGCGGAGATGGTAGGTGGATTCAGGAAGCCGGGAGAACTCAAAGGAACCGTCTGCGGCCGTGCTGGCGCGGAACTCACCGGCCCTCCCCACCGCGATCACCGCAACCGAGGCGGCCGGCTTGGCTTCCAGCCGGCTTAGTGGAGAGATGCCCGGGTATGGTTCGGTGCCGATAAATCCGAAGAGCGGCGCAGGTGGCTGGCCTGCGTGAATGGCGCGGGCCTGGCGGATCAAGGCCGCAGCCACAAGTGCTGGGCGGGTTTGACCGCAGGAATTTGCCCACAGACTCGATGCAACGGAGTTCGCGGAAACAAAATACTCGACGCCCACGCGAAATGAATAACCGCACGCGGTGGATTGCGTGTTGGTGTAGACGGTGACAGCAGTTTTGCCGCTCAGTTTGCCGAACGCTTCCGACACCGCGAAGTCCACGGCTACGGCACCGCCGCCGGCAGCATGGACTCTGGTCGCCTTTCCGACGAATTCGAGGCCTTCGCTGGAAGCGCTCCAGCACCCCGAACTCTGAAGGCAACTGCAGGCCCATCCGGTGGATGTTCCGATAGCGAGTAGAACGAGAGATTCGATCAGTTTCATATCGCTTAAATGCCGCCGGGCACGATATCCTTTCGCGGTTCGCGCACTGGCGGCTAGTGTAGTGCGTCGGACAGATGAACGATTATGTGCGCACCGTGGGGCGGGCTATTCAGCCCGCGGACCCGCTCTCTAGCGGGTCTAGCCGCCTGAAAAGGCAGCTGCGGCCAGGATTGGCCGCCCCACATGGGCGTCGGAATACTCTCCTGGATTTCGGACGCACTAGACTAGAATAGTCTTTCAATCGCACATGCATTGAAGTCATTAGAAGGAGCACGCTAGTATGGAACGCGAAATATCCAGGCGAACGGCGTTGGCGAGTGCCGGAGCCGCGCTGACGACCTCCCTTTTCACCGGCCGCATGAAGGGAGCCAACGACCGCATCGCGATAGGTTTTATCGGGATCGGGGCCATGGGTTCGGGAAACCTGGAGTATGCCATGAAAATCCCCGACTTCCAGCCCGTCGCGGTTTGTGATGTTTACAGGCCTCACCTGGAACGTGCGGAAGCCGCCGCACGCCAGAAAGGATTCCAGGTGAAAGCGCTCGCCGATTTCCGCGAAATCCTGGCGGATAAGTCCATCGATGCCGTGTGCATCTCCGCTCCCGACCATTGGCACGCCTACATGACCGTGGAAGCCTGCAAGGCGGGCAAGGATGTCTACGTCGAAAAGCCCGCCTGCAAGTTTGTGGAGGAAGGCCGGAAGATGGTCGAAGCCGCGCGCAAGTACAACCGCATCGTACAAGCCGGCACCATGCAGCGTTCCGGCGGCTATTTTCAAAAAGCCGCCGAAATCGTCAAGAGCGGCAGGCTCGGCGCAGTGACGTTTTGTCATGCCTTCCAGACTGGACTGACGGGAAAAACGGGCTTCGGCAATCCCCCAGACGGCGATCCACCCGCGGATCTCGATTGGGATCTGTGGCTCGGACCCGCGCCGAAGGTGCCCTTCAATCCCAATCGCTGGGGCGTCAAGACTTCCACTTTCCCGACATTCCGATACTTCTGGGATTACGCGGGCGGCGCCATGACCGATTGGGGCGTACACCTGATCGATCCGATCCACCAGTGCTTCGGCGACCCGATGCCGCTGGCGGTTTCGGCCATGGGCAGCAAGTTCTACGTCGAGGACAATACCCAGACGCCGGACACCATGCTGGCGACGTTCTATTACCAGGATTTTCTTTCCAGTTACGAAAGCCGCACTTGCAACCCTCTACCCATGTTTGGGCTAGGCCAGGGTGCGGGCACGGTGATTCATGGGACGGAAGCCAGCATGTCCGTAAACCGCAGCGGCTGCCACCTGATTCCCAATAATAAACTCAAGGAGCCGGAGGCGTGGGAGAAGGACCGCGCCATGGCGGATATGAACGTGCCCCACTGGCGGAATTTCCTGGAATGTATCCGCACGCGTCAAAAGCCGATCAGTGAAATCGAAACGTGCGTGCGCTCGTCAACGGTTTGCCTGCTGGCAAATCTTTCGATGCGCTTCAGATCGCGCATCGATTGGGACCAGGAAAAATGGACCTGCGCACAGAGCGAGATGCAGCCGCACCTGAACGCCACCTACCGCGAACCATGGAAGCTGGAAGTCTGATCGCCGTCATGGGGAGGGCGGGCAATTCTGCCCGCAGGAGATTGGCCATTTACAGTGGGGCAGGCTCTCAGCCTGCGCGGGGCTCTCAGCCCCGCTTTCGCGAGCAAGGCTCGCGCGAGCCGCCTAAAAGGCGGCTGCGGCCAAGATTGGCCGCCCTCCACCTTTCTCTACCTTGGCTCTCGGTGCTGGCCCCTTCGCGATCGTCAACCTTTGCTGGCATGCATTGACCGTGGTCCAGCCGCTCGGCCCGTGCCCGTGTCTCCGGGCAACCGCACTCCTGGTAGAAAATGGCGGGGATGCACGCATTCACGAGTGCTTGTGTGGCGCTGCCTTCAGTACTACCGTTTTGAATCCGTGTCTGGCCCAGAAACAGTCTACAATCAGTTTTCCGAAAGCTGCTTGTTTCTGACCACAACTTTTCAATGATCGGAATTTCCACTGTCTTATTGATTCCATTGCGGCAGCTATTATTATGGGATGCCCTGAGTTTACTCGAACACACGTCACATTGCCTTGAGGATCAATTCCGATCTCTACCAACAGTAGAATTTCCATTCTCATCTGACGCAGCAACGGCGAAAAGATCGGAAGCATGTGCCGCAAGTGCGCTTTCGTCTGTGCCGCCGATAGACGAACAGCGCCAGCTTCCCACCACGTTTCAGTAGAAGAGTCAGCCGAGGCATTGAGCGGTGCAAACCCGATTAGCCGGATGAGCATAACGATCACCCACCGATGCACCACCCGATGATCTTCAGCGCCTTTCGCATCGTCTATCCGGCCTCGACACCCGCTATTAGACAGCGGCTCAGCGCCCGATGTTCCGCACAGAACCGGACAGGGCCATCCGCTTTACGGTGGCATTCGGCTTGGAGCGGTGCGAGAATGGAACCGATGGACCGCCGCATCCCTGCCATCATCGCTGACGGTCTGAGCCGGTCGAGCGTCGTTGTCATGGGGAAGTTCGCTGTGGAGTGGTGCGGCCCTGGCCCGACGGTTGGCATTGCAGCGGAGCGATCCATATCGAGGAGTCATTGTACGGGGATCAGAGACCTCATGAGGCCGTGCCATTTCGCTGGAAAGAGCAATATGGCCCTACCTGTTTCATCTGCGCTAAAACGAGCAGATTTGTCGCGGACCGTCCTTGATCGCTGCCCTCAACAACCGATACCATAACTATTCGAAAGGAGCATTATGCCATCCGAAAAAGGCACTCGTCGCAATTTCCTCGCAACCTCGATAGCCGGAGCCACCGGCACTGCCCTTGCCGCGAGAGCGCAGAATAGCCCACAGCCGGCCGGAGATGCCGTGCGGCTGGGCATCGTTGGCGCGGGTATTCGCGGCCTCGAGTTGATGCAGGCCGCCCTAAATGCCGGCGGCAGGATCGTGGCGGTTTGCGATCTCTACGACGGCCACTTCCGCCGCGCGCAGGAGATTCAGCCCAACACCCCCACTACGCGCGACTACCGCGAGGTGGTCGGCCGCAACGATATCGACGCCGTAATCGTGGCCACTTCCGACCACTGGCACGCACCCGTAGCCATCGCCGCCATGCATGCCGGCAAAGACGTGTACTGCGAGAAACCCATGAGCCACACCATTCCGGAAGCGCTGGAAATGGTGCGCGCCTCGCGGGAAACGGGCCGCCTGGTCCAGGTTGGAAGCCAAAGCCTGAGTATGGAATCTACCGCGAAGGGCAAGCAGTGGCTCGACGCCGGCGAGATCGGACGCGTCTTCATGGTGCAGTGTTCGATCTATCGCCCGAGCGCCATCGGCGCATGGCGCTATCCCGTTCCGCCCGATGCTTCGCCCCAGACCGTCGATTGGGAGCGCTTCCTGGGCAATGCCCCTAAGCGCCCATTTGATGCGCAGCGCTTCTTCCGGTTCCGCAACTGGTGGGACTATGGCACCGGCATCGCGGGCGACGAGTATGTACACCTGCTCTCCCGCGTGCATTACCTCATGGGTGTGCAATATCCGTTAAGCGCCGTGGCCAATGGCGGCATCTACAAGTGGGATGGCGATCGAGACGTGCCGGACATTCACAATACTCTGTACGACTACGGAAAGTTCCAGGTGCAGGTGAGCGCGAACCTGGTCTCCAACTGGGAAGGCGGCGAGATCGTTCGTTTCATGGGCGACAAGGGCACTATCGAACTTACAGAAGAAGGCGCCAGGCTGTTGCCCTATAACCCCATGGAGGATTACGAGTACCCGCTGGAGAGCTGGCCCAAAGACACCAAGGATCGCTTCGTGGCCGAGCACAAGAACGATCCACTGGCGGACGTTGGCGCGGCGCGTCAGCAACCTAAGCGCGAGCCGGTGGCATTTACACAGCAGAGAGAAGGCACGGAAGACCACTTCAAGAACCTGTTCGAGTGCGTACGCAGCCGCCAGCAGCCGCGCGAGAATGTCGAGTTCGGCTGTGGCACCGCGGTGGCGTGCCACATGGCGAATGCATCCTATCGTCAAAGTGGCAAGCGAGTCGTGTGGGACCGCGGGAAGCAGAAGCTATTGAG
>Ga0187863_10004141_pt1 | contig 10424 bp, 6 predicted proteins | sample June2016WEW_11_1_FD_132975 | JGI IMG/M metagenome (GOLD analysis project Ga0187863, IMG submission 132975) | Peatland microbial communities from SPRUCE experiment site at the Marcell Experimental Forest, Minnesota, USA - June2016WEW_11_10 | ecosystem: Environmental > Terrestrial > Soil >...
CTACATGACGCAGGTCAATGTCAGCAACACGACCGTTAATGTCGTGAACGTCACGAACGTTTACAACACGACGATCATCAATAAAACCACGACGATCACCAACGTGACCTACGCGAACCGAAACGTGCAGGGCGCGGTAATGGTGGTTCCGCAACACGCCTTCGCCAGCGCACAGCCGCTGGCTCACGCGGCTGTGGCCGTGAACGCGCAGCAACTTGCCAGTGCGCCGATCAGCGCGAGAGGAGCAGCGGTCGCTCCGACTCGAGAGGCCGTCCTCGGAGCGAAAGCCTCCAGCGCCGGCCGCGTAACAGCACCGCCAGCGGCGGTCATGAATCGCCAGGTGATTGCGAAGAAGACGCCTCCGCCTCCGCCCGTGCCATTTGCGAAACAGCAGCAGGCTTTGGCGGCGCATCCCGGACAACCGCTGGCAAGACAAGAAGTGCAAAGCTTACGGCCAACGGGGGCAGCGGCTCCGCATCCAATGGTGAAGCAAGCGCCTCCGGGGAGACCGGCGACGCCAACAGTCGGCCGCCCAGGCAATCAGCCCGCCATGAATGCTGCGCGACCAGGACAACCCGCCACGACGCCTGCTACGCAACCGGCAAATCGCCCCGCACAACCAGCAGAGGCGAATCGTCCTGTAGGGTCGCAGCCCAATCGCCCTGCGCCAGCAGCACCGGCCAATCGACCGGAAACGAATCCGGACGCAAATCACCCGCAGACGCAGCCCAATCGTCCCGCGCCATCTCCGGAGGCAAATCGTCCACCGGTTGAGCAGCGACCGACAAACCGTCCGGCGGAAACAGCGGAGCCCAGCAACCGTCCGCCTGCCGCACAACCGAATCGCGCGGAGCCTGCGCGACCGGAAGCGCAACGGCCGGCCGAGCAGAATCGTCCGGAGCCGAATCGCAACGAGCCAGCTACGAGGCCTGCTGCGCCGCCGCCGAGCGAGCGCGAACAACCGCGCACGCCTCCGCCGGCAGCAGCCAAGCCAGCACCGCCTCCGCCGCATCAGCAGCCGAAACCCGCTCCCCCGCCCAAGAAGGAAGAGGAGAAGAAGGAAAAGCCGCCGTCGGCGTAACGGCGAAATTAGTGCGCAGGACTTTTACAGGCATCCCAGATTTTGAGATGCTTTTTTTGCGTGCATGAAGATCTGCTGCGAATCGGCTGAGCAACGCGCGATACAGCAGATCATTCTAGCGGCTACCCCACGCACCTGATTCCTTTGCGCGGATCATCGGTTAAGTTTGGGAGAGCGCCCCTTGGTCCAGGTTTCTAATCCAGCGCGAGGAGAATTTATGGCAGCGACGAAGAGCTCAGGGAGAAAATCGGGTGGTCGCAAATACGGCAAAGCGGCGGGCAAGTCGGTCGAGAGCGCAATGCGCCGCGAGAAAAAAGGCACGCTGCGTTCGGGAAAAGGCGGCAAGGGCGGCAAAGTTACGAGCCGGAAGCAGGCGATCGCCATAGGCCTGTCGGAAGCGCGCAAAAAGGGCGCAAAGGTTCCGCAGAAAAAAGCGAGTTAAGCTGGTGCGGCACATGTGGCTGGATCTGCCGAACGGCTCTGACGTTGCTGTGGCGACTATCGGCAACTAGCCTCATCATCGCCGCATCCTAGCTGCGCCCTTTTCAAAAAATTTAAATTCCCCTCGAGGTGACCTGTTGAAGTCCGACAATCTTCTGAAGCTGTACTTCGATCAGCTTGATCAGCTCCACTCCGCAGAAACGCAAATCCGCGAAGCGTTGCCCAAGATGATTGAAGCCGCCACCGAGCCGGAATTAAGAGGCGCTCTTCAGAATCATCTCGAGCGAACGACAGATCACGCCGCTCGTCTCGACAAAATTCTCATGGAGGCGAAAGGCGTGGTCGATCCGAAGCCGTGCAAGGGCGTGGCCGCTCTGATCGCCGAAGGTGAAGACGTCATTCACGATGCCACCGATGACTCGGTTCGCGACGCGGGCATCATTGCGGCCGCGCAAAAAATCGAACACTACGAAATGGCCGCCTATGGCACGCTGCGAACGTTCGCCGAAATCCTTGGCAATCCGGAGCATGCCGCTCTGCTTGACCAAACCCTAGAAGAAGAAAAACATTCCGACGCAATCCTGACCGGCATCGCGGACACCGCTAACGACAAGGCGCACAAAGCGGCCTGAACACCTGACGCAAATCAGCGTGCATGAGTTTCACGCGCATCACGAGTTTGACGCGCATCCGTAGCTAAGCTAGCCTCTGCGATATATGTCCACAGGTCCCGATTTAATCGTCATTGGTGCAGGCGCGGCCGGGCTGACCGCTGCCACAACTCTTGCCCATGCCGGATTATCGGTGACGATTATCGAAGCGCGCGATCGCATCGGCGGGCGCATCTTCACGCTGCGCGATCCCAAGTACGGGGCCGCGGTTGAACTGGGCGCGGAATTCATTCATGGCTTGCCGCCAGAGACATTGACGCTGTTGAACCAGCGTCAGGTTCGCATCCGCGAAATCGATGGAGACAACTGGTGCTCCGTCGACGGCAAACTCGGCACCTGCAACTTTTTTGCTGACGTCGAAAGTATCCTCAGCAAGATGGATGATCGCAAGCCTGATCAATCCTTCCTCGACTTCCTTGAAGAGTGCTGTCCTCGCGCTAACGCCAGCCCTCGCCAACAGCACAGCAGAGAGTGGGCGCTCGGTTATGTCAGCGGTTTCAACGCGGCTGATCCTGCATTGGTCGGCGTGCATTGGCTGGTGCAGGGAATGCGCGCCGAAGAAGAGATAGAAGGGGATCGCGCCTTTCGCGCTGAGCACGGCTATGCCGACTTGACCGACTTTTTCCAGCAACAATTGGACGCCGCGGGCGTATCGGTTTTGCAGAATACGATTGTCGAGGAGATTTGCTGGAGGCCGGGGCATGCTGACGTCACCCTGCTTGGTCCGGAAGGGGTCTCTGTAATCTCCGCGCCGCGAGTATTGCTCACTGTGCCGCTCGGTGTTCTGCAAGCGCAGAGCGGCGAAAAGGGCGCCATCCGCTTCGCTCCCGATTTAACCCCGGAGAAGCAAAACGCAATTCGCAATGTGATCATGGGCAAAGCGGCGCGCGTCGTTCTCCGCTTTCGCGAGCGCTTCTGGAAAGACCTGCCGTCCGGCAAGAACTCTTCGAACAAAATGGACGGAATGAGTTTCTTATTTTCGCACGACGAATCGTTCCCAACCTGGTGGACGACCTGGCCTGAAAAGCTGCCCTTCCTAGTCGGATGGGCGCCCTTTCGCGCAGCCGAAGCTGTTGCCGGAAAAGACAAATCGTTCGTAGCCGAGCGAAGTCTCAACACTCTTCATCGTCTACTGGGTGTGAGCGTGCAAGAACTCGAAGGCTTGCTGGAACACGCTTACTTTCACGACTGGCAGACCGATCCTTTTTCGCGCGGGGCCTACAGCTACGGAAAAGTTGGCGGCGACGGCATGAACGAGGCTCTCGCCCAGCCGGTGGACAACACATTATTCTTCGCGGGAGAAGCTACTGATGTCACCGGACACAATGGCACCGTGCATGGTGCTATCGCCAGCGGCAACCGGGCCGCGGCCGAGATTCTGGCTGCGACTGCCGGCAAGTTAAGGGCCGGGTGACTGAATCCGCCGCTCTGAAGGGACACCCGCGCGGATTCTACAGCGATCACCTGATTTGAAGCCGATCGCTAGTCGGCTACCGTAGCGTTTCCGAAGGAGCTTAACGAAGGAGCTTAATCATGAGCGATTCTAAGACCAACAAGTGCAGCCATGAGCCATGCCTTTGCGTGCCGCCGTCTGGCGAAAAATATTGCAGCCAATTTTGCAAAGACGCAGGATCGGAAGAGACGGAAATCGCCTGCGATTGCGGCCATCCGCCATGCGCCCATTAACGACGAGTGAGGAATCGCCTTTCGTGTTCACTCCCTGGGAATACGATTAAGCTCCGAGTCCCTTTGGTTTTTGCGTTGGCACTCCACTATGTCTTTCGCGCCATCGGCGCCGGCAAATCATCCATGCCGTCGCTGCCGTTCCCGCCCAGGCAAGCGTCGCGATGAAGAGCGTCAGGCATGTCGGAAGTTGCGGCAGCAGTTTCCACGAGACGACCGCGAACACCATTAGTCCGACGGTCCCCATCGTCGCTCCCGCCGCATCCAAGCCCGCGGCAACGCGCCCTCGTTTGGTTCCATCGAAGCCGAACTGCGCTTTCTTTTCCTTCTCCTGTTTCTCAATCAGCGAGGCGCTGGCTGGAAAAATCGCTGGGAAGGCCAGAAACAACCCGCCAACCGCGGGACCAAACCGTTGTGCGATCAAGCCCGCTGCTGCAGTGATAAGTCCGCCGAAGAGGAATCTCGTGGCATATTCGTACCAGCGCGTATCTCGAATTTCAGCGACCTCGAATTTCACCAGCATCTTTTTTTACCAGCAACGCGCTTTACCCGCAGCGCGCCTCATCCTAGAACGATGTACCGCAAAGCGAAAGCGCACGCCAGCCACAGAACGAGCGAGGCCCCCGTTACCGACAAAGCTGACCACCGGGCGCTGCGCAGAATGTTTGAAACTACTGTGGCGTAGACGAAAAATGCCGCGGCACCCATGATCATCGATTCCGCCTCTGTGGCAGCGTAAGCGGATCCTTTCTTCCAGACCGTAAGGCTCAGAGTCGCCAAGGCTACTGACGGCGCGGCGCCAAGCAAGCCGGCAAAGCTCTTCGGCTTGAGCGCATCTGCGAACACCGCGAAGACGCAGACAACGGTGCCGCCAACAAAGAATCGGAGGATGATTTCCGCCACAGTTCAGGGCTCTCTTAATCTCGCGAACACATAATTCGGGGGACGCTCGTCCCGACATTCCTCTAAAAGGCAATTCTTAGGATGCGGTTGTGCAACGCAACGATGCTCCGCGATCACGATTGTAGTGACCTCTATCGCGCCGAGCTCTGCGCCAATGCTCGCGGCGAGGCGCCCGCTGACGAGCGGATTATCGGCTTTGATCTGCAATGGCTCCGCGAATCACGGTCATCGAAGCTTTGGGCAAATCGTAAACCGTATCGTCGCCGGCGCTAATGGACGCGCGCGTTGCCGGGCCGTCGGGATCCGGGAATCCGCCGTCTTTCGTGGGGTGCCACGCGTATTGCGCGCTGCCAAAAGTGAGCACGGTCACCGGACCAGAAAAAAACTTCCTTCCACTTTTATTATCAAACTCGACATGCACGCTATGCTCATTTCCCTGGTCTCGATTTACCAGCAGCAGCGACCATTGCCCATCCGGCCGCAGTAGCGCGTACGCCGTCACCAGCGAATGTCCGGCTGCATCCGAAATATCTCCGGCCGCGGAAAATGTCTCATGCTCGCCGCTGCCCGGCTGCACCCATTCCGTGTTGATAAGTTGGCTGGCAAAAAATTGGGACGTCGGCTGCTGGATCTCGTAATTCTTAGTCGTGGTAAACATGCCGAACGTTCCCATTGAATTATTGCAACCCGGATGCACGCCCAGCGGCAGATAGTGAAAATAATAAAGCCCCTTACCGCCCGCATTAAAAAACGCCCCCACATAATCCGCCAGCCAGAGCGCTCCAAAAATGTCCACCGAAGATTCGCCACTATTCGACGTGAGATTCGACTCGGTGATCACCATTGGAATATCTGCCGGCAAGCCATCGTCGCGCCACACCTGCATGATGTGGCTGACCAGCGTCGGCTCGTCGTAAAGGCTGCTCCAGCTAACCTTGCAAGGCTCGTAAGGGTAATGTTCAAAGGGAAAAAACGCGAGATCCTGAATCCGCCGGTGCGATTTCAGGTAATCAAGAAAACGCCCGGTCCACGAAACTTTTCCCTGGGCATCCGGCCACACGGTAATGTCTTCATTTTCACCGGTAAACACTGGCCCGCCCATTTTCAGCTCAGGGTCGACGCGATGCAGCGCCGTCGCCCATTGCAAGTAGAGTTCCGCGTAATCCTCCGGCAGAGTGTACTGACCATCGGGCTCCTCCCCCATCTCTACATATGAAATCGGATAGCCCTGCTTCTCCACATAGGCAATCTCGGCCGCCGAATCTTCGGGCGTTCCATACAGCATCGCAATCGGAATAATGGCCGGCAGGCCGCGCGTGTATCCGCTCCTGTAAAAGAGATCAAGCCCGACTTGCTCGTGCTGCGTCGACCCTAGATCCGAAGGCTCATGCCACGAATCGATCGAAGAACAATGGGTCGCTGTCTGGTCCTGATCGGGAGTGTGCCGCGCTGCGTCGTGAAATCCATTCTGATCGGCTGTTCCAATGTAGAGTTCGCGAATCGCATAGCCTACGCAGTTGCGCGGATCGGCCGATCCATGCGAGTCGCAGGTGTTCGATGACTCCGTCATCCATACCCGCACGAACCGCACAGTAAGCGGCGCTTGCGAAAGCTGCAGAGTGACGGTGCCGCCCTTGCCGTTCGTAATCACGCCGGAAGGAAATGCGACCCATGATCCTTTAGTCGGAGCCCGGATCGCATCATCGCCCGTCCAGTACTGCACCAGATACCGCGTCGCGAAAGGATCGGCCCACGCAATCCGCAATGCATTAATCGGCTGGGGCGTCGACAGATCGATCACCACCCATTGCGGATGCAGCGCATCGTCCTCCCCCGTGAATCTCTTACTAAGATAAGGATTACTCTTCCAATAAGTATTCAGGTCGCCGTCAGTAAGTCGCGAAAAACCGTTGTTGTCGGTTCCATCATTGCGCGTGAAACCGCGGTGCGGGAGGGAGTAACCGTAAGAATGCTTAATAATTTCAGTTGCGCCGGGATTTGCGCTGCCTGTGAAATAGCCCTTGCCGGTGGGGTCGCTCCAAGTCCCTTGTGGATTCCAGTGCCAGGCCTCAATCGCAAGCTCAGTATTCTGCCGATAGGTCACCGGCTGCCATCCCGCGGCGAGTATGGCGGGCAACGGCGGCTCGCTAAAGTATTTTTCCACGGCGGCCGCGGGAACGCGATCAATGCCAGCGCCCAGCGCTCGGTTCGGCACGAAAGAGTTTGTGGCGTGATTTGTATCTACTCGAATAGTTTGGCAGTACCCAGGCAATGACAGCATTAAAGCGACAATAAAAATGCCTAGAGCCCGCGCAAGATTCTCGCCGCGATCTGACATGGCGTTCCCTTTCACTGGGGGTTGGTACACGGTCAGCAAGCTAAAAAAGAATCTTTGCTCCAATTTGCATGATGCGCGGGTCCCGGGTCGCGGTTACAAGTCCGAATGAGCCGTTGATGAGTCCGTCGGGATTCGTGAATTGAGCATGATTGAAAAGGTTGAATGCTTCGAAGCGCAATTCCAGTTCTTTCGATTCGGTAAGTTTCGTTGACTTCAGCAGCGCCATGTTCCAGTTGTTGATTCCCGGCCCGTGGAAGAAGCGTTTGCTGCTGTTTCCGAGTACGCCAAGTTGTTCGAAGCTGAAGAGGGACGTATTGAAATAAGGATTTCCGTGGCGTGGATTCGTATCTTGCAGGATTGGACCGGGAGTGTAATTTGGAACATCGAGGGGAACGGCGTTGGCACCGATGAGCGACATGTCGTCATTTTCGCTCAGCGTGACTGGCAGCCCAGTGGCGAATGTTGTGATTCCCGAAAGACTCCATCCGCCAATTACCCTCTTATGCCAGCCCGAAAGGAACTTATCGAACGGCATTACCCAGTTGTAACTGAAGACAAAATTGTGCATCACGTCGAAATTGCACAGCGCCTCGCTCAGTTGCGGATTAAACGGATTGGTTGAGTCTTGCAGTCCGGAAGCATTGTCAATGCATTTGCTGAAGGTGTAAGCCGCGAGAAAGCTAAGCGTCTCACTGTTGTGACTCACGCTGGCTTGCAAGGAGTTATAACGCGAATTAGCTATAGTTGTGACGAAAGGATTTGTGTCAAACAGAGGACCCAGCGGCCTCACCGCAGGAATGACCTGGTTGGTGATCGTAACCCATGGGGTGCTGATTCCCGTGCTGGAATCAAATGGCGGTGTCTCGCTGAATGGACCGCATGGGCCGGCGCTGTTCGACGCCAGATTACTTGGATTACTCAAGAACAAACACTCCGCTTGGTTAGTGGGGTTAGCTTCGACGGATGTAACTAAACGATGGCCTTCGTTTCCGACATAGCTGACGGTAACGACGGTATTGGCTTTGACCTGGCGTTGGATCGAGAACTCATAGTGCTCGGAATAGGGCAACTTATTTCTGGAATCGAAAGAGTAGTCATAAGACAACGGCTCGACCTGCGCCCATGGGAAAGTCGTATCAGGGTTAGTAGTCGAAACATTTGTCGGCGGATACGGGAACGGAAAGCGCTGTCCCACAGAAGCGCCCGTCGACCGAGTAAGGTACGGAGCCTCGAGCAGGGGTGGAGCGGCACTACCATAGTAGAGACCATAGGGCGGGTCGCCGACCTCAAGAAACTGCGAAAGATCTTCAACCGATGTGTAATAAAGACCGGCGCCAACGCGAATACTCGTGCGTCCGGGTCCGCCAAACAACTTGCCCAGAACGCCATCGGTCGCGCTTGGCGAATACACCATGCCGAGACGCGGCGAGAAGTTATGCCATTGCGTGGGCGCCAGAGTTCGCGGCACGCCAGGATCGCCGGCGATGACATAGCCCAACGGCGCTCCGGGAAACTTCACGGACTGCTTGCCCGGGATGATCGTCTCGATTTTGTCCTGCGTGTCGTACCACGGCATGCTCGCTTCCCAGCGCAGACCGTAGTTGAGCACCAGGTTGGAAGTAACGCGCCAACTGTCCTGCGCAAATAAGGCGTAATACTTGCTGCGTGAATCCAAGATTTGCGGGCTGGCCTGCGTCAAACTGTCAGGAGCGCCGAGTAAGAAGTCCGCAAAGTCGATGCCGGTTTCGCCTCCAGTAAATAGGTACTGGCCATTCTCCGCAGCCAGGTTTCTCTCATTGATCTGGTCATAGTGAAACTGGCCGCCAAAGCGCAGCGAGTGCGTGCCGATCACTCGGGAAAAGTTATCCAGCAACTGGAACGAGTTATTGAATTGCCGAGTGCTGACTTGCGGAACTCCAACCGTGAAGTTATTGAACTCAAAGTTAGGCACGCCCTGCAGGCTGGGAGCAATTGGACTAATTCCTCCGGTGGTGGCATTCCATGGAGTAACGAAGCCCAAATTTTGCAGGCTATAGTCCGGACCGACTCCGCCCTGAGGCGTGGTCAGGGCAAGCGTGTTGCGGACATAACTGAAGCGAAATTCATTGACTGCAAAGGCGCCGAAATTCTTGGTTTCGCCGAAATTCGCCATCTGGGCGCGTCCTGCCGTGATGGCATTGTAGGCAAAGTTCGTGGCCGGAACGGTCGCTCCTGCGTTAGGAAACGGATCGTTTAATGTGTAGTCGTCGGCAAAATAGTAGCCGAACAGATTTCCAAATCGCGTGCTCTGATCGAGCCGGAAACCACCTTTGTCGTCGCGCAGTTTGCGCGGGTACGCCGAAGTCTCATAAAAATTATTGGCCGAGTTCGGCTGCGGAATAAGACCGAGATTCAGCGTAGCCGTCGCCACTGGCGACCAGGCTTGCGTGGGGATTGCCGCAGTCGGAAATACGCAACCAGTCGTGGGGTCGGTACTCGGGCAGTTATATCCGATTGGGACTCCGATGCCAGTAGTAGGGTCGATCGTCGCCGGATTAACGTATTGAGCAGTGAAGTAATACGGCTCGCCGCTGGCGACCGAGGTCCCCAGGCGTCCGCCGAGCAGACTCGACCATGAAGTTGGCGAACTGTCGTCGCTGTTCACCAACGCCATGATCGGATTCCCAGCCGCATCGGTGCCGCTCGCAAAGGGTGTCGCATAATCGGAGAAATCGCCGGAGAAATTCTGCACCGAGGGCACCTGATTATTCTCGGTTGGCGCCTGCGACTGGCGCGTTCCCTGATAGTCGGCGAAGAAGAATGTCTTATCCTTCTTAATCGGCCCACCGAAAGTTCCGCCAAACTGGTTTTGCCGGAAAACCGGAACGCTGGTATCAAAAAAACCTTTGGCATCGAGCGCCGTGTTGCGGAAGAACTCAAACGCACTTCCGTGAAACGAATTCGTTCCCGACTTAGTAACTACGTTGATCTGGCCGCCGCTGTAGTTACCATACTCGGCGTCAAAGTTATTCGTGATGATGCGAAATTCTTCGATTGAGTCAAGGTTTGGGATGATTGCTGCTCCGTTGTTCTTTCCTTCCTCTACGCTCGAACCATTCACCATGAAGCCGTTGGACGCTTCGCGTTGCCCGTTCACCGACTGATTGCCCGCGTTCAGTCCGCCATCCACCGGGCGATCATTGATTCCGGTCATACCCGTGTCGGTTGAGTTATAAGGAGATACTCCAGGCTGCAGCGCCAGCAAGTCGGTGAAAGCCCGGCCGTTCAAAGGCACCGCAGTCATCGTTTTGCCGCTGATGACTTCGCC
>Ga0187863_10004142_pt1 | contig 10423 bp, 7 predicted proteins | sample June2016WEW_11_1_FD_132975 | JGI IMG/M metagenome (GOLD analysis project Ga0187863, IMG submission 132975) | Peatland microbial communities from SPRUCE experiment site at the Marcell Experimental Forest, Minnesota, USA - June2016WEW_11_10 | ecosystem: Environmental > Terrestrial > Soil >...
ACCGCCACCGCCGCCGCCACCACCGGCGACGTAGCTGTGACCGCTCGGACTGCCGCTCCCGCCGGAACCGCCAGCGCCGATCGCGCCATTATCGCCGGCATTTCCGTAGCTTCCGACACATGTGGTGCCGCCGGCGCCGCCGGAACCGCCGGCCAATCCACCTTCGCCACCAGCGCCGCCGGCGACCACGATGCGATCCGAAAGCGCGTCACCGCCCTCGCGCACGTCGGACGCCCCGCCGCCGCCATAGCCGTCCTGTCCGCTGTAGGTGCTAGAGCCGCCACTGCTGCCGCCATTGAAGCCGCCAGTCGCTCCGGGAGCGTCGCCGCCGACGTAGCCAGATGCTCTCCCGGGGTGACCGGAATAACGGCATCAACACGCCCGCCATAGGCTTCGGGGGACGCGACGCTGTGAGCGCCGTGAGCGCCCCGAGCAATGACCTTGACTTGCCTCACGCCTGCCGGAACTTTGAAATCCTGCGCCGCGCCCGTGTAATAAAAAGATTTGTGGTAGGGAAACGAGTTAGGGATGGCATTGCTGGGCACGACGCCGTTACCGGCGCGTCCGCCGCACCCCGCAAGCATGGCAACAGCCGCGCAAACGCCTAAAGGATAAGGTGCTAAACGGAAATCAATCATGTGCCTGCTCCTATCGACCTCGTAACAGTTGCGTTCCTCCGAATCCATCGTTAGACCGCTATTCGCTGCGGCACAAAAGAGTTTTCGTGCAGCAGCGACTTGTTGAGAGGTTCGCTAGTGGCTCGTGAGATCGAGATAGACCATCACGGTTCCCTGGATGATCGAAACCTTTATCTGGTCGGACGGCTGTATCTTTGAAAAGTCGACGGTCGACCGTCCGGCAGTCAACGTCGTCTCCGAGCCGTTATCCATGACCACTTGGACGTGTTTCGAATCAACGATCTTTTCTACTTTTACGGTATAGGTGCCGTCGGGAATTGCCGTCGAGCTGACCGTTGCTGCGCGGGCAGTGGCCGGACCGAGCAACGAAAAGGTTACGGCGAGCAAAGAAAGCGTGCGTTTCAAGAGCGAACTCCCAACGGGTGAATAGTGTGCTTAATGAAGCATAATACCCGAACTTCGGCCTCGCTTCCAGGGGCGATGCCGCGGTTTTTCAGATGTTTTAATGCACAACCTCTCCACATCTTTGCGCGGGTTGTCCTCAAGGAGATGACGCCGGGCCCGCAAAGGCTTGGCAATCGACCCGGGTTCGGCTATACGTAGTAGGAGTCGGGCGGCTGAACCACAATATATTGTGGCCAACCGAGGCAATTCTAGGATAGGTGACGGAGCGCATGAAGCACGAGACCGTTTGCGGGCTCGATATCGGAACGACCAAGACCTGCATGGTCGTTGCGACGAATGGCCCATCCGGTCTCGAGATCATCGGATTCGGCGAGGCTCCGACACTCGGGATGCGCAAGGGCGTGGTCGTCGACCTCGACGAGACGATCAAGTCCATCGAAGCGGCGACCGAAAGGGCCGAGCGAATGGCCGGGATCCACTTCAGCGAGGCGGTCGTCGGCATCACGGGCGACCATATTCGAAGCACCAATAACCGAGCGGTCGTCGCCGTTTCCGGCGAAGACCGGGAAGTGACCGCGGGCGACGTGCGGCGGGTCATCGACGCCAGTAAGATCATCAATCTGCCCAGCGACCGGCAGATCATCCACGCTCTCCCGCGTTATTTCACGGTCGACGGCCAAGAGGGCGTTAGCGATCCAGTCGGCATGTCCGGCGGTCGGCTGGAAGTCGACACGCACATCGTCACGGGCAGCACGAGCTTCATCACCAACGTTCTCAAGTGCGTCGAACGCGCGGGGCTGGCGACGCAGGGCGTCGTCTTCGAGCCGCTCGCAAGCTCCGCTGCGACGCTACTCCAGGAAGAGAAGCAGGTCGGCGTCGTGCTTCTGGACATCGGCGGTGGCACGACCGACATCGCCGTCTACTCGCTGGGCAGTGCGATCTACACGGCCACGATCCCGGTAGGCGGCAACGTGCTCACCAGCGACGTCTCGCTGGGGTTGAAGACGACGCTTGCGGAGGCAGAAGACGTAAAGAAACGTTTGGGCGCCGGCGAAAACGGAGCCGTCTTCAGCGTTCGTACGCTGGACGGCCGAGCGACGCGCGAGCACGCCACGGCCGAGCTTCGGCAAATCATTGTGCCACGCGTCCTGGAGACGTTGCGGATGGCTCGGCAAAAAATCGTCGAGAACGTGCCGCGCGATCTCGTTCTCGGCGAAGTCGTGCTTACCGGCGGCGGCGCGCTTCTGCCCGGCATCGAACCGCTCGCCGAGGAAGTTTTCAAGTTGCCCGTTCGCGTCGGGACGGCGAACACGATCGGCGGCTTGACCGACGCGATGACGATGCCGCAATACTCAACGGCAATAGGACTCGTCGTCTTTGGCACTAATGGAGCGGGTGACGATGCATCGCACGTGAGACGGCGCAGCGGAATCTTTCCCCGAATCCAGCGATGGTTGGCGGATTTATGGACTTAAACTTCTTTCCGACGGAGGAACCCAAAGAAATGGCTGACGCACGACGTTCTGTCTCGGAGCCCGCGCACGCGGCAACGATCAAAGTGATCGGGATTGGCGGCGGCGGTTGTAATGCGGTCAATCGCATGCTGACCGGCGGCTTGGCCGGCGTGGACTTTTATGCGGTCAACTCCGACGTGCAGGCGTTGCGCGGCTCTCTGACCGAGAACCGCGTTCACATCGGAGGCGGTCAAACGCGTGGCTTGGGCGCGGGCGCGAACCCGACGCTGGGACGCGAAGCGGCCGAATCGTCCCGAGAAGATCTTTCCCTGATCCTGGAGGGCGCCGACTTAGTCTTTCTGACCGCGGGCATGGGCGGCGGCACGGGAACTGGGGCCGCGCCGGTGATTGCGGAGCTCGCGCGGGAGTCGGGCGCGTTGACGATCGCCGTCGTCACCAAGCCGTTTGCCTTTGAGGGCCGAAAGCGCATGCAGATCGCGGAGAACGGGATCGCCGAGCTCGAAGCCAAGGTCGATACCCTGATCACGATCCCCAACGAGCGCATCCTGCAGGTTATCGAGAAGAAGACCCCGCTCAATGAGGCATTTTCGTATGCCGACGACGTCTTGCGTCAAGGAATCGCCGGCATCACCGATCTGATCACGCAGCCGGGGCTGATCAACCTAGATTTTGCCGACGTCAAGACGGTCATGAGCGACGCAGGCTCGGCGATGATGGGTATCGGCGAGGGTACCGGCGAGCACCGCGCCGCCGACGCCGCACAAAAGGCAATCGCGTCGCCGCTGCTTGAAACGACGGTCGAAGGGGCTCAAGGCGTCATCTTCAACATCACCGGCGGCCCCGACATGGCGATGTACGAAGTCAACGAGGCGGCAGAGATGATCAGCCGTGCCGTCGACTCCGACGCTCAGATCATCTTCGGCGCGTCGATAGATCCGACGATGACCGGCAAAGTGCGCGTCACCGTCCTGGCAGCCGGCTTTGGACCGCGGCGCGGTAATCGCGCGCAGAGCTTCGCCTTCGAAACGAGTAAGCTCGACGCCGTCGCCCCCGTCAGCATGGACGACATCGACGTTCCAGCCTTTCTCCGGTATCGCGGCTAGAGCTTAAAAGGAGCTGGCCGGCTCTCGATCGTGGCCTATAACGCGCGCGTGTTGCTGGACTCGACGAGTCCGGCCGGAATCCGCCTGACCACGCTGGAGGTTACGTTTCCGCGCTTCGTTCTCGCGGAATTTAACACGCACCGCCAATTCTGCCTGGACGGAGACACGAAACTCTACTTCGACCTTCCATCGAGGCAGAACGCGAGCACGAAGCGCTTCGCGATGACGATTCGCGAGTTTTTCGAGAAGTGGCACCGTGGCGCTGCGCCGCGCGTAAACCGCGGAAAAAAGAAGACGGCAGCGAGCATCGATCCGAAACGTGAGTACACCGCCAAAGAGCTAGCGGCCGTTGCCGGCTATGCGGACTATACCGGCATTGACCTACTGAACCGACGCGTCGCCATGCCGCGGATCACTCCCGGTGCGCCGTATCGTATCTTGGGTGCGGACTTCATCGCGTGGATGGAAAGCGCCGGGGCGAATCGCCAACCGATGCAAGGGCGTCTGGCGGCAATGCAGCTGCGATCCTGCAACGAGGATACGGGCGAAATCTATCATACGCGCGTCCGCGACGTCACGTACTCTGGCGAGAAACCCGTCTTTCGCATCACGCTGGCAAACGGACAGCAAATCCAAACCTCGAAGGAGCACCGCTTTCTGACCAAGGACGGGTGGCAGAGTCTTGAAGACGCCGTAGGCCTGTCGCTGAGTCCGGGTAACATCGCAACGCGGAGCCGGAGCGCCGAGCTTGCAGTCAATGGAATCGAAGCCTATAAGGATCCGCAATGGCTCGGCGGCTTACGCGATGCTGGGCTCTCCGCAGCGCTGATCGCAAAGCATGCCGGTGTAACGATCGACCAAGTCGAGTACCAGTTCCGCAAGCGCGGCCTTCGTGCGACGAATCCGGAGGCTGTTTGGCGGCTCTCTCACATTGAAGAACCGTGGACCAAAGGGCGACGCTTCAGCAATCTCACGACTAGAGGCCGGCCTAGCAACGCGCGAGTACGACGAGGAGCCGAGTCGCATCTTTGGCGCGGCGGAATCACGCCCGAACGTATGCTGATCGGCGCGTGGACAATGCGGCACGCTTTCCAGACGCACCGCGCAAATGGCTTCAAATGTGTCTTGTGCGGCTCCGGGCGGCAATTGCACGCGCATTATATCGACCCTGTCGCTCATAACCCGGCCCGCGCGTACGATTCATCGAATCTGACGAGCCTGTGCAAGGAATGCCACGGCGGCTTGCATCAACGAAACCTAGAATTAGCGCTTCTACGCCATTTCGAGGAAGGTAAACCCTACGGTTCATTTTGGCCCTCGGTTCGCGAACTTACTCTGCGAAGACCGTACGCGCCCAAGAAGAAATGGGCGATGCTGCGCCACTTCGTTGCCGTCAAGTCGATCGAATACGTCGGGGTTCGGGAGACGTACGATATCGAAGTGGAGGGCCCGTACTATAATTTCGTGGCAAACGGCTTCATCGTTCACAACTCAAGAAATTCTGCGAGTTCGCGCGCAATTCCGACGGCGAAACTGATCGAGCGCGTTCTCAAAGACCCCGCGGTTCCGTTGGAGTGGGGGAAAAACAAAGCGGGGATGTCGGCCAGCGACGTGTTACCGGGCGATGTTGCTCGAGAGGCAGAGCGTGCCTGGCTCAGCGCGCGGGATGCCGCTGTGGCGCACGCGCAACGCCTGTTGGCGCTCGACGTGCACAAACAGGAGTTGAACCGTCTGTTGGAGCCGTTTCTATGGCACACCGTCATCGTTAGCGCGACGGAATGGGCGAACTTTTTCGAGCTGCGCTGCGCGCCGAACGCGCAGCCGGAGATTCGGGCGGCCGCGCTCTTGATGCTCGAGGCGATGAACGCGAGCGTTCCCCAAGCGCTCGACTACGGGCAGTGGCACACGCCACTCTTGCAGCCCGACGAGAGCGCGCTGGACCTGGAAACGCGGCGGCGCATCTCGGCCGCCCGTTGCGCCCGCGTCTCATACCTCACGCACGAGGGCCTGCGCGAGATCGAACGAGACATGGAGTTGTACGACCGCCTGCGCGGCGATCGTCACCTGAGTCCCTTCGAGCATGTGGCGACGCCCGCGCCGCATGGAGCGTTTCAGGCAAATTTTCGCGGTTGGTTTCAGATGCGCCGAGAGATCGAAGCGGCGATCGCCAAGGACGCCAGCAGCGCTCCCCACGTCGGCACCTTGATCGCAAACCATAAAGGGTCGTGAGTGCTGCGCAGCGCCGTGTAATCGCGCCACTCGAGCGATACGAGTTGCGTGGCGGCGTAGATCGCCGGCATGCTCGCCGGCACCGGCAGTCGGGGTGGCGCAAGTTCGAAGCAATAGATTCCTGCGGCGATCGCGCAGAATGTAATCAGACTCGCTCGCAGCTCCAGCCGTAACTTCAGCAGGATCGTCGCAACGACCAGCAGGCTCGCGAGAAAAAGCTGCTTTGCTCCCCACACCGCAATCCACGGAACGGCCAAGAGGCAGAGGGCGGCGGTCGCAATCGTGCGTCGCCGTCCCGTCGTTTCCCACGCTAAGAGCGTAACGGCCGGGATGGCAAAGCAGAGCTCCTCCTGATGGAGAAACGTGCCGCCGATCACGCAGCAGAGCGCCGGAACGAAGACGATCAACGCGCGCCGCCGCAACTGCGCGCTCGTTCGCGGCGCGATGACCAGCGCTACCGCCAGGAGGAGCACGTATGAAGCAGCTCCGGCCGCGCGCGCGACCGTCGGCGCTATGCCCAGGATCGCCAGCGCCGACGTGAGGCTGTACTGAAATGGAAACAGCAGCTCCGACTGTGAATGTGCCGGCAGCACTGCGACTAGGTACTCGAGGAAATTCTTGGGCCCCCCGATCGCACACGCGAACGCGAACAAAACTGCAAGTGCGGCGGCGAGAGCCCAACGCGCACGTGGTACGAATAGAAACGTCGCCACAACGACGGGCAGGCCGACGATTGGTTCGATGGCGGTGAGCGCCGCCAGAACGCCGGCAAGCCGGTCGCGGTCGCGCTCGAGTGCAAGGCCGCAGAGGACGAGAGCCAGTAGTGCAAATGGGGCAATCTGAGCGGTATTGAGTTCGACATAGCCGGTCGAAAGGGCGAAAACGGCGAGGGAGAGCGCCAGCGGCATGCCGATCGCGGTCAAGGCAATCGCAGACAGCGCCACCGCGAGAACGATCGCCACCGCGTCGATCGCTCGGGAAGCCGAATAGTTCGCGCGTGCGAGCGCCACGAACGGTACGAAGTCGTACGGCGGCTGAGGAGCCGGGACGGCGATGGCTGGATTGGCGGCAAAGAGTTTGCCACGGAAGCTCCTGCCCGTGTTGAACTGATGCTCGCAGGCGTGCAACGGTTCGTAGGTATACGGGCTCGCGCCGCGATCGAACGCCAGCCCCGCGCAATAGAAGTCGGCAAACTCGTCCATCGTTCGCCATGGCAGTGCTGCGCCGAGGCGGCTAAAATCTCGCACGGCAGCGACTCCGAGTGCGAGCAGCATCAGCGCTAGGACGAGCCGGCGATACGGCTGGGGAATCACGAGGGCGGCTTCGCGCTTGAGCGTGGAAGAGCTCGGAACCCAGCGACGAGCAGGCCGCACAGGGCGGCCCATGTCGGTATCTTGATCGCGAGCCACGGGAGCGCCGCCGTCCGCAGCGCGAGGACGTATGTGCGCCACGCCTGCTGCGCGAGATCGCCTGGGCGCGCCGCCGTCATCGCGGTAAGTGCCGCAAACGGCGCCGGAGGCCGCAGCTCGAAGCAATAGATCGCCGCGGCAATAGCGGCGAAGGCGCCAACCGAGACGGCGGGCGCCAGCCCTTGGCGAAAAAGAATCGCCGCAACCACGAAGAGGCTGGAGAGAAATAGCTTCTTGGTGATCCACACGTCGATCCACGGAACTGCAAGCAGACAAAGCGCGAGCGTTGCAATCGTTCGCGAGGCGGCGCGCGAGTAGGTCGCCAGAACCAGCGCTGCGGGCACCGCAATCGCAAGATCCACCATGTGGACATATGCTCCGCCGATGACGCTGCACGCGGCTGGAAAATAGGCCACCAGCTCGCGCCGATGCAACGTCGTTGCAAGTTTCGATCCGAGCCAGATCCCCACGGCGAGCACCGCCGCATACGATAGCTGCCCGGCGGCAAGCGCAGCGCCTTGTGGAAGGCCGGCGGTAACCAAGAGATAGGTAAGGCTGTATTGGTAGGCATACCCCGCTTCGGCCGCCGCTTGTGCCGGCAGCACGCGGCTGAGATATTCGATCGCTCCTGCAGGCCCGACGACAAGCACTCCGGCGAGCGCCATGAGAACTCCCGTAACGACGGCCGCGGGCCGGCTTCGCGGAACCAGGAGCACGACGGAGATCCAGACCGGCAGACCTAGGTGCGGCTCGATCATCGTGAGGGCCGCGAGCACGCCGGCGATTACGTTACGGCGTAGCGCGAGTGCCACTCCGCAGAGGACCAGGGCTGCCAATGCAAAGGGGACGATTTGACCGGCATCCAGGAGCAGATAGCCGGCCGGGAGGACGAGAGCCAGGGCAGCGAGGTCGAGCGGAATGCCGATGGACACAAGGCCGCCGATCGCGACCGCCACGGCAAGCAGGATGGCGATTACGTCGATCGTTCGGGCGGCGGGAAAGCCCATCCGCGCGGCTAGCTCAAATGGCGGCAGATCGTAGGGCGGAATCGGGGCCGGAACGATCCTGTTCGGATCGTGGCGATAGGCGTCGCTTTGATTGACGCGATGCTCGCAAGCATGAAGCGGCTCGTAGCGGTAGGGATCGGCATGCCGGTCAAGGGCTTCGCCGGCACAGTAAAAGTCCTGGAAGTCATAGAGACGGTGCCAGGGGAGGGCGTCGCCCAGCCGGGTGAAATCGCGCAGCGCGGCGATTCCAAGTAAACCGAATGCAAAGATCAGAACGATCTTTCGCGCCGTCATTCTGGCTTGCCGTTCGACGCGCGACGGGGCGTTTACTCGCAGCGGTCTCGCAGGTAGTGCCCAGATTCCCGAAGGTCAGGACATCTGCGCGTATCGCGCTTAGAACGTATTGCGCTTTGCGCACAGCTGGTATATAAACGTTCACACCGGTTGCCGCATTCCTCCGGCGTCCGGTTTGTGTCTTCCAAACGAAGCTTGAGGTTGGGTGTGGCTCTTCGCTTTCGTACAACGCCGTTTAGGCGTCTCGTTCCTATTGCGCGCAACGTTTGTCCGCCGTCGCCGGTGCCGCAAGCGCCGGTCGATCGTGATGGTGCGGTCGTTGCATATTGGTACCTCTGCCGGCGAGCGGCGCGGCGCTTCATGCGTCGTGGACTCGATCGCGCCGATCTCGAGCAGGTTGCGGCAATCGGCTTGATCAAGGCGATCGATCGCTACGATCGCACGCAAAGCGCGCCATTCGAGGCGTACGCCTGGCTTCTCGTAGTCGGGGAGCTGATGCATTACGTTCGAGACAGCGAGCGATTCTTGCGAGCGCCCCGCGGGGTTCGCGAGCTGGACCGGCGCTGGACCGCCGCAGAACGCGACCTTTGGGCGTTGCTCGGGCGCGAGCCCAAGGAGAACGACGTTGCGGAGGTCTTGGACGCGACGCCGGCCGACGTTCGCGAAATACGCTCGTATCGAGCGAGCAATCACATGATCTCCTTCGAACTCCTGGGCAACTCCGAGCAGCGAACGCCGCCCTGCGGCATTGACAACGTCGTGGATCGGTTGACCGTGGAGCGCATCCTCGCCGCGCTTTCACCTCTGGAGCGACAAATCGTGCGATCGATTCATTTAGACGGCGTGACGGTGGTTGAGCTGGCGCGACGGCTCGGCTATTCGCGACGGCACGTGACGCGCTTACACCGCGCGGCCATCGACCGCTTGAAAAGCTCGTGTTGCGGCTAGGTTCTAGCGAAGTGGAGTAGCGGCCCAGGCCTTCGCCGAAGGCAGGTTGCCTGATGTTTACCTACCTTACGGCGGGCGAATCGCACGGCCCGGCGCTCGTGGGGATCCTCGACGGAATTCCGGCGCATCTGCGCCTTGACATTGCTGTGATCGACGAAACGCTAGCGAGGCGGCAGGGCGGATACGGCCGTGGCGCGCGGATGAAGATCGAGCACGATCAGGTCGAGTTTCTCGCCGGCGTTCGCGGTGGCGAGACGCTTGGCTCGCCAATTGCCGCCGTAGTGCGCAACCGCGACTATCTGACGCCCAAAGTGCGCGCGTTGATGGATCCGATCAGCGGCGCGGGCGATCCGTTGACCAATCCGCGGCCGGGGCACGCCGACTATGCCGGCGCGTTGAAGTATCGCCAGCGCGACCTGCGCAACGTGCTCGAGCGCGCGAGCGCGCGCGAGACCGCGATGCGAGTCTGCCTCGGCGCAATCTGCGCGCAGTTTCTCGAAGCTCTCGGCATCGTGACGCGCAGCTGTGTGGTTCGCATCGGTGGAGTCGAAGCCGCGGATCTAGCCGACTGGAATCAGGCCGACGTTGAAGCGAGCGACGTTCGCTGCCCCGACGGCGAGGCGGCGATGCGCATGATCGAAGGCATCGACGAGGCCAAAAGCGCCGGCGATACGCTTGGTGGTCAGCTTCTCATCCGCATCGACGGCCTGCCGGTCGGCGTGGGCAGCAATCGGCAACCGGCGCAGCGGCTCGATGGAATTCTCGCGGGTGCGCTCATGGGAATGCAGACGGTGCGTGCCGTCGAGATCGGTCTCGGAATCCAAGCCGGCGCGACCCTGGGTTCCCAGGCTCACGACGCGTTCGCTCTCGACGGCGACAGTGTCGTGCGGCGCAGCAATCGGGCCGGCGGCATCG
>Ga0187863_10004143_pt1 | contig 10423 bp, 13 predicted proteins | sample June2016WEW_11_1_FD_132975 | JGI IMG/M metagenome (GOLD analysis project Ga0187863, IMG submission 132975) | Peatland microbial communities from SPRUCE experiment site at the Marcell Experimental Forest, Minnesota, USA - June2016WEW_11_10 | ecosystem: Environmental > Terrestrial > Soil >...
ACTAACATGGTGAAGCCATCGCGGGGTGGAGCAGTCTGGTAGCTCGTCGGGCTCATAACCCGAAGGTCGCAAGTTCAAATCTTGCCCCCGCCACCAAGTAGTACATAAACGAAGTCGGGGCCCAGGGAGATCTTGGGCCCCCGTGCTGTCCAGAACCCATGTCGGCAGGGATTTAGAGGTGGAAGGTCCATAAACCCCTGTGCACCTACACGTGCTGCACACCTCTGCCCACCACGACCGTTCAGCCACTTTGGCCAACGCGACCAGTGCAGTACCAGGTCAAATCATCCACCCACGCTGTGCAACTCGAGAATATGTCCACGCTTTCCGAGTTGATGGACCGTGCTCGCGCCATGAGCTCAATGCAAAACGCGGTCCATCGACTCGACAGAAAGCAGTGAGGACGCAGTGTCGAGAATCGTCTGTTCTACGTCGCGTGTTTGCCAGCCGAGTACTTCTCGTGCTTTGGAGCTGTTGACGAGTCGTTTGCGGCCGAGCTCATGGCGCACCATAGCCAGCTGAGGGTTGAAATGACTCAGCAGCCGGACTACGAAGTCGGGCATTCTGCGCTCCGGCACTTTATCTGCGCCGCTGGGAAGGCCAGCGCGCAGAATTTGAGCGATATCCCTGTACCAGAGGAACGTTCCCGAGCCAAGGAAGCGTTCCCCAGCCGCGACAGGACTTTCCATTGCGAGGATGTGCAATTGGGCGATGTCGCGGACATCGACGACGTTCCAGCCAATGTTTGGTAGGGCAGGTAGCTTGCCATTTAGGAGTCGGCGGACCACATCTATCGTCCCAGTTCGGTCCGGACGACCGAATGGAGGCCCTTGCATAAAGGTGGGGAGTACCGCAGTGAGTTCCATTCCTGTCGCTGTAGCAATCTCCCACGCGTCTTGCTCGGCGAGGATTTTCGAGTTTGGGTAGACGTGTTTCGCGCCATCACTCACGTGAGAACGGTCCGCCTCAGTGGCAGCGGTCTCTGGATCCTCGGGCACTGCGGTGACACCAGAGGAAGTGAGGACGGCCCGTTGCACATGCGCGCGGGCTGCTGCGCCTAAGACGCGCCGAGTGCCTTCTCGAGCGGTCCTGATAAAGTCTGCGCCGGTATCGAACGGCATCGGAGACGCGGTGTGGAGCACAAAATCGACACCGTCGAAAGCGGCATCCCACCCATCGTCCGTCAGAAGATCTGCGGTCACCACACTCAATGAGTCGGCGGCTTCTTTCCCGTGAAAACGATTAACGTGCTCCAGCAACTGAGGAGCTTTCGTAGGAGAGCGCATCGTTGTCCTGACGTCATATCCGCGTTCGAGTAGACCAAGGATTACCCACCCGGCAAGGTATCCTGAGCCCCCGGTGACCAAGACCGTACGTCGAGTGTTGTCATATGCCATAACCGCTCCTAATCATTGAGTTACTCACTGAGTTATTCATGCTATCATAGGTCTCATGGTAAGCAAGTCTGCGCCGGTCGTGTACTTGACAGATCCGGAGAGGAAGGCAGAGATCGTGCGTCTTCTCATCGAGGCTGGGGACAATATGAAGACCGTGATTGTCAAGACCCTCGAGAAATATGACGCACCAGCATCGGTGGCGGACACGCTATGGGCTTTAGCATCCAGCGAGAAACGAGCAACGCTGCGAGATATAGCGTCCAGATTGGGTCGCGATCCCTCCACGGTAAGCCTCATGGTGGACAAGCTCGCGCGTGCGGGGCTCGTGATGCGCGGCCTGCACCCTACCGATGGACGAAAACGGGTCCTCGAACTCACTGACCGCGGTGGCGCGCTTTGGAAAGAACTTCAAGACCGACTGCACCGTTCACAACCTTTCGTCGACCTCGATGTCGATGATCAGCGTCTACTTCTCGGATTACTACGACGGCTGAGTTTGTAAACCCAGATCAAAAGTTGTCACACTTCGCCGCAAAGAACGCTGGACGAAAACCTTCAAGACCAGGCCTACCAGAACTCAACTCCCGAGTACAAGGTTCATGAGCACCCAGTGAGAATGGACGACGGCGAATGGACTTGTGTCATCTCGTTTGCCTTGCCTTCTTTAATAAGGACCGGAATCCGTTTGGCGCCCACATCGGTCTATGGATGGCCGAGGACGAAGTTTTGCACCTCAGTCGTGAAGTGGGTCGACCGACCGTTTGGACTTTGGACGAGTTTCAAAGGCGACCCAATTACCGGATGTTCATCGGTTCGAAGCGCGTCCTCATGGATGCGTGACTACGTGCAGGAACTTTGACGGAGTGCGAAGGGATTTTCTTGCAGGCTCTCGGATGCTGAGAGCGGATATGCTATCATGTAACCATGCGAACTACCGCAACCTCTCCGACAGTCGCGGGGAGCCTGTTGGCATTGGCACGCGTGCAATTGAATCTCACTCAGCGTGAATTAGCAGCGCGAGCTGGCGTCGCCCAGTCAACGATCGCTCGAATCGAGTTGGGGCGGATTGATCCTGGATTTGAATCGGTGCAACGAATTCTTGCTTCGGTGGGATTAGAACCAAGAATTCATCTCGAAAGTCTTGATGACCACGACCAGTTGTTAATTGAGAGACACTCAAGGCGGAGTGACGTTGAACGGCAGCGAGTCGAAACTCGACACAGAGAGAATGTCGCCGGATTCAGTAATGCGCGAGTAATCGAGGAAGTCAGTGAACCACGAACTAGAAGCCGAAGTGATAATTGAGGCTTTCAATAGATTCGAAGTCGACTACGTAGTGATTGGAGCGTTTGCGGCTATTGCGCAGGCCGTACCAATTCCTCCCACCATGGACATCGATTTCTATGCGTCTCCCGACCGCATCAATTTGGACCGACTCGCCAACGCTCTTGATTATCTTGACGCGAAAATTCGAGTCAATAATTTAGAGGAGGGCCTTGCTTTTGATCGGTCACCCGAGTTTTTGGGAAGGATGCAAATGTTGAATTTGACTTGCGAATTCGGTGAATTTGACGTCCTGTTCAAAGCCGATGGTATTCGAGATTTTCGGGCTCTTGAGGAAAGGTCGCTCACTGTGGTTGTGGGACGAACCGAGACTCACGTTGCATCAGTCGAGGACATCGCGCTGTCGAAACGGGCCGCTGGTCGTGTAAAGGATTTGAAGGTCCTGCAGGTCTTCGAGAAGTTTTTGAGGGCTAGGGACAATGAGCGTGGTCTTGGTCGTTAGGTAAGTGCGAGTCGTCGGGCCGTTTTGGTGACCCGCTCAGCACCGTCGCCCATCTCTGAAACACTTCGTCGGTTGGACCCGTGTAGTCATCGCAAGTTTTGGCGTTTGCACACGATTTGCACACTTCAGTCAATGAATGCGGCGCCATAGGCCCTCGGCCTTCTTCTTACTCGGACGCGTTGACGATCATCTTTTCCAGTATTTCCTGGGAGTATCAGTGCTGGGTGGACGGATGTATTCATGTGCGCTGGCTAACACTTCGTTCCCGAGTCGGGCTCATAACCCGAAGGTCGCAAGTTCAAATCTTGCCCCCGCCACCAATATCGAAGCCCCAGGCGTTGCCTGGGGCTTCGTACCGTCTGGGACGGATTATGCCGAGCAATCAGCTGAAAGTGGTTCCCGTCGTCCGCATGGTTACTATGCGGCCACGCTCACGAGTTCGATGGCAACGTAGTCAACGGGCGTGAGGCCTACTTCACGTAAACCCCGGCTATCGAACTCGACGCCCAAGCCCTTTCGTAGTCGCCTAACTAATTTAGTTTGCTACTTGACTATACCAGGTAACTGGTGTACTCTAGTCAAATGACTCCAACCCACGATCCGCAACTCTTGAAGGGCGTCTTGTCGTTGCTCCTCCTTCAGTTGCTCGCGCAACGCGAATCGTACGGCTACGAACTCGTACAGCGACTCCACGAAATCGGCCTCTCTGACATATCCGACGGCACGGTCTATCCAGCTCTGGCCAGGCTTGAACGCGAGTCCCGAGTAAGCGCTCGACTGGTTTCGTCGCACTCCGGTCCGGCCCGCAAGTACTACCGACCCACGAAGGCCGGCTACGCAACGCTCGCGGAAGGGGTCACAGGCTGGCTCGCTTTTGTCGACGTGACTAACCCGGTGCTGTCACAACCAATACCCACCCAACCTGCCCCACCTACCGAGGAAGTATGAAATGACTGAAACTTTGACCTTGACTTGGAAAGACCGTATGCGAATCGAGCGTGTGGTATGGACCCTCGACAGCTATCTGCGAAATATGCCGCGAAAGTCTCGGATTGCTAAGCGGCGCGAACTGAGGGTCAACCTTCGAGCAGCGTCTGCCGACGTGGGCGCCAACGAAGCACTGCGGCGCTTGGGCAACGTTCGTACAATGGCGGCCGAATACGTAGTTGCTGAATACGGCGGACCGGGGCCTTCCTGGATCGTGGCTACCTATTTCTTGATTGCGGCGTTCTACTTCATGTTCTGGTTGTCAAACGCTCGAATCGACGCCTTTAGGAGTGGCGCGATCGCGGCCAGCCCTCACCTCACGGGCACATTTCACTTGACCGGCGTCGCGTACGTCTTCACCAACGACACGTTCATTTTCATCAATGGAAAGGCCACCGAAATCGGCGGTACGTTGTTGCCACTCGTCTATGTGTGCATCTTCGCGTTAGCCGTGCTGGCAGGACGACTCTGGCGCGTCGTACCCGCATTGCGTCATCGGCGTTCGTTGGGCGTGAGCAACTGATGACTCGAGAGAGTTTTGCGCCGCTGTTTCATGGTGACTCACTTGGGATGTTGTCTGACATCGGTTCTTGTTGGGTGTCGGGAAACGGGGACCGTCAACGTCACTCGAGGCAGTAACACGGCGAGTTTTCCCGAACAGCACGATCGAGACGGTCAGGGGCTATTCCGCGAAGCCGGGCCGCGACTTCGTCACCAGTATTGGCACCGTAGACGACACTCTTTTCATCCCTGAATTATCCGCGCAGCGTCTTCCCGTGAACGCCGCCAACGACTCATTAGCCGGGTGTGATGAAGCCTGATTCATAGGCAATCACGACTAACTGGGCACGGTCCCTCGCGTTCAACTTCATCAAAACGCGACTCACATGAGTTTTCGCGGTCGGCGTGCTCATGTGAAGCTCATCTGCTATTTCCCTGTTTGACTTGCCCTCAGCAACCAACGCGAACACCTCGCGCTCGCGCTCGGTCAACGTTGCAGTCACGTTAGTAGCCCCCGACACATTGACTTCTCTCTTGGAGAACTCCGAGATAAGCCTTCGTGTCACGCTCGGCGCCAACAACGCATTACCCTCAGCAATGATTCTGATTGCTGCCAGCAGCTCTTCTGGCGGGGTGTCCTTCAGCATGAAGCCGCTCGCCCCAGCGCGGAGGGCCGCGTAGACATATTCATCAAGGTCGAACGTGGAGAGGATTAGGACACGTGGAACGTCTCCCAGGTGTTCACCTGTAATTAAGCGCGTCGCTTCGATCCCGTCCATCACCGGCATGCGAATATCCATGAGCACGACGTCAGGCGATGTGGTCCTGACCACGGCAATGGCGTCTTCGCCGTTGGACGCTTCTCCAAGCACCTCGAGGTCGTCGGCGGAGTCGATGAGAACCCGAAACCCCGCTCGTACGAGGGCTTGATCATCCACCACCACTACCTTGATCGTCATGGCGCCATGGCACCCATGGGCAGAAGGGCCCTCACTTCGAAGCCACCGCCCTCGATCGGCGCCGCCGTGAGAGAGCCTCCTAAGACCCGAGCCCTCTCTCGCATGCCGATGATCCCATGACCCGCACGAACGTCGCCGCCATCGTTCGTCGATGCGGCGTCACGTTCAGCCCCGACACCCCCATCATCAACCACGTGCACGTCCAGCGAACGTTTGTGAAAGGTGATGTCAACCGCGGCACGCGTCGCCTGTGAGTGCTTTATGACGTTGGTCAGGGCTTCTTGGACGATTCGATAGACCGTGAGGTCCATGCTGGGCAACACTTCCACGACCTGTCCTTCAACCTGGTAGTCGACAGCAAGTCCCGTTGCTCGCAGTTCTTCGAAGAGTCGATCGAGATCGGCGATGCGTAGTGCCGGTGTGCGGCTCGGTTCATCGAGGTCGCCGCGGCGCAAGACGCCCAGCAAACCACGTACTTGGCCCAAAGCCGAGCGGCTTGTCGCCTCGATTGCGGCGAGCGACTTTCGAGCCTCTTCGGGCTGGGTGTCGAGCACGTGTCCGCCGACTCCAGACTGTACGGCGATAACGCCCAGACTGTGGGCGATGATGTCATGAAGTTCACGAGCGATCTGAAGTCGCTCCTCGATGACTGATTTCTCTGCCCTGGCAACTTCCTCGCGTCGCCGCTCTTCAGCTTGAATCGCTTGTCGCGCGCCGTGGGCCCGTCTGGCGCGAACGCTGTCTCCCACTATCCACGTGGCACCCGCCACCACGACACTGAAGGAAGAACCTGCACCGATCGGCCCCTGGAGAGCCGCGACCCCGAGCGACGCCAGAAGCAGCAGTTCGACAGTTGAGAGCGCAAGCAGCGAGGTCCGTCGATCAAATCGAACCACGACACTGTAGAGCGGCAGGGCCACCATGGGTACACCGATGAACTCCTGGCCCAGCATGGTCGAGGCCGCCAACGCAGCGGTCACCGTCAACAGGACCGGCATCGGATACAGGCGCCGCAGCGCGATAGGAACCGATGCCAGGCAGAGCGCCACGAGAAGCCACGCGAAATGGTGCGGTAGTCCTTTCTGGCCTCGATCCACCGTGATGATCGCCAATCCACCCAGGAAGAACAGCACGCAGAGTCCGACGTCGATCAACGCCCACTGGCGAGGAGTCACTCGCTGCAGCAGCGGTGGTCGTGGGGGTTGCGTCGCCGCGGGTATCGCCATTTCCCGACGTTACTTATCTGACCGTTCGCGCGCATCATCCGCAAGTCGTCGCTTGGCTACATCTCGAGATGTACGGGCAACGGCCCGGCACGTTGGAAATTTACGTCGCAGGGATGAAACTTTTCAATCCCTTTGGCCGATGACGCAGGCGCCGCGTTTCGACATTCTTGATGGCGAGGTCATGTTGGCCTCCAAAGCCAATGTCAAGGCACCACTTACCAAGGAGATACCCATGAACCTCATGCTCAAGAAAGCGAAACAAAATACGCCGGGAGCCAACAGCGCGCCCGCGGACCGAGTTCACCCAATCGCCTCGTTGCCTGGGGAATCCCTCGACCGGGCCGGCCGCGTTCGCCGGCGGCTGCTCGCGATCGCCTTGCCCGTCACGGCCCTGACGTACATGAGCGCCGAGGCGCTCAATCCCAAGGGAACGGATCAAGTGGTTACGTCGACGTCCATCGCGCTCAAGATGTTGCCTATCGCAGCGAAGCACTCCAGCCAGCTGTATATCTCGGGTTCGCTCACGGAAATCGCACTCGCGGGAATCGTCATTTCGTACTTCGCGATTGCCACGTTGGTGAGACGACGCAGTGCAGCACTCGCCACTGTGGCCGCGACACTGGGAGCGGCCGGCGCCTTCTGCGGCATCGTCGCCAACGTGCTTGGCGGCATCAACCTCGCCACCGCCTCCTCGGCGCACCTGGCGAAGTTCCAGGCCGCAAGATTCCTCGCCGCGTCATTCAATTCCGGTGCCGGCAAAGCATTCTTCGACGTCTACGCGTTCAGCGAACTCTTGGCGCCGGTCCTCATGGCCGTTGCCTTGTGGCGCAGCCGACTGGTTCCACGCTGGTTGTCAGTTGTATTTCTGGCAGGTTTTGGCTTGGCCGAGCAGACCGCGTCGGTTGGAGTTGTCCGTGTGGTTGCTTTGATGGGGCTCTTTGTCGTTGCGATGGCCCTGCTCGCAGTACGGGTTTGGCGATCCGCCGCATTGCCGGTCCAAGTTGCGACTGAACCGTCAATCTGATTGGACGGAGCCTCCGGAGAGTGACGAGGCCGCTCGACACTCTCTGGGGACTCAGCGATTGACTCAACTCGCAGACGCTCTACGGAAAGCGCGGACCACCACTTGATGTCAACCCACCTCTTGACTTCTACTGCTCCTTCAGAACCTGAGAGATGCTGGTCAGACAAAGATGAAATTGAGTTGGTGGGGGCTGCTGAGTTCATGAAACCCAGAACTGATGTCGGGAGCTCTCAGCCGGTGGGCCGGTATGGTCAAAATCGGTTGCATCCCTCGTTGCACGCGTTTTGCACACTTGATTTCCTTTGGTGCTCGAGAGGTGTGCCTTTGTGCTGTCTTAGTTGTGGCAAAAGAGAGCGTGTCGAACCCCAGTAATTGTCGCTATTTTCAGTAAAAGTCAAGGTGCAGCCTGATTGAAAGTCCGCCGAACTTGGGTGGACAGCTTATGCCATCGTCGGGCTCATAACCCGAAGGTCGCAAGTTCAAATCTTGCCCCCGCCACGAAAATCGGGGGCCCAGGCATCGCCTGGGCCCTCGTGCTGTTTGGTGCGGATTTCGCGACGCATTTGACGGTCAACACGTTGCCATCTTGTGCTCTAAAGCCCGAGCAGCATTCGCTGCTGGCACGGCACCCCTAACTGAAGGGGACGATAACCGGACCCGGTACGCGCTCGTAGACCGCGAAGAAGTCGCGGTCGTCGGGATAGAGATAGCGATCCACCGACTGTTCGGGCTGGGGTTCCACCATGGTGGGGTCAACGCCGTGTTCGTGGCTGTAGGTAATCAACGTATGCCAGTCGGCGTTGATATCGAACTCCATGGCGTCGATCGCTCCCGCGTGCCGAAGAATCTGAGCGAGCGAGACGACCGTCTGGTCGTTCGCCACCACATAGATGAGGTTCCCCTCCCTGTCGATTCCCACGCCCGTGCGCCACACTCTGACCGCGTTCCCGACCGTGTAGCCCCACTGGGGACTGTCGGGATTGGTGTTGAGTTCGGGGTTAAGTACTCGGTGCCACATGATCGGAGCGAGGCTTTGCCTGGCCCAGGCGACGTTGGATCCGGGGCTCGGACCGCCGTGCCACACGACGATCGAGACTCGTCCGTCTTTGTAGCCGATCAACGTGGCGTTGCCCTTGGTCAGCGGTTCGTTGGTGTGCCCGTTCACCGCTGAGCCGTTGTCGCCATCGGAGTAGATGAAGCCCGCGTTGAACGTAGCGAGCAGGCGGTTGCGCTGGTCGTACGGAACCATCGAAGGACCACGGTCGCTCGCCTTCGGCGGTTCGTAGCGACCGGGATAGTACGCCAGATCGACGAGGGAGTGGTTGAACCACGCAACGTAGGCGACCATTTGGGGATAGGCGGGGTCAGGTCGGTACGTCGTCACGAGCACCGGCGGTTTCCCGTCGACGGAAGGACCCGTGCGCTTCCACACCCCTTCGCCCGGCAATGGGGTGGCGAAAACCGGCGCAATGGGCGCCGGCCAGGCGCCCTGGGTGTGGTGCGTCCCGAGGGTTGTGGTTGACCCTTGACCGGCCGTTGTGCCGAGGCCGACGCTCGGCAACGTCGTGAGTTGAGGTCCGCCTTTCTTCGGCACGTGGTCGCTGTAGTAAATGTGTTCGGCCTCATCAACAGCCCAGTTTCCGAATGGGAGTGTGCGAACCCATTCGGCGCTCTTTTCTGAGAAGTTCATGCTGGAAGGTCGGAGCATGTAGACGGCGAAGGAGGAAACGAGCCACACCAGGATCCCGAGCAGTAGGAAGCCCAGACACAGCCGCACGCGGCGCAGCGCGCCTCGACGCTTACTCGTTCGCCGTGAACCAAGGTTGGATCGCGCCGCCTGCTCCGTGTCCACGTCTCTAGGGTAAGCCCACTCGTCGTCTCGCACCAAGGCTGTGACCCTGGCACAGCACGCAGACCGGCCCGGGACGATTCGAACAAGTTACAATTTGGGCATGATCGCGGCCACCCTTTTTAGGCCTGGGCAGTGGTCAGATTTCTTCCTCCTGATCGGTACGGGCGCGGTCACCCTCACCGGGCTGGTGTTCGTGGCGATGTCGCTCAACCTCAAAGTCATCGCCTTCGACGCCACGCATCGCAACCGCGCGATCAATACCTTGACCGGTTTGGCCCTGGTGTTCATGCGCTGCGCGATTGTCCTCATGGGAGCTCAAAACCATCATTCGATAGGCGCAGAACTGTTTGTGGTCTCTGGCATCTCGGCGGCGATTTTTATCAGGGGCTACGTCAAAGCCATTCGGTGGAGCAGTGGTCTACGACGCTCACGCATAGTTGGTGGAACCCTCGTACACCTGGTTGAGATGATCGGTGCGGCGCTCTTCTTTTTTGGGCACGTACTCGGTCTTTACATCGCGGCGATCGCTATCGTCACCAACACTTGCTACATGATTACGGCAGCGTGGTTACTGGTCGTCGGCGCCTTCGATCAAAGGAACGCGTAGTTCACTAACTCGGTAGGGTGTAGCGGCATGAGTCGTCGTATGCCAAACCTCAACGTCCGCCTCCAGGGCTATGAAAGCACGATA
>Ga0187863_10004144_pt1 | contig 10421 bp, 6 predicted proteins | sample June2016WEW_11_1_FD_132975 | JGI IMG/M metagenome (GOLD analysis project Ga0187863, IMG submission 132975) | Peatland microbial communities from SPRUCE experiment site at the Marcell Experimental Forest, Minnesota, USA - June2016WEW_11_10 | ecosystem: Environmental > Terrestrial > Soil >...
AACGAATGCGACGGCGAACCTGCTCACCGTTGCGGAACCTTCGACGCCGCCTTATGACAGCCTGACCTCTCCATACTCCGGCAGCATTGAGAACGTGCAGTTACAAGGAAACGACCACCTGACCGGAGGAACACTTCTGGAGCTGGACGGCACGGGCGCTTACACGCTCAACCATGTTCGATTCTGGAACCATGGCGGCCGCGGGCTGGTCCTTTTCGAGAACGACGAACAGAGCAAGTTTTACGATCTTCAGTTCGGTTATGTGCGCTGGCCGGTGATGGCGGCGGGCGACAGCTTCAAGTTTATCGGCATCAACCTGGCCGCTCCCGGACGGACAGTTTCCGGGTATTGCTGGACTCCGAATGTTTGCATCAACGGTGTTGCTCCAGGCCCATTGACCGAGACGCTGCTCTCGGCGGCTGGGAACGGTACAACGCAGACCTACGTGCATAGCGGCAATGGCGGCGTCTCTCCGGTGGCGGCTGGAAACTACGTTCACTATGCCGGGATCACGACGACCACGGCCCTCAACGGAGACTTCCTGGTTTCCTCGGTTTCGAACAATACACCGAGCTCGGGAGAATTCACCGTCGTGGTGAACGGCGGCGCGAGCGGCACGGGGAATATTTCCGGTGCAAGCGCGGCCACCGACATCGTGCCGAATGACCGCAACGCTGCCATCTGGTCGGCGGGTTTCAGCCAGGACTGGGGGTTCGGAGACTGGAAGCCATTGGTTTTCCTGTCCGCGTTCAAATCGATGGGCGCTAACGCCGTCACGGTGCACGACATCTACTGGGAGGGTCAGGGAGGCATCTACGGCAACGGCAATGTGAACTCCGGCTTGCTCGAGCCCGGCTTGCCCGACCGGATGGCAACAACCGGGACTCTCGCCAACTGCACGGTCGGGTCGAACACCTACGCCTGCGTACCCGGGACCACAGCGTGGTGGCCGGCCTACGTGGGGAACCCAGCCAGCATCGCAGCCAATGGCGGATCAGAGTACCTGGGAAGCGATGTCGGAATCACCTATGTGTTTCCCTGCGACTACAATCCGGCTTCATCGTCGCCCTCGGCCTGCAACTCCGGCGTTCAGCAGAATCAGTATGAGATCGGTTATGGCGTGGCGGCGGGAGACGGCAACGCTTACCTCATCACCAGGAACTTATCGGGCTCGACTGCCCCGGCAAATACGGCCTGGGTCAATGCAGTTTGGGAGATGGCGCCTTCTGGCGGAGGGAGCACGGGCACAGCGCTAAGGCTCAGGAATGTCGGCGGCGCGGCGGCGGTCAACACGGGATTCAGTGCGGGGTATGCACCCTACTGCGTCGATGCCTCCCTCCTCCAGTGTCAGGAGATCGAGCTGGGGCTGATGAGCGACGGGTACATCGAGGCACAGCACGGCTGGGGTACGGGGGCGGTCGCCGCTGCGTCAGGACAAGTGACGATGGAGCAGGAGGGTGGCATCCCTGCCGGACTCTACGCCGAAACAACTGGCATGTACTGGATCAAAGGATCGTCGAACGCGGGAGTTGGTTTTCCGGATGCGGGGCCCTCCTCCCTTCCGGAGACCACTGAGCTAACGACCTCCGATTCGGGCGCGGTAACGCAGAACTCCGCAATTTTTCCCATGATCGCTGTCAGCGGCACGCTCACCGGCCCCAACTACCACAATGCGGCGGCCGGAGGAAACGCCACTGCGATCTATTACGACCAGCAGGTGGTGGGACCGAACCCAGCTGGGCTGGGGCCAAACCCCGGCTGGAGCAACTGGTTCATGGGTTCTCAGTTCTACGATTCGCTTTGCACGGCGGATGTGGGAACGTGGAACGGGACGACAGGTCATGCGCAGAGCCGATTCTGCCTGCGCGGATCCGCGAACACGAACGGGGCGGGCCTGGAGTGGGATACGTGGAATGGCAGCATCTGGTCCCCGGCATTTTCGGCCTCGAGCAGCGGCGTCGGGGGAAGCAGCCTCAGAACACAGGGAGCCATGACCGGAGCCACCATCAACGGGGAATTCACCGTGGATGGCATGGCGTACACGACGGTCAGCGCCGCATGGAATGCCGCAGTCAGCCTGGCGAATACCAGCGGTCAAAATCAGACAGTGCGGCTGGGCCCGGGAACCTTTCCGGTCACAACGACGCTTACGGAACCCGCCAATGGCGCATGCGTGAGCGTGCTCGGCTCGGCCGGAACCACGGTGAATGCCGACAGCACGCAGATCGCGACCACGCTGACCGTCCCCAGCGCCCTGGGCGGAGACGTGTTTTATCTCGGGAATGCGGCTCAGGCGCAGGGCTGTACGTTTAAGGACCTGAACCTGCTGGCGGGCGGCAATGCCACGCATGGTTTTGAACTGCAATGGTTCCGGGGCGTGCTGATCGACAACGTAACCGTGAACGATACAACCGCCGAAGGCATCCTGCTGGGCGAAGAGAACACAGCGGCGGGCCATCAGGCCAACTTCACCCTGCGCAACCTGACCGTGAGCTACAGCAGCGCGGCGTTTACTCCGGCGAATCGGTCGGCGTATGGCGTTCATCTGCAGAAGACCGCGATCGACAGCCATCTGGACAACGTCATCGTGCGCAATGCGCTGACGGCCGCGGTCTACAACGAAGGAACGGGGAATACCGGTTACCTGATCCACGGCTTCGGCTATCCCTACACCTGCTCCACTGCGCCCTGTGCCAACAATGCATCGTCCTCGTCGGCGAGCAATGCATCCTATGCGACGAGTTACGTCATCTACGACACCGGCGGTTCGGGCAGCGTATGGACCGACACGTATGCCGACAGCCCGGCGGTCGCGGGCTTCTATGTCGGAGCGAACGGGGTAGAAATCCACGGCGGTCACATTCAATGGCCGGACCTGACCAGCTTCCCGGCGGCGAACCTGGCCACCGTAGCGTCAAGCGTCAGCAATAACCTGCTGATCGCCGATGTGGACTGCCTGGAGATGGCCAGCGGCGTCAACTGGATCACCTATGCGGGCGCGTCGGGCAATCCGCCGACTTACTCGAGCGTTCATCATCTGACCGGTTGCGGCAACTACTATCAGGCGCTCGAGGATGCGGAAGTGACCGGCTTCTCCAGCGGGGGCGCGAATATCAACGATCCCAGCAGCGCGACGCCGCGCGTGTGGTCCACGCCCATCGCAGCGGGGTCGAATTATCCCGCCTACGCGGCGCAGATGTACACCGGCGATCAGGGCGACGCATTCCAGGCGCACTTTTCCGGGGTCAATCCGTTCTTCAACGTCACTTATCAGGGCACGATCCGGTCGAGCGGCGGCATCGCGCTCGGCACCGTCATTAACACCGCGTCGACTCTGACCCTGACATCGGCCAACAAGAACGTGATCGCCAACGCCGCCAGCGGCGCCCAAACGATTACTCTGCCCAGCTGCTACACACCGTTGCTGGACCGGGCATCGCCCACCGGGCTCGAGTTCACCATCGTCAAGTCGGATACGTCGGCGAATGCGGTGACGCTGCAGACGACGAACGCGCAGCTGATCTACAGCCAGGGCGCGTCCGCGACGACGCTGGTCTTGTCCTCGCCCTCGACGCAGACTCTGGTCTGCGGGCCGGACTACAACTGGTACGTCGCGGGCAGCGCGAGTGCCGCGGTCACCGGTAACGCCCCGACGGCCACGGCGCTGGCGGCTGCGCCATCGCAGTGTCCGGCAGGCTCCTACGCGACAGGCATTACGGCGAACGGAACCGCGAACTGTTCGCAGTCGTGGCACTTTACCTGGTTCGGCTATTTTGGAGGAACCTTCGGGGCCTCCACGAACAACTCGCTGGGCTCGATCTGGTCGCCCACCGCGGCGGTGAACATGACGCGGCTGGATATCGCCATCGGCGCGGCGCCCTCCGGCTGCACGACGTATCCGGTGATCGGCATCTACGACAGCACCGCGTCCGCCTGGCTGAAGACCGTCACGCTCGCGTCCGGCACCTACAGCTATCGCAACGCCGTCAGCGGCGTCTCGATCGCCGCGGGCCACAATCTGTCGATGGGCGTGCAGACCGCCGGTGTGGGCTGCACGACGAGCCCTGGATCGGCCCAGCTGACCATGGAATACACGATGAATCAGTGACCCGGCAGACGACCATGAATTTCGACTGGGGAAGCGGCACGAGGGAGGACCTGATCCACCTGGGAGAGCAGCTGGACACCGGCAAAAAAGCGGCGCTGGCGCTGGCGGAGACGGTCCTTAAAATCAGAAACCGGCTGGGGCACAACGTTGCCCTGGCCGCCAACCCCGCGCAGCGGATGTACGAAGAGACGGCGGGCAGGAGAAACATCGTGCTCAAGGCTCGACAGATGGGTGTGAGCACGTGGATTGCGGGGAACTTCTTTTTGCGAACCATCACTCATCCCGGAACGGTCACCGTGCAGGTGGCGCACACGCAGGAGGCGGCGGAACAGATTTTTCGCATCGTGCACCGCTTCCTGGCGCTGCTGCCGGAGCCGCTTTGCGCAGGGGCGCTGAAGAACGTGAAGAGAAGCGCGCAGCGGATTGTGTTTCCGGAAATCGACAGCGAATACCTGGTGGAGACGGCGGGCGATCGCAACGCGGGTCGCGGCCTGACCATCACCAACCTGCACTGCACCGAGCTGGCGCGCTGGCCGGGCGATGCGGCGGAAATCCTGTACGGACTGATGGCCACGCTCTCGCCCGCCGGCCAGCTGGCGATGGAATCAACCCCGATGGGCGCATCGGGATGCTTCTGGAAGGAATGGCAGGAGGCGGAGAAGACAAATACGGTGCGACACTTTTTCCCCTGGTGGCTGGAGGGGGCCTACGTGGCCGCGCCCCCGGAAGAAGCATCGCTGACCGATGCGGAGCGGTTGCTGATGCGGGAACACGACCTGAGCCCGGAGCAGATCGGCTATCGGCGGCAGATCCAGAGGAACTTCCGAGGTCTGGCGAAGCAGGAGTACGCGGAGGATCCGACCGCGTGCTTTCTCGCCAGCGGGGCGTGCTTCTTCGAAACGGCGGCGATCGACGCGCGCCTGCGGTCGATCCAGGATCCGGTGGCGGAGCGGCGCAACAGCGCCCTGCACATCTGGCTGACGCCGCAGGCGGGGCGGGAATATCTGGTGGCGGTCGATCCGGCGGGCGGCGGAACGAGCGGCGACTTCACGGCGATGCAGGTCATCGATCTGCAGTCCGGGCTGCAGTGCGCGGAGTGGTGTTCGCGGCTGACGCCGCTGGAAACCGCCCGGGAAGCCGCCGCGCTGGCGCGCGAATACCGCGGGGCTCTGCTCGCGGTGGAGCGCAACAATCAGGGCGAGGCGGTGCTGGCGCATCTGCGTGGGATCTGCCGCTACGATCGGATTTTTCAGCAGGAACGCCGGGACGGATATTTGACGACGTCCGTGACGCGGCCGCAGATGCTGGGGCAGCTGGATGCGGCGCTGGTGGAGACGCCGGATATCTTCTCGAGCGAGCGGCTGCTGCGGGAGTGCCGCAGCTTTGTGCGCCATGCCAGCGGGCGCGCCGAAGCGCAGGCCGGGGAGCACGACGACTGCGTCATGGCCATGGCCCTGGCGCTGACGGTTCGTGAGGAAAAGCTCACGGGGAAGCGCGGTGCAGTAGCATGAGAAATCCGGGGGAGCCGTGACGGTTCGCGCCATTCAACAAATCCGGAAAATGCGGGGCGGGGCGCAGAGCCATCTGATGCTGGGTGACGATGGGAACGCCTGGATTGTGAAATTCCAGAACAACCCGCAGCATCTGCGGGTGCTGCCCAACGAGCTGCTGGGGACGCGGCTGGGCTCCCTGCTCGGCCTGACCATGCCGCAGTGCGACGTGGTCGAGGTGACGCCGTGGCTGATCGAGCGGACCCCGGAACTGGAGATGGACTACGGGCCTCGCCGGGAACGCTGCCGCGCCGGCCTGCACTTCGGATCGCAGCTGGTGGGCGGCTTGATGCCGGGGCATGTGGCGGATTACCTGCCCGAGGAGCAGCTGATGGAGGTACGGAATCTGAGGGAATTCGCGGGAGCCCTGGTGCTGGATAAGTGGACCTGCAACGCCAACGGGCGGCAGGCCCTGTTTCACCGCAAAGGCCGCGAACGGCGCTACAGCGCGACGTTCATCGACCAGGGCTTCTGTTTTAATTCCGGGGAGTGGCGCTTCCTCGATGCGCCGCTGCGCGGCGTCTACGCGCGCAACGTGGTGTACCGCGAGGTGACCGGATGGGAGAGCTTCGAACCCTGGCTGAGCGCCATGGAGCAGCTGGAGCCGCAGCGTATCTGGGAGATCGCGGAAACGCTGCCGCCGGAGTGGTACGAAGGCAACGTGGAGGTTCTGGAGGAACTGGTGGGCAAACTGCTTGCGCGGCGGGCGCAGGTGCGGGATCGGATCACGGAGTTTCGGGAATCGTCGCGGCAGCCGTTTCCAAACTGGAACAGGGCGTTGGGAGAGGTGCGATCGGGACAGTTTGCGGAGCAGATGCGGGGCGATAGTTATCCTGGAAGGGTGATGTGAACGAGCAGCGACAGTGCGAATTCCTCCTCGTCCGCTATGTGCCGGACCCGGTGAAGAACGAGTTCGTGAATATCGGGGTGATGCTGCGGGAGACCGCGCGCCCCGGTGAGCCCGATGGAGGCGCGCCTCTGGTGCGTTTTACCAGGGACTGGGCGCGGGTGCGCTGCGTCGATCCTGACGCCGATATCGAAATGCTGGAGGCGATGGAGACGGAAATGCGGCGGCGCCTGCTCGAGCCGGGATCGGACGGTCCGCCGCTGCTGGCGATCATGGAGGATTCGTTCTCGCATCAGTTACAAATCACCGCGCCGAAGGCGTGCCTGGCGGAAAACGCCGCCGCCGGGATGGAACAGCTGATGCAACTGTATGTGGAGCCGCGCAAGCTGCGGGCACGGCAGGCGCTGAGCGGGCGCGCGGCCATCGCGCGGAGCATGCGGACCCACTTTGAGCACGCGCGGGTGTGGGATCTGATGCAAAGACGGATTGCCGCGTCGGCCTACACGCGGCCCGGCGACTCGCTGAAGATCGACTGCGGCTATCGTCCCAACGGGACCGTCCGGATGTTTCACGCGGTTTCGCTGGGGAGCGACGTGGAGCTGGCCAAGGTGCTGGCGTTCAGCGCGCCGGCGCTGCGCAACGGCGTGGCGCGGGTAGAAAACGCCGAGCTGGAACTGACGGCGATCGTCGAGCCTCTGCGCAACGGCAACGGGGAGGTCGCGGTCGGCGAGGACCAGGTCGAGCAGTATCGGTTCGGGGTGGAAACGATGCAGACCCAGCAGATTCGCGTGCTCACGGTCAGCGATCTGGAGCGGGTAGCGGAAACCGCCAGGAGGGAACTGCGGGTGTAGCAAAGCACGGAGCACGGAATTAGACGGCAGCGGCATGGCATCGAGCCATGCCTTTTGTTTTTGGAATGGAAAACGGAGGAGACGTGAAGATCAGAGAGCAATGGAAGCATGCGCTGGCGCTGCTGGGGGCGGGACGCGGGGAAGCCGGGCGCAAAGAGGAAACGGCGCAGCGCAAGACGGTGGCGCTGCCGTCAGTGCTGTCCCCGTATTCCTTCCCGTCGCGGGCGTTGCCCAAACCCACGCCGGCGAATCTGCGCAAGTTTGCGGAGACGCCCGTGGTGCGCCGCGCCATCAACCTCATCAAGGATCGGGTGGCCAGCATGGACTGGCAGGTGCGCCTGAAGCGCGATCACGATCCGGAGAAGGTCGCCTTTGCGGCCAAGCGCGCCAAAGTTCTGCGCCACGCGCTGGAGTTCCCCAACGCTTCGGACTCGTTTCGCACGCTTCTCGAGCAGGCCATCGAGGACGCGCTGGTGGGCGGCTTCGGCGCCATTGAGATGGAGCTGACCGGCGATCCCGCGAAGCCGGTTGAGTTGTGGCCGGTCGATGGCGCGACGATTCGGATCGATCCCCGATGGGACGGCCGTCCGGAGTCGGTTCGCTTCGCGCAGGCCACCGGACTCGCCGGAACCGATGCGGTCATTCCGCTGCTCGACAACCAGCTCATCTACGTGCGCATGAACCCGCGCAGCTTCACGCCGTTTGGCCTGGGGCCGCTGGAAGTCGCCTTTGAAACCGTCAATGCCTTCCTCAGCGCGCACCGCTTCGCCGGCAAGCTGGCCAGCAACGCGGTGGTGCAGTACGCGCTGTGGCTGAACGAAACCACGCCCGCCCAGCACGAGCGGCTCATCCGCTGGTGGCAGGACGAAATCGAAGGCACGGGCCGCGTGCCGCTGCTCTCGACCGAGCAGAAGCCCGAGGTGCTGCGCTTTGCCACCGGCACCGACGCCGACCTGCGGCTCACGTGGCAGGAGTTTCTGATCCGCATGGTGGCGAACGCGTTTTCCCTGCCCCCGGTCCTGCTGGGACTGGAGCAGGACGTGAACCGCTCGACGGCTGAGTCCTTGATGGACGAGGCGTTTCACAGCGCCATCGTGCCCCTGGCGCGGCTGATCGCGGAGCATCTGACCCGCGACTTGTTTGCCAAGAGGCTCGGCTGGCCGGAGTTCGAGTTCATCTTCAACGATCTGGATACGACCGACGAGATGCAGCAGGTGGAGATGCAGACCGCGCTGCTGGCGGCGGGCGTGCTGACCGTGAATGAAGTGCGCGCGATGCGCGGCCTTGCGCCGCTTGCCGGCGACGCCGCCAATCTGGCCGTCAAGAAGGAGGAACACGTCACAACGTCGATTACAAATCAGGAAATTCAGGCAGCACAGGAGAGTCAATGAAGCTGGAAGCCATGGCAGTAACGCTGCCGGAAGTGGCGGGCCACCCCAATCGCGCTCCTTTCACGGGGGTGCTGACGGTGGTGGACGAGCCGAGCACGAAACCGCCCTCGGGCGCGCGCGGGCATCGCGTGATCCTCACGCGCCGGGCGGCGCTGTCCGCGCTGCCGTCCCTGCTGGGGATGGCGGTGGACTACGCGCCCTCCTGGGACGGGCACGACTCCCGGCGCAAGTGCGGCATCATCACCCACGCCGATGTGGAGGGCTCTCGTCTCCTCGTCGCCGGCTATCTTTTCGCGAAGGATTTTCCCGAGGTGGAGCGCCAGGTTCGCCAGGGCCTGCCGGGCACCATGGGCATGTCCTGGGAGCTGGCCGACGCCCACGTCGAGGACATGCGGGCGGAGATCTGGACGCTGACGCGGGCGACCTTTACCGGCGCGGCGATCCTGCTGCGCGAGAAAGCGGCGTATCGCAACACCTCGTTCGAGCTGGCAGCCGCGCGCTGCCGGTCCACATTGACCCGCTTCGCCCCCGCGGAGTGCGTGCAGGCGGGCGCAACCGGACGCTTCCGGGATGGAGCCAGGGTGGCCCTCCCGAAGAGACCACTACGAAAGGAACAGACATGGAATCACCAACAGGCGAAAACATGGTCGCGCTGACCGAGGGCATGGAGCGCATGGAATCCCGGTTCGAAGCCGCTGCCGCTCTCTTCGAGCGGGCGGCCACGCTGCTCGAGGAGCGCGAAAGCTCCATGAGCGGCGAGGTGCGGAAGATCGTCGCGGCCGTCGAAACCAGCCGGGAAGCGGAGCTCCAGAAAAAGCTGGACGCCGCCGAGCAGCAGATCGCGGAGTTGCGCGCCCAGATTGAAACGCAACCCGAGATGCACGCGAAGTCCGCGCGCAAAACGGTGCCCGCTTCGACGGCGCAGTTCCTGGCCAAACAGGGCCTCAGCACGCTGGAGTCAGTGGAAGCGGGCGCGCTGGACGCGGCGCTGAACGGGCTGAGCCTGGAACAGCGCATCGCGGTGAAGGCGCAGCTGCTGCGCGCCGGCGTCGTGAGCTGATCGCCGACTGACCTGAGGCCGACGCTGCGCGCCGGCTTTTTTTGTTGCCAACAGATTTTTCTTCACGAAAGGAAGCTATGACCGCCAATTTCCTGGACATTCACGCCGCTGCGGACTACATCGGACCCGGCGCGATTGAAGTTCCCCTCTATCAGACCGAGATCGTCGACATCGTGCGCCGCCGCAACCTCTTCGGCCAGCGCATCCGGCAGGTCCCGGCCACCGGCCATCCGTCGCGCTACTTCGAGCAGACGGCGATCCCGAATCCCTTGACGGCCGGCTTTGTCGATCCGCGCAACATCAGCGCGCCCGTGGTCACGCCCACCCGCGTCGAGCGCAGCGTGCCGCTGAAGGCCGTGGTTGCGCAGCTCAACTACAACCTGTTCGACATGGAACTGGGCGCGCAGCAGAAGCAGTTCGCCTATCTGCAGGCCAAGGACCTGGTGGACACCATCGACGGCGTGATGCTCGCGCATGACGTCGCGCTGTGGAACGGCAGCGACACTTCGCTGAGCACGCCCACCACGCTGCAGTACTTCGGCGCGGCCGGGCAGATCGCCGCGGGCGGCAACACGACGACCATCGGCGCCACCGCCTGCATCACCGACGGCCTG
>Ga0187863_10004145_pt1 | contig 10421 bp, 5 predicted proteins | sample June2016WEW_11_1_FD_132975 | JGI IMG/M metagenome (GOLD analysis project Ga0187863, IMG submission 132975) | Peatland microbial communities from SPRUCE experiment site at the Marcell Experimental Forest, Minnesota, USA - June2016WEW_11_10 | ecosystem: Environmental > Terrestrial > Soil >...
CATAGGCATCATCTCTGCTCCCTTTCATTTTCGGATTTGAATGGAAACAATAGGAATTTTTACTATTGAGTCAGCATGATCCTCCTGCAGTGCTGTCGTGAGGACGGCGATAACTACGCAGTAAATTGACGCATTGGCGGTTGCTCTCCGGAAGGTATCGCCGCCGATTCATCACAAAACTCATCAGGCTCTTCTGCAGGGGGACCGGGCGGGTGCAGATCAAGCATGCATCTGAGGTCCAGCTTTACATTCTTCTTTATCATTCGTCCTATATGCTAGGGTGCTTAGGCCCTGGCAACCGGGACGGCTTTTTCTTTCCACCGGAGGCGCTGATGCAAATACTGCTACAGGATCTCCGTTTCGCGTTCCGGCAGATCCTCCGTCACCCAGGCTTCTCCCTTACCGCGGTCCTTTCACTCACCCTTGGCATTGGCGCCACCGTTGCCGTCTACAGCATCCTCTACGACGCGGTGCTCCATCCCTGGCCGTATGCGGGAATCGACAGGATCTGCGCGGTCTGGATAACGGACAACGCTGGCCACGACGAACCCTGGGGGCTGACGGGGCCGCAGATTCGACAGTTGCGGCAGGCGCATGCCGCTGAAGATATACCTGCCTTCTCCTTTACGAGCCAGACGGTCACCGGCAGCGATGTGCCCGATGACGTGGACACGATCATGATGACCGGGTCCGCCTTTCAGTTCCTCGGCCTCTCCCCCCTATTGGGCCGATACATCGTGCCTTCCGACGCGCCCGACGGACAGGATCCTCAACCCGTCGCGGTGCTGAGTTACAAGTTCTGGCAGCGCCACTATCGCGGCGACCCTGCCGTCGTGGGAAAGACCATCCAGCTCACACACAAGACCTACGCGATTCTGGGCGTGATGCCGCCGCGTTTCACGTGGATGGGTGGCGATGTCTACTTACCCCTGAAACTGGAATCCGATCAGACGCATCGGTACAGAACGCAGATCAAGTTGAGACCCGGCGTCAGCATGGCCGCAGCTGAGGGCGAATTCCGGCCCTTGTACCAGGAGTTCGACCGACAGACCCCGAATGTCTTCCCCAAGCAGTTCAAGATCAGCGTGCGTGGCCTTGCGGAGTCATACACCCGCGATCTGAAGAAGACGATGGTCCTGCTGCTTGGGGCCGTCGCGCTGTTGTTAGCCATCGGTTGCGCCAATGTCTCGATTCTGCTTCTCGCGCGGGGCACGGCGCGACAGCAGGAGTTTGCCGTCCGCTCGGCCGTCGGAGCCAGCGGCTTCCGCATCGTGCGGCAACTCCTCACCGAATCGCTGCTCTTATCCTTGACCGGGGCGGGATTGGGCGTGTTTGCAGCCTACCGTACCATCGGGTTCATCGTTCCGCGCCTGCCGGAGTACTCCTATCCCTACGAAGCCGACTTCCACATTAACTTCGGTGTTCTGTTTTTCAGCGTAGGCGTGGCGTTGCTGAGTGGAATCGTCTTTGGCCTCTTACCCGCTCTGCGGTCGGCGCAGCCGGAGATCAACCAGGTCATGCAGGCCGGAACGCGGCGGCTCACAGGCAGTGCGAAAGGCCAACGTCTGCACACGGCCCTGATTGCCGGGCAAATCGCGCTGACTCTCCTGCTGATGACGGCGGCGGGAGCTGCCATTCAGGCATTCATTCGCATGAACCGCGTATCGCTTGGCTACGAGCCTCAGCATGTGATGTCGGTCGTCATTCCGCTTCACGAAAACGCGCACACAACGTGGGCCGATCGCAGCCGCTTCTTCGCGCAGCTTCGTGAGAAAGTCGTCGAAACGCCAGGAGTTCTCTCAGCCGGAATCTCGACCAATGCCACTCCGCCGGATAGCGGCTGGACCCTTCCAGTCGAAATTCTGGGAAAACCGGCTTCGCAAGCGCAAGAGGCGCATGTGGAATTTGTCAGCCCTGAATACTTCAGCACGCTGCAGATACCGCTGCTCAAGGGGCGCGCCTGGGACCAGAGCGAGATCGCGCGCGGCGCAACGCTGGTCCTTGTGAACCAGGCATTCGTGCGTCACTATCTCTCCGGCGGGGACGCGCCGGGTCACTCGATCCGCATCGCACAACTGACAAGTAACCCTCCCTATCGGATGGCCGCAACCGGAAGCGACGGATGGCTGCCGATCATCGGAGTGGTGGCCGATTCGCTCGATGATGGGCTGGACAAACCCACGGCGCCCGCAGTCTATGCACCCAACACGCTCGTGACCATGACGGGAACTCAAATCCTGGTGCGCACGCGAGGTGAGCCGCTCGCCATGCTCCACAGTATTCGCCGGCAGATCGCCACCCTTGATCCGGATCAGCAGATCTTCCACGATGTGCGGGACCTTGAAGGCTGGATCCAGCGTGAGCCGGAGTATGCGCGGGCGCGTCTCATTTCCATGCTCTTCGGCGCGTTCTCCATCCTGGCGCTGGCTCTTGCGGCGGTGGGCCTCTACAGCGTCGTCTCTTACACGGTGGCGCAGCGCACCAGCGAGCTGGGTATTCGTGTTGCTTTAGGAGCCCGGCGCCGCGACGTGCTGCGGATCGTAGCGCTCTCTGCCGGAATGAGTGTCGGGGTGGGAATCGCGGCGGGCCTCGCGCTCAGTTTCGGCTTAAACCGGCTGATCGCCCGGTGGATCGAAAGCGGAACGCGCGATCCGATCATGATTTTGGCAGTGTCCGGTCTACTTATTTTGGTGGCGGCATGCGCCTGCCTGGTTCCCGCGCGCAGAGCTCTCGCTATCGACCCCATGGTGGCGCTGCGCAGCGAGTAACTCGAGGCACAATCGCGTCCTTTGCGCTCGAAGAGTAATTGGCGGGTGCGGTGATTGGCCCAGAGCGAAGCCGAATTCTCAAAAAGGCATGCGGGGGCGACTTATCGGGGTTGAGCGCGAAAAGGCTCGATAACGGCAGACATATCCTTGCCGGCGTAACCGGCGGTCGCGGCTTCGACAAAGCGTGTCTCCGCAGTCTTTGCCGTGCGCAGATCAACACCCAACATCGCAGCATCAGCATCCGCGTATTGCAGATCTTTGCGCATCAGTGAGAGCAGAAAATTTACCTCATAGGTTGCTGAGACCATGCGCGCAGAAATCGTATTGATCAGTGGACTTCCCGGCGCTCCTTTGCAGAGAATATTCAGCGCTTGTTGGCGATCGAGGCCGCTGCGTTCAATCCACGCTAATCCCTCAGCGAGGGATGCGACTTGAACCCCGCACAGGAAGTTGTTGATGAGTTTCATGCGCGCTCCGCTCCCGACCGGGCCAAGCAGCACAATCTCTTTGCTCATTGCCGCCAGCACTGGCCGAGCGCGCTCCAGGACGCCGGCATCGCCACCGACGAGAAAAGTGAGCTGGGCCCCTTCGGCTTGAACGCGACTTCCCGTCACAGGCGCGTCGAGCAGGCTGAGGCGGTGCTCCGACGACATCCCTGCAAGCTCCTCTATCCACGCGGGAGTTACTGTGCTTGACTCCACGATCACGGCTCCCGGCTTCAGGCCGTTCAAAGCACCGTGCTCTCCAGTCCAGGTCGTCCTTGAAGCGTCCTCATCGGACAACATGCTGATAGCCAATTCTGCATCATGAGCCGCGTCTGCGGGCGTATCCGCGATGCGCGCGCCTGCGGCACCAAGTTGCTCTGCTTTCGCACGGGTCCGGTTATAGACAGAGACGGAGAAGCCAGCTTTGAGCAGGTTCTTCGCCATGCCCGTACCCATGGTGCCCAGTCCCAGGACCGCAACGCGCAGTGTCATGATTCTCTCCATTTATCGTTTGTGAAGCGAATCAAGCCAACGGCCGAACACTCACCAGCCGATTGAGCTTCTTCTCTTGAATGTGAATGGGATTTCGCAGAGGACGGCCATATCCCTCGAAACGCACCTGCATCCAATCCCCGTCGGCGAGTTCGACACCTTCACCGAAGCTGAGCGAGTGAGCCCCGAAAAAGTGCACATGGACTGTCCCGGGAATTCGATGTCCCTCGAATTTGAAGTGATGGTGCTCCAGGTTGGCCAGACTGTACGACATGTTTTCTTCGCCCGTCTCTATCGGCTTTTGCCAGAGAGGAACGCCGTCTCGCTCGATGCTGACTTCGCCTCTAACCGCGCGGAACTCCGCCGACACAACTAACTCTGGGCCAATACTGCACTGGCGAAGTTTGGAACCTGCAAGATTCAGATAGTTGCGCCGCTCGAAGCTATGATCGGAGAATTCGTTACCGGCACACATCCCAAGGCGATAAGGATTGCCGTCGTTTGCGACAAGATAGATACCGGCGACTTCTGCCTCTTCACCGCCATCCTCTGCATGCGCCGGCACGGTCAGCGGCGCGAACGGAACTTGCAAGGTATCGCCGTGACCTTTGTAGAACCATTCCGGGGCTACGCCGATCTCGCCCTCTTTGGGACGACCACCGGCGATCCCCAATTCAAACATGCGCATGCTGTCGGTCAGGGGTTTGGCGGCAGTCGCTTGTTGCACATGCATGGCCTGTCGGTCTTTGGCGCTGCCCAGGTGCGTCAACCCAGTCCCGGAAACAAGGACGCGCTCCGGTGCGCCCGGAACGTCAATCGGCGAAAGCAAGTGCCACTTACTCTTCCTGGAGTAAACATCGTCATACCCGATCGTTTCGCCGGTTGCAAGGTCTTGAGCTCGTCGGGACAACGACACGCTCTCGCGAATACACGCCGACGCCAATTCGTACACTGACTCGACGCCGGTAAGGCAGCTCAGATGTGGCTCCGCCACTAGAGCAACTCGCCGTGCGGAACCGTTAGCTATCTGCACCAGGCGCACCAATCCCGATCCTCCTATTCGGTAACCTTGAAACGCTTCAACGACTCTTCGTTCACAGTCAGTCCCAGGCCGGGAGTCGCATCGTCGAGATTGATGAAGCCGTCAACGGGCTGTGGCTCACCGTCGAAGATATACCAAAAAAGTTCATTCCCGACCTCCACGTCTACTTTGGGGAAGAACTCCGCGATCGGCGAATTCAAGCTTGCCATCACCACGTGATAGTTATGCATCTGTCCCGCATGAGGCACAACGGGCACTTGAAATGATTCGGCCAATGCCGAGATCTTCCGTGCCTGGCTGATGCCGCCCACACGATTGGTGTCGAACTGAATGTAATCGAGCGCGTTGCTTTCCAGTAGTTCGCGGAAGCCGAAGATTGTGAATTCGTGCTCTCCGCCAGCGATGGGAACGCGTCCGTAGCTTTTAAGTTCCGCGTAACCGCGCGTGTCGTCGGGAATCAGCGGCTCTTCAAGCCAGCGAAGTTGGAACGGCTCCAACAGGGGCAGCATGCGTTTTGCATAGTCAAGTGTCCACCCCATGTAGGCGTCGGCCATCAGGTCGATACCCTCGCCTATCACTTCTCGCACTGCGCGCACCAGTTCGATGTTCTTCTGCATTCCCGCGGCGCCGTCGATAGGTCCCCAACCAAAGCGCAACTTCATCGCCTGGTAGCCTTCGGCTTTATATCGTGCGGCTTCGGCACGAAGCTCGGGGATGGGCATGGCATAGAGCCGGCTGGCGTAGACCGGAATCTTGTCCTTCGTTCGTCCCCCGAGCAGGCGGAACACCGGTTGTCTCGCGCTTTTACCAAGAAGGTCCCACAAGGCGATGTCGACAGCGGAGATGGCCGTCATGGCCACACCCTTGCGGCCGAAGGCCATGGTGCGGCGGTACATTTGTTGCCAAAGATACTCTGTATCCCAGGGATCGGCCCCAATGAGAAGCGGCTTCAGATAGGTATCGATCAGGGTTTTGGTAACGACTGGCGACAATGCCGCATTGCCCAGGCCGACGTCTCCGCTATCGGTGAAGATCTCCACTAATACCCAGCCGTGGAAGGCAAAGTTGCCCATGGAGGCTTCGCGAAATGCAACCAGATCCATGGGATTGGTGCAGAAATGAGGGGGAAGTGGGACAGTCCGGCCTTCCCATTGAACAACTCGCGTGCGCACATCGGTGATCTTCATGCGTGGCTCTCAATCTCCTTGAGGTCTTCGGTTCGAAGGGTTTGAATCGTGCCTCCCCGATAGACAAGGACAAGGAAGCCAATGAGGTGAAAAGTTCCAACAGCGGCAAAGAGTGCGCCATAAGTAAAGCCATGCCCTAGAAGCGCTCCTGCGATAAGACCGAAGATAGCGCCACCGATGGCCCCGCCAAATCCCACCATCCCGGAGACCGTGCCGACCGCCGAGAGTGGGAAGACGTCCGCAGGTATCGTCATGATCAGTCCCGACCAGGATTGTTGCGCAAAGAATGCGATGCTGAAAAGCACCAATGCATACGATACCGGCACCAGGGGAACCAGCATCACGGCCGGCATCATTGCCGCATTGATGCCCAGCACCAGCTTCCGCGACAGGTCAAGTGACCGACCGCTGCGCAGCAAGCGACTGGAACACCATCCCCCAAGAAAGCTGCCGATGCCGGACGCAGCATAGGGAATCCATGCATAGTAGCTGACGTGCTTGATGTCGAAGCCTCTCGCATCATAAAGATATTTGGGCAGCCAGAAAAGCATGAAATACCAAGCCGAGTCGCTCATGAATTTCGCGATGACAAGGGCCTGAACCCCACGCAATCCCACAATTTCGCGGAAGGAAAGACGTTTCGCGAGGTGGCGCGCTGCAATTGTTTCTTTCTCATCCTTTGAAAAGCCAGCATTGTTCCCGCGATACGAAAGCGCCCACCAAAGCACCCAGAGAAATCCGATCGCTCCGGCTGAAAAGAAGACCGCTCGCCACCCACTATAGATAAGCACCAATCCGATCAGCGGTGGCGCCAACAGGGAGCCGACTGCAGTTCCCGCATTGATGAAGCCCATGGCGGTTGCACGCTCTTGTGGGGGAAGCCACTCCGACACGACACGCGTGGCGGCTGGAAATGCGCCGCCTTCGCCCATCCCAAGTAGAAAACGCATCACCAGGAGCCATGCGAATGTAGTTGCAAGCCCATGCAAGGTGCACGCCATGGACCACCAGAGCATGATCAGCGAAAAGCCTAATCGCGTACCGAGCTTGTCCAACATTCGGCCACCGATAACGTACAAGGCGGCATACGAAAGAAGAAAGCCGGTCTGGAGGTAGGAAAACTGTTCATTCGAGATCGGGATTGTTCGCTGGATCGCAGCAATGGCAACCGAGATCGTCTGCCGATCGAAGTAACTGATCGCAATCGCCGCTGTAACAAGCGCAACGAATTGCCAGCGGAGTTCGAGCTTGCCGTCAGACTCTTCGAGTTGGTCAGTCCTGGCCTTCGCATCCATCGCAGTCGTTCCCTGCCACTTCAAATCGCAACAGCACTATGGACTTCGGTGGCATCCACGCTGACGGGCAACAAACTTGCTCCAAGGCAAACGAAGATCCTGGGCAGAATCATTGTGAATGGGCGTGACGGCATTCGTCCAGGTGCCAACGGAATCGTTAGTCTATAAACTCCTTTTTGAAGTCCGGCGGGAATCTTCAATGCAGGGCAATCCAGGATTTTCGGTGAGACCCACTCCCAGTTGGCAATGAGCGGATTCCTCGCTGGCAGGAGGTCTTATCCATTTACCTTTTGGGGGGATGCCGGGTCGGTCGGCAGGCCAACCGGATACAGGCTGGCTCTCGCCGATCATTCCGGCGGTCGCAGGCGTCGTTCTCCTGTGGTTTCAGACATTTGCACGGGCTCCTCGTGGTCAGATTTCACTTCAACCTTCGCTAGCCCGATGTCATTGGCGGACGCAACCTCCGTACATCGGGCCATCGGGAATGAAGCCGGATGCATCTGTATCATAAGAATGCTGAGTTGACTCACTCGATCAATCCGATTGGGATGGAGTTCGCGCCGACGACTCTGTTCAAGAGCCGCGGCCTTGGCCGTTTAACGACTGCTCGTGCTTCGATGTCCCCCGTCTGCCTGTCCAAATACGGTCGTTAAGGATGTTGTCCGGTTTGGAGAAGGATGAATGCACGCTCATACAATGATTGAACCAGTCCCTACGCAGGTTCGTGCAATTGCGCAACGCTACCCTAGCCGCATTGCGCTCCAGGAAGACAGCAAGGTTCTCAGCTATGGGGACCTCGATCGCTTGGCCGAGTCCTTCGCTCACTATCTAATATCTCGCGGAGTTCAACAGGGTGACGTCGTCGCGCTTTGCATGCCGCGTTCTATCGATTGGACGGTGGGCGCCCTCGGCATTTTGCGACTCGGTGCTGCCTACGTACCACTGGACGCGTCCTGGCCCGACGCGCGGCTACGCTTCGCTCTACAAGATTCTGGCGCAACGGCTGTAGTCGCTGAGAAATCCTTGCTCGACCGCCTCCGCTGTGGAATTCACGAGATCGATATCCTCGACGATGCGTGGCGCAACTTTCCTGGAGAGCCCCTGGCCTTCGATCCGGTCAAGCAGGATGATCTCGCCTATGTCATCTATACGTCCGGTTCCACGGGGGAGCCAAAGGGTGTCGAGATTACGCACGCAAATCTTTCACATCTCATCCAGTGGCATTTGAGACGTTTCCGCCTCACACCCAGAGATCGAACGAGTCACTTAGCGAGCCTGGGCTTTGACGCTGCCGTGTGGGAGATCTGGCCAACGCTTTGTGCCGGCGCGACTCTGTGCATTGCGGATGACCCCGTCCGCCTGTCGACCGATCTACTCCAGCAGTGGCTCATCAAAGAGCAAATCACGGTCTCATTCGTGCCAACAATTCAAGCAACGGCGTTGATCGATAGGGAATGGCCTTCGCGGACAGCCCTGCGATTCATGCTCACGGGAGCAGATGTCCTTCCACGAGGACCGCGCAAGCGCATTCCCTTCGTTCTCGTCAATAATTATGGCCCGACGGAATGTACGGTCGTTGCAAGTTCCGGCCCCGTCCCGGTCGGATCAGACACTATTCCGACAATCGGAAGGCCTATCCGAGGCAACAAGATTTACCTGCTCGATCGGGATGGCGAGCCGGTTCCAGATGGCGAACTTGGAGAGATCTATATCGGCGGAGCCGGCGTAGGGCGTGGGTACAGGCGTCTTCCCGACGCGACACGATCTGCGTTTCTCTCGGACCCATTTTCTTCTATTCCAGGTGCTCGCATGTACAGGACAGGAGATTTGGGTGTAAGGCGCGGCAATGGGGAAATCGAATTCAGGGGTCGCATCGATCGCCAGGTGAAGATACACGGAAAGCGCGTCGAACTCAGCGAAATTGATAGCGTCCTTGCCCGTCACCGAGATATCTCGTTCGCAACAACCCAGGCTCGCGTTGGTTCGCACGGCGAGGTTCGCCTGATTGCCTATGTCGTGGCCAAGAGCGACGATGTGACTCTCTCAGCGGATCTGTTACGAAAACATCTATCTCAGGCGCTGCCATCGTATATGGTACCCGCGCACTTCGTACGGCTGCCTTCGGTCCCGCTCCTCACGAATGGAAAACTAGACCAGAAAACGCTCGAGAGTGGGTCTCCATTTGGCCTTGGCACCCGATTGATGACCGGGTGGCAATCGCAAATTGGCGATCGGTTATTGACGCTTGTGCAGGAACTGCTTGAGGATCCTGCTCTCTCCAAAGAAGACGACTTCTTCCTGGCCGGGGGACACTCGCTCTTCGGCATGCAACTCATTCTCCACATCGAGGAAGAGTTTGGCGTAGACCTCTCCTTGCAACAGATTCTCGAGTACCCCACAGTCAATCAGCTCAGCGCTGAAATTGAATGGGCGCTCGATGCTGCGCGTGGCGCCGCACCGCACTTGCCTTCTGGGGAGGATCTCTCTCAATCGACTCATGGCGGACTCATCGAGTCGAATGGAAAAGCCGAGCATTCCAACGGGTCGCTTCTAACGCCACCGACGTCGAGCGTGGCGGACGCGCCCGAGGTTACGCCCCTTTCACCAATGAACGGACTTCCCGCCGGTGTAGCTGCTCTCCAGCCGAATACAGGCCGGAGAACTATCTTCTGGATTCATTATCTTCACGGAAACCTTGCGAGGGCGATCGGCGGCGAATCTGGCTTCTTTGCGGTCCGCTTAGCTTTGGAGGATTTCGCAGTATTGGGGCGGTGGCCTTCAGCGCGAGCGATTGCTCACTGCATGGTGGGGAAAATCTTGCAGATCCAACCCACCGGCCCCTTTGTGATTGGAGGAATGTGCGTCGGTGGAGTCCTTGCGTACGAAGTCGCTTCTCAGCTTCGCGCGGCCGGTCACGAAGTTTCTCTTCTCATACTCGTCGACGCTGCAAATCCTCGTTATCGCCAGGGGGCTCGATCTTTTCGCGATGCGATAGCTCATGCAAAATATCTGGTTGACCGAGCCCGTCACCTTGGGGCGCGGAATTCCATGCAATGCGTCTACGAAGCTTCCAATCGGCAGCTGCCTAAAAGCCTTCGCCGCGCCTTAACTAAGTCGCAGGTCGAGAAGACACAGGTAATCGTTGAATCGGC
>Ga0187863_10004152_pt1 | contig 10415 bp, 11 predicted proteins | sample June2016WEW_11_1_FD_132975 | JGI IMG/M metagenome (GOLD analysis project Ga0187863, IMG submission 132975) | Peatland microbial communities from SPRUCE experiment site at the Marcell Experimental Forest, Minnesota, USA - June2016WEW_11_10 | ecosystem: Environmental > Terrestrial > Soil >...
CGTGGGTGATGAAGAGGGGAGGTTTGGCGGAGCCGTCCTTCAGCAAGACGAGAGGTGGAAATCTGAGATCAGCGGGTTCTTCCAAAACCCCGGCCAGAGCCGTAATCGTGGGAGCACAGTAGATGGTGACCGGCGGAAGTTCTCGACCGCAAGCGCGCGCAATTTCGGCGAACAGTTGAAGAGCTAAGGATGAGTCTCCGCCGAGGTCAAAAAAATTATCTTCCACATCGACGGACGAGCGCTGCAATACCCGCTCCCAAATTGGAGTGAGCATCTCGACCATCGTAGAGGTCCGCGTCGGGTTCACAACGCACCTCCGCGCCAGCGGTTACGTCCCGCGGTGCCTCGTCGCCTGTGTGATTCGCGGATCATGAATGCGCAAACTTCCAATAGAGTTCTCGAGCTCTTGTGTACAGAGGGCCGAAGGGAAGGGAACGCTCGCCGATCCGAGTCACCGGCACAACCTTAGAATAGTTTCCGGTAGAGAAGATTTCATCGGCCTTCTCGAACTCCGCGTAGGTGAGTGTCTTTTCGACCACGGTCACGCCGCTATCGCGCAGGAGCCCGATCACCCTTTGGCGCGTAATCCCCGCCAGGAACGTCCCGTTCGGAATCGGCGTAAACACGACTCCATCTTTCGCCATAAAAACATTTGCAGTTGCAAGTTCCGCCACATTGCCCAGCATGTCGCAAACCACGGCGTTGTCGAAGCCGCGCGAGTGCGCCTCGAATAGCGAGCGTGAGTTGTTGGGATAAAGACAGCCAGCTTTAGCATCGACTGGCATCGTTTCGATCGACGGTCGACGATAGGGAGACAACGTGATTGAGAAACCCTTGGGCGTACGCATCGGCGCCTCGTAGATCGATAGACACCACTGTGTAGATTCTGGATCGTGTGCCTGTACCCAAGGACCTTCCTTTTCGGCCCAGTACATGGGCCGGATATAGAGAGCGGCGTCCTTGTCGAAGCGCTTGATGCCTTCTCGTGCGAGCTTCACCCATGTGTCCGCCGAGACTGTCGGCTTAAGAAATAGTTTCTTCGCAGAGTCATTCACACGCGCGCAGTGAAGCTCAATATCGGGAGTGACGCCTTCAAACGCTCTGGCGCCGTCAAACACCACCGAGCAAAGCCAAGCGGCATGCGTACGCGGGCCCATAATCCCGATGTTGCCTTCGTGCCAGTCGTCCTTGAAGTACGTCCAGGTCTTTGTCCAACCGTCTCCAATGGTCAATCGAATCCTCCACGCCGCAACTCCTTCGCACATTGGCGACTAGAGAGCAAATACATACCGTAAGGGGGGAGAATAACCTACTAAGACCGATCCCGGGGAGGTAGATCGTAGCTTCTGACTCTCAATAAGTTACGCCAGGCTGCCTCGGAGAGTCAACGATAATCAATTGTTGGCGCGGCCTGCGGCCTACCGATGGTAATGAAATGCCCTCCGTCGAACGCTCATTTCTCATTCGGCGCGTAACCGAAGATCGCTTTCAGCTCAAGGAATTCCTCCAGCCCTGCCTCGCCCCACTCCCGGCCGTTACCCGACTGCTTGTAGCCGCCAAAACAACCTCCAAAGTCGACTCGTGCGCCATTGATGTGTACGTTTCCTGCTCGAATTCGTTTCGCCACGCGACGGGCGCGCTCGATGTCTCTGGAGCTCACGAATCCTGACAGCCCGTAGGGTGTGTCGTTCGCAATTCGTACAGCGTTGTCTTCGTCCTCGTAGGGAATAATGCAGAGCACCGGCCCGAAGATCTCCGCGCGTGCAATGCTCATGTCATTGTGCACATCCGCGAAGACCGTCGGCTTCAGGAAGTAGCCTTTCGTAAGCCCATCCGGACGGCCGGGTCCTCCAGCGACCAAAGTTGCTCCTTCTTCGATTCCTTTTGTGATCAAGCCCTGCACCTTCTTGAACTGAGCTCTACTGACGAGCGGGCCGATGTGGGTGCCTTCGGCGAACGGGTCCCCAACCTTGGTTCCGTCAGCTACCTGCCGCGCTACTTCGATCGCTTCAGCCATCCTGGGACGGGGAACCAGCATGCGAGTAGGCGCGTTACAGGACTGGCCGCTATTGCGAAAGCATGAGCGAACACCCTCTTCGACGGCACTCACAAGATCGGCATCATCAAGGATGATGTTAGCGGACTTGCCGCCAAGCTCCTGCGTGACCCGCTTCACAGTGGGAGCAGCTGCCGAGGCTACCGCAACTCCGGCTCGCGTGGACCCGGTGAACGAGACCATTGCTATATCGGGGTGCGAAGATATGGCGGCTCCGACCGTTGGACCATCGCCGTTGACCAGGTTGAAAACACCCGGAGGAACGCCGGCTTCATCGAGGATCTGCGCGAAAAGATAAGCAGACAAGGGCGCAAGCTCGCTCGGCTTCAGAACCACAGTGCAACCAGCCGCGAGGGCCGGCGCTACCTTGCAGACAACCTGGTTCATGGGCCAGTTCCAGGGAGTGATGAGGCCACACACTCCGATGGGCTCTTTTCGCATTAGGGTTGAGCCATGGAGTTCTTCAAACTTGAAGTGCCCAAGAACCTTTACGATCTCTAGCAAATGTGCGAGCCCGGCGGGAGCCTGCGCTGCCCGGGATAGCGATATGGGCGCACCCATTTCTTGCGAAATGGTTTGCGCCATCTCCTCCATCTTCGATTTGTAGACCTCAACAATCCGTGTCAGGAGCGCAAGTCGATCCTGCACCGTGGTTTCAGAGTACGATTCGAATGCCCGTTTGGCCGCTGCGACCGCCCGGTCGACATCGGCCGCACCTCCGAGTGAGATGGTTGCAATGGCCCCTTCGGTCGCAGGGTTGATAACTTCGAAGTCGTGGGTTTCGATCGGCTCGACCCACTTCCCATCAATGTAGAACTTGCGGCAGTCCTTCATAAGCTCTTTGTAACCCGAAGAGAGGGAAGTCTCATCGATCGGAGAGTGACGCAACCGGGTTCGTAGGCCGCTGGTTCTCCGTCAACGCTAGTACGGCATAAGCGGTCGCGGCGTCGCTCATGAAGCGGCCGGTGTCTGAAGATAGGTTGCGGCGCTTGTTTAATGAGTAAGAGGGCCAGGACCCATTAGCAGCGTTTTGGTTTGCCATTAGCCAGGAGAACCCCCGTGTCAGCGGAGAACTGTTCCGGTCGAAGCCCGCCTGCTGCAAAACCAGAACGATCAAGCCGGTGGCGTAGCCGTCGCTGTTTCGTTCCTGCGAAGTTCCATCCTCTCTGATCCACGTCCGCAAAAGCTTAGATAGCCCCCAGCCGCTTTGAGGATAGGCGAGTGAAGACAGTTCCCATCCGCCATCAAACCGCTGCTTGCTCAGCACTTCATCAACGATTGCGTCTCGCCGTCTTGGTTCGAGAAGGCCAGGCACTTTCGTCGAGGCCCACAGGAGGACAACACGATTGATCATGGATTGGTGAGCGTATTCGCGGTCGAGATATTCATGCAATAGCCTCAGGTTTGTCTGGATCTCGGGGGTCGAGCGATAACTTTCAGGAGCTGTGCCGACTGCGACCGCTGCGAGGGCCGCACCATAGTATTGCGAATCGTTCGCTTCCCAAGGCTCCAAATCAAATCGAAGCCACGACCATGCACCTTTTTTATCCCCGTCCATCTGCTGCAATGCCCACATGTTGTCGAAGGCAGTTCGCGTGTCGGCGGTCAGTCGTCCGCTTTGAGAGTCATGGGCGGCAAGGATCAGTGCATTGAGAACGGCTTCCGTTCCGCGGGACTCGGCAGCCTTGTATCCGTGGTCGGTGTAAAACGGCTCGACATCCTTCCAGAGGCGCACGCGCTTGGTTACATTATCCAGGAGTTCACGTTCGTTAGCTGATGGACCCGGTTCGGCGAGGGCCGCCCGCAGACCGGGTCGCGCTAGCGCGTAAGCCACTGAGGTGTGACATGAAACGCAAAAAGTGCCATGATCGCGGGTAGCCCCCGACCATCCCATCCACCAGGATTGTCTTTGATCGAGGTAGGCGGCTGCTGCCTTCTGATCCCAGGAAGTGGCAATTTTAGCCGCTGGACGGGCGCAGGCGACAAAAAGCGACAGTACGAAGCCCATCGCCAAGACAGATATCGTCCGCATGCTTGCTTTCATCTAAAATCGCCCAACGATAGTCTCCCACAACGCGACAAGCTAACACAATGTCAAACTCCTCGCGCAGCAAGCAGATAGCGGTAAGTGTTCATGTGCCCCCATCACGCTCATCCGGCGCTCTTCGACGACCCGAGCTGGCGTGACTGCTCAAGGGACCTCATCCCTCTAGCGCGACTTTGTTGCTGCAGAAGAGTTCGTCGGCGTACGCAATCTCGACCGGCTGCCGAAGACATCTGCGAGTGAAAGAATGACAAGACGTAGAGATTGTCTGATGACCGCCGCGAACCATGCCATCCGTCCGATTGACTGCTGTCCTGAAGTCGTCCACATGGACCGTAACATCCCCAGACGCTCGCGATGACTGACTCGAAATCTCGCTGCCTTTGCGCCGATGAGGTCATACGTTCTCGCTTCGAGAAATGCAGATCGGATTGCCTTGCAGAGCCACTCAATCAAAGATAGCGGGATAGCATGTTGAACGACTGCATCGGCAACAAATAACGGGAGTTCTCCGTCCTGCATCAGTTCGGTCATCAACAGCGTGTCTTCGGCCCTGCGCACCGACGGATCAAACAAATCCCTGTCACCATCAACCCTCGTTCGTCGGATGGCGAATCCGGCCGTATTCAAGTATCGGATGCAGCCGCTTGGTTGAAGCATCTGATTCTGAATGGCTATGAGACGCAGATCTTCGGCTCTGCCAACCAGGCAGGAACGGTCTCCAACTAACCGCAGTTGAAAAGCATTGTGCTGGGGAGAGGCGTTGATGGTTGAAGCAAGGGTTGCAAGACAGTCGTTTTGGAGTTTACAGTCAGCATCCACAAATAGCAGGACCGCGCCTTTAGCAACCTGAACTCCTCGATTTCTGGCGGCGGAAATTCCACCGTGAGACTGTTCGATGATTGTCAGCGGATAACAATCGAGCCAGTGGCGAATGAACTCAGGGGCTCCCACCTTGCTGCCGTCGTCCACGATAATCACTTCAAAGCTCGGTCCATCGGTCTGTTGCTGCAGGGATCGCAGACATTGATCAAGCGGGCCCCAGTCGTTATAAACGGCGATAACGATGCTAAAGGCTGGAGTTGCACTCGCGATTGTGGAGTCCCCGACCATTCGTCCTTTTCTTGCAGCGGTCGACCAGAGGGTCCGTACTGACTGTAGGATTGCACACTCAACACGGAAAGCCCAATTTGGTTTGGGTGACTTTCGTCATCCCCAAGACGAGGCGTGCGGTGGAGTACCATAGTTGGAGAAACCATGCACATTCTTCATGTAGTGGGCGCTAGACCGAACTTTATGAAAGCCGCGCCTGTAGTGCGCGCTCTTGGGACATGGGAAAACGTCCGGCAAACCTTGGTCCATACCGGCCAGCACTACGACAAGAACTTATCGGACGTTTTCTTTTCACAGCTCAACATGCCGGAGCCGGATGTAAACCTGGAAGTAGGCTCGGGCAGCCATGCTGTGCAAACTGCCGAAGTAATGAAACGGTTTGAGCCGGTGGTTCTGGAAAGAAAACCGGATGTTGTGCTGGTGTACGGTGATGTGAATTCCACGGTAGCGGCCGCCCTAGTTTGTTCCAAGTTACTGATTCGTGTGGCGCACGTCGAAGCTGGACTCCGGTCCTTCGATCGCACTATGCCGGAAGAAGTCAACCGTATTGTGACGGATCGCCTCGCCGATTTGCTCTTCACACCATCGGAAGACGGAGACATTAACCTGGAGCGCGAGGGTGTTCCGGCGGATAGGATTTTTAGAGTAGGGAATGTGATGATCGATTCCCTTGTCCGACTTTTGCCGGTTGCTATGCAGTGTCCCAGGAACGGCTTGCCAGAGCGCTACGCTCTCGTCACGCTACATCGGCCCTCAAATGTAGATGACAGCGCGAGCTTGCGAGGAATTCTCAAGTCCCTTCTTGAAGTGAACGAACAACTGGAAGTCGTCTTTCCCGTTCATCCCCGGACGCGCCAGCGCATCCAGCAATTCGGTATCAATATCGAAAAGCTTCATCTCCTTGACCCGTTGCCTTACATCGAATTCCTGTCATTGCAGAACCGTGCCGCCGTAGTTATTACCGACTCAGGGGGTATTCAGGAGGAAACAACTTACTTGGGAGTGCCCTGCTTGACGTTGCGCAGTAATACCGAACGACCGGTAACGGTCAGCATGGGGACAAATGTCCTGGTTGGCCAGGATCTGGAGTTGTTGAACTCGGAGCTGGCAAGGATTCTCGAAGGAAAAGCCAAGAAGGGATCAATACCGCCGTTGTGGGACGGCCACACGGGGGAAAGGATCGCTAAGATCCTGCACACGTAGACGAATCATGTCCTGACCTAACCGTTTTCACAAGCCTCGACGGCACCCAAATGCGAGTCCAAAATTGCCCTCACTTTCGACGCCCGTCTCGATCGCGAACTTCTTGTACATCCACCGCGGCAACGTTACAGGCCAGATACCGATATCTCCGGTTCTTCTCAGTTGCAATGCACTGATGCGTGGCAGGCATTGCACAGTGTGATCAGATTCTCCTCCGAGTCATCGCCCGAGTGGCTCCGAAAATCTTTATGGTGGACCTCAAGGTTGGACATCGCCCCGCAAGATTGGCATCTCCAGCCATCGCGTCGGAGCACTTGATGGCGCAGCTGTTCGTACAATTCTGAATCGAGCCTCAGCACTGTACGTTTTGGCCGGGCTCGAGTCATGACGCTTTCTAGGTTACGTGGGACAAAAACGTCTGTTTCTCTTCGCCGGGGAGGAACTTGAAGAACCGCAACGCCGACTGCAAGAGAACGTTGGAATCCTCATTCTCCAGATTCGCTCCCGCCAAGAAGTCGGCGCAGATCATCTCAAGACAATAACCGCGGGACTTGTCAGTCCCGAGCATCAAGGCCGCTGTTTCGATCGCCTGCTCGACGACCGGGAGTTGGCTCTTATAAAGCTTGAAATAGATAATCTCTGACGGCTCGCTTTCCTTCCCAGTCAGTTCCTTCTCGACTTCCTGCTTAAATTCTTCCTTGGGCATTTCGCGGGCTTTGTGCAACCAGGTTGCACAATCGAAGTGCTGCCGATCCCTTCTTGCAATCTTCGCCAACTCCAACCCCTTCGTCCACCCCACTTCCTTCAACTCCTTTCGTGCCTGCAGTGGCAAGTGCTCATGGATCGACATCAGGTAGTACGCCTTCCTTCGCGATTCCGGAAACCGTCTTTCCAAGAACTCGTCGAACGACTTCACGTTCTCTACCCGCCAGTACTGTCCCGCCCGCACTTCGCACAGGTAGCGCCCGAGTTCCACGAACCGGGTATCCCGCTCCGCTTCCTTCTGCCTTTCCCAAGCCAGAATTTCGTCGATCTTGGTCAGCACGAACATCGCTCGTCGGCGATTGAGCTTGGGCAGCATGGGCGGATTCCTAGTACGTAAGCTCGTCAAGCCAACCAAGGTTCTCAGCTCCTGGCCGCCGCACCAGCGCGGCATCAACTAACTGTTGCTTTCCCAAGCAGAGTCCCAAGTAGGGGCAAGTGCTGCAAGGGTTCTGCGGAAACCGAATACCGCTGTGGGGCAGAAACTGTGCGGACTCGACACGATGAATCGTGTCTTCGACGATCCGGCCAAATTCCGCACGTTGTTCATCCGAGATGGTGGTCCGCAGGTACTGCACTTCGACGAGGCGTTTGCGGACGAAGACCACCTGCGCGACTTCAGAAATTCCTGTCATCCAGGAGTAGCAGACGAGTTGCGGATCGAGAGCCAGTAGTCCGTCCGGTTCCTCCGGATAACGGCTAGAGGTCGTTTTCCACTCCAGCAGGCAGCGCGTGCCATCCAGTTTCCCGATTGCATCGACATAGGCCACAAAGTCATTGTTTTCTGAGACTGCCCGCATGAACTTGATCTGTATGTTGCGGCGGGGCAAGCGAATGCGAATGCGGTCGTCCTGGCAGAACCGGTCCAGGAGCTGGATGCCTTGCTGCAGCATCCGGTCCCAAGTGTCGCCGTTGGAGTACCGTAGGCCTTGATTCTTACAAGCTGTCCATTCACGAAACAGGACGGCCGCAGTATCTTCACGCTGGAAGTAAGCGGTCAGGGCGCGTTCAAAGGCTCGCCCGAAGAGCATGGCTGCCCGGGTGTCCTTCTCCTGCCAGCCATCAAGGTAGCGATGCCGATATCGGCGGGGGCAGGTCAAGTATTGGCTGATCTGGGTGTAGCTGTAGGTCATCGCGTCACCTCCGGAACGGCAGTGTTTGCGGGCAAGGAGGTAGAAAGTTTTTCCCACTGGCTGGCAGGCGCGAAACCATCCAGGTTGAGCAGGGAAGCGCCGTTCACGACGACGTGGCTGATCTTGACCACTCCACGCAGGCCAACCAGATTCCTGTCGTCGATCTCGTCTTGCCCGAGCAGTTCGGCGTCGTACCCGAAATCGCGCAGAAACCAGTTGAGTTTCCACAACGCTCTTGGCGTGCAGTAGAGGCGCCCGGCAACGGAGTGTCCAGCGAGTTCCTTAGGCTCGAGGATCGAGAAGCGAAGGAGATAGAACGGCTTCCGCGAGTCCCAGCGATGGTTGGCTCTCTCGACCCGAACCAGCAGCAGGCCATCGCGAATTCGAGATGCGGCAGACAGGTCGGCGTCGTGTAGGCCATTGATTCGACGTTTCACGCGGCACCTTCTTTCGTGCCGAGGTAGCTGTTGAGTTGGCACAGTAGACCATCTCGGTTTTTCTCAGCCCAATCGGCCAAGTGGGCGACGAAGTTTTCGACCTGCTCACGAGTGGCTTCGCGAAGGGTTTTCACGCCACAGAAATCGGTGGCGTAGGACTTGACCAGCGTGGCGTCAAGTTGATGCTGGCGAATTAATTGACAGAGACGGTCGCGGACCGTGCGGCCACCGTAACCGTTGCCGTTGGCAGGCTGCGGTGCTCTTTTCGGCTCACGCGAAGACTCGGCTTGGCGGTTGAGTAAGCCGATCTCCTCGACCGAGCAAATGCCGATGCCGTAGGCTTTCCGCAAAGCCCGGTTCACCGCGCGAGTTTCGGCGACACGCATCTCCGCGCCGTGAACGAGGAAAGAAACATTGGAAGGATCGGCGTCGCCGAAACCCGCAAATCCGCGACAAGTTCTCGACTTGTAGACTGTTGCCTCGAAAGCCCAACGTTGAGTGGAAGGATCGCAGAACGTTGGCACTGGCCGAACGTGAATGCCAGCGCACCGGTTGCGGCGGGCAAGTCCGATCAAACCCGTGTGCGTGACGTACCAGCCGTTATCGAGGTAGGTCAAATCACCGGCAGCGATCGAAAGGTTGTGCTGTTCTGTGATCTCCCTCAGCCTACTTAACGCTTCCCGAGAGAGATTGGCCCAAGTCCGTCTCGCCAGACGAATGGAAGCGGCAGTCCTCTTAGTTGGTGTCATTTCTTGCTCCTTCGCCGCTCCGGTTATTCAACCTGCTGCATTTCCTGACAGCGAAACTCAGGCTCTTATGCCGGGAGATCGTTTGGTTTGTGTTTAGAGCTACGATGCGCCAGTGATATTCCGCTTCGCCCGTTGGAAATATGCGGAAGTCAGGGTGTAGCTTTAGGTAACGCCGCGACGCGACCGGTCGCACTATCCTTGCGAACAACTGATGAGCACTGAGGGGATTTGCTAGAGTGGGTGTAGCCACGTTGGCCTCCTTAGTAGGCTTACGGGTCAGGGCTGACCGAATGCTGCTAACATTCGGTTGGCCCACTTGACAGCTTTCACTATACGCGGCGGCCGCGCATTGTCAAGAATTAAATTAAGTGTGTTTCTATACATTTACGCGCCCGCCGCGCATAATAGTGATTTTGAATGATAAAAATATGTCCGTGAGTGCGAAAGACGTTCGAGAATATCTCCGCAAGATCGGGCGAAAGGGCGCGGAGGTTACTAACCAAAAGCTCACCAAAGAGCAGCGTTCGGAATCCGCCCGCCGTGCATCCCAGGCGAGGTGGGCGAAATCCAAGAAGAAAACCAATCCACCGCAGTGAGATTCGGAAGATCGCGGCACTCAATGGCTCTCCTCGCCGAGGGAAAAAGCCCGGCAGGAGGACCTACAAGACGGAGCCTGATCTGGCGAAATTCAACCTCGAGAAGAATGGGACGCGACCTCGGCCCGGAAATGGATTACTGCAGAACCGGCCAACTGAATCCTGCCCCGCAAATCCACAATTTCTCTGCGCGCTTAGCAAAGGTCGGCCTCCATTGATCCGTTAGCTATATTACTCTCGATACAAACCTTCGATTGTTGACAGCAACTCCAGCTGATGTGAGACTGCTGATACGTCATCTCTCCTCCTAAGCGAGGAAACC
>Ga0187863_10004155_pt1 | contig 10413 bp, 8 predicted proteins | sample June2016WEW_11_1_FD_132975 | JGI IMG/M metagenome (GOLD analysis project Ga0187863, IMG submission 132975) | Peatland microbial communities from SPRUCE experiment site at the Marcell Experimental Forest, Minnesota, USA - June2016WEW_11_10 | ecosystem: Environmental > Terrestrial > Soil >...
CGATGCGCAGAAGCTTGAGCAGCCCAAGGAAAACCAGCAGGAAGGATATCAGCCCGGGCCAGACGCGCCGTTCCGCAATCAGGCCTCGACGCATACGCTGCTCGATCACAGTCCCGAGCAATATCCGCCACAGGTGCGCGCTACAGGCATTCCGCCGGACCAGGCCACGCAGCCGCGCTTGTATGTCGTGGAACCGGCGCCGTCGCTTGCGGGGAGCATGGCGGACCATCGGTTCATCCTGCGGGCCAGTGAGGTGGAAGGCTTCGCGCGGGATCTGGCGGCAGCGGTGGAAACTTCCGGGGCCACCGAGGGATCGAATCCACACAAAGCGATCGCGGCCATCGCGAAGGATCTGCAAGGGCATCGCGGCCGTTGCCTGATTGTCCCGGGCGAGTTCCAGACGCCGGCCGTGCATGCGCTGGCGCACGCCATGAATGAGGCGCTCGGCAACGTCGGGACCACGGTGGTTTACACCGATCCGCTGGAAGCAAATCCGGTGAACGATGTTGAGTCGCTTCGGCAACTTACCGCCGACATGAACGCCGGAAAAGTGGAAACGCTGGTGATCCTGGGCGGCAATCCGATTTACGATGCGCCCGTTGACGTCGATTTTGCGGGCGCGATGAACAAGGTCGCGCTGCGCTTCCATGTCGGCCTCTACAGCAACGAAACATCGATGCTGTGCCATTGGCAGATCCCCGAGGCGCATTACCTCGAATCATGGGGCGACATTCGCGGCTACGACGGCACAGTGACCATCATGCAGCCGCTCATCGAGCCGTTGTATGGCGGCAAGGCCGCCGTAGAGATTCTCTCCGCGCTGACCGAGCCTTCCGGGAAAACCGCGCACACGCTGGTGAAGGATCACTGGCGGGCACAGTCCGGTGTCGCCAACTTCGAGCCGTGGTGGGAGACATGTCTCCACAACGGGACCGTGCCGAACACCGCGCATCCCCCGATAAGCGTGACTGCTAAGGCGCCTCCGCCCGCAGCCGCCGCGCAGAGCGGGCAGGGAATTGAGATCATCTTCCGTCCTGACGCCACCGTTTACGATGGCCGGTATGCCAATCTCGGCTGGCTGCAGGAACTGCCCAAGCCCACGACGCGAATGACGTGGGACAACCCGGTATTGGTAAGTCCCCGCATGGCGCAGCGGTACGGCCTCAGCAATGAGGATGTTGTCGAGTTCAAGTATCGCGGCCGATCCGTGAAAGCGCCGGTGATGGTGCAGCCTGGTCACGCCGATGACGCGGTCACCGTTTCGCTGGGCTACGGGCGAACCGTTGCCGGGCGCGTCGCCAACGAAGTGGGCGTGGACTTCTACAAGCTGCGCACCGCCGATGCCCTCTGGCACGATTCCGGCCTGGCGATTCAGAAAACCAGCGACACTTACAGTCTGGCCGTGGCTCAGCGGCAAGCCACCATGGATGAGCGCACGCCGGTGCGGGTTGCCACGATCGAGGAATTCAAGAAAGATCCGCGTTTTGCCGACGAAGGCGATACCGAAGCCATCCCCGACTACCTGACTTTGTATCCGAAGTACATGTATCAGGGCTATAAGTGGGGCATGTCCATCGACCTGAATACCTGCATGGGTTGCGGCACCTGCACCATTGCCTGCCAGGCTGAAAACAACATCGCGGTCGTCGGCAAGGAAGAAACGGGCAAGGGCCGCTGGATGCACTGGATTCGTGTGGATCGTTATTTCCACGGTCACACCATGGACGATCCGGAAATCTTCTTCCAGCCGGTGCCGTGCATGCAGTGCGAGAACGCGCCGTGCGAGCAGGTTTGTCCGGTGGGAGCTACGGTGCACAGCGGTGATGGTTTAAATCAAATGATTTATAACCGCTGCGTCGGCACGCGCTATTGTTCCAATAACTGCCCGTATAAAGTTCGGCGGTTCAATTTTCTGCTTTATTCCGACTGGTACACGCAGAGTATGTACGGCCTGCGAAATCCCGATGTCACCGTGCGTAGCCGCGGCGTAATGGAGAAGTGCACTTACTGTATCCAGCGCATTAACGCAGCCAAGATACTAGCCGAGCGCGAGGACCGGCGGGTTCGCGAGGGCGAAATCATCCCGGCGTGCGTGCAGGCTTGTCCCACGCAGGCGATTGTCTTCGGCGACATTAATGATCCGAACAGCCAGGTGGCAAAGCTGAAGGCACAGACGCGCGATTACAGTTTGCTGGAAGATCTGAATACACGGCCGCGGACCACATATCTGGCGCGTCTGAAAAATCCGAATCCGGAGATCGAGCAAGCGTGAACATCGATCAAATCGACGAAGGAACACCGCCCCCCGTCATAGACCCGGGTCCGGACAAGATCATCGGTCCGGGGCACACCTACGCCTCGGTCACCAACGAGATCACCGGCGTTATCTTCCAGCCTCTGAAGAAGACGCCGAAGGTCTGGTTCAAAGCGTTCGTGGTGTCGTTCGCCCTGATGCAGCTTTTGCTGATCGCGGCCACGTGGCTTTTTATCAAAGGCGTCGGGATTTGGGGCATCGTTATCCCTGTTGCCTGGGGCTTCGCTATCGTCAACTTCGTCTGGTGGATCGGTATCGGCCACGCCGGCACACTGATTTCGGCCATTCTGCTGCTGCTGAAACAGGATTGGCGAACTTCGATTAACCGCTTCTCGGAAGCCATGACGTTGTTCGCCGTCGCTTGCGCGGGTATGTTCCCCGTGTTGCACCTTGGCCGTCCATGGCTCGCGTATTGGCTCCTTCCATATCCCAACAGCATGTGGGTGTGGCCGCAGCCGAGAAGCCCGTTGGTGTGGGACGTGTTCGCGGTGTCAACCTACGCCACAGTGTCTCTTCTGTTCTGGTACACCGGTCTTGTCCCCGACCTCGCAACACTGCGGGACAAAGCCAAGACGAAGTGGCAGCAGGTCGTTTTCGGGATTTTTGCGCTGGGCTGGCGCGGATCAGCGCGGCACTGGTCGCGCTATCAAATGGCCTACATCCTGCTCGCGGGTTTGGCCACTCCGCTGGTGGTTTCAGTGCATACGGTGGTCAGCTTCGATTTCGCCGTGGCCATCATGCCCGGCTGGCACACCACCATATTCCCGCCGTATTTCGTCGCTGGCGCGATTTACTCAGGCTTCGCCATGGTGCTTACGCTGATGATCCCCGTCCGCCGCTGGTTCCATCTGGAAGACCTGATGACCATGCGTCACGTGGAAGCCTGCGCCAAAGTTATGCTGGGCACCGGGCTCATTGTCGCTTACGGCTATCTGATGGAAGCTTTCATGGCCTGGTACAGCGGCGATGTCTATGAGCGCTTCATGTACTGGAATCGCATGACCGGACCTTATGGCTGGTCTTACGTGATGCTCATTATGTGTAACATCGCGATTCCGCAGTTACTCTGGATTCGCAAGGTTCGATTGAATGTCTTCGCGGTGTGGATGCTGTCGCTCGTCGTGAACGTGGGCATGTGGCTGGAGCGGTTCGTCATCGTCGTCACTTCGCTGCATCGCGACTATCTGCCTTCGTCATGGGGCATGTATTATCCGACTAAGTGGGATTGGGCCACTTATATCGGCACCATCGGCTTTTTCCTGACAATGATGTGGCTGTTCGTGCGCTTCCTGCCGGCGATCTCCATTTTTGAAGTGCGCGAGGTGCTGCACCACGAGGGGGGCGGCCACGCACACGCTCCGGTTCCCGAACCGGTGCCGGCGGGCGACTAAGACTGTTATGGCGACTTACTGGGAGTTACGCGGTCTATATGGCATCATGGCGGAGTTTGCGGACCCCGAGCAGTTACTCCACGCCGCGCGCAGCGCTTATGCTGCGGGCTATCGCAGAATGGACGCCTATGCGCCCATGCCTGTCGACGGCCTGGCGGAGGCAATTGGGTTTCGCCGCAATTTCGTCTCGCCGATGGTTCTCGCCGGCGGGATCTGTGGCGCTTGCGGGGGCTTTGGCCTGGTGTACTGGATTAGCTGCATCGCGTATCCGTTCAACGTGGCCGGACGGCCGATGAACTCGTGGCCGGCATACATCCCAATCACATTCGAATGCACCGTGCTAATCGCCGCGCTTACTGCTGTTGTGGGAATGTTCGCGATGAACGGGCTGCCCCTGCCCTACCATCCCGTTTTCAACGTTCCCGGATTTGCGCGGGCGTCCACGGACCGATTTTTCCTTTGCATCGAGGCGGACGATCCCAAATTCGATCGCGAGGGCGCCAAGGCGTTTCTCTATGAACTTAGTCCCATCGGGGTGGCTGAAGTTGAAAAGTAACCTGCGCGCCGCCATCCCGCTGCTGGGGCTCACGCTGCTGCTTGCCGCCTGCCGGCGGGACATGCAGGATCAGCCTAAGTACAAGCCGCTGCATGAGAGTGACTTCTTCGCGGACCACCGGTCGGAGCGTCCCATGGTGGATGACACGGTGCCACGCGGGTATCTAAGAACCGATCTCGCGCGCTACGCGGGCAAAATCGGCGGTGTCGACGTTAACTACTTTCCATTCCCGATTACCCGGGATGATATTACGCGCGGACAGGATCGCTTCAATATCTACTGTTCACCGTGCCACGGCCGGACTGGCGACGGCAACGGCATGATCGTGAAGCGCGGTTACCGCAACCCCCCTTCCTATTACACCGATCGCGTCATCAACGCGCCGGTGGGACATTTCTTCGATGTCATCACCAACGGCTTCGGGGCGATGCCCAGTTACGCTTCGCGCGTCACGCCGGATGACCGGTGGCGGATTATCGCCTATATCCGCACGCTGCAGTTCAGTGAGACGGCCACGATAAACGACGTCCCCACCGAAGATCGCGAGCAGCTTACTGGTGGCGCCGCGCCCGTTGCGTCGGCCCAGGTGAGTCCTCCGAATCCACCGCCGCAATCCACAACCGGACCGAATGAAGTGCCTAGTCCTTTCTCCGGTGTCATTCCGGCTGCCGTTCCGTTTAATGCGAATGCTGCGACCGCCGCCGAGCCCAGCCGCCCATACGGCGAATCACCGGCAAGTTCCGCGCCGGGGTCTCTTCCCGTCGATCAGACCGTCACCACTGAGGGGACAAAATAACGATGACCGCAACCGAATCGACGCCGTTGAGCGAACGCTTCAGCCAGATTCAGCGCGCGGCCCTCATTGTTGGTGTGCTTGGTCTCGCGCTGTGCGTTCTGCAGTTGTTCCGCAACCCGGAAGCGTTTTTCGAATCCTATCTGTTCGCGTTTCTCTTCTGGAATGGGCTGGTTGTCGGCTCGCTGGGCATCATGCTGATGCACAATGTGACGGGCGGGAACTGGGGCGTGGTGATTCGCCGTATCATCGAGGCCTGCTCGCGCCTGCTGCCAGTGATGGCCGTTCTTCTTCTCCCGCTGATTATCGGCGTGGTGGGATGGCATGAGATTTACATCTGGACGCGGCCGGACATTGTCGCGCATGACAAGAACATTCAGCTCAAGGCTGCCTGGTTAAACATTCCCTTCTGGGTTGGCCGCGCGATCTTCTACTTCGCCATTTGGACGTTCTGGGCATGGCGTCTCAACCGCTTGTCGTCCGAGCAGGATCGTACCGCCGACACCGGCATTCAGGATCGAATGCGTAAGTTCAGTGCGCCCGGGTTGTTGCTGTTCGTGATCACCGCCACTTTCGCCTACGTGGATTGGATTATGTCGATCGAGCCGCAGTGGTTCTCCACCATGTTCGGCGCGATGTTCATGATCGGTCAGGTGCTGGAATCGTTTGCCTTCGCGGTGGTGTTGCTGTACCTGCTTTCTCCGCGCCGGCCGTTTCTGGGCGCGATCAAGACGCAGCATTACTGGGATCTGGGCAATCTTCTGCTGGCATTCACGATGTTATGGGCTTATCTATCTTTCTCGCAGTTCCTGATCATCTGGTCTGGTAACTTGCCGCAGGAGATTCCCTGGTACATCCGGCGTTTCAGCGGCGGCTGGGGCGTAATTGGCGTGTTTGTCGCGTTGTTCCACTTCGGCGTCCCGTTCTTCATTTTGCTGATGCGATTTGTTAAGAAGAACCCTCGATTGCTGTATCTGGTGGCGGCCTGGCTCTTCTTCGTTCGTATCGTGGATCTTTATTGGCTCGTGATGCCTGGTCTTCGCCAGCGCGGCTACTCATTCGAGTGGACCGATATCGCCGCGCCTATCGGCATCGGCGGAATCTGGATCGCCGCTTTTATCTGGCAGTTTCGTAAGAAGCCGCTTCTGCCTCTGCATGACAAGCGGCTGGTGCTGGCTGAGGACAGCCACTGAGGATAGCGATGGCCGAAGAGCACTTACAACCTGGTCAAAATGGCGGCGGCACTTACGAGCACAGCGAAGCCGACGTCAAACTCATCGTCTATTCCACGTTGGGCCTCATTGTTGGCGTGGTCATCGTTTGTCTGGTCGTAGTCGGTGTTTTCAAAGGAATGCAGGAGGCCATGCCGAAGGCGGCGCCGATTTCCGGGATTGTGAACCCCAACCGGATACCGCCGGAGCCCAGGTTGCAGCCGTTTCCGGCATTAGAGTTACAGGCGCTGCGCCAGCACGAGGACGACGTTCTGAGCCGTTACGGTTGGGTGGACCAGAAGGCTGGCGTGGTGCGCATTCCGATCGATAAGGCCATGGACATTATGGTTCAGCGGGGATTCCCGACACAGGGGCAGGCACAAGCAGGTAATGCGAGTTCGAATTCCAATGCGAAGTAGTTTGCAATCCGGCGCGATTACGGCCGCGCTGTTGACGGTGGCGGTGTTGCCCGTCGCCGCGCAACAGTATGGATTGCCCGCGATGTTGCAAGGCGTCGGCATCGAACAAAAGCTGAATGCGCAGCTTCCTCTCGAAGCGACGTTCCGCGACGAAACCGGCACCCCGGTTCGCCTGGGTAATTACTTTCAGGGGCGGCCAGTAATTGTGAATCTGGTGTATTACAAGTGCCCGATGCTGTGCAATCTGGTGCTCACCGGCATGGTGAGGACGCTTCGCCACCTCTCACTGAACCCCGGCTCCGATTTCGACATCGTCACCATCAGCTTCGACCCGAGCGAGACACCGCAACTCGCTGCCGCCAAGCGTCAGACTTACTTAGCCGAATACAATCGGCCGGGTGCAGCGGCAAGCTGGCACTTTCTCACCGGAGACCAATCGCAGATCAATAAGGTGACGGAAGCCGTTGGATTCCACTATCAATGGGACGACCGTCAGAAGACCTGGGCGCACGCCAGCGGTATTTTCATCGCTACGCCCGACGGAAAGATGTCGCGCTATATCTACGGCGTCTACTATCCCGACCGCGATGTACGGCTCTCGCTGGTGGAAGCTTCGGCGAACAAGATCGGCACGTTGAACGACCAGATTCTGCTCTTCTGTTACCACTATGATCCGGTCAAAGGGAAATACGGTCTGGTGATTACGAATGTCATTCGCCTGTCCTGCACGCTGACCGTGCTGGTGTTAGCGGGCTTCATATTGCTGATGCTCCGGCGCGAGCGCCAGGCGAGACCCGAGTGGAGGGCGCTGCCGCATGCCTGAGTTCCATCTTCTACCCGCCGCGGCAGCTGTTTCAGCGAACGGCTATGACTGGTTGTGGTGGTACGAAGTCGCCATCTCAGTCATTATGACCGCCCTTATATTCGCCGCTGTCTTCTTTTTCGCAATCAAGTACCGCCGCCGGTCGGAGACCGAAATTCCGCGGCCCATCGAAGGTTCCCGCCTGCTGGAGATCGGTTGGTCGGTAATTCCGTTCCTCGTGATGTTGACCTTCTTCTTCTGGGGAGCGGCCCTCTACTTCCACAATCAGGATGCGCCCAAGGACGCCATGAACATTTATGTTGTGGCGAAACAGTGGATGTGGAAGGTGCAGTATCCGAACGGCGTGCGGGAGATCAATGAGCTGCACGTTCCCGTTGGCCGCGCGGTGAAGTTGACCATGGCCTCCGAAGACGTTATCCATAGCTTCTTCGTCCCGGCATTCCGTCTGAAGCGCGATGTGGTGCCCGGCCGCTATAACGATATGTGGTTCACTGCAACCAAGCCTGGCCGCTATCATCTGTTCTGCGCCGAATACTGCGGCACCGAACACTCCGGCATGATTGGCTGGGTGACGGTGATGGAGAAAAAGGATTTCGAGAACTGGCTGACCAGCGGCGGCGGCGAAGGCTCCATGGCGTCGCAGGGACAGAAGATTTTCCAGCAGCTCGGCTGTAGCACATGCCACCTGTTTGACGAGCAGGGCCGCTGCCCGAATCTCAAGGGCATGTACGGCTCGCGCGTGCTGCTGTCCGATGGCCGCACTGTGATCGCCGACGAAGCCTACATCCGCGAATCGATTCTCGATCCAAACGCGAAGATTGTCGCCGGTTTCCAAAAAGACGTGATGCCAACCTTCCAGGGACTGCTCAGCGAAGAGGAAATCCTGGAGGTCACCGAATACATCAAGTCGCTCTCCAATACGCGCAGCGGCATGTTCACCAGCGAGCAGACTGGCCCCACGGCGGGCGGTGGCCGCGGTGGGTCTATTGCGAACGCCGGCCAGGGTTCGCTCGACACGCGTGGAACCAGCATGACCAATCAGCCGCCGAGACCGGAGGCGAACGCGCAGGCGCAGGACGCCAATCAGGGACAGCCTGTTGCGCCTAAGCCCGTGGCGCCAAAAGCTGCCACCCCGGGAGGAAAGCAATGAGCAGCACCGCAACTGTGGAACGCACCGACGCCCCCATCAGTTACCTGAACGCGACCACCGGCTGGAAATCGTGGCTCTTCACCACGGACCACAAACGTATCGCACTCCTGTACCTGATCTCCATTACGTTTTTCTTCGGCCTCGGGGGCATCTTCGCCACGATGATGCGGCTGGAACTGGCAACGCCGCAGGGCGACCTGTTTACGTCCGACACGTACAACAAGCTGTTCACGATGCACGGGGTCGTGATGATCTTCTTTTTCCTGATCCCGTCCATTCCCGCGACTCTGGGGAATTTTCTGATTCCCATGATGGTGGGCGCGCGCGATCTTGCGTTCCCGAAGATTAACTTACTCAGTTGGTATCTGTATGTTTTCGGCGGCATATTCGCACTTACGGCGATTGTTATGGGAGGCGTGGATACCGGCTGGACGTTCTATACGCCTTATAGCAGCACTTACTCGAACACCTTCGTAGTGCCCACTCTCGTAGGCGTTTTCATCGCCGGGTTTTCGTCCATTCTCACTGGTCTTAACTTCATCGTAACCGTACACAAAATGCGCGCGCCGGGCATGACCTGGGGCCGGTTGCCGTTGTTCGTCTGGAGCATGTACGCGACCAGCCTGATTCAGGTGCTGGGTACTCCGGTGGTGGCCATCACTCTGGCATTGGTTGCACTCGAACGGATCTTCCACGTCGGCATTTTCGATCCGGCGATCGGCGGCGATCCGATTCTGTTCCAGCACATGTTCTGGTTCTACTCGCATCCCGCCGTGTACATCATGATCCTGCCAGGCATGGGCGTGATTAGTGAAGTGGTCGCCTGCTTCTCGCGCAAGCGGCCCTTCGGATACAGCTTCATTGCCGGATCGAGCCTCGCCATCGCGGTGCTCGGTTTTCTGGTTTGGGGCCACCACATGTTTGTCACCGGCCAGTCGATGTACGCCAGCATGGTGTTCTCGTTGCTGAGCTTCCTGGTAGCCGTTCCTTCAGCCATCAAAGTGTTCAACTGGACAGCGACGATGTACAAAGGCTCCGTCGCGTACAACACGCCGATGCTTTACGCCTTCGGATTCATAGGATTGTTCACGATTGGCGGACTTACTGGTTTGATGCTTGCGACGCTCGCGCTGGACATCCATGTTACAGACACTTACTTCGTGGTTGCGCACTTCCACTATGTGATGGTTGGCGGGATGGTCTTCGCGTATCTGGGTGGGCTGCACTTCTGGTGGCCGAAAATCACTGGCAGGATGTACCCGGAGGCATGGGCGCGGTTCGCGGCTTTGGTGACTTTTGTCGGTTTCAATCTTACCTTCGGACCGCAGTTCCTGCTCGGCTACCTTGGCATGCCTCGCCGCTATCATGCTTACGCGCCGGAGTTCCAGCCGCTCAATGTGCTCTCGTCCGCGGGCGCTTCAATCCTGGCAGTCGGTTACGCGATACCTTTCATTTACTTTCTGTGGTCGCTTAAGTACGGAGAGATTGCCGGTAACAACCCATGGGGCGCCAAGGGACTGGAGTGGGAAACCACGTCCCCGCCTCCGACCTTCAATTTCGATCACACGCCCATCGTGACCGAACCTGCATACGAGTATTCCAAAGAGCCGGAGGTGGAGGTTGGCTGATCACGCTTCTACAGTCGAGCAGCACTCGCCGTTTCTCCAGCATCACTTCGACGATCTGACTCAGCAGCTCGATTCGTCAACGCTGGGCATGTGGGTGTTCCTGCTGACCGAGATCATGTTCTTCGGCG
>Ga0187863_10004156_pt1 | contig 10413 bp, 13 predicted proteins | sample June2016WEW_11_1_FD_132975 | JGI IMG/M metagenome (GOLD analysis project Ga0187863, IMG submission 132975) | Peatland microbial communities from SPRUCE experiment site at the Marcell Experimental Forest, Minnesota, USA - June2016WEW_11_10 | ecosystem: Environmental > Terrestrial > Soil >...
CACTACAACTTAGGGACGCCCAAACGTTGGTTATTCGATTGCACAGAACGGAGACAGGAAGAAGCGGCCCCCGAAGATTCGACCCCGATGCCGGGAAGGCTACGCATATTAAGACGGCCCTACGAGATAGGCAACTCGACCTCAGGGATCCAGAAGTAAAACACCGGCGCTAGCAAACTCCCCAGGACAACTACCAATCCTGCCGCCGTGCGCTCTTAGAGACGATTGCTGAGCTCGACGGCCTAGTGAGAAATGATCCAGATCGTGACCCAAACGACCCCATGAAGTGCGAGAAATCGGTTGTTCCGACCTTGAATCCGGAGCGCGATTGAGGCGACTCAAGGCTGTCAAGGAGAAAGCAGTACCAACGATGGAGAAACCAGCACCACTAACCGAACCAGCAGACGGATGCAACCATCTAATCTGCATGTTCAGCCACGAGCTAATCAACAAGCTTTCCGTCATCGTCGGACACTGCGACCTTCTGCAAGACCCCGGCCAGTCGGAGGAAAAGCGCGCCCAACACCTGACACGAATCCGCGCCGCAGCAGTTTCAATGGCCGAGACATTCCAGCATCAGCAGTGCGAAGTCGCTGTTCGAGAGCAAAGAGCGCCCGTCCGACTGAGAACAATCGTCAGCTAAATCGATCCTTTCACCTCGCTGAGAAAAACTTTAGAAGAAATTAATGAAGGCGACGCCAGCCGGGGCACGTCGCACGCCACGGTGAAACTGTGTCACGCGCCGTGCAGCCTCGACGGAAGCCGCGCTGCCCGCCGTCCGCCTCAGTGGTGTCCAAAACGGGTGGACACCTGCCGAAAAAAACGATAGAGTACCCACTGAGTGGACACCTTCACTGCGCTAAGTGACTGATTTTTCGTACCAGCGATCAGAGATCCGGTGACATTTAGTAGGGCGCTTAACTCAGCGGTAGAGTGCCATCTTCACACGGTGGAAGTCATAGGTTCGAATCCTATAGCGCCCACCACCTGACTTCTTCACACCCATTGCGGTTTTGACCCGTTGCGCGAAATTCCCCTGCCTGACCTTAGTCGTGCCGACCTTTCCACCTGCCGATCGCCTCGGCCGCGCCCGAAAAGCGCAACAACCGCAATCAGAAATTATTCCTCTAATCTCCAGGGAGGAATCACATGCCGGGAAAGAGAAAATCATCCAGCCGGAAATATGGGAAGGCCGCAGGAAAGACGGTCGCGAGCGCCATGCGGCGCAAAAAGAGCGGTACACTCCGTTCAGGCCCCGGAGGCAAGGGCGGCAAAGTAAAGAGCCGGAAACAGGCCATCGCCATCGGACTCTCGGAAGCGCGCAAGAAGGGCGCCAAGGTTCCTAAGAAGAGAGCCGCCTAGCGTGAGCGGCCCGTTCTATGAAGCAAGATCCAGCCGTACTCGTAATTGGTGGCGGCGTTTCTGGGCTGGCGGCAGCCTGCGAGTTGGGGCGTGCTGGCGTGCCAGTAAGAATTCTCGAGGCGCGCGACCGAATCGGGGGACGCGTCCTTACGCTGCACGACGTGCCCTGCGATGCGCCGATTGAACTGGGCGCCGAATTCATACATGGCCGTCCGCCCGAGACTCTCGATCTCCTGAAGAAAGCGAACGCCCAGATCTCCGAAGTGGACGGCGACAGCTGGTGTGTCTCTGGCCGGGGACTGTCCAACTGCGATTTGTTTTCGGACGTCGATTCGATCCTCGACGCGATGAATGACTCCGATCACGATGAGTCCTTCTCGTCGTTTCTCGAGCGCTGCTTTCCCAATCCACGCAGCGCTGCCATGCGGAAGGCGAAGCAGAAAGCGACAAGTTACGTCTCCGGATTCAATGCGGCCGATCCGGAACTAGTAGGAGTGCAGTGGCTGGTCAAAGGTATGCGGGCGGAGGGAGAGATCGAAGGCCACCGCGCTTTTCGCTCCCAGAACGGATACACCGATCTTCTGAATATCTTCCAGCAGCAACTGAACGAGTACGGCGTAACCGTGTCCACGGGGTGCGTGGTTGAGCGCGTGGCATGGAAGGCAGCAAACGTGGAAGTCGCGGTCCGCGATCGAAATGGATCGTCTGTGCTCGAGGCACCGCGTGTCTTGATTACGTTACCGGTTTCTCTTCTGAAGGCGGAAGCTGGGCAGCCTGGCGTGGTTCAATTCGAACCATCCTTGCCGCGAGAGAAGATCCGAGCGCTCGACAATCTGGAGATGGGGAAAGCAATCCGTGTCGTGCTCTGTTTTCGCGAACGCTTCTGGGAAGCTATCAAACCTTCGGCTGGTGGTGGCGCGAGCATGACGGACATGAGTTTTCTTTTCTCTCAGGACGACTGGTTCCCCACTTGGTGGACCTTGATGCCACAGAAGAAGCCCATCATTACTGGCTGGGCACCCTTCCGCTGCGCCGAAAGGCTTTCAGGCAGAGGATACTCGTTCGTCACCGATCGAAGTCTCAAGACTCTGAGTGGACTTCTGGGACCGAGCGTTCAAGAACTGCAGGGCCTGCTGCGGGAAGCTTATTTTCACGACTGGCAGATGGATCCATTTTCCCTCGGAGCTTACAGCTACGGAAAAGTGGGCGCGAATGAAGCGCAAGAGGTTCTCGCAGAACCGGTGGACAACACTTTATTCCTCGCGGGTGAAGCGATAGATACCTCCGGTCATAACGGAACGGTCCACGGAGCGATCGCCAGCGGTTGCCACGCGGCCCGTCAAATCCTTCAAACGCTCGACTAGCCGCCGCTACGGGTGCGGTTGCGTGGATCGCAGATAAGCTACCACCGCATCCGCGTCAGCTCGGCTCATGCGGAAGGGCATCATCGGGAACCTCAGCGGCTTGCCATTGATCCAGATTCCAGTCATGAGCAGCTTGACCATGTCCGCGTCGCTGGCCGGAGGAGTGCCTCCGATTCTAGGAGCATTCAGCGGCCAGTGCGGATCCGGATCTGCCGGTCTCATCGTGACCGGTGCTCCCTCGAGCGCGTGGCTTTGATCGGGACCGCCGCTGCTATCACGCGGCGTGTGAAATCGCCCACATATCGCAACATTCTCGACGAGGTATTTGCCGCGAGCAACATCTGAGGGCGTTTGCTGCGCGCCTGACTTTGCTGGAGATTTCTCAATTCGCTGAGACTGTCCCACCGATGTGAACAAGCAGATCGCTCCCGGAAGCCACGAAAAAACGGTGAGCCGAATTGTTTTCCGGGATGCGCGACTTCATACGATAGCTCTCGCCGCCGCAGCATCAGTCTGTCCTTTGCGCTTTGATTGACATTCCATACTTTTGACTCAGGCAGAAAGCCAAGTTTTAGGGAATCCGGCAGATCGTGTATCGTCGCCGATGCATTACAATGAATTCACAGCAAGCCCTCGTCAGGCATGTCTTCCACTGGAAAAGCCAACACGGCTCTCGCCGCTGCAGTCATCTTCCTCCTCCTGAGCACTTTTGCGGCCTATTTTGCGTTCGCGCGGTTGCACACGAGTCAGGTGTGGGTGCAGCACACGCGTGATGTGCAACTTGCTTTGAACCAGTTTTCCTCAACCGTCACCCGCGCAGGCCGGCTTCGGGCGCAATACATTGACTCCGGAGACCCCGCGCTCTTGCAGAGGCAGATGGATACCGTGGTCGAGGTCCGGAACTCCTTGGCCTCCATCCAGCACCTGATCGCCGACAACATCGCCCAGCAGGCAAATTTCAATAAGCTGGTGGACTTGACCGAGCAGCGGATCGGGCTGATGAATCAAGCCATCGAGTTGAAGAGGGAAGGCAAGTCGACGCTGGAGAGTCAGGCGCCGATCGTGCGGCAGATTACTGCGGTAGCGGATGCGACGGATGATCTATGGCAAGCCATGAATGAGCAAGAACAGGGATTGCTCGCCGAACGCCAGGAACGCGAGCGCAGCTCATTTTCCGTGACCGCCGGAGTCCTTTTGACCAGCCTGTTCTTTGCCCTCGTATTGTTCCTGATCCACCATCAGTTGCTGACCGATCAGGTCCGCGAACGGGTGCGCGCCGAAGGCGCTCAGCGTGCTCTCAGCGCCCGGCTGCTGACGTTGCAGGATGAAGAGCGCCGCAGATTTGCGCGCGAATTACATGACTCGGTCGGCCAGCAACTGGCCGCCATGAAGATGGCGCTTTCCCTGCTGGAACAGAGAATACCCGGAGACGGCCTCGTACAGGACTGCCTGAAACTGCTCGATGATTCCATCGCGGAAACCCGAACTATCTCACATCTTTTGCATCCACCGCTGTTGGACGAAGCCGGGTTGAGTTCCGCCGCGCGCTGGTTCGTCGAAGGTTTCGCGAATCGGAGCGGCATCGCGGTGAATCTGGATATTCAGGATGGAGAACGTCGCTTTTCCGAATCGATTGAACTGGTATTATTTCGCGTATTGCAGGAGAGTCTGACCAACGTCCATCGGCATTCCGGGGCCAAGCGGGCCGACGTCAGCCTCAGCGTTGCCGGGAATAAGGCGATCCTGAAGATTAAGGATTACGGCTGCGGCCTTCCCGATGCGGTCCTGCAAAACCTGCGAGAAGAGGGAACGGGACGCGGCGTTGGCTTGGCCGGCATGACAGAACGAATTCGCGAGATCGGCGGACGCCTGGACATCAATTCGAGCGCCGGCGGAAGTGAAGTTGTGGCACGGGTTCCGGTTCGTTTTCGGGCGCAGCCGCCGGAACTGATCCCGTCGGCACCTCAAGTAGTTAGAGGTTAGGGACGATGCGAAAAGTCATAGTGATCTCGGTTTGGGTTCTCTTGATGGTTGGTGCTGCTTGCACGAAACACGATCCCAGTCCGCAACTCGTAGTCGAGATTCCCGCCGGGTTCAGTGGAAACTTCGTGCTGGAAATGGGGACCAAAGATGCTGCTCCGCTCTCGAAACAGGGAGAGGCGTACGTGCTGACAGTGCCGCGGAGCGGAAAACTGGCAACCTCGACCATCCTGCAGAAGCCGAAGGTCGAGTTCAGGAATGCGACCGACGGCAGCATTTGGGGCTACTCCCAGTCGGTGTTCACCACGGGAGACGGAATCGCCGTGGGCGGGAAGGTCGAATTTTTCGTGGGGACACGCAGAGACTACGACGCCGAGGAAAATAAGAAGAACCACTCCGGGACTTCTATGGACTTGAGCGAGAGCGGCTTGACCGGCGCGTAACGACGATATGGCTGCGCCATCCGGCGCGGGTCATCGCGATTAAATTCCAATCAATTGCAGATGAGTTTCGGCTGAGCGGTCGTGACACGCCACGCCCAGCCGATATTCCATTACTGCGCTGTCTTTTCGACGTCGCGCAGGCGGGCGGCTTTGCCCCGAAGTCCGCGCAGATAGAACAGACGCGCGCGGCGAACCTTCGACGATCGCACCAGATCCACCTTGTCGATCACCTTGGAATGGACCGGAAAGATGCGCTCCACGCCCTGACCAAAGCTGATCTTACGCACGGTGAAGCTGGCCTGCGGACCGTTGTCGCGTTTGATCACAACGCCTTCAAAGGCCTGCACGCGTTCCTTGTCGCCTTCCTTGATCTTCACGTGGACACGTACGGTGTCCCCGGGGCGGAATGGAGGAATGTCGGTGCGTTTCGTCTTGGCCAGCAGCTTTTCGATAATTAGGTTTGACATGATCGTTAGTCCTTCTTTGTTCTGATTCTTTCTAGCCCTGATCGCGCTCGGCCGTTAGTGACGGTCCGGCTTAATGCGGGCCAAAATCTTGGTGTCTTCCTTGCCGAGTTCCGCGCCTTCCAGCAAGTCCGGACGGTTGCGCAGCGTTTTCTTCAATGCCTGCTCGCGGCGCCATTTTCGGATCTCCTGATGATTGCCGTTCATCAGTACTTCCGGCACTGCCATCCCGTGAAACTCCGCAGGACGCGTGTAGTGCGGATAGTCAAGCAATCCGCCGGAACCGCAAGTCGAATCCGCCCGTCCAACTTCGTCCGCGTCTTCATTCGCGGTGAAAGATTCCTGCCGCGTTGACGCTTCGTTACTCAGCGCACCCGGCAACAGTCTTGTGACCGCTTCAATGATCACCGCAGCGGCCAACTCTCCGCCGCTGATGATGTAGTCACCGATCGAAAGCTCGCGGTCGGCTAGAAACTCCGCCACGCGTTCGTCTACGCCCTCGTAGCGGCCGCAGATCAACACAATCCGATCCAGCCCAGCTAACTCCGTTGCGACCTTCTGCGTGAAGGGCTGGCCTTGGGCCGAAAGCACAATCACGCTTTGCTTCGCAGTGCCATCCAGACGCTGCTCGCGAGAAGCAATCCCGAGCGGTTCTAAACAATCAAAGATCGGTTCCGGCTTCAGGACCATCCCTTCGCCGCCGCCGAAAGGGCGGTCATCCACGGTGCGGTGCCGGTCGTGCGTGAACTGGCGCAAATCGTGGACTTCGATTTGCGCCAGGCCCATCTCGCAGGCCCGCCGCGTAATACCGTGATCCAGAGGCCCGCGAAAGAAGTCCGGAAAAATGGTGACTATATCGGCCTTCATTTGCGGAACTCAAAAAACTTTCACCACAGAGGGCACAGGGGAACACAGAGGAAAAACTTCCTAGGACCTCTTCTTCCCAGCCTGCTCTTGCTTCTCTTCCGCCGTCATCGGGGCATTGATTTCCAGCATGCCCTCGGGAAGATTCATGCGCACTTGCCGCTGCGACATGACCACCGCTTCCAGGTACGCTTCAGCAAACGGCACATCAAACTTTTTTCCGGCTGCGCCCACAATCAGGAGCGGCGCTTCACCGGCTCCGAACTGAATGTCTTCGATTTGGCCGATTTCCAGCCCGTGATCGAAGACAACGCAACCGACCAGATCGCTGACGTAATTCCACCCTCGCTCCAGCGGCGCGCGATCGGTGCTCGCAACCTGCAGTTCGCATCCGATCAATTCTTCCGCGTCGGACATCGAATCCACGCCGCGGAACTTCAAAACCAGCAAGCCCTTGTGCGGCCAGAAGCCTTCGACTCCCAACTCGCGCCGCGCTTCGCCGGACTTGTCCAGCGCCAGCAGCTTCATTCCTTCCGCGAATCGGTCCGGGACATCGCTGTGAACTTCGGCAGCGACCTCGCCGTGGCGGCCCTGCGTCTTCACCACTCGGGCCAGCGTTATGAACTCGCCGCTCGGATCAGGAGTCACGGCTCAGAGTCTGCACCCACTACTCGATGATCTCAAGCGTGTAGCGCTTGCGGGCACGATATCCGGCGGCGTTCAGCAGAGCGCGCAAAGCGCGGGCCGTCCGCCCCTGGCGCCCGATCACCTTGCCAACATCGCTCTCGGCAACTTCCAACTCGATGACGCCATCGTCGAACTTCTCGACGAAAACCTCATCCGGAGCGTCGACCAGCGACTTCGCAATCAGTTCGACGAGCGCGCAAACATCTCCAGAAGACTCAGTCATAAATTCTCGCTGTGGAAACGAAGGCTATCCGTAAGGAGGCCGGAATCCGGTGGCTACTGGAACCTAGGCGGCGGAGCCGGCGGTGACCGGAGCCGGAGTCTTGGTGAACAGCTTGTTCACGCGCTCCGACATCTGCGCGCCCTTCGACACCCAATATTCGACGCGGTCGCGCTTGATTTCGACGCTGGCGGGATTGGTGCGGGGGTTGTAGGTCCCGACCACTTCCACCGGACGCCCGTTGCGCGCACGAGCCTTCTCAATGACCACAATGCGATACATCGGTTGTTTGCGCGCACCCAGGCGCGACAGACGAATCATTAACACAAACGTATTCCTTGTTCCGGAAGAGTCCGGCGAGGTAAAGACAAACTCTTATTATGCCGAAGGTTAGCCGGAATGGCAAGAGGAGAACGCTGGTCCACGGCGCAGTGAGGCGGGTCCTGTCATCTGACCTCGCTGGTGAAGGTGCGCTCTGACGAATGCCCTTTCAATTCGAATGTTTTGGCTGGAACTTCCCCTGGAGAGGTCACTTCCGTGACCGAGATTCGGATGGCCAAGTGCCCTTCCTTCAGAACTTCCACATGGTGTGAGAACTTAATTCCAGCGAAATCTTGAAAGTCCGACCGTCTGCTTTCAATGCCATTGAAGAAAGTCTTGAGAAGTAAGCCGTTGTCATCGAACCAATAACCTCGGGCTTGTTCAGGATCAAGTTTGCCCTCCGGACTCTCATACCCGGCAAGGACTCGCACCGCGCGGATTTCACTTATCGTCTCCCGTTTGATTCTCCAGTCTGACTCCTGGAACGTGGCGAGAGCTGGAATCGGCTCGATAATTCGAAGGACCAGTTCGAGTAGCCCAACCTCGAGGCCTTCCGCCAGTTGATATTGCTTATCGCCGTCTCTGGATCGCACGTAGTGGCTGTTTTCGAACCATATTTCGCGCCGCCATCGGCTGTCGCTCAACCAAGTGTCTTCATATCGCCCTTTCGCCGGCCCGGTTTTCGTCCCTGCTTCGAACTCTGCCCGAAGAACATAAGGCGCAGTTCCCGCCTCGGGGAACCCGACTTTCCTCCCGCGCTCGAAGTAGCTGCGAGCTGTGTCGAAGACTTCTGATCCCGCAGGTCTCACCGTTTTGAAGGGCAAGGTGATCTGCGACATTGCCTGCACCGGAACGCCATTCACCAGGAAGGGCTTGAACTGCATGGCTAGGATGCGCTGGCGGCCTGCGTCGTTGATGGCGGAGTTCTCCGAGACGATCGACCCGGTTTCTCTGACTTTTCCGGAGCGGTCGACCACGACGTTAGTGGTGACATTTCCCTCGATCGCACCGTTTTCTAGCGGGGGCCATGGCGACGGTTCCAGCAGCAGTAAGTTCTTCTGAAGTGTGATTTCATCGATAAGGACTGTCTGCAGCAGTTGTGGGTCGCCGTCTTTTGCCGGGGCATCAAAGAAACCTGAGGGCACATCTCCCAGGTCTTCGAGCGTGACCACTTTTGCAGTGCACTCGGGCGAGCCCAAACTTACAGTGTGTGCGATCTGCCTCCCATGAAAGTTTTGATAATCGTGGAATCCACCACCCCATCCGAACCCGAACGCGTATAGCAGTTCGCCGCTGTCTTCCCGCATCGCCACTACGGTGCGCCGGATGTTGTGAACTTCGGCCGTTCCGGTGTTCGTAACCCAGTCCAGGCTTGTTTGTCCCATCATTCGCCTCACTTCGGCGGACTTCGCATGCTCCAGGACGTCTTGAAGCGGAGGTACTGGACGGACCAACTCGACCGCGATTTCCCGTAGCCACTCGGGAAAAAAGTCCCCCTCATTCCTCTGCCAGTCGCGTCCATCATTGACGATTTCGATCTGATGAAAACTCGGGGAACGCAGTTCGCGCTTCCAACGAGCCGGAGATTCCCACCACATCTCGATCTCACCGCTGCGTCCCGAGTCGCTGTCTCGAAGCAAAGTCGGCGCCAAGACCGCTTTCAAATGGAACGGCTTCGTTCCCGGCTGGTCGAGCGTGATGTGCTCAACGGCTTTCCTGACGCGGCCGGACAAATCTTCCGCCTGAGTTAGAGGTCGAAAAGCTGTCGCAATGAGAAGAAGTACAACCCAGAAATGTCCGCTCATGCGAGGAACTCTACACAGATCGATGGAAAAGGCCAACAGGAAAGCTGGGCCCTAAGTCTTCCTGCTAGACTGAAACGTTTGGGGGTAACGTTTGCAGAGCGTCTACATTCTCTCGGCGGTCCGCACGCCCATTGGAAAATTCGGCGGATCATTGGCTTCGCTGACGGCGGCTGACATGGGCGTGGTCGCGGCCAAGGCGGCAATTGAGCGCGCCGCCGTACGTCCCGAGCAAATCGAGGAGACCATCTTCGGCAATGCCCGCCAGGCTGGTGGCGGGCCGAATCCTGCACGGCAGATTTCCGTCCGCAGTGGCGTGCCTGTGGAAGTTCCGGCCTACACGGTCAACAAAGCTTGCGCCTCCGGAATGAAGGCGATCGCGCTGGCGTACCAAGCCATCACGCTCGGCGACGCCACCTGCATTCTCGCGGGCGGTACCGAGTCGATGTCGCGTCTTCCTTACTATCTCGATGGCGCGCGCTGGGGATATCGTCTCGGGAATCAGGAACTCGTCGACGGCATGTATCGCGACGGATTTTTCTGTCCCTTGGCCAACATGGTCATGGGCGAAACTGCCGAGGTTCTGGCCGAGCAATACAAGATCACCCGCGACGAGCAGGACGAATACGCCCTGATGTCGCAAACGCGCGCGGCACGGGCGATTGCAGCGGGACGGTTTGAAGCTGAAATTGCCCCTGTCACGCTCGAAGGCAAGAAGGGAACGACGGTTTTCGCGCGCGACGAGCATCCGTTCGCGGATGCAACCCTGGAGAAACTCGCAAAACTTCCGACTGTATTCTCGAAGACCGGAACGATCTCGGCAGGAAATTCTTCCGGCATAACCGACGGAGCAGCCGCCGTGGTGGTTGCCAGCGAGCATTTTGTGAAACAGAACAATCTGAAGCC
>Ga0187863_10004158_pt1 | contig 10411 bp, 7 predicted proteins | sample June2016WEW_11_1_FD_132975 | JGI IMG/M metagenome (GOLD analysis project Ga0187863, IMG submission 132975) | Peatland microbial communities from SPRUCE experiment site at the Marcell Experimental Forest, Minnesota, USA - June2016WEW_11_10 | ecosystem: Environmental > Terrestrial > Soil >...
CACTGGTGCCTGGGCAATGAAATGGATGGACCCTGGCAGATCGGACACATGTCCGCCGCCGAATATGGGACCAAGGCCGCCGATGCGGCCCGCGAAATGCGCAGCGTCGATTCCTCGCTCAAGCTGGTCGCGTGTGGGTCGAGCGGTCCGCTTATGCCCACCTACCTCGAGTGGGATCGCGAAGTGTTGGAGCAATGTTACGAATATGTCGACGGGCTTTCGCTGCATCGCTACTTTGGCAATAGAGACAGCGACACGGGTGGCGACTCGGCGAAATTCCTGGCAATGAATCTGAGCATGGAACGCCAGATCGCCGAAACCCTCGCTGTCTGCGATATGGTGCGCGGCCACAAGCGTTCACCGAAGAAGTTGTGGCTCTCCTTTGACGAGTGGAACGTCTGGTACCGCGCCACCAGCGGTGATGGCCACCGAACCGAGGCACCGCACTTGCTCGAAGAGGTCTACAACCTGGAAGATGCATTGCTGGTCGGAGGGCTGATCAATACTCTGGTGCGCAATGCGGATCGAGTGAAGATCGCCTGCCTCGCGCAACTCGTGAACGTGATCGCCCCCATTATGACCAACGCCGACGGCCTCTACCGCCAGACGATCTACTACCCCTACAGTTGGGCGCTGCAATATGCCAAGGGCACGGTGTTGAATCTTCTGGTCGAATCCGCGGACTACGCGATTCCCGGCTTCGAGCACGTCTCCTATGTAGACGTCGCCGCAACGCTGGACGAAAGTGGGCGAACCGTCTCGCTCTTCGCTCTCAACCGCGACTTGGCAAAATCTCGAACCGTTGAACTGCAATGGCAGGACCACGCACCGTCGAAAGTTGTAGCATCCTGGGTGCTCACCGGCGATGACCTGAAAGCCTCAAACAGCTTCGCCGAACCGCAACGCGTTGCGCCGCAGGCTTTCCCGGCGCCTTCCACCAGGGGATCGCGCACCGCGCTGGAATTGCCCCCGCGTTCGTACGCGGCGATTCAGTGGTCGCTGGCCTGACCGCCCAGGCGTAAGCAAGGCGAAGGAATCACGCACGAATGAATCCCCTTCGTGAAACTTCGTCCCCTTCATAGTGAATCGTTTTATGCCCGCGTCTTGCGCATTTGGCTCAGTTCCGTTAACGTTTACGGGTTCAGGGCGACTTGAACGGTTTTAGTTTAGGAACAAGGGCCAGGATAAATGGGCAAACCTCCCACGACTCTTCGTGACATTGCGCAGGCTCTGGGAACCTCCATCGGTTCCGTGCATCGGGCGTTGCACGATAACCCTGGCGTCAGCCCGGCCACCAAAGCGCGAGTTGTGCAAATGGCGAAAACCCTGGGCTATCGCCCAAACCTTGCGGCCCGATATTTGTCATCCAGAAAAACTTTGCGGATCTCAGTCAACACCCTGCAGGGAACCACCTCGTTCTGGGACGAAGTGCGCGCCGGAATTCGCGAAGAAGCCGCCTCCATCCTGCTTGAGAATGTTGAGCTCGAGTTTCGAACCTTTCCTCGTCTCGGCGAAGGCGACGAAGAGGCTTTTGCCGCTGCGATTCAAGAGAAGGTTGATGGGATTATCACTTTCCCGAGCCGTCCGGAAGTTTTGCGGCCCTTGATCCACCGTGCCTCGCGCTCGAAGATTCCCGTCGTGTGCGTGGCCACCGACGCTCCCAGCAGCGGCCGCCTGGGCATCGTTTCGATTGACACTCTGGCCAGCGGTTCTATCGCTGCCGATCTTATGGGAAGATTTCTCGGCCCGCGCGGGGGTTCCATCGCGGTCACCGTGTTCGATATGGCCATCACCGAGCATGCGGAAAAGTACGCCGCCTTCGAAAACACTTTGCGAACGTTTTATCCGCAACTTCGTGCCTTGAAGCCCATCGAAGATCACGATGTGGAAACGGAAGCGTATCGCAAGTGCCGCGACCTGTTTGAAAGTTGTGCGGACTTGTGCGGAGTCTACGTCACGACTGAGGCCTCGATTCCCGTACTGAACGCGGCCCGCGACGCGAAATTGCTCGACCGCCTGACCATTATTACGACCGACTTGTTTCCCGATCTCGTTCCTCAAATACGATCCGGCGCAGTCGCCGCGACCATCTACCAGCGTCCCCGGGCTCAGGGACAAATCGCATTTCGCATGTTGCACGAGTTCCTCGCCGAGGGCGCGAACCAGTCGCATCAAGTCGCACTGGCCCCGCATCTGCTAATGCGCGGCAATCTGGATTTCTTTCTGCAACGGCAAACCCGGGAATCGCCCAAAGAAAAAGCACAGCAACCCAGGGAAGTGACTCGCGAACTGACGGAAGATTTCGCTTAGCGCAGACACATTGCGAGCACGCGTTACGAGGAAGCACCGAGGAGGGGACCATCGCTTATCTCGGCATCGACGTAGGTACCGGCGGCACGCGAGCGCTGGTCATGGACGCGACCGGAAAAGTCGTCGCTTCCGGATCGGACGAGCACGAGCCCTTCGCCAGCCCGCGCCCCGGCTGGGCCGAGCAGGATCCGCGCGACTGGTGGCGCGCCTGCGGAGTCGCCGTCCGCAAGGCGCTTCATTCCGCGAATCTGCGCGCCGACGACATTGCCTGCGTCGGGTTCTCGGGACAGATGCACGGTGCCGTCCTGCTCGATTCCCACGATGAGGTTGTGCGCAGCGCCATCATCTGGTGCGACCAGCGCAGCGAGGCGCAGAGTCTCGAACTGGAAAAGTTGTTCGGCCGCGATACCCTGATTCAACTTACTTGCAATCCGCCACTGACGAATTTCACACTCACCAAACTGCTCTGGGTCCGCGAGACCGAGCCGCAGAACTGGGCTCGCGTTGCGCACGTCATGCTCCCGAAAGATTATGTTCGATTCCGCCTGACCGGCGAGCGCGCCATCGACATGGCGGACGCTTCGGGAACTCTTCTTCTCGATGTCGCCCACCGCCGCTGGTCAACTGAAGTGTTGAGCAAGTCCGGCATTGATGCCGCTTTGCTTCCCGCGCTATATGAGTCTCCTCAGATCTGCGGAAAAGTTTCCGCCGCGGGCGCCGAGGCCACAGGCCTGCGCGGCGGAACTCCCGTAGTCGCCGGAGCCGGAGACCAAGCTGCCGGAGCCGTCGGCATGGGCATTGCCCGCGCCGGTGCGGTCAGCGCCACCATTGGGACTTCCGGCGTAGTCTTTGCAGCAACCGATCGTCCCGCACTCGATCCCGCGGGACGCTTGCACACTTTTTGTCACGCCATCCCCGGACGCTGGCACGTGATGGGCGTTACGCAGGCCGCAGGTTTGTCCTTGCGGTGGTTCCGCGATCGCTTCGGTGTGCTCTCGGCCACGCCAGGCCGCGACCCCTACGACATTCTCGCGGACGAAGCCAGCGCCGCGCCCCCTGGCTCTGAAGGCGCGTTCTGGGCGCCCTATCTTATGGGCGAGCGCACGCCTCATCTCGATCCGAACGCTCGCGCGGCGCTCGTCGGACTCACGGCTTCCCACACACGTGGGCACATTATTCGCGCCGTCATGGAAGGTGTGGCGTACAGCCTGAAAGACACGTTCACCATCTTCAACGAAATGCAAATTCCGGTGACGTCAATCCGCCTGGGCGGCGGTGGCGCGCGGTCGCCGCTGTGGCGGCAGATTCAGGCAGATGTCTACGGGCACGAAGTGGAAATCGTTGCTGCCGAAGAAGGCGCAGCCTATGGCGCAGCCATTCTGGCCGGCACTGGCGTCGGCGCCTGGAGTTCCGTCGATGAAGCCTGCGATCGCGTGGTTCGCGTCGCGTCGCGCATCCCACCAAATCAAGCCGCATCGAAAACCATGCAGCAAGCCTACCGCACTTACCAGAAAATCTATCCGGCGCTGCATCAGGTGTTCAACTAAGTAACCCTGTTAAGTAACCCTGTCATCCCGACCGCAGCTTGTCCTTCCCGAAGGGAAGGTCAAGCGAAGTGGAGGGACCTGCTGTTCCGCTGTACGCACATCACATCGGAATGGTTCGGTTCAGGCACTTGACGCGCACCCGCGACGACGGCTACGGCAGCGAATAATCGAAGGTCCAGGTGTGTTTACCCTGAGCGTCGATATGAATGATGAGCGAGCCCGTGAGTCCGGTCAGTTCTCCAGTGCCGGAGTTGGGTACAACCGTCACGCTCAGCTCTCCCGCAGAGGAAGCGTCGCCTTTCATCATGCTGGCGCGGTGCGAGAAGGTGAAGCTGCCCTGTCGGCCGCTAAGCTTGCCGGTCATGCGCTCAATGGCAACGTAGGCCATGGATCCGGTGCTCGCGGTCGAGCCGGTGATCATTTCTCCATGGCTGACGCCTTCGAAGTCTCCGTGCCAAGTCTTGTCGGATGTGAACCGGGTTATGTCGTTCGCCTTCTCGAAGTCGGTTCCTTCGGCGGGAGTCATCTTGATGTCGAAAGAACCTTTGGCATGGACCATGTGCATCTCCGTCTGGGCTGCGACCCCCAGAGCGAGACTCATCACCGCCATTGCGACTGCGAATCTCACTCTCATATCGCCCCCGAAATGCAACTCACGGAATTCTTGATCCGAGCTCGATCGTATCCCTTGCGTCCGGACGACCGGCGGCGTCGACCATCGTTGCACAACCAAACGATACTGGAATCACGAGCTTCCCATCACTCCGGCAACTTCTGTTCCCCGCGAATAGTCAGTCGAGCCTCCGCCTGCGCAGCCGGCGTCCCCGGTTGTCCTCCACCTACGCTAATCACATAATCCCCCGCCCCAACCATCCGGTCGCCAGCTTCGTTGACATAACTCACGTCCCGCGGCTGCAGCGCAAGCGACACGTGACGCACTTCTCCTGCCCCCACGTGAACTCGCGTGAAGCCGCGCAGCGCACGCAACGGTACGCCCGCAAGCTTGGGAAAAGTAATATAGAGCTCCACGACTTCATCGCCCGCCCGCGGGCTGGCGTTCTTCACGTCCACATCGACTATGACCGGATTACCCGCATCCAGTTCAGAACTCGACAGCTTCATGTTGCTGTATTCGAATTTCGAGTAACTCAACCCGTACCCGAACAGATACAGCGGCTCTCCCGTAAAGTAGCGGTACGTGCGATTCTTCATCGCATAATCTTCGAACTCCGGCAACTGCTCCACGCCCTTATAAAAAGTCACGGGCAAGCGTCCGCCGGGATTGTTCACGCCCGCGAGCGTCTGCGCGATCGCCGTTCCACCTTCTTCTCCCGAGTACCAGGCATCAACGATCGCATTAGCGTGGTCGTTCGCCCAATTCACCGCGAGAGCGCTCCCGTTCATCAGCACCACCACCAGCGGCTTGCCCGCGCCCTTCACCGCTCCCAGCAGCGCTTCCTCTTCCTCCGGCAGGTTCAGGCTGGTGCGGTCCCCACCCCTGAATCCCGGCACTTCAACCTTCATCTCCTCGCCTTCCAGCTTCGACGTGATGCCGACCACCGCCACCACTACGTCGGCATCACGTGCCGCGGCGGTTGCTTCGACAAGCGGATCCTTTCCCGCCGGCCTCCACACCAGCTTGATGCTGAAAGCGCCTTTGAGAAACTCAATCTTCACGGGATAGCGATGCCCTTTAGTTAGAGCAACGGTGGTTGTCTGCACGTTGGGATCGTGCAGGACTGGGTCGTCAACAATTAACTTGCCGTCGAGCCACATGCGCTCGTTTGAACCGGCTAGCCCGATCTCGTAGCTGCCCGATTCGCTGGGAGTGAGAAATCCGCTCCAGCGCACCGAAAACTCTTTCATTCCCTGCGGAGCAGGGATAGCTTGTGCATCGGGAATGAATACGAAGGTCTGAACATCGACGATCGGATCAACCCGCGTCACTTGCGGCGTTCCGGTCATCTCCCCGGAGAAGTATTCGCCTTTAAGACCGGGCTTGCCGTCGTCGGTCGAAAGCGCCGAGGTTGGAACGACCGGGTGCTCGCGCAGGAAATTCGTGCCCGGAACAAAGGTGACCTGCGCTCCCGAAAAGTGCTTGCGAATCCCCTCCAGCGCCGAGACCGCATGCGAAGCCGTGCCGCTGTAGTTTCCGTGCAGCACCTGAGTTTGATCCGCCAGCGGGCCCACCACCAGGATTCTCTTTACGCTCGCCGCGAAGGGAAGCACGCCATCATTCTTCAGCAGCACCATCGACTCGCGCGCCGTTTTCAGCGCCAGTTCCCGGTGCGGAGCGCTGTCAATCTCGGACTCCGGCGTCCGCGCGTAAGGGACCATCTCGGGAGGATCGAACATTCCCAGCCGCATGCGCGCCGTAAACAGCCGCCGCAAAGAGGTATCAAGATCTGCTTCCGTGAGCAGCCCCTGCTTCACTGCATCCACGAACGGCTTGTAGTCGTGGTCGTCTTTCGTGATCGTGAAAAAATCCGCGCACTCGTTGTCCATGCCCGTCTTGATCGCGGCGGCTGCCGCTTCCGCCTGGCTCTTCACGAACTTGTGCCCCTGAAAAATGTCAACGATCGCATCGCAGTCCGACACGACGTAGCCGTTAAACTTCCACGCGCCGCGCAACTGATCCTTCAACAAAAACGTGTTCGCACACGCCGGCTGTCCGTTGACGCGGTTGTAAGCGCACATCACCGACTCCGCCTTGCCTTCCGTCACCGCCGCACGGAACGCCGGCAAATACGTGTCCTCCATGTCATGCTTCGATACCTGCACATCAATCGAGTGTCGCGACGGCTCCGGCCCGCTGTGCACCGCAAAATGTTTCGGCGTCGAAATCACCCGGAAATATTTCGGATCATCCCCCTGCAACCCGGTCACGAACGCCACGCCCATCCGTCCCGTAAGAAAAGGATCCTCACCGTACGTCTCCTGCCCTCGGCCCCAGCGCGGATCGCGAAAAATATTGATGTTCGGCGACCAGAAATCCAGCCCCTCCATAATGTCGCGCCGCCCTGCCCGCACCGCCTGGTTATGCTTGGCACGAGCTTCCGTGCCGATCACGATCGCCATGTCGTGAATCAACGGATCATCAAACGTGGCCGCCAGCCCGATCGGCTCGGGAAACACGGTGGCCGTTCCCGCATTAGCGACTCCATGCAACGCCTCGCTCCACCAGTCGTAAGCCGGCACCTGCAGCCGCGGAATGGCCCGCGCCTGGTTCACCAGTTGCTGAGCCTTTTCCTCGAGAGTCATCTGCCTGATCAAATCATCGACGCGGACATCGATCGGCTTCGAAGGGTCGAGATAGACGGCACCACCCGCGGCCTGGGCGCCGGCGTGGACAAGCGCATTTACAAGAAAGAGAGCCAGAAAAAAAGTGGTCTGCAAGGTGCTTCTCGTACGCATTCTCATTGGAAGATTCCCCTCTGCAACCCGCGCGGTCGACGAGCCTGGAAAAAGCGCCGGTCGAGTCATAGATGTCGCTCCGTTAACGATTACGGTCGACCGTCGCTTGTAGCACAGCGGAATTCGTGCGGTCAAGACGACCCGCGACGGCGCGGTCTTCACGTGGCCAGTCCAAGAATCGTTTATGCGAAATACGAGGGAACTAACCCAGGAATTGACGTAGGGATTATCGTGACAATTAATGAGGGACGCAATGCGGAAAATACCGTGGGAGAGCGGCGCTTCAGCGCCGCGTTACAAGTCATGGAAGTACGGGGCTTCAGCCCCCGTGGCAGGTCTTGACGCGTCGTAGCCTCTAAGCCCGCCCCTTTTTCGCCGCGACCGCAGCCTCTTTCCCCGCCACTTCCCACGGACGCTTCGGCCGATCCACCGCCGCCTTATCTCGATTCTCAATCCGGTCGTAATGATACGACTCGCTCACCGTCCCCAGCGATTCGTTATAAAGGCTGGGCAAACCCAGCCCCTCTTTCAACTCTTCTGAAAACGATTGCAGCGCCTTCAAATGATCGGCGGTCGCCGGCACTTCCGTCTTCGAGGTCTTGAGAAATTGCTGGTACCCTCGGTTGACCAGCTTCGAAATCTCGCTGCCAATCAAGTAGCCGGGATACGCGAAAATCTTCACCGTGTCGTCCGGCCCCTTCTGGATGGCCGCCGACACATTATATTTCCGTAAAAACGCTCGCACGGTCGCGCCGGGAGCGTCGGTTATGTCGAACCCGTGGTCGCGCAGCCAGGCTAGCGCTTCCTCGTAGGTTCGTGCTTCAATAGTTTTAGACATTGCGATTTTCGTTCAACCTTTCACTGCCGGGGCGATGCCTTTTTATTAGATGCTGCACTTATAAGAACGGGCGTAACTTTACACGCACTGCATCGCCGGGCGAAGCTGATTCATCTAAACTTCAGTAAACAAGGTACTACATACATCGTTTCGGCACACATAGCACATTACGTTGGTGACGGCGCTTCAGTTCCTCATGGCACACAGTTCTTCAAAAATGGCGGCAATGTCGACTCCGGTAGAACCCGACGTATCGCGCGAAGCTGCGGTAGGACTAGGCGAAACGCTGGGCCACAGCCTGATCGAGCGCATCGGCAACACTCCGCTGCTGCGCCTCGACGTACTCACCGCCGACCTGCCCGGCGTAGCCCTTCTGGGTAAAGCTGAATGGTATAACCCCGGCGGATCGGTCAAAGATCGCGCCGCCGCCAACATCGTCGCCGAAGCCCGCCGCCGCGGCCAACTCGGCCCCGGCCAGATTCTGCTCGACGCCACCAGCGGCAACACCGGCATCGCCTACGCCATGCTGGGCGCGGCCGAAGGCTTCCCCGTCACCCTGTGCATGCCGCAGAATGTCTCGCGCGAGCGCAAACAAATCCTGCAAGGGTACGGCGCCAATATTCTTTATACCGATCCCGCGGACGGCTCCGACGGCGCCATTCGCATGGCACGCGAGCTGGCCGCCAAACATCCCGACCAATATTTCTATGCCGACCAGTATTCCAACGAAGCCAACTGGAAGGCGCACTATCACGGTACCGCCAACGAAATCTGGCAGCAGACGCAAGGCCGAGTCACGCACTTTGTCTCAATGCTCGGCACCAGCGGCACGTTCGTCGGCACCACGCGCCGGCTGAAAGAACTGAATCCCGCGGTTCAGTGCATCTCGCTGCAGCCCGACTCGTCGTTCCACGGCATTGAAGGTGCCAAACACATGGCTAGCGCGATCGTCCCCAAAATCTACGATCCCCAGCTCGCCGATCAGAATCTCGAAATCTCGACCGAAGACGCCTACGCCATGGCGCGCCAGCTCTCGCGCACCGCCGGATTGTTGGTGGGAATCTCCGCCGCCGCCGCCGTTGTCGGATGCCTCAAGATCGCCCACGACCTGCAGCTGAAGCGAGGCCACGAAGCCGTGATCGTAACCATCCTCTGCGACTCCGGCGACAAATATCTAAGCGAAAGATTCTGGAACGAAGGATGAAGAAACTGCCGATTCCTGATTCAGAGCCGAGAGTGCCCCATTCTAGCCGTGTTCTTTGCGGCTAGAGTTGGATTTTGATTTCGCTAGAAGAACGTCACCAATGCTGAACCTCACCCGCCACGATTACGACGCCCTCCGCCACCACGGCGAGCAAACTTACCCGCACGAGTGTTGTGGCATCCTGCTCGGTCGCATCGACGACAACGGAACCCGCGCTGTCACTTCAACCGCCCGCTGCGACAACACTCGCACCGACTCCGCCCACAACCGCTACAACATCGATCCCAAGGAGTTGGTGCGCATCCAGCGCGAAGGCCGCAACCGGGGCGAAGACATCGTTGGCTTCTACCATTCCCACCCCGACCACCCCGCCCACTGGTCACCCACCGACCTCGCCGAAGCCCACTGGTTCGGCTGCTCCTACGTCATCACCAGCGTGGAAAAAGGCAAGGCCGCGATCACAAACTCGTTCGAACTTACCGGCTCCGACGAGACCGACAAGCGCCTGGTGACTGAAAAAATCGAGGTCGCTTGAGTCCGTAAGGACGCGGGCACGACCGTGGAAGAGCGGCCCTTCAGGGCCGCGTAAATGTGGCGTTGAAAATCAACTTTGGCTTCAAGCCGCGGTTCTTTGCTGAATCCTGAAACCGTGGCTCATTTCTGCGTCACTGGCATTACAGACTCCGCGCCAGGCACGGGAAGTGCGCGATATTCACAACCCAGAAATAAAATCGCACGGCGGCTTCACATCGATTCACATCAATACAGAAAGCGAAACTCCGCGTCCAGCGCGGACTGCGCGAGAAATGCATCGCGGGTTTGCACCAAATCCGGTCACCGGCTTGTGGACGGGCTGCACTCGATTGAAAACTCAGATAGTTACAAACGCGTATTTTTCGTTGACGGAAAAAATAGAAGGAGTACAACAGGATTGTTCTTTGACAGCTTCTTAAGTTTTTCCGGTTGGTGCGGCGTCCGGGGCTCAAGCGGAGTCACTTTCCTGATCGAAAGATTGGGAAGGAGGGTGAGCAAGGGTCTATAGCAAAGCGCTGGTCGAGGCGAACAAAGAAGACCTGTTGAAGGCAAGATAGAGTTCCG
>Ga0187863_10004159_pt1 | contig 10410 bp, 7 predicted proteins | sample June2016WEW_11_1_FD_132975 | JGI IMG/M metagenome (GOLD analysis project Ga0187863, IMG submission 132975) | Peatland microbial communities from SPRUCE experiment site at the Marcell Experimental Forest, Minnesota, USA - June2016WEW_11_10 | ecosystem: Environmental > Terrestrial > Soil >...
AGCACGGTGCAAAGAGCTGGCTCGCAATTTTCCTTGATGCGCGCAACTGATTCCCGCAAACTCTCCGGCAATTCCGCTTCGTGAGGTTTGAGATCTTCGCCTAACTCGAAATAGGCATAGTGTTCGCCGGTCGTGCTCACCATAAGCAGTCGCAGCCCGGGCCAGGCTTTTTTCGCATTGAATTTCCCGAGGATGGACAACGGATCATCGATATCCGTTCCTCCCCATGACGTTCCGGGCTCGGCGACCTGAAAATATCTTCCGGGCGTCGATCGCCTTCCCTTCAGCTTGATCCCTGTCTCCGGCACACCGAGCAACTTTCCGGCCTGATGTTCCGAGAGAACGCCCGTGATGTGATCGTCGACAACGACGACGTCGTCAACTTTGCCGAACCACTGCCGCGCGAACATGCCGATGGTGGCTGATCCGCAGCCGACGCGCATGCGCTCTTCCTGCACGCCATCGACAACCGGCGGCTTGCCCGCTTGCACGACGACCTTCGCGCCATCGTCAATCTTCAGCTCGACCGCGTCCCCATTGCATAAATGCAACAGCGCATCGCAGGTCGCCGTACCCTCGTGGCGGCTGCCTCCAGTCAAGTGCCGCACGCCGCCCAGCGACAGCATCTGCGAACCGTACTCGCTCGTTGTGACATGTCCAACAGCTTCTCCTTGCGTTCGCACCGTGCTGCACTCGGCGCCCAGATGCCGGTCAGTGTCGATCTTCACCTTCACGCCGCAGTAACTGAATATGCCCTCGGTCACCACTGTGACCATGTCGACACCTTCCACCTGCGAAGAGATGATGAAGGGCGCCGGCTTGTAATCAGGGTACGTGGTGCCCGCGCCAATCGCGGTCACAAACGTCTCGCCGTGACTGACCAGGGTTCCGTCCCAGTCGCGGCTGCGCTCGAGAAACGGGACGACGGAATCACCCCGCTCGACCGCGCGATCGAGTACGACGTGTGGATCAAGGCGCACTAATTTTCCGTCGTGATTGCCGTAACGGTCGCACGAACCAGTGCGCCCAGGCTTGATGTAGCACAGCACTGGGCAGGCGTCGCAACGAATGGCATCGTCAGCCACGCACGCCTCCGTTGCTCTTCGCGAGAATTGCTGCCCGCACGCGATCCGGCGTCGCCGGAACTTTGTGGATGCGCACGCCAATCGCGTCGTGAATCGCGTTCAGGATCGCCGGCGCAGTCGGGATCACCGCCTGCTCGCCGATTCCTTTGGCGCCGAACGGGCCAATCGATGAAGGGTCTTCAATCAGGATCGACTCGATCGGAGGGATATCCCCGGCTGAGGGGATCAGGTAATCGTGCAGGTTCTCGCCTTTTCCGGGAAAAAATTCTTCCATCAGGGCCATGCCGAGGCCTTGCGCAACACCGCCCTCAATCTGGCCTTCGATCAGCGTCGGATTAATGGCACGTCCCACGTCATGGGCAGCCGTCACTTTCAAGACGCGCACGGTGCCGAGCTCGGTATCGACCTCAATCTCTGCCATGTGAGCGCCAAATCCGTAGACAGCGTAGGGAGTTCCCTGCCCGTCTTCGTCCAGCGGACTGATTGGCGGATCGAAGGTTGCCTCGCAGGTGATGACGTATCCGTACTGGTCGATCGGGAGTTCGGTCAAAGCAAGAGACCGGGTTTCTCCATTTTCTGCAACGGTCACACTACCATCTTTGAATTCAATGCTTCCGCACTTACACGCACCCGCCAGGAGGAGAATCTGGTCTCGCAGGTTGCTCCCCGCCATGTGCGCGGCCTTGCCGGTTACAAATGTCTGCCGTGACGCGGAAGTCTTGCCGCAATCGGGAGTAATCGACGTGTCGCCTGAGATCAGATCGAAATGCGTGATCGGGGCCCCGACGGCATCAGCACAAATCTGGGTGACGATCGTATTCGAACCCTGCCCGATATCGACTGCACCTTGATGGAGCGCGATGCGTCCGTCGCGCTTCAATCCGATGCGGACGGTCGACGGGTTGGGCAACGACGTATTCCCGCAGCCGTACCACATACCAGCAACGCCGACGCCGCGCCGGAGAGATCCATTATTCTCAAAGTTGAAGCGTGCCGCCGCATCGCGCGCAGCTTTCCACATCGGCATTAGTGCCTCGAAGCAAGCGCGCATCCCCACTCCTTCGCCGAAGACTTGTCCGGTCACGGTGGGAGTACTGTTCTCGATCACGTTCAGAATGCGGAATTCGAGCCGGTCGATTCCAACTTTGTCGGCGAGATCGTCGTAGAGCTGTTCCTGAGCAATCGCGGCTTGAGGAACTCCGAACCCGCGAAAAGCTCCCGCAGGAACGATATTCGTGTGGACCGCGCGTGTAAGCGCACGATAGTTCGGAACAAAATAAGGTCCCGAAGCGTGCACTGGAACCCGGCCCGCAACTGTCGGTCCCCAAGAAGAATAGGCTCCAGTGTTGAAGTCGGCTGAGAAATCGAGAGCCGTCAGTTTGCCATCGCGGGTCGCCGCAGCCCGCAGCCGCATACGCGCCGGATGACGTTTGGTCGTGGACACGATCGATTCGGTTCGTGAATACACCATGCGAACCGGACGCCCCAGCTTCCACGCGGCCAGCGCCAGGAAAGTCTGCACCGAAAGATCGAGCTTCGAACCAAATCCTCCACCCACTGCTGTGGGAATGATTCGAACTTTCTCAGGCGGAATTCCAAGAATCTTTGCGATGTCGGCGCGGTCCATGTACGGAGACTGCGTGCACGCCTGGATTTCAACGGTGTCGCCAACGCGCCGCGCGAAACCTGCTTCGGGTTCGATGTAGGCGTGCTCGACAAATCCAGTCTCGTACTCGCCTTCCACAACAATGTCTGCTTCCGCGAGCGCACGATCGACGTCACCGCGGACGACTCGGCCGCGCACGAGAACGTTCTCTTCCCGGTGCGCGTGGATGCGAGATGCTCCGTCGGCAAGAGCCTCGTCGATTGTGTGGATCGGCGGCAATTTTTCCCAGCGAACGGGAAATGCAGCCAAGTCCAAGGCTTCCAGCACGTCGGGCTCGCCGACAACAGCGGCCACGGCCTCACCGCGATAACGCGCTTCCGCGTGAGCAAACACGGGCTGATCCGCGAACTTCGGGATCACGCCGTAGCAGTCGACACCTGGAACATCCCTAGCCGTCAGAACGGAGGCGAGTCCTGGACGCCGCGCGACGAACTCGTCCAAATCACCGAACTGAAACGACGCCCGATGATGCGGACAGCGAATCACACGAAGGGCCAGTGTGGCGGATGGAGTCTCGTCGGCACCAAAGATTTCCGAGCCATCCACTTTCTTCTTGCCATCAAGCCGCACCAACCGCGCACCAACGGCTGATCCAGCATGAGGAGAAAGCTGCGCCGGTATTTCGCTGTTCGCTTCCACGATGGCACTGAGAATCTTGCGATATCCAGTACAGCGGCACAGCACGCCACCGATCGCATCCATCACTTCACTCTCGCCGGGCGACGAGTTCCTTTCGAGCAGTGCTGTCGCTGCCACGAGCATGCCGGGCGTGCAGGCTCCGCATTGCGCGGCGCCATGAGCAAGAAACGATTTCTGCAGACGGTCGAGTAGCGGAGAGCGGCTCGCCAGGCCTTCGACAGTGGTGACCTCGCATCCGGCGACCTGGCCTGCCGCTACCAAGCACGCGCACACTGGCTCACTGTTCAGTAACACGGTGCAAGCGCCGCAGTCGCCCGCGTCGCAACCCACTTTTGTTCCGGTCAGTCCAAGATCGTCCCGCAACACGCGTGACAACCGCCGCGTGCCCGGCGTCGTCACCTCAACCCGCCGGCCATTTACGGAAAATGAAATCAATTCCGCGTCGACGGCAGTCGGCAATTTCTGCGTGGTCGCCACGTCAGAGGCTCCTCGCACAGTTCTCCAGCGCGCGCCGGATGAGAGTCAACGAGGCATCGCGGCGATAATCCGCAGTAGCGCGAACGTCATCGACGGGAGAGAGGACGGAAATGTGAACAGGTCTCGCGACGCTGCCGATGCCGACTTTAAGCGGATGGCCGCGGAGTTCTGCTTCCAGATCCCGCAATCGTTGAGCGACTGCGGAACAGGAACCGACTGCAACCCTGGCGTCGGCGATGTGGCCCTTCGTGTCTGTTTGTACGATGGCCGCGACCATGGAAATCGAGATCACGAGATATCGCCGCGCTCCCAGCTTCAGAAACGTGGAAACCGCGTCGTCCATTCGCCGCGGAACCAATACAGCCGCGAGAATCTCATCCGGCCGGCGCATCGTCTTGCGATTGCCGGCGAGGAACTCTGAAAGCAGTAGACGGTGAGTGCTGACAGCTGAAGTGAGCTCGACTTCCGCATCCAGAGCGAGCAGGGGAGGCACGCCGTCGGCCGCCGGAGAAGCGTTGCAAAGGTTTCCAGCCACGGTGCCGCGATTCTGGATCTGCACGGAACCGATCTCTCTCGCCGCCGCCTTGAGTGCATCGAAGGAACGTGGAAGCTTGGCTCGGATGACTTCCGTCCAAGTTGTCAATCCGCCAATCCGGATCCAGTCTTTGTCCGCAGAAATACCGCGTATCTCAGCGAGTGACGTGATGTCGACCACGTCTCCCTGCGGGAGCCGTTCCCCGAGCGCCGGATAGAAATCTGTGCCGCCAGCCAGAATCTGTCCGCCGGACGCAGCCAGCACAGAAACGGCTTCATGCAAAGTTTTCGGCTTGAGGTACAAAGGCCTAGGTCCCCCGCAGCGCTCGGCTGCCCACTCACTTTACAGGTTTTTTATACGAAGAACGGGATGTTTGTACAACCGCGTTCATGCCGGAAACAAGCGCCGCATGGTCTCGGCGCGAAAATCGAAGATGCGCTCCACATCACGCTTCACCAGCGTCTTGTGGGCCACCCCTCCAAGGATTCCAAAAGGAAGCGCATAGCTGACACGGTCGCGCATGGTCGTTCCGCCTTCGTGTGCGGAGAATGAGTGCTCATGATTCCACAGAGCGTAAGGACCGGAAAGTTCGCGATCCACGAATCCGAATGGAGGATTCCACTCTGAAATCTCCGTCGTCCATCGAATCGGCAGCCGTCGCCAGCGCAGCCGGTACCGGATCCGAGATCCGGCCTGCAGTTTTTCGGGAGTCTCAACCATGCGGAAGTCGAGCCACGGCGGAGTAATCACCTGCAAGTTCTCAGGCCTGGAGAAGAATTCGAACACCTCATCGATGGGCCTGGGCAGCCACTGCTCGCGCTCGAGAACATACGTATGCATTTTTCTTACATCCCTCGAGCTCGTGCCTAAGTGGATCGCGTCTCCATCATGAGCGATCGTGGAAGTACCTGCCAGCGTTCTAAGCGTTCCGATGAAAAATCCCGCTCAGGGGATTGACACCGGCTTCGCGCTCTGGCAAAAAAGAAGGACCATGTTAGCGCAGTGGAACATCAAACCGTCGGCGCTGTTCATCCTCAGCTGCGTGATTTTTCTCATGCTGCTGATCGTGGTGTTGCCCGACGTCGACCTGCCCGACACTGCCTTCCATCGAAATACCGGCCCTACCGCCATCCACGCCCAGGCGAATGCAGCTCCGGTGGTGGTCACGGTCGCCGCCGTCTACGAATTCACCGACACGGCAGAAGCGTACCGACCTTTCTACCAGCCGGGAGCATTGATCAGCAGCCCCGATCCCAATTCTGTCCCGATTCTTCTCCGCTCCATCCGCCGATAGCCTACTTGGCTTCCCTTGCTTGAGACTGCTGCGCTTCGCGTAGCAAGGACCGAGCATCGCGGCCTCAGTTCCGGATTTCCCTGGAATTGACTTTCCTGGTCTGCGAGGCCCCGATACCCACTCCATCAGCCAAGAAACACGCCAAGGAGCGCATTATGATTTTCGATTTCGAATATGTTCCCCAGCACCCGCTGAGCCACCTGATTGAACAAGCCTCCGCCCAAACTGGTTTTACGCCTGCCGACATCGCGGCCATGGTGAACTCGGAACTAGAGACGGATCACCTGCTGGCCTACATCACCGCTGTCGTGTCGAACCAGATGAACTGAATCAGATAAACTCAAAGACCGCCCTCCCCGGCTGCTTATCCTCCTAGCATTCTCAGCGCATTCCGCCTCGTCCCCTGCTCGGAGAATCCAGCAGTTCTGTGTTCTAATCTCCGCGTCTTAATTTCTGCCGTCGAGCTATTCCGGAGACCCCATGTCGTCGATCCCCTCGCTCCGTGCCGCTGCCGGACTTGTATTGCTGATTCTTGTCAGTACCATGTACGCGCAGGTTCCAGGTTCTGCAATGCAACCGCCTGCGGACCTTGACGCTTATGTCGCCTCATCGATGAAGACGTTCGACGTCCCTGGCATGGCCGTCGCGATCGTCAAAGACGGCAAGATTCTCGTCGCCAAGGGATACGGCGTGCGGAAACTCGGCGACCCTACACCGGTCGATGAATTCACCATGTTCGGCATTGGATCGAACACCAAAGCCTTCACGACAACCGCTCTCGCAACGCTCGTCGACGAAGGCAAGCTCTCCTGGGATGATCCGGTTTACCAGCGTCTTCCTGGATTTGTGATGTATGACCCATACGTTTCCCATGAGATGACCATTCGCGACCTGCTCACGCATCGCAGCGGCATGGGGCTGGGCGAAGGAGATTTGCTCTTCTGGCCGCATACCACCTACACGCGCGAAGAGGTCATCTACAAGCTGCGCTTCATGAAGCCGCAATCGAGTTTCCGCAGCCACTATGCGTATGACAATTTGCTTTACATGACGGCAGGGCAGATCGTGCCAGCGGTCACTGGCACGTCGTGGGATGACTACATTCGGCAACGCATCTTTGCGCCGCTGGGCATGAGTCACTCTAACGTCAGCAATGCATCCTTCAAGCCCGGAGACGACTACGCGTACCCGCACTCGCGCGTAGACGGCAAACTGCGAGTGGTTGCATTCGGAGAACTGGAGAATGCCGGACCCGCCGGAGCCATTAACTCCTGCGCGGCCGACATGGCGAAATGGGTGCAATTGCAACTGAATCGCGGCAAGTTCGTGGATCATGATGGACGGCTGTTTACCGAGCAGCGCTCCAAGGAAATGTGGTCACCGCAGACGATTCTTCCGATCGGCGATCCGCCGGCCCCTCTCGCCGGACTCAAAGCCAACTTCGCCGACTATGCACTGGGCTGGGGACTGCGCGATTATCACGGACGCAAGCTTATCGGCCACACTGGAGGCGTCGCCGGCTTTGTATCGCGCGTGATGCTGGTACCGGAAGAAAATCTGGGAGTTGTCGTTCTCACCAATGGCGAAGAAGGTGGAGCCTTCGATTCGATCCTCTACCACGTGCTCGATCATTACTTTCATTTGCCTCCGACAGACTGGATCGGCGCGTTTAAAGCTGTGAAAGACAAAGAGGATAAGGATGCGGAAGAAACGATAAAAAAAACGGAGGGAGCGCGCGATGCGGCGTCCAAGCCTTCGCTTTCCTTGGAAAAATACGCGGGAGTCTACAACGATGCATGGTACGGACCAATTACGATTCACATGGAAAACGGTGGCCTGGTGATGACGTTTGACCACACGCCCACAATGATCGGCGACTTGCAGCACTGGCAGCACGACACGTTCAAGGCGCACTGGCGACTGCGCACCATCGAAGACGCATTCATTACTTTTTCGCTGAATCCGGATGGATCGATTGACAGTGCCCGCATGGCCGCCGTCTCGCCGCTGGCCGACTTCAGTTTTGATTATCAGGACCTGCTGTTGAAACCTGCGGTGATCGCTGGGGACAAGAAGTAGACGCAGCCTAACGCATCATCCGACACGATTTTGGCAACGACAGACAACTCGCCTCTCGGAACAGCCGAGGCCGCGGTGGAATCCCACAGTGCCGGCTTGCGCCGGGAACTCGGGCTGTTTGACCTGATCCTTGCACAGATACTCCTGGTCATCGTTCCCGATTTCTTCGGCACAGCGGTCAAGGCTGGTCCCGCGCACGTTGTTCTGTGGCTCTCCGCCATGGTTTTGTTCTTCATACCACTGGGATTGATCGTCGCCCATCTCAATCGATTGATGCCGCTCGAAGGCGGCCTCTATGAATGGACGCGGCTGGCGTTCAACGATCAGATCGGCTTTCTGGTGGCATGGAACCTGTGGCTGTTCATCATGCTCTATGTCGCGGTGATCGGATTGGTTACCTCGACATTCCTCGCCTATGCGGTGCCGTCCCTGGCCTGGATGGCCGACAACAAGTGGGCCGTGCTGGCGGCGTCAGTTGTTTTGATCGGCGCGCAAATGCTCTTGGCCAGCATCGGATTCGGCGTCGGCAAGTGGTTCAACAATGCAGGTAGTATCGCCGTGCTCATCACTGTGGGTGTTCTCGTAGCGCTTCCGGTCGTGAACCTGCATCGCGGAACGCTGGGGCCGTTTCATCCCCTGCGGCTGGTTGCACCTCCGCTCACGATCTTCACTCTCAGTGTCTTCAGCAAGATGACGTTTGGCGCGCTCAGCGGCTTTGAATATGTAGCGATTTTCGCGGGAGAATCGCGCAATCCCGTGCGCAACATCGGGCGTTCCATCCTGATCACCGCACCGGTCATTGCGTTGATTTATATCTTCACGACCAGCGCGATCCTGGCCTATGTTTCGCCCGACGCCGTTGACGTCATCGGACCCATCCCGCAAGCGCTGCGTCTCGGCTTTGGAAGGTTCGGCGAGGTGATTGTTCCAGTCGCCATCTTTCTTCTGCTGGCAAATTACCTTTCTACTTTCAGTCTCTATTTCAGTGGCAGCGCACGACTGCCCATGGCTGCAGGCTGGGATCATTTATTGCCAGCGTGGTTCTCGCATCTGCACGCGCGTTACAAAACGCCGGTGAACTCAATTCTTTTTCTTGGAGGCGCGACGCTGGCCGCGAGCATCGCAGCGCTGATCGGTGTTGGAGAGCAGGAAGCCTACGAACTTCTCCTGACCTGGGGTTTCACATTCTACGGAGTCGCCTATCTGGCGCTTTTCGCAATACCGTTGCTCGCGCCGAAAGCGAGCGGAATTCGTCCTCGGCTTGCTTTGCGGATAGCGGCTGCATCGGGATTCATCGTCACGCTGCTCTTCGTCATTCTGTCGATCTTCCCCGTCATCCAGGTCGAGAGCCAGTCTCGCTATTCGCTGAAAATCGCAGCAGTCGTGCTTGGCGCTAATTTTATCGGCTGGATAATCTATCGTGGGGGTCAGCGCAAGAGAGCCACTGCGGGGGAAAAGTAGGGTGCGCCTATGCCCCGGAAAAGTGCAAAAGGGTTCTCAACGATTCGGCAGTTACCGCAGATACACCCGTACCGCATCGTCCACGCGCACGGTCGACTTCCGCCGCGTTCCCGTCGCCACGTTGTAGGCGACCAGAAGGTGATCTTCCACGATCAGCAACTCTTTCTCGCTGATCCAGCCGACCAGCGTGGCGTGGGGCACGAAGGCAACCTGGCGCGGAGAATCTTCCACGGTCTTCACGACAACCGCCGGCAAATCAGCCAGCGCTTTGCGGATGTGTTGCGACTCTTCGGGATTCGCTTGCCCTTGTTCAGAGAGTTGAATCGGCTTGTTGGGTTGCGCGGTCGCAGTCATGGACATCGCAATCGACCCAGAATCCGGAGCCAGCCGTGCGTTTGCCGTGTAGAAGCTCACATCGTAATCGGGATTCTTGTAGGTCGCCTGTTCGTCAAATACCGTGAACTTCTTCCCATTTGCCACAACCAATGTTTGATCGTTGCTTTGATTTGACCAGCCGCAGCAACCCGTATCCGGAATCGCCTCTACGATCGAGTTTCCATCGGGAGAAGAATCCAGCACGCGTTGCAGAGGCTCAGGCAATGGCGTACCTGTCCACTTGCCGGCGTCTTCCCGATAGAGTGTGCTCGCTTTGTACACTGGAGCCGTCTGTCCCGCGACGAATTGCGCGATCAGAAAAAACCTTTCTAACCCTCCGTCGGGGACCCATACCACGCCCGAGGGACAACTCTCTTCACACGTACCTGTCGGACAGCGGCAATCGGGAAGCTTGGCGGATGCGAGGTCCTCGCGTCCGGCGCCGCTCAGATCGGTTCGCCACGCTTGCCAGGTGGTCTCAACCGACAAATCTACTTCTTCGCGCTGCAACCTCCGCGCTTGATTAGCAAACCAAAACAGATGCTTTCCGTCAGCCGAAAGATAAACAACCGGCGCCGACTCGATCACAGCCTGATTGGATCCAGTTTCCTCGACCTTGCGCGCGATCCCCTGATCCATGGTCACAGAGGCATGCCCGTTCCAAATCCAGACTTTGTGCGGGTCTGCGGAGTCGTCCTCCGAGAGCGGCAGAGAAACCGTCGGCGCAAATAGCAGCTGCCCCAGGCGGTTCACTGAAATGTTTCCAGGCGATTTCAGCGCCTCGGCGGGAACTTTGATC
>Ga0187863_10004161_pt1 | contig 10405 bp, 10 predicted proteins | sample June2016WEW_11_1_FD_132975 | JGI IMG/M metagenome (GOLD analysis project Ga0187863, IMG submission 132975) | Peatland microbial communities from SPRUCE experiment site at the Marcell Experimental Forest, Minnesota, USA - June2016WEW_11_10 | ecosystem: Environmental > Terrestrial > Soil >...
AATGGATGAGAAAGGGGATCAGAATGGACTTAAACGATTATGCAAAGCAATCTCATGCGGCTAATTTGAAGTGGTGGCAGAACCCAGCTACCGGAGAGCCGATCAATCGAAACTTCGGAGAACTTATCGCTCTCTGCCATTCAGAACTATCGGAAGCACTGGAAGGGCACCGTAGAAATCTCGACGACGACAAACTTCCGCATCGAAAAATGGTGGAAGTCGAGCTTGCTGATTGCTTGATTCGGATCTTTGATCTAGCGGCCCGATTTAACTTCGATTTAGAAGGCGCCTATCAAGAAAAAACGGCGTTCAATGCGGTGCGAGAAGATCACAAACATGAGGCGCGGTTAGCTGCCAACGGTAAAAAATACTGACCACTGACAACTAACCACTGACCACTGGAGAGGCGCGACCCATGGCTGGACCTTTTGAATCGGCAGGAGCGATTCACGACCCAACGCGCTATGCCGCGCTGACGCCGAGCGCGGAGCAGTTTGCCGGGTTGCGCACGCAAAGAAGTCCCTACAGCGACGGCATCAGCTCTTATCTGATGCGGAGATTCTATTCCGGTATTCACTTCGATCAGATGCTGGACGGGTTGAACCGTGAGATCTCAGTAAACCTGACTGACAAGCGGCGACCGGGAACGGCGGTTTACAACGCCGCAACCTTTCCACCGACGCTGAGCTTTTTCAGCTTCAAAAGCATCCAGGATGGCATTGAATCGGTGCGCGTGTTGCTGGACGGGACCGACGGGAATATCTGGGACGCAACCGCGGGAACCAATGCCAATATCTTTACCAAATCGGCGGGCGCGGGACCGATGTGCTTCATGAATGTGAATACGGAACTGTTCATGGGCGACGGCGTGGATCAGAAGAAGTGGCTGAACAATGCCGGATGGCAGGCGAGCACAAATGTGCTGCCGGGAACGCTGATCAACGTGGGCACGGAACCTGGCAATATGCAGATGGCGCTGGGCGGCATCACATTGCCGATTGTTGCCACGCAAAATCTCTCCACGAGTGGAATTTTGATCTATTTCGATCTGAATAGTATTCCCGATCAATTTGCCAACCTGCTAGGCGCGAGCATCACTTTCTCAGGGCTGACCAACTATACATCGCTGAACGGACAGACGAAGACGATCCAATCTATATCATCCTCCACGCTAGGGTGTGTAGAGGTGCCAGGACTGTTACATGCGGCTGGACCGGTTACCCCAGATACCGGCCAGGCGACGACTGGAAACGGGATAACAGGAGCAACCCCGCCGAGCTTCAGCGGAACGCAGTATGCGGTAACAGCCGATGGAGGCCAGCAGTGGAAGTGCTATGGGACGGCAGTTGAGAATTGGGGGCTCCCTCAACCCACGCAACCGACAGTGACGCCGTATAACGGCTCTCGGTTCTGGCAAGCGAATGCAACGCTTGGAGCCTACTACAGCGTGCTGGACCCTAATCAGAATCTGCACGTGATCATGAACTACACAGGTGGTCTTCCTGCATATACAACAGGTCTATCTTATCCAAAATGGAATCCTCAGACTTCAACAAACGGTTTTGCAATAACGATTGATGGTAATGCTATCTGGTGGAATTTTGGGATTGTAGGCGTCTGGTCGCCAGTAACAGCCTTTGGACTTCCGGGTTCAGTTCAAACCTGTGCGATTCTCGATTCAAATCAGAATTTACAAGTTGTGACTAACGGAACTGGTGGAAATTCCGGAGGATCGCCGCCAACAACCTGGGCAACGACCATTGGAACAACCACTAGCGATGGAGCTTTGACCTGGACATGCGTAGGACCGGGCGTGGTGTGGACGACAGCAAGTATCAGCTACTCTTTTTCAACTCATGCCATTGATGGTTCGGTTTCGACAGCATCTTTGCCTGTGACGATTCAAGGAGGAATCCTAGGGAAAGCCAGTTCGTCATACCTCTCTCTAAACGGTACATTTCAACCGGATACCCAGATCGATCAGATATGGATCTGGCGCACGCCACAGGGCGAAAGCACGTTGATTCTCGAAGACCAGTACCCGATCGACCTCTACCTCTACGGGGCTTCGAGTTTCACTTATGCCGAGCAAGGGATACCCGACACGTCAACGAACGGCGCAAGGGCGCTGAACGCTTTTATCGCCGCGCCGGTGGCGAGCGCGAATAATCCGCCGCCGGCCGGGATTACAGGCATGGCTAATCACTTGCAGCGGACGTGGGGATTTGTCGGCAACCTGGTTTACTACTCCGGAGGGCCGGACACGCTGGTGGGCAACGGAAACACAGCGTGGCCGCCGCTGAATTTTATTGCCTTCATCGGCAAGGTGATCAAGCTGCGTCCGATCACGGTGCAGAACGGCGGCATACTGGTTTACACAACCAGCGGGATCTGGATCATCCTGGGAATCGGCACATCGAGCAATCCGTTCTATACCACAAAATATGCCGACAAGATCATCCTGGGCGGCTACAACGTGGAAGACGTGCTGGGCACGGAAATCAACCTGATGGAGTCAAATGGGCGGGTAAGCTCGCTGACTGTGACCTATCCCTTCAACCCGCAGAGCGGCTACAACGAAGTGGGGCTGCCGATTGGAGATCAGTTTTTGAAGGTGACCACGGGAGGCATCAGCGCGGCGCTCTACAATCCGGCGACAAGTTATTTGAGTTGGAATATCGCCAACACGCGCGATGTGGGAATGTATGTGGCGGATGGGGCTGTGGGCTGGTTCAGAATGGGCGCGGTAAGCCCGCCGGAGAGCGGACTGGTATGGAGTCCGCGGGCGGCGATTGCGGGCGGCACTAGCGCAGTGCAGAGCGTGGAAGTAAGCCCCGGAGTCTTCCACTTGCTGATTGGACCTCCAACGGGCGGAGGGCCGATCTTGATGCGCGATGTGGCGCAGACAGCTTGGGCGGACAATGGGAATGCTTACCCGGCATGGGACACGAAGGGCGTCATTCCGCTGTGCTCGACTGGCGCGGTGAGCGAGGTGGCATGGATTGCCGCGAAGAGCGCGGCGGTGGGTTCAAGGCCGGTGGTGAGCGTGCTGATGGGTGAGATCGCGGCAACCGCCAATACGCCATGGACCGTGTTGCAGCCAACGGCGCCTGACCCGGCGGATCAGCCGCCGAGCCAGACTGTGTACAGCGATCGATACAGTGGGCAACAGGGCGCAGCAGTGATGAAGAGCGATTCAATTCTGCTGAAGTTTGATTACGGTTCGCAGGCGGCGGCTGACGAGCTGCTGGAGTTTGCGATTTACGGGGCGAAGGAAGAGGAGCGTAAACAGCAATGAAAATCGCTCTGATCTTACTTTTGGCTGCCCCACTTTATGCTCAGTGGCCGGAAGCCCCCAAGCCACAACAGATTGACCATGTAGAGTGGGGTCTGCTGGCAACTGATGCGGGAGTACGGGGCCTGGACGTGTATTCAACACACCATATGCTCCAGAACGGCAACCGGGAACTATTTCTGCCCTCCGCCATCGCAGACCACGTTCCGGCAATGGCAGCGTACTCTGCCGGGACAGTGGTGGTGGACTGGTATTTTTCCCGGATGCTCACCAGGCATCATCACCGGAGGTGGGCGCATCTCCTGACCTCCGTGGATATCAGCACAACAGCGCCATGGGCAGTCCACAATTTGTATTTGTCGAACCGAATGATCACTAAACCCAGTACACCAGCGCCGGGAGGCGTAAAACAATGACTTTCATCGAAGCGATTGCGCGTGAGGAAGGGTTTGAGGTTGCCGGTTCGCTGGCGCAGCGGCGCAACAATCCCGGCAATATCGAGGAAGGCGAGTTTGCCCGGACTCATGGAGCGCTGCACACAGATGGCAACCGATTTGCTCACTGGGCCACGCCGGAGGCAGGGTTTCAAGCCATGCGAGAGTTGCTCCAGATTGGGTATAACGGCTTGACGGTGGCGGAAGCTCTCAACAAGTGGGCACCCCCAGTTGAGAATCAGACGGAATCCTACATCGCGAATGTCTGCAAGTGGACGGGACTGACGCCGGATTCTGTGCTCACCAACGAAGTGATCGGCTAGGGGCGAGCATGACAGCACTTTCCACTTTGCGATTCTCAGCCTACACACTGCGGCCAGCGTGGGAAGAGGACCGCATGCTGGCTGAGCAATGGACAGCACGGGACGAGGACCATGCGGGCAAGATCGATCCCGCATTCTGGCTGGAGCAGCAACCGGGGATAGATTCCGTGGTGGTGGAGGATAGCCAGGGGCCGGTGTTTTTCTTCAAGACGCGCCTTATGATCGTAAAGATAATCGATCAGAACCCGCTCCCAATACAACTTGTGGGTCTAAGCCAGGAGACGATTGAAGAAGTGAGACCGCCGGTAATGAAGATCATCGCCGAGGTGTTTATCCAGTTCATGCCATGCGCGACGGAGGAGGACCGGGAGCGGACCCGGCAGGCGCTGATGGAGGGAACGGCTTGGCTGGCGCCGGTGCTCGAGCAGAGTGGAGCGGAGGAAATGTTCTTTGACAGCCGGCAGCCGAAACTAATTGCTTTCTGCCAGAAGCGTTTAGGGTTTATAGTGGACGGGACAGAGTTGCAAAACGGCTATATAAGGCTGCGTAGGGTGTTGCATCCTGAGAAGCGAGCCGAAAAGATGGAAGGGGTGTAATATGTGTGCTTCTGGCGCTCAAGACACGATTCAGCAGGAAGACATACAGACCATGCAGGAATATAACCAGCAGCAAGCGCAGCAGTACGCCCGCCAGACGGCGCTCTATGCTCAGGTGAAGTCTGTGCTGGACCCGATATTGAATGCGGGACCGAATCAGCAGGGAATGAGCCCCGCGGAGCTGAATACTCTGAATGCGCAGGCGGTGGAAGGCACAGCCGAGAATTACAGCGCGGCTGGCAAGGCGGTTGGCGAGAATCTGGCGGCCGAGGGCGGCGGCGACAATCCGCTTCCGAGTGGGGCGCAGACGCAATTGAAGCAACAGGTAGCTAACAGCGCCGCGGAGCAGGAAAGTTCGGAAGAGACGCAGATCCAGAGCGCGAACTACCAGACAGGCCGGGAAAACTTCACCAATGCGGAGCAGGGCGAGATGGCGATTGCGGCGGGAGAAAACCCGATCGCATATTCGAGCGCGGAGATCAACTCGGAGAGCGCCGCGGGAAGCGAAGCCAACACGATTGCCCAGGAAAACAATAGCTGGATGAATGCGGCAATAGGAGCGGCAGGAAGTGTTGCAGGCATAGCTTTAATGGGATAGGTGAGCGATGGACGATCCGACACAAGGCGGCGCAACAGCGATGGCAACACCGGCACCGGCGGCATCGACGCCGAGCGCGCCGCCGCCCAGCGGGGACATGGGCAGCGGCGACAAGAGCTGGCAGCAGGCAGCCGCGACGGCAGGAACAAGCGCGAGCGCTTCACCGGCTCAACCAACTGCCTCGACTCCTAACGCCGCCCCAGTGCCTCCGCCGGCAGTTACGGCTGTGGCCGCGCCGCCGGCGGAGGCGAAGCCGGTTTATGCTCCGGGGCTGCGCGGGTTCATGGACAAGATGATTGACTCGCTGGCCGGAACGCCGACCAGCAAGGTGCGCCAGGCAGCGGACGGCAGCGTTTATCTGGAGCATGAGCCGGTACGCGGGCAGCCGGGATTCTCAAATGGAAAGCAATGGCTGCGAATTGGCGCGGAGGCGCTGCTGGGCGCGGCGGCGGGAATGTCGCAACGCGGAGCCGGCAGCGAAGGAGCGGCGCTGGGCGCGGGCGTGCAGGCCGGAGAGAAGCTTCAGCAGCAGCGGCAGGAAGCGCCAACGCAGGAGTTGGTGCAGTTGGCGAATATCTCAGCATTGAATCACCAGACGGCTGCCAACGCCTTGGAACTGACGCGCAAAGGCATCGAGGGTCAGCAACACGACATCGAGTTCAGCGAAAAACAGGCGGACCGGCTGACAGCCGCGGGAGCAACCCAAGTTGGACACGCCGCGAACTTGCAGGAATTGACCAAGTTCATGCGCGACACTCCGCAGTTCAACCAGGATCAGGCGAAGATGGCGATATACACGCCGGTTGCCACTTACGGGGCAGACGGCAAGCCGAACGGGTTTGATATTTACAAGAAAGTGCCCGGCAGCGACGAAGAGATGCTGCCGGCAGGCACGGAAGTTCCTTTTTTCAATCCGGTCAAGAATGATATTGAATACCAGAAGAGCGCTGGGCCGATGAAGCAGGGCGATGTGAACGCGCTGTATGCCGCGGCGGGGAATGCCCGGCAAAAGTATCAGCTTGACCAGAGCGTGATTGACGAGCACAAAGCCGCCGCGCAAGAGAAGCTGCATCCAGTGGCGAAGCCGCTTTCCCCAGAAGAGTCTGCACACCTAAAAGCGGAGACAGCGGATGCCTGGGCCGGGGCACATGAAAAGCAAGCTAAAGCTGACGACGAGGCGGCGAAGAATAAGGAAACCAGCGGTCCGCTGGTAGACATGATGGGAACAGGGCAGATGCCGGTAGGACGCATGGCTTATCTAGCAGCCAGAAATCCGGCATTGCTGGAGGCTGTTTCTGCGAAGTATCCGGGCTTCGATGGTGGGAAAATTGACGCCTATGTGGCTGCTGAAAAGGAGTTCACATCGGGTGACGTTGGGAGACAACTTAACTCTGGCGGAACAGTGCTGGCTCATCTGAATCAACTGCGCAAGCTCAATACCCCCGCGAGCCACATTTACGGAACTCCCGCCTATACCGCCTACCACAATCAACTCAACACGTTAGCTCCGGAGTTGAATAAATTTTACGGAGATCAGAACATCCCCGCCGCCGAGCGCGTCTTGGCGACACTTGGATCCACACTGCCGGGGAACCGAGATGCCGCAATCAAAACGCAGGTTGCGTCGATGAAAGAAAAATTCAACTCTTTCAGGCAGCAGTGGAAGAACGCAGCTCCGAGTGAAGCCTATGAAGCAAAATTCCCGTGGATTTCTCCGGAAGGACAGCAGGCATGGAATGAATTAGACAAAGCTTATAACCCGAAAAGCGCGGCAACTTCTTCCGCACCCGCGCTGACTAACCTGCACACCAATCCGCAGACTGGACAGACGATTGGCTGGAACGGACAGCAGTATGTGGACACGAAGACAGGTCAGGCGGTGAAGTAGATGGACCCGCAAGCTCAGAATGGCACTCCGCAACCGCCTCCTCCTCCTCCGGGATTCGTCCCGATGAATCAGGACACTTCTCAGGCCGGTAACGCGCCGCCACCGCCGCCGGGATTTGTGCCGATAAACGCCAGTGGTTCAGGCGCGCAACCGGCGCAGACGGCACAACCAGCCAACCCAGCGAACCCAAACAATGAAGGGTTGTACGCGATGCACTCTCCGGATGGGCGAGCGGTGCAGATTCCTTATAGCAAAGTCCACACATCGATTCAGAACGGCTATCTCTTTGGCGACAAGGGAACGCTGCAAAAATATGCGCGCGACCATGCCGCCGATCCGCTGAGCGAAGGACGCGTGGAGCAGTATCTGGACCAGCATCCATGGGTTGCCGCGCCGGTGAATGCGCTTGTTGGAGTCGGAACCGGAGTGGACAAGACGGTGACCGGACTGGACAGGACGCCGAGGACTCGCTTTGAAACGGAATTGCAATTAGCGGCCGCCAAGCCTACAAAGGGGGCGGTACAAGGAGTAGGAGAGGCCTCAGAAAACGTGGCCGAGTATTTCACTGGCGAAGAACTGCTTAGCTTGCTGGGGAAAGGCGCGGAGGGGCTGGCGCTTGCCGAGAAGCTGAAAAACATGACTGGTTTGGCCCAGATGCTGGGAAAGTATCCAATGCTGGCGAAGGTGCTGAAGATCGGTTCGACCGTTGTGAAGCAGGGAACGATTGCGGGCGCGCAGACATACGCCAAGACCGGAGGCGATGCCGGGGCGGCGGCGACGGCGGCGGGTGAGACGGGGCTGTTGAGCGGGGGATTGAGCACACTGGGAGCGGGGGGAGCGGCGATCAAGACGGCGCGGGCGGGAACTGCGGAAGCGGATGCCGCTGCCGCGGCAGCAAGAGTACAAACCGCAACCGAGAGCGCAGCAGCGGCGAATCGCGCAACGGAAGAAGCGCGGGCAGCGGACAGCGCAACTTATAGCGATGTGGCGCGCGGCGCGGCTAAGCCGCACATGGAAGCTATCAACGCGGCGCGCGGAAACGCTCAGCCTATGCTGGCTTCGGGAGCGAAAGTTATCGATGTGGATCATATTTTGAATACCACACACGACTTTACTGGGGCAGCGGATCGTCTGACTGAAGTAAACGATGAGGCCTACGACGCGCTCGACAAAGCTACAGATGGAAGGTTCCGCGACCTGAACAAGGAAGTTGCCAAAGCACAGAAAGCCGCGTGGAAGGGCGGGAACGATGAAAAGGGCGCTTATATCGAAAAATTGAATGAGATGGAGGATCTACTCAACGGCCACATGGGCGAAGCGGGGATGGAAGAGTTGCCCGCCGTGAAGGCCAGTTGGACGCAAAGCTACATCTTGCGTGATATAGGCAACACATTAGACAGGAATTTGCGCGGGCTGCCTGGAGCGAGCGAAGTAAGCAACGCGCAACGCGGCATCAATGGAAAGGGACTGCACAACGATCTATTGCGTCTAGTGAAGGATTACACGCGTCCAAAACTCGAACAGGTTCTAGGGCCGGGAAGACTGGACACGCTGGAGCAAATTGCCGAGAGGAACATGACCGACAAACAGCGGCAAGTGTTCAATGGAGGAGTGCGGACAGTGGCGCAGGAGTTGGAGAGGATGGAGCAGGCAGCACCAACCGCAAAGCCGCCAGCGCAAAGAATGATCGGCCTCGGGAAGCGAGCAGGGGCGGTGGCAATTGGAGGTTTAGCAGCCCACGCGGCAGGAATGACTCCATATTGGGGAATGGCCGCAGGAGAGGCTGGCTACGAGGCCACACACGCGGTGATGAACGCGATCAAGGCGAACCCGAAGATTGCGCAGAACTTCATGTTTGCGCTGGAGAGCGGGGCTACGGCGAAACGCTACGGGCCGTTTATCGCGGAGATGATTCAAAAGAACCAGACGGACGCCAGCCGGGAACAACAGGCGGAAGAGGCACCAAAGGAAGAAGGGGGATCGGAGCAATGAGGGAAGACAGGGATCAGGGATCAGAGATCAGGGATCAGAAACGGATCACTGACGAGCAACTGAAGGGGCTGCATGATGTGGCTGTGGCGCGGTCGAAGAAGGGCTGGCCGCAGATCCGCAAAAGCTGGGCGGATGTGGGCAAGGCGCTGCAAGAGTTGATCGAACTGCGGAAGGCGAGCAGCATCCCGCTGGAAGGGACGGTGGAGGGATGATTTCCACCGAGCGGCTGGAAGAGATGAGGCTGGCGGAACTCCGGATTGTTCAGTTTCCGGAGCAGCATCCTAAAGTGAAGCGCATCAGCGAAGAATTAGCCGAGGCGCTGGGCGAACTGATCGAGCGCCGTGTGGATCCAAACAACCCGGCATGGCAATCGACGAGATATGAAGCGGTTGCGGTGGCCACGCGGGGTTTTACGGTGGAAGATGAACTGGAAATGATAGCGCTGACGGTGGAAGAGGGCGTTTCTCCGCAGTTGGAGATCTGGGGTGAACGATGAGCGAAACGGTTGACAAGATGCCCGCGATTCACATTGACCGCAGGCACCAGAGCGCGCCCAAGGAGACGGACGGCGACAAGGCGGTGCGGCTGGCGGCGGACGAGATCGAGGGCGGCCGGTGGAAGCTGAGCCGGGAGCAGGAGACCGAGCTGGACGCCGTGCCTGGGTTGGCGCTACGTGACGGCGTTACACCTGATGTAAAGCCCTGGAGCCAGGAGGACTTTGACCGGACGGATCAGAGCCTGGTGATTGGGCAGCATCCGCGCGTGGTGGAGGCGCTGGCGCGGATGGAGGCGGAGAAGAGCGAAGCCAAAGTCAACGGCCAGAAGTATGCCGAACTGGCCGCGATGATGCATGAGACAGTGGAAGAGAGCCGGAGGCTGCAACGCTGGGACGGGCAGGAACGCTGGAGCGAGGATGACGCGCTCGAAGCGCGCAAGGGAAAGATTCTGACGCCGCTGGATTTTTACACGCGCCTGGTGACGATGGGCCTGCTGCAACCGGCGCGGATCGGCAATGTGCACGATTACCCGGTGAAACAGATGGAATGGGTGGAAAGCGTCCTGGTGGACAATCAATATCATGTGCGCACGATCGGCAGCGGGCGGATTCTGCTGGCGCGGGATGTGAAGAAGATGCACCGTGAGGACAAGGCCGGACGGGTGAGCCTGCTGGTGATGGCGCACAGCGACCAGCCGATTCTGATGCCGGGGCAGAAGGCGGCGGTGGAAGAGCCGGTGCAGGTAGCCACGCTGCAATGGCCCTCCGGGACCGAATGGATGG
>Ga0187863_10004166_pt1 | contig 10388 bp, 6 predicted proteins | sample June2016WEW_11_1_FD_132975 | JGI IMG/M metagenome (GOLD analysis project Ga0187863, IMG submission 132975) | Peatland microbial communities from SPRUCE experiment site at the Marcell Experimental Forest, Minnesota, USA - June2016WEW_11_10 | ecosystem: Environmental > Terrestrial > Soil >...
CGACGATGCCGCATCGCTCCGCACCCTGCAACTGGCCGCCGATCTCGGCTGCAACTTCTTCGACACCGCGTGGGCTTACGGTGAAGGCAAGAGCGACGGCTTCCTCGGCAAAACCCTTGCCGCTAACCCTGGCAAGCGCCTCTACGCCGCCTCCAAAATCCCGCCAAAGAACGGCCGCTGGCCGGCGCTCTCCACCTACGACTACAACGATGTTTTCCCGGCTGATCACGTCCTTGCCCATGCCGACATGATCCGCCGCGCCCTCGGCGTCGACACCATCGACCTCCTGCAATTCCACGTTTGGGACGATTCCTGGACAGATCGCCCCGAGTTTCGCAGCACCGTGGAAAAACTCAAGCACGACAAAATCATCCATGCCTTCGGGCTGAGCCTCAATCGCTGGCAGCCCGCCAACGGGATTCGCGCCATTCGCGCTGGCCTCGTCGACGCCGTGCAGGTCATCTACAACCTCTTCGACCAGAATCCCGAAGACGAGCTCTTCCCGGTTTGCGAGGAGCACAACATCGGTGTCATCGCGCGCGTCCCTCTCGACGAGGGCTCGCTCGGCGGCAAAATGACCCGCGACACTACCTTTCCCGACGGAGACTGGCGCAAAGGCTACTTCAATCCGAAGAACCTCAACGCGACCCTCGATCGCGTCGATCGCCTGCGTGAAGACCTTCCCCCCGGCATGACGCTGCCCGAGCTGGCGATCCGATTCATCCTCTCCAATCCGGTCGTCAGCACCATCATCGTGGGCATGCGGAAGGAGGAGCATGTCCGCGGTAATGTCGCCCTCAGCGTTGCTGGAGGGCTCGAGGCAGGCTTGATCCTGAAGATGCGCAAACATCGTTGGGACCGCTCTCCGGCCCCGTGGTCGGACTGAAGCCGGGCCAGCGCGTTCCGTTACCGCCGCGAGTCAAAGACAGGCTTGCGTGATCGCCATCACTGAGCGAATAGCGGGAAGACTCTATCCTGGAGCGTTCCTCGGTACGCGGATGCGGAGTCTCGCACCCCGGCTGCGGCGAGGGACGGACGGGAGACATTATGAGTCTGGGTACGATGGCGGCAACGGGGCTGATCGCAGCGGTGGTGTTAATCGTGGTAACAATCACGCTCATCAACAAGTACGCGCACTAGGGCGCACGGCAACGACGGGGGCTTAGCTGATGTTCCGGTTAAAGCTACGTTCCCTAAGCCACTGATTTATTTGTAGATACCGCGCGGACGAACGAAGGCTTGGCGGATCGCTTCCCGCCTGCGCCGCGGCGTCGGTCCGTCAGCGCTACGGCTGCACCAGTTCCACAATCTGTGAATCCGGCTCGCTCCATGCCGACGCGCCCGTGTGTGTCAGCCGGTGGCTCGCATCATCCCAGTGCAGACGGGTCAGCTGGAAGTCGCCCTTTTCGTAGGCGTAGGTCCGGCCGTCGTCCTGGTAGAGGGCGAAATCGGCGTTGGCGCCCGGCCAAACCTGCACCTTCGTAATGCTCTGCTTCTCGCCCGTGCTCTCCACCGCGCTGCCCAGCGGAAGAATCGATCCCGCTCGAACAAACAGCGGCAGCTTATCGATCGGCGCGTTCACAGTCACCGTCTGTCCGCCGTGCAGGCGCTCGTGCGTCCAGTAGTTGTACCAGTCCACGCCTGCTGGCAAGTAGACCGCTTTCCTCGTCGTGCCCTGGTCTGTCACCGGAGCCACTAGGAACGCCGGCCCAAACATGTACTCGTCGCCGATGTCCGCGACTTTGGGATCGCCCGGGAAGTCCATAAACAATGCCCGCATGAACGGCGCGCCCGTCTCGTGCGTGAAATAGCCCAGCGAATAGATGTACGGCATCAGCTCGTAGCGCAGCTTCAGATACTGCTCCAGAATTGGCTCGGCCTCTTTGCCATACGACCAAACCTCGTTGTGCTTGCGGCTGCCGTGCGTGCGCATGATGGGCAGGAAGGTCGCGTACTCGAACCAGCGCGTGTAGAGCTCCGGATAGTCGTCGTAGCCGCCGACGTTGTCCCGCGCGTCGGAGGGATCGAGCAGCGGCGGGTGCTCCGGGTGATGCGCCGGCGGAAGATACTGCCAGCCGCCGGTGTCGTTGCTCCAGTAATTCAGTCCCGAAGCGGCTACATCGAGCCCGGTCGGAATCTGCCGCTTCAGTGTGTCCCACGTCGGGAAAATATCCGACGACCATACGATGGCGCTGTTGTGCTGCACACCCAGGTAGCCATCACGCGAAAGAATCAGCGCCCGGTGATCCGTGTCCGCGCGGAACCCGTTGTAGAGCGCGCCGGTGTGAAACAGCGGATAGACATTGAAGTATTCCGTCCCCGGCCCAATGAAGTAGTAGCTGCCGTTCGGCGGCAGATCGGGCTCCGTTTCATCGGCCCACAGCGCATCGAATCCCTTGCTGATGATGTTGTCGCGCACCGTGCCCCAGTACCACTTCGCCGCCTCGGGATTCGTCGTATCGATGTCCGAGCCGGCGTGATCGTAAGGCAGGCCGTTGGTCGGCGTCCCATCGGCCAGATGCTCGAACCACCCCTTGTCCTGCAGCTCGCTGTAGAACCGATCTGTGGGCACGAAGCGGGGCCAGACGCTGATCATCGTCTGAATTCCCATTTGGTGCAGCTTGTCGTTCATCGCCTTCGGATCGGGCCAGTAACGCGCATCGAAGTCCATCTGCCCCATGTTCGTGTAGTAAAACCAGTCGACCACGATCGTATCGATCGGCAGATGTCGTTCGCGGTAGCCGTCGGCCACCGCGAGAACCTCGGCCTGGCTTGAGTAGCGCTGCTTGCATTGAATGTATCCATACGCCGACTTGGGCAGCATCGGCGTGTCGCCGGTCAGCAGCCGGTATCCGGAATAGAGCTCGTCGGTGGTGTTGCCGGCGATCACGAAAAACGAAACCCGGTCACCCACCTCGGAGATCCACCGCGTCTGCTCGTTGAAGCCGGCCTCGATGGTCGTCTTCGATGGATTGTCCCAGAGAATCGCATAGCCTTTGTTCGTGACCAGGAACGGCACGCAGAAGCTGGGCGCGGCTGGTGCGGTGTAGTCGTTCCAGCAATGGATGGGACGGCCGCGATGGTCGAGGAAGCCCTCCTGGTTCTCTCCCAGCCCGTAGTAGTGCTCGTCGTCGGGCGAGTGGAAGCTGGCGCCCACCTGAAAGTACGCGGCGTCCCCCGGACGCGAGTCGAAGTGGTCGTAGGCGATGGAGGGTTGCAGTTCGGAAAGCACTGACGCGTTGCCGTCCTTATGATTCGGCACGCTCATCCACCAGCCGTTGAGATTCACCAGCGGTTTGCCGTCTGCGCCGGTCACCGTCAGCGGGATCCACGGCGTCGTGCCGAGAAAATACTGGCACGTGTCGCACGTGTACTTGGTGTTCTTCGGATCGTAGTGAGGCGCCGGCATGTTCACCGTCATGCGATCCGAGCGATACGTATCCATCTTGTCCGTGTGCTCGTAGGTCCAGCCGGAATCCGACGGCTGCGCATTGATGCCGTAACCGGGGGCGGCGAGCGCGCGATCCTTCTTGAGGCTCATCGTGATGCGCACCACGTTCGGCGCATACGGTTCGAGCGTCACGGTGGCGTCCCGGCGTTCCAGAACGACCTGCTTTTGAGCAACGGCGCCGCCGGCAGCGAGCAGCGAGAGAAGAGTAATGCCTGCCGCAACGAACTTTCGAGTCATGGCCACCAGGTTCTTTCAGTTTTTTCGGGGAATCGATCGCACCCGGCAGTTTACCTCCGCTGGGACGGCATGTACAGAAACCGATCACCTCAAGATCGATGACCGATTGCAGTACAGCAGTCGACGGGCACGACGTGTCCTCCCGCTCATGTCGCCGGAACGGCCGCCGATGGGGATTGCAAGTCCCAACTGGCAGTGTGTGCCGAGCCAGGCTGCAGTGACGGCGGATATCGACGTTCCGGCCGTTCGCAGAATGAACGACAAGGAGAAATCTCAGTGCCCGAAACTCTTCTCACCACCAGAACCAACCGGCGCGCCTGGCGCGGATCGGTCCTCTTCCTCGCAATCCTCCTGCTGGCGGCTGCCGCCAATGCCACCGAAAACGGAGGCAGTGTTTATCCGGTCGGCGTGGAAACCGTGAAGCCCGGCTTGACGCCGCCGCCGAACGGATCCGTGATCTTTGAGTTCACGGCTTTCTACTCCGCCAACCAGACGAACAATTCCGCCGGCCTGAGTGCGGCTCCGGAATTCAAGCTGCGGGTTCTCGCCAACGCGTTCAAAGTCGTGCACAACTGGAACGTCCCCGTTCTGGGCGGCAGGCTGAACAGTAATCTTGCCGTTCCCGTCCTCTACGAGGAGCTCCACGTTGCGCCCGGAGACTTCAGCAAAAACGGCCTGAGCAACGTCGATCTCAGCCCCTTTCAGGTGGGCTATAACACCGGCTCGTGGCACTGGTATTACGAGGGCGACGTCCTGTTCCCCGGTGGTTCTTACTCGAAAAGCGACATCCTCAACGTCGGTCAGCACAACTACGCAGTGGCCCCGGTGGGAGGGTTCACCTTTCTTCCCCATCAGGGAGCTTGGGAAGCCAGTTCGAAGTTTCTGTACATCGTCAACTTCCGCGACCCGGCCACCAGCTACCACGGCGGCAACGAATTCATTTGGGAATACGCCGGGATGCGGGAAGTCAGCCACCGGCTGGCTCTCGGCATCAATGGATACCTGTACGACCAGACCACCAACGATTTCCAACACGGTGTCGTAGTCGGGGACGGCAATCGTGGTCGCGATCTCGCCGTTGGACCCGAGGTCTTCATTCCCTTCGGACATCACTCGGCCCTGGCGCTGAAATACGAACGCGATACCCTGGTCGAGAACAAACCCCAGGGGCAGGCATTCTGGTTCCAGATGGGCCTTCCCCTCAGCCTCGAGAGAGGCCGGGAGCTCATTTCGAGCCTTGAACGGCGGAATCGTCCCACCGGAGAGTAAGCCATGAAAAGGCTCAGCCTCAGGATGAAGCTGGCGGTTGGATTCGGGGCGCCCTTGCTGGTCCTCGTGATCGTCGGCGCCGTCAGCTACTGCTCCATCATTACTCTGGCTGCTTTGTCCGCGGATGTCGTCGACAAGACGCATTCCGTTGCTGTCATGCACGACATCGAAGCGCGGATGAACGATCAGAAGGCTGAATCGCGCGGGTTCCTCCTGGATAACAGCAGGCAGGAGGAACTCGAGCGCTACGCCAACAATACCCGGCTGCTGGCGGACGACTTCTCAACCCTGGACCTGGCCGTCCATACGGAAAAAGGAAAGCAGGTTCTTTCTCAGATTCATGGCGGCTGGGACGGCTACCAATCGAGGATGGACAAGGCCATCGAGTTGGGGCGCGCCGGCAACGCCAAAGAGGCCGTAGCCCTGCTCTATGATCCCCAGACCGTAGCGCTGCGCAACCAAACGGCGACCTCCCTGAAGGCCCTGGCTGCCCGGGGAGACGAGTTGGGAGCGGTTGCTCGCCAGAAACAGCAAGCCACTGAGACCAGAGTGAAGATCGAACTGGTGATCCTCGCCTTCCTCGGTCTGGGGGTTGCCTTTGCCATGGCCCGCTATATCGCCCGCAACATCGTGGGACGCGTTGCCCAAATGGTCGCCACGATCCAGGCCATCGCAGAGAACGACCTCTCCCTGGACGATATGGTGGTCAGAAACAGGGATGAGATCGGACGATGCGGAACCCTGCTCAATGGCATGAAGAACAGCCTCCGCCAAACCATCCAGTCTGTCGCGCAGAACGCGGAGCTTGTGGCCAGCGCGGCCGTGGAGCTTTCGGCCTCCTCTCAGCAGCTTCTTGATAACGCCGGCGCTCAAAGAGATCAGAGCCACCAGATCGCCACCACCATGCAGGAGATGTCAGCGGCCATCGCTGAGGTCGGCGCCAGCGCCGCGCGCGCCGAGCAGGGCGCTGTCGAGGCCCGCGGGCAGGCGCATCGGGGCGGACAGACGGTGGAGCAGACCGTCTCCGCGATGCAGAGCCTCACCCAGGCCAGCCGCGCCACCAGCGAGCAGATCGAGGGGCTGGCCCGCAGCTCCAGCGAGATCGGCAAGGTCATTTCCGTCATCAGCGAAATCGCCGAGCAGACCAACCTGCTGGCCCTCAATGCCGCCATTGAAGCGGCGCGCGCCGGCGAGCAGGGTCGCGGCTTTGCCGTGGTCGCCGGTGAGGTGCGCCGGCTCGCGGAACGAACCGGCCAGGCCACCCGCGAGGTGGGTGGGCTCATCGCCAACATTCAGGCCGAGGCAAAGAAGGCCGTCGAGTCCATCAGGACCGAGATCGTGCATGTGAACGAAAGCGCGGAGAGCGCCTCCCGCGCCGGCTCCTCCATCAACGGCATCATTCAGGCTTCCGACAATGTCAAGGACATGATCGGCCAGATCGCCACCGCTTCCACCGAACAAACCTCGGCCATCGAGGAAGTCAGCCGGACCATGGCACAAACGGTGCGCGTCATCGATCTCTCGGCGACCGGAACGCGGGATGTCGCGAAGGCCAGCTCCGAGCTCTCTCGCCTGGCGGTGGATTTGCAGAATCTTGTCTCCCGGTTCCGGCTCGAACGGCAAAACGTACACGGCGAGGCGGCTCACTCCACACTGACTTCTCTCCAGTTCAGCGAATCGAGACCCTGAGACCGGGCGCCGCTCCGATTGACCGTCCCGCAACACGATTTGTATGATCAGAACTGCTTCTTCTCTCAGGCGGCGTAGCTCAGCTGGTTAGAGCGTAGGATTCATAACCCTAAGGTCGATGGTTCGAGCCCATCCGCCGCCACCAGGATTGGCATTAAGGTCCCATCCACCGCCAGCGACCTTTGGCGCCTTCCGTGGCACTGAGCTCCTTCCCCGTTCGACTCCCCGCCCAGGGCGGCTCGCTCAGGGTCAGGATTTCGCCAGCGGGCTCGGACGCCCGCAAGACGGCTCAAGTTGTCTTCCTGATCCGGCAGCGATACAAAGGCAGGGAAGTACCCTTCTCCTGAAAGGATCTCCATGACCCTGGCGTCTAGCCGTCGTGGTTTCGCTGTGCTTTGCCTCACTCTCTCCGGAATCGTTCTGACCGGCGCTGCTCAAACGGCACAATATCCCAACTATCCCAGCGAGACTCCGGCGCAGTTCACGTCTCCCGCCGACATCCTGCACTACGAGCGGCGCGACGTCATGATCCCCATGCGCGATGGCGTCAAGTTGCACACCGTGATCCTGCTGCCGAAGGCTCTCCTCGAATCCCACGGCGCCAAGCATGCCGGAATGTTGCTGACAAGGACCCCGTATGATGCCACCGGGCTGACCAGCCATGCTGCCAGCACCCATCTGGGGCCGATCCTCGAGGGGTACGACAATGCAACCGACGTGGTCGTCGAGGACGGCTATATCCGGGTGGTCCAGGACATTCGGGGCAAGTACGGCTCCGAAGGCGACTTCGTCATGAACCGGCCGGTCCACGGACCGCAGAACCCGACTCCGGTGGACGAAGCGACCGACACCTGGGACTCCATCGACTGGCTCGTGAAAAACGTCCCGGAAAGCAACGGCAAGGTCGGCATTCTCGGCATCTCGTACAACGGATTCCTGCCGCTGATGGCGCTCTATCATCCTCATCCGGCGCTCAAGGTTGCTGTGCCGATGAACCCCATGGTCGACGGCTGGATGGGCGACGACTGGTTCCACAACGGCGCTTTTCGTGAGCAGAACATGCCGTACGTCCTCGAGCAGGAAGCGACCCGAGGCAACATGGCGAAGTGGTTCACCGGCGACTTCGACGACTTTGAGACGTACATGAAGGCCGGATCGGCGGGCGAACTCGGCAAGGAGCATGGCCTCGAACAGGTCGGTTTCTGGAACAAGATTCTGGCTCACCCCAGCTACGACGCTTTCTGGAGCGATCAGGCCGTCGACAAGGTGCTGGCGCAGTATTACGAGCAGGCACCGATGATTCCGACCATGCTGGTCGCCAGCCTCTGGGATCAGGAGGACATCTACGGCGCCATCGCCGTCTACAAAGCCATCAAGCCGCTCGACAAGAGCGGCGATCTGCACCTCGTCATCGGACCCTGGCATCACGGCCAGGAAATCGAGGAGGCGAGCAGCCTGGGCGCGATCCACTTCAACAGCGACACCGGCCTTTTCTTCCGGCAGCATATTTTGCGGCCCTTTTTGGCGAAATATCTGATGGACGATGCTCCAGCTACCGATGTTCCGGCGGTTTGGGCTTTCAAAACCGGAACCGACGAATGGGAGAAGCTGGCGTCCTGGCCCTCCGGTTGTCCGGGTGGATGCCCGGTGCAACCGGCGCCGCTCTATCTCACTTCGGGCCTCGGGTTGAGTTTCACCGAGCCGTCAGCTTCCGGTGCGGAGTTCGATGCTTACGTTTCCGATCCGGCCAAGCCGGTGCCCTATCGGCGGCGTCCGGCGCAGCCGATCGGCTACGTTCTGCCGCTCACCTGGCCGGAGTGGCTCGTCGACGATCAGCGCGAGCAGTCAGGCCGCACCGACGTTCTGACTTACACATCGGAAGTGCTGCAATCACCGGTTCAGATCAGCGGCCAGCCGGTGGCGCATCTGGTGGCCTCAACCAGCGGCACCGATGCGGACTGGGTGGTGAAGCTGATCGACGTCTATCCCGATGAGGTCGCCGACCAGCCCGACCTCGGCGGCTACGAGCTGATGATCTCGGCGGACATTTTCCGGGGACGGTACCGGGAGAGCCTGGCCGTTCCCCATGCCATTCCATCCAATGCCCCGCTGGAATACAAATTCCTGCTGCCGACGGCGAACCACGTCTTTCTGCCGGGGCACCGGATCATGGTGCAGGTACAGTCGAGCTGGTTTCCGTTGTACGACCGGAACCCGCAGACGTTTGTCCCGAATATCTTCTGGGCGAAGCCCGGCGACTACCAGAGAGCCGAGCAGAAGGTCTGGCATGCACCGGGGCACGAGAGCTTCATCGAGTTGCCGGTAGTACATCCGTAATGTCCTGGAGGGGGGTACCCCCCCAGGGGGTCAAGTTGGATCTCATTGCAAAATAAGGGCTCCCGGCTGTTGTCGAACTCGATAAGATTGATGGATTCCAGCAATTTGAAGCGAACAAACGGCGAGCGAACTGCGAGTTAAGAAACGGTTAGCTGAAAACCGGTTGGCGAGAAGAAAAAGCGCGCGCAGCGCAGAAAGGGAAAAGCCCCACCGGGAAGGTGAGGCTTTTTCTTTCTTTACTCTATAAGTTCAGAATATCACATGGGGAGAATAAACCGGCCAAATATCATCGCGCACATTGTGGTGTAAGTCGTGCTAAGTCAGCGGTCATTACTTTGGATTTTGGGCGCCCCTCTTGACAATTTTTCCACATTTGGCAAAAGTGCGGTGTTCGGTGGTGAAAAGGCGGAGACAGGAGGTTTTAAGGGGACGCCGCGGTGTGTGTCCCGGCGCTCTGTGGCGGCATTACGCTGCTCGGCGGAATCGCCCAGCAGCCTTGGCCTGCAGTTCGGGGAGCCGGATCGCCGGCTCCGGGAAATGTCGATCGTAGATGGTGTTGGCGATTTTCCAGGTCGTCTCCAACGCCGAGTCTGTCCGGCAAAGCGAAACCAGCATGCGGGATCATGGCATCGAAGGCTGAGGAGACGCAAGTGACAAAAGTCATGGCTGGCGGCCATCGACGGCGTGGCAGCGAGTCGTAATTCAATTCTGAATACTTACCCTGGTGCTGTAGCGAAAAGCCTCCCGCTCGGTCATGTTGAATCGAGAGGGGGGCGGTGCTATTCTTTGGGTGTGATTTAAATATCACACGTCAAAAGGCGCGCGGCCAAGCAGTACTGGAGACAATACAATGCCTAAGACCCGAGTCTCGTACCGTGCCTGGCAAATGGAAGAGCTCGCCGACCCGAAGATCGCGGAGGGATATCTGAATGCGTGCCTTGAAGAGGGCCCGGACCTTTTTCTGAAGGGGCTGAAGAAGGTCGCGCAGGCCCGCCAGATGACCAAAGTGGCGAAAGAGGCCGGGGTCCAGCGGGAGACGCTCTACCGCTCGCTGTCCGAGAATGGAAACCCGACGCTGGAGACGCTTTCCTCCGTCCTTCACGCCCTGGGGATGGAACTGAGGGTGGCCGCCAGGCAATAAGCTGCGCACTCGCTCTCGGCGGGATCGCCTCAGAATGCCAGAAGCGCGACGCCGACACAGACGAAGAGGGCGGCGGTCCAGCGGCGGCGATCGACGTTTTCGTGCAGGAAGAACTTTGCGGCGAGGGCGTTGGTGACGAAGGTGAGGGAAGTGGCCGCGGGGCCGATGAGGCTGAGGTCGCGGTGGCTGAAGGCGAAGAGCAGCGAAAAAAAGCTGAGCGCGAGGCAGATGACGCCCACGCCGAATCGCCCGTTGGTGACGACC
>Ga0187863_10004169_pt1 | contig 10385 bp, 8 predicted proteins | sample June2016WEW_11_1_FD_132975 | JGI IMG/M metagenome (GOLD analysis project Ga0187863, IMG submission 132975) | Peatland microbial communities from SPRUCE experiment site at the Marcell Experimental Forest, Minnesota, USA - June2016WEW_11_10 | ecosystem: Environmental > Terrestrial > Soil >...
CCTCGAACGCCCGATGCCCGCGAAACATCAGCCCCGCGTCGATGCCCGGAATCCCCAGCGACGCATTCACCTCGTCAAAATGCGCCTTCGCCGCGGCCAGTTGATCCGGAAACAAATCCGCCAGCGCCACCACCCGCGCCGGCGTGTTCTTCGCAAACGAAGTCGCCACGCTGGTCCCGCGGCTCCCGCAACCGAGCAGCCCCAGCCGCACCGCCGAATTGGCCTCGTATCCGAACGCCGTCCGCGCCCGGAGCAGTAGAATCCCCGAAGCCGCCGCGCCGCCCACGAAATCTCTTCGATCCATAAAATCGCTCTTCGCTAATAGCTTCTCGCTAAAAGTCCTACGCTAAAGGTCTCTGGCTAAAAGCTTCTCGCTCGCTACCGGCTACAGGCTACCGGCTACAGGCTGCCCCTACCCCATCACCCTCGCCAGTACCCGCTCCAGATACACCTTCTCGTCCCGCACGTCCGCAAGCTGCTGCGGCCCCGACGTCTCCCGTTCGATCGTCACCGCCCCCGTGTATCCCAGCCGGTGCAGCTTGGTGAACACCTTCTCAAAGTCCACAAGCCCCGTCCCGATCAGCACTTCTTCGCCCAGCTTCATCGGATCGGTCGGCCAGCGCCCATCCTTCGCGTGAATGCTGCGCACATGCGGGCCAATTATGTCGACCGCATCCACCGGGTTCGCCTTGCCGTAAAGAATCAGATTCGCCGTATCCAGGCCCACTCCCAAATTCGGCTGAGCCACATCCTGGATCGCCCGCGACATGGTTGTCGGCGTCTCCTGGCCCGTCTCCATCAGAAACATCTGCCCGTTGCCCGCGCAGTGCTGCGCCACTTCCCGAATCGCCAGCACCGTCTCCTCATACAGAGGGTCCGCGGGATCCTCGGGAATAAACCCGCAATGCGTCTGCACGCGATCGATCTTCAGCAGCGCGGCAAAATCCGATGTCTGCTTCAACGCATCCATCCGCGCCGCCCGTGTCGCCCGCGGCACCAGCCCAATCGTCGACGGTCCATGCAGAAAATCCCACACCAGCGGTTCCGGACGAACCACCTCCGCCGCCGTGGCCACCAACCCATATTTCTCCAGCAGCCCGCCCAGCTCCTCCGCCAGTGCCGGCGTGAATTCTCCCAGATACCCATCGAGCGACAGGAAGCAGTTCGTCATGCCAAGGTCATGCACCTTGGCAAAGGCCGCCTCAGCCCCATTCGCCGGCTGGATGATCAACCCCACCGCCATCGGCCGGAGACGCGCAGCAGCCACATCAGCCGCCGTCTTAGGCTTTTCGCTCGCAGCCCCGCCCGCTCCGGCTGCTGTCTCCGCAGCAAGCCCATCGACGCCGCTGACCCCGCCCATCATCGTAGCGCTCACCGCGCCAGCCAGAAATTGTCTTCGTTCCATGGTGACTCTTCCGGGTCCTTTATACGCCGAACCGAGGCCTGGCGGCCTCCGCGCAGTCATCCGAGCGAGCCGCTTTTCAATCGCTTCTCGCTCGCTTTTCACTTGCTTTTGGCTCGCTTTGCGCTCGCTTCACTCCTCGCGCAACAACACCAGCGGATCCGCCGAAAGCGCCCGTTGCGCCGGCAGCCACGTCGCCAACAACCCCAGAAGCGCCATGGCAATCACAACACCCGCCAGCACCACCGGATCGCGCGCGTTCGCCTGATAAACGATGAAGGCCAGCACTCGCGTGGCCAGAATTCCCAAAGCCAGTCCCGCCGCCGAACCAATCGCGAGCAGACGAAATGCCCGTCCCAGCGCGGTCTGCAGCACTTCCTTGCGCTGCGCGCCCAGGGCGATGCGAATCCCCAGCTCCCGCAGCCGCTTGCTCACCGAGTACGCCGCCATGCCAAAGATCCCCGTGATTGACAGCATGGCGCCCATCACGCCCAGAATGCCCAGCGCCACCGTCGCCACCCGCGAAGGAAACAGAACGCCGTCCAGCAGTGTGTTCCAGGTCCGGATTTCGACGGGCAGACCCGGATCGAGCTCGCGCAGTTTGCTCCTCATCGCCGCGGCCACTTCCCGCGGATCCCGGTTGGAGCGCACCACCAGCGAGGTCTCGCTCCACGGAGTCTGCAGTACGGGCAGAAACATCGCCGGCTGCTGCGTCTCGGCAAGGTTCAGATACTTTCCATCTTCGACAATACCCACCACCTGGATGCGGGTTCCATCCTGCCATCGGAAGTACCTGCCCACTCCGTCCTCTGCGGATCCAAGAATGGTGCGCGCAAATTCCCGGTTCACGATGGCGACGCGCGGCGTATTCAGGTCGTCATGCTGCGTGAAACTCCTGCCTGATACCAGGGTTGTCTCGGCCGCTCGGAAGTAATCCGGAGACACGATGTACATAAACACCAGACCAGCCGAGTTCGATGCCCGCAGATCGCGGGTCTCATCCTTATAGACACCCTTCCTCTCGCCGCCCAGGCCCAGGGGAGGGTTATTCACGGTTGCCGCTGCCTCGACTCCAGGAATCGATTCCATGGCATCGATGATGCGCTTTTGCATGGAGGCCACAACATTGTCGCCCACGTAGCCCCCCTGGGTCAGACCGATATCGGCAACCATCGCGCCGCGCGCCTCAAAGCCGAAGTTGCTGTGCAGCGAACGCACCAGTCCACGCAGGGCAACCAGCGAAGAAGTCACCAGCACGGCGCAGAGCGCGATTTGCACCACCAGCAGCAGGTCGCGAACCGTGATCCGCCGGCCAACCCTCCCGCTCGATCCGGCTTTGACGATCTCATACGGATTCGCCCGCATCACCTGGCGCACCGGAACAATCCCGAACAGGAATCCGCTCACCAGCGCCAAACCCAAAGCCACCACGTAGACTTTTGCGTCCGGACTCACCGGCACATGGATGGGAAACCGGCCAAACGGCTGCCATGTGCTGAGCCTTTGCAGCAGGGCTACGCTGCCCACCAGTCCCAGAACTCCACCGGCGAGCGAAATGAGCACCGCCTCGGTCATCAACTGCCGCAGGATGCGGCTCCGGCTCGAACCCAGCGCCAGCCGCAGAGCCACTTCTCGCGAACGATCCGCCGCGCGCGCCGCGAACAGGCTGCCCAGGTTGGCGCACGCCGCCAGCAGGATCAGGCCCGCCAGCAGCGTCAATCCCCCAACGAATCCCCGTACCGGACGGCCCATGAAATTTCCGTAGAGCGCCGGGCGCGCCAGGGAAAACTTCTTGTGACCGACCACTCCGGGCCAGGTCTTTTCCAGATATGCGCCGATTGCGTTCAGATCGGCCGTCGCCTGCGCCGGCGTCACGCCCGGTTTCAGATGCCCCAGCGCCTCAAAGATCCAGTGGTGACCGCGGTCGTCCAGACCATTCCACCCATCCACCTGCGGCTGGTTCACGATCGGTATAAAAATGTCGGGGCTGAAGAACATCAAAGTCCCGGCAAACTCCGGCGGCGCTACCCCGATGATCGTGAGCGGATGCCTGTTCAGCAAAACCGTGCGGCCCACCACCCCGCGATCGTCCCCGAAATGGCTGTGCCAGTATGCGTAACTCAGCACGATGTACGGCGCGCTGTTCGGGCCGTGCTCGTCGGAGCCGTGGAAAAAGCGCCCCAGGTACGGCTGCTGCCGTAATACGTCGAAGTAGTTGCCGCTGGTTTCGTAGTTCCAGGCGGCAGACGGATTGTTGCCCGTATCCAGGACTTCCTCGTTGATCGAAAACGCCGCCAGTCCGTCGAAACTCCGGTTGCGGTCACGCAAATCGCGATAGTTCGGATAAGACTGGTAACCGTACTCGTTCTCATGCTCGATTCCGTAGAGGCTCTCGGCCTGGGGCACGTTCAGCGGCCGCAGGATCAGCGCATTCAGGACGCCGAACACCACGGCGTTGGCGCCAATGGCCAGCGCTAATGTCAGGATCGCGGTAGCGGCGAATCCGGGAGACTTGCGTAGCACACGAAATGCGATGCGCACATCCTGCATCGATGTCTCGATGAAATTCCCGCCCAGCGCCTCGTGCGATTCCTCCCGGTAGCGCTCGTACCCGCCGAACTCAATCCGCGCGCGCCGTTCAGCCGTTGCAGGATCCAGCCCCGACTGCTGCAGGTCTTCTGCCCGGCGCTGGATGTGCGCGCGAAGCTCCTCGTCTACATCCTGCGCGGTGCGGGTACGACGGAATAACTTTGCGGCAACGGAACGAAGCCAGGCGAGGAGTTTCATGCGTCCTCCTAAACTGCTTAGGAGATTACCCCTGTCTCTCCTAAGCTGTCAAGGAGAATACGCCGCGCCCAGTTCCGCGGTTCCCTGCAATTGTGAAGTTTCTGTGGAGTCGATCAACCCATCGCCGGCGAGCCGTTTCTCATTAGCGGCTTTTCGCTTAGGGCCTTCGCTAAACGCCTTTTGCTCAACGCTTCTCGCTAAAAGTCCTTCGCTAAAAGCTTCTCGCTAACCGCCTCTAGCTCGCTTTTGGCTCGCCTTCCGCTTGCCCCTCGCTCGCTATCCGCTATCCGCCTTTCGCTCCCAGCTACAGGCTACAGGCTACCGGCTAGTTACTCAGCCGCAGCACCAAACACTTCGCAGCTCCCCCCGCCTTCAGAAACTCCGTCAGATCCAACTGGATAATCTCGAATCCCCTCGCCTCCAGCCTCGCGCAGAGCTCCTGGCTGATCTCGTTCAGCAGGATCGTCTTGCCCACATTCACCGCGTTGCAGGCAAACAGCAGGGCATCGTCTTCCGACACGCAGATCCGCTTCGATTTGGCGTAGCGCATTTCAATTTTTCCAACCGACACCGAGTCGAACGCGCCCGGGAAGTACATCACGTCCCCGTTCGACAGCGGGCAAAAACACGTGTCCAGATGATAAAACCGCGGATCCACCAGCCGCAGCGACACCACCTCCACGCCCCACAGCTCCGTCAGCTGCTTGTGACTCGCCTCGCGCGTGCGCAGACCATGCCCGGCCCAAAGACGCGAACCATCCGCCTCGAACAGCGCGTCGCCCTCGCCCTCAAAAGGCGTCACTCGCGGAGTGTCGCGCACCGCGAATCCCGATTCGCTGAACCACCGCCGGAAATGCGGTTCCTCGCCCTGCCGCTCCTTGTGCTGAAAGCTGCTCAGCGCCACGATCCCGTTCCGCACCAGTCCCGCGTTCGCTGTGAACACCATGTCCGGCGATCCCGGCTGCGGTTCCACCAGCTCCACCTGGGCAAACTCCCGCAGCGCGCGCCGCAGCTCTTCCCACTGCTCGGTCGCCTGCTGCCGCGACGACCGGTGTACATTGCCGGCCATCCATGGATTGATGACGTAGTTCACCTCATAGTGCCTGGGCGGGCACATGAGAAACGTAGGCCGGCTGCTCGCCTGCATCGGCATAGCGCCGTTGTGGCTTGTCGCGAGGGGTTCCATGACCGAGTGTGCGCCCAGTTCCGCACCTCGTCCATCACCCGGCGGGCACGCATCCCCGTCACCTCGCCCGCGTTACTGCCGAGCTACCGTTGGCCCAGGGTTTTTCAGATCGCGTAATGTTATCTATGCTGTAGATGCCCGCATCCCCAGGGCCGAAGGAAAGGATTCCGCATGAAGTTTGCTCGTTTCGCCTCCGCACTGCTCGTTCTCGCCGCGCCTCTCGCCATGGCCCAGGGCACCACCTGGAAGTCCGACCCCGCCCACAGCGAGGTCGATTTCTCCATCCTCACATGACCGTCTCTAAGGTTCACGGCCGCTTCGGCGCCGTCGATGCCGCCCTCGTCTACGACGCCAACGACGTCACCAAATCCACCGTCAACGCCACCATCGACGTCACCGGCGTCGACACCGGCGTTCCCAACCGCGACAACGACCTCAAGGGCGCGCGCTTCTTCGATGTGGCCAACAACCCCAAAGCCACCTTCGCCAGCACCAGCGTCACGAAGGGCGGCGCCGGCCTTCAGATCGCCGGCAATCTCACCATCAAAGGCGTCACCAAACCGGTCGTGCTCGATGTCGAAGGTCCCACCGGTCCCGTTACCGGCCAGAACAAGAAAACTCAAATGGGTTTCTCCGCCACTACCACCATTCATCGTGAAGATTTCGGCATCGGCGCTGGAATGCCGGCAGCCATGCTCGGCGACGATGTCAAACTCACCATCGAGCTGGCCTTCGTCCAGCAGTAAGCCTGCTTTACCGACGCCCCCTCACGATCCTCTGGTTCACTCCTCGCGCAGCAGGACCAGAGGATCCAGCGCCAGCGCCCGTTGCGCCGGGATCGACGTCGCGACCAGTCCCAGCAGCGCCATCGCCACAACAACGCCGCCCAGCACCACGGGATCCCGCGGCGTCGCCTGATAAACGATGAACGACAGCACCCGGCTCGCAAGAATGCCGAGAATCAATCCCGCCGCTGAACCCCATGCCAGCAGTTTGATCGCGCGTCCCAGCGCTGCTTCCAGAACTTCTCTCCGCTGTGCGCCCAGGGCGATCCGAATCCCCAGCTCCCGCAGCCGCTTGCTCACCGAATACGCCGCCATTCCAAAGATGCCGGTGATGGACAGCATGGCGCCCATCGCGCCGAGTATTCCCAGCGACGCGGTCGCCACACGGGTGGGGAACAGGGCCCCGTTCATTTCCTGGTTCCATGTCTGGATGAAACAAGGCAATCCCGCATCCAGATCACGCATCGTCGTCCGCAGCGCCGCCGCCACCTGCTGCGGATCGCCGCTCGAACGCACCACCAGCCAGGTATCGCTCGCCGGCCACTGCAGGATGGCCAGAAACATCGCCGGCTGTGGGTCCTCCGCAAGGTTCGCCGTATATTTTCCGTCTTCCGCGATGCCCACCACCTCAACCCGCGTTCCATCGGGCATCTTGTAATGTCCACCCATCGCAGCGGTGACCGAGCCAAAGAATTTGCGTGCGAATTCCCGGTTCACTACCGCCACTCGTGGCGCGTTCCCGTCGTCGTATGAGGTGAAACCTCTGCCCGCCAGCAATGCCGTCCCCGCCGCCCGGAAGTACTCCGGAGACATCTTGTACTGGATCGCCTCGCCCGCCGCATTCGCTGGCCGCAGATCCGTCGCTTTGTCGCTGAACACCCGCGCAATGCCCCAGCCCATGTGCAGGGGTGGAATATCCACCAGTCCCGCCTGCGTGACGCCCGGGATCGCCTTCATCGCCTCGATCATGCGCTTCTGCATCGCCGGCGCCTTCTCGCCGTTGTAGCCCGCCATCCCCAGATCGGTCTCCACCAGCATCGCGTTGCGCGGCTCAAACCCAAGGTTGCTGTGCAACGACCGTCCCAGCCCACGCACCGCAACCAGAGAAGCCGTCATCAGCACCGCGCAGATCGCAATCTGTACGACCAGCAACACCTCACGGACCGTGATCCGCCGCCCCAGCCTGACGTTCGATCCCGACTTGACGATCTCATACGGATCGGTGCGCAGCACCTGCCGCACCGGAACCGCTCCAAAGAAGAATCCGCTCGCCAGGCTCAGCAGCAACGCCACTCCATAGACATTGGCGTCCGGGTTCACGGGAATATTCATCGGGTACTGCGGAAAGGGCTGCCACCCGCTCAGCCAGTGCAGCAGGAAGATTCCGCCCCACAACCCGGCAACCCCGCCCACCAGCGAAATCAGCGCCGCTTCAGTGAACAGCTGCCGCAGAATACGAATGCGGCTCGATCCCAGCGCGATCCGCAACGCCAGTTCCCGCGAGCGGTCCGCGGCTCGCGCGGCAAACAAGCTTCCCAGGTTCGCGCACGCGGCCAGCAGAATCAATCCTGCCAGCATCATGAGCCCGGCCAGAAATGCCTTTAACTCCGGCGCGAAAAAATTGCCGTGCAGGCTGGGGCTCACCAGCGTGAACGTCCGTTGATCGTCTTCCTTCGGATAAGCGTTGTGCAGCACCGACCCAATCGAATCCAGATCCCCCGTCGCCTGTGCGGGACTCACACCAGGCTTCAGGTGCCCCAGAACCTCAAAGAGCCACCGCGACCCGCGGTCGTTCAGCCCGCTCCATCCCTCCACCTGTTCGTGATTCACCAGCGGCACGAAGAAGTCCGGCGTGAAAAACAACAGCGTCCCGTGGAACTCCGGCGGCGCTACCCCCACGATCGTGAAAGGATGCTTGTTCAGCTGCACAACCCGGCCCACCACGCCCGGATCGCCTTGAAAACGGCTGTGCCAGTACCCGTACGTCAGCACGATATACGGCGCGCTGTTGGCCCCCCGCTCGTCGGCACTATGAAACACGCGCCCCCTGTACGGCTCGATCCCAAGCACGTCGAAATAATTCCCGCTCACCAGGTACAGCGCTGCGCGCGACGGATTCCCTCCCGTATCCAGCCCCGCCTGCGAAATCATGTACGCCGCCAACCCCTCGAAGCTGTGGTTGCGATCGCGAAGGTCCAGATAATCCGGATACGACTGCGCGATGTATGTCTCGTTCCCCCGCTGCAGCGCGAACAGGCTCTGCGCCTGGGGCACATGCAGCGGCCGCAACACCAGCCCGTTGAGCACGCTGAACACCACCGCGTTCGCGCCGATGGCCAGGGCCAGCGTCAAAATTGCGGCGATGGTGAAGCTCGGTGACTTGCGCAGCTTGCGCAGACTGAAGCGAGTATCCTGCAATAACGTCTCGATGCCGCTGCCCCCCAGCGCTTCGTGGCTTTCCTCTCGGTAGCGTTCATACCCGCCGAATTCGATCCGTGCGCGCCTGTCCGCCTCCGCACGACTGAGGCCCAAGCGCTCCAGATCGTCCGCCCGGTGCTGGATGTGCGAGCGCAACTCCTCGTGCATCTCCTCCGCGACCTGCGAACGATGAAAGAACTCGGCGGCAACCGACTGAAACCAGGCCATGGATTTCACGCTTTCCGAATCCCCTATTCCTAATATGCTTAGGAAAGTATTCCCTCTCTCCTAAGCTGTCAAGGAGAATCTCACCTGGCCGCCGTCGCCTTTTCGCGGTCTCTACAATATTTTCGGCTGCCAATCGTCTACAGGGGTGGACGAGTGACCCGTGCTAGCCATGACCACCATGACCGAGCAGGACCAGCAAATCTCGGAGGTCATTGCGGAACAAGGGTCCCGGCTGCGCAATTTCATCCGCAGGCGGGTCCCCAACGAGGCCGACGTCGAAGACTTGCTGCAGGAGGTTTTCTTCAAGCTGGTCGAAGCCAATCGCTTGCTGATGCCCATCGACACCCTGACCGGCTGGCTCTTCACCGTTGCGCGCAACGGCATCGCCGATTTTTTCCGCAGGAAGCGGCCGCAGAATTTCTCCGACGCCGCCGGCGAAGACGAAGACGGCGAACTGCTCGTCTTCGAAGATCTGTTGCCCTCGCCCGAGGCCGGCCCGGAATCGCTCTACCTTCGCAGCGTCCTGCTCGAGCAACTCGAAGCCGCCCTCGCCGAACTGCCCGCCGACCAGCGTGCCGTCTTCGTCGCCCACGAGCTGGAGGGGCGCAGCTTTAAAGAGTTGTCGGCGGAAACCGGCATCAAGGTCAACACCCTGCTCTCGCGCAAGCGCTACGCGGTGCTCCATCTCCGTGCCCGCCTGCAGAGCGTTCACGACGAGTTCATGAGGAAATGAGGAACGGTATGGAAAACTCCTGGGTCAAGAGAAACAAGTGGATCTTCTTTGTGGGCCCGCTGGCGCTCGCGGCCTTTATCGCGCTCTTCGGCGAAGTCACAATGCTGCTGTGGAACTGGCTGGCTCCCATGCTCTTCGGATGGCGCCACATCACCTTCTGGCAGGCGATGGGACTGCTGGTTCTCTGCCGGCTTCTCTTCGGAGGCTTGAGCCACGGCGGCGGCCAACGCTCCGGATGGCGGCAGCGGAAGCGCGAGAAGTGGGAGGCGATGACCCCCGAGGAGCGCGAGAAGTTCGGCCAGAGCTGGCGCGCGCGCTGCGGCGGCTCCCCCCCGCCCACCAGCGAAACCCGCGAAACCCCATGAGGGGGGCGTGTCAGCGCGCATTACGGGAAGGCGGGAAAATGATCCGTGCTGCTCATGGAGGCCGGTCATAAACGGAGGTAGAATCTGGGAGGGCGGGAAGAGAATATGGCAAATGCCGGCAATCTCGCTGAGAAAATCCAGGCGCTGAGCTCGGAACAAATCGCGGAAGTGGAGGATTTCGTCGAGTTCCTTCGCTTCCGCGGTCAGGACCGAGCTGTCGCGCGTGGCGCCGCGGCGGCAAGCGAGCCGGCATTTGAGCGGGTGTGGACCAACCCGGAAGACGACGCCTACGATGCCCTATGAGTTTGGCGATGTCGTGCTTGTGAGCTTTCCCTTTACCAACCAGACGGCGTTGAAGAAACGTCCGGCGGTTGTGGTGAGCAACAAGTCCTACAATGCTTCGAAGCGCGATGTTGTGATTATGGCAATCACCAGCCAGGTTCGCGCATCCGCCACTTCTGGCGAGGTCTTGATCAGCAAG
>Ga0187863_10004173_pt1 | contig 10370 bp, 7 predicted proteins | sample June2016WEW_11_1_FD_132975 | JGI IMG/M metagenome (GOLD analysis project Ga0187863, IMG submission 132975) | Peatland microbial communities from SPRUCE experiment site at the Marcell Experimental Forest, Minnesota, USA - June2016WEW_11_10 | ecosystem: Environmental > Terrestrial > Soil >...
CGGTCCGAAGACAAACTCGGAACCGACGAACGAGTAGCTGAGCACCTTGTTGGCGGCGTCGCCGATGACCTGAAACATTCGACGGCCAACATCAACCCGCAATACAAATATGGCAAAGACAATCTGCAGGCTCAGGCCCCAAGCCACGGTTTTCACACGAATGGCACGCCGGTTGGTGGAGAAAATAAAAGCGAGGCCCAGCATCGTCAGCAGACCAAGAATTCCGGTGAATCGTCCCATTTAGTTTGCTCCCCCGGACTTTCCGATAACTCTGTGGACCAGCGGCCTCTTCGTTGGCGGTCCCGCTGCACCGATCTCACAACTTGACGAAATGAGTTGGCGGGCTCGTTCCGCGCGGACCTCCGCATTGTAGTGGATCGTGGCGATCGACTCTCCGTTGACCACCCGATCACCGACTTTCTTGTGCAGGACGATGCCAACAGCTGGATCGACCGAATCTTCCTTGCGCTCGCGCCCTCCGCCTAGAATCACGCAAGCCGTTCCAATCCGCTCGCACTGCATCGAGGATAGATACCCTGCCTTCTCACTCTTGACCTCCATCGTGTGCTTGGCCTGGGGAAGCCTCTTCGCGTCGTCGATGACTCGCGCGTCACCGCCTTGCAGTTCCACCATCTGCCGGAATCTCTCGAGTGCCTTACCGGAAGAAATCAGTTGCGCACTTTGCTGTTTCCCTTCCGCAAGGGTATTGGTGACCCCTCCGAGATGCAACATCCATCCGGCCAGTTCCAGACACAGCTCCCGCAAATCTTTGGGACCGGCGCCGCGGAGAATCTCCACCACCTCGACCACTTCCAGTGCGTTGCCGATCATGTTGCCCAGCGGCTGATCCATGTCAGTGATTAGCGCCACCACTCGCTTGCCCATACGCTCTCCGGTCTCCACCATGAGTTCGGCGAGGAATGCCGCATCTTTCTCGTTCTTCATGAAAGCGCCCGAGCCCGTCTTGACGTCGAGGACAAGTGCGTCGATCCCTTCCGCCAGCTTCTTGCTCATGATGGACGCGCAGATCAGATAGGGGCTCTCCACCGTGCCAGTCACGTCGCGCAAGGCGTACAGCTTTCGATCGGCGGGCGCGATCTCAGCCGTCTGTCCGATCATCGCGCAACCGCAAGCCTCGAGAACTCTGCGGAACTCGGACACCGGCAGGTTTACATTGAATCCGGGGATTGCTTCCAGTTTGTCGAGCGTTCCGCCCGTGTGTCCGAGGCCGCGCCCGCTAATCATCGGGACGGCAACTCCCGCAGCCGCTGCCAGCGGTGCCAGAACTAGTGATGTTTTGTCGCCCACACCGCCGGTAGAGTGCTTGTCGACCTTTCTCGCGGGCAGTGATGAGAGGTCCAGCACCTCGCCCGACCGCAGCATCGCATCGGTCAGCGCAGCCGTTTCTGGGCGAGTCATGCCCCGCAATACGACCGCCATCAGCCAGGCAGAGACTTGATAGTCGGGGATGTCGCCTTTGGTATAGGCATTGACGAGGCCCTCAATTTCTTCGCGCGACAATTCGATTGCATCTCGCTTCTTGCGGATGACGTCTATTGCTCGGAACGATTGTCGCGCGGATGTTGATTGGTTCACTGGAGCCGAAATCCTTCCGGAAGAAGCTCGGTGATATGCGCCTGTTTCGGACCTTCGGCGCCCTGGAAGTAGATCGTGGCATCCGGACCGAACTCGTAGATAACCTGGCGACACGCGCCGCAGGGAGAACAAGCGACGCCGTGATCGTTGGCAACCGCGACGGCCTGAATCTCGATCTTCGGACCCAGTTCCGCAACGGCCGAGAAGATCGCGGTGCGCTCGGCGCAATTCGTCATCCCGTAGGAAGCATTTTCCACGTTACAGCCCGAAAAAATCTTCCCGCTCGTCAGCAGAATCGCGGCTCCCACATGAAAGTTCGAATAGGGTGCATGAGCATTCTTCATCACTTTGGTGGCAGCGCGTTCCAGCTTTCTGCGGATCCCGGTGGAGAGATTCGTCTTGCGTGTTGAAGGGCCTGCCATGAGAGTTTCTTGGGGTGCGAATTGTGACTCGCGAATCGTGCGCCATTGTAAACCTTTGCTGGTGATTCCGTTGGGTTCCTTCCGACGGCTTTCGGACGACACATTCGAGAACTCGCCATGTTGCATTGCCTGCCGTACAATTACAGCTCAAGAAAGCGCTTTCCAAGTTCACTGGCATGCGCAATCGAAGGCATATCCAATGTCAGGCGATCAGAGACACTCCTACTTCGCGCGCGATTCAGAGCACCAAGCAAAAAGGGGCGATCCGTTTGCCGCGAATACAATTGCGACATTGAACGCTCGTGCCCTTCTGCCGAATGCGGGCATTCCGCTCGATCTGAATTGGGTGCAGGAAGTTCGAGTGAACACTAGCGCCGTCGAGCGCCGCACCCAGTCGCAGGTCTCGCGCCGAACTGTAAAGAAAGATTGGCAGGCTGCCTGGCTTTTGCGGGCGATCTCGTGCATGGACTTGACCACGCTCTCTGGCGACGACACCGATGAGCGTGTGCGTCGCCTGTGCGCCAAAGGGCGTCGGCCGATTCAGCACGAACTGGCAGAGAGACTCGGAATCGAAAAACTGGAAATCAAAGTCGCGGCCATTTGCGTATATCACACGTTCATCGAAACGGCGCTCCGCGCGCTGGAAGGAAGCGGGATCCATGTTGCCGCGGTCTCTACTGGATTTCCCGCGGGACTTTCTCCGCTTGCGGAGCGAGTAGCCGAGATTCGCCGGTCGGTCGAAGCTGGCGCCCACGAGATCGACGTGGTGATCACGCGAGCTCATGTGTTCGGCGGACGCTGGCAAGCACTCTACGACGAGGTCGCCGAGTTTAAGCAGGCTTGTGGCGCCTCGCATATGAAGGTGATCCTTGGAACGGGGGATCTCCTGACGTTGCGGAATGTGGCGCGTGCCAGCTTCGTGGCCATGATGGCGGGAGCGGATTTCATTAAGACCTCGACCGGAAAGGAATCGACCAACGCCACGCTGCCCGTGAGCCTGGTGATGGTGCGCGCGATCCGCGAGTATGCCCAACAGACTGGAATGGCCGTCGGCTTCAAACCTGCCGGAGGCATCCGGACCGCCAAGCAATCCATCGATTGGCTGGCGATGATGAAGGAAGAGCTAGGCGATTCCTGGCTTCGGGCCGAAATGTTCCGCTTTGGTGCGAGCGGGTTGCTCGGGGATATCGAACGACAATTGGAGCATCACGCAACCGGGCGATACTCTGCTGAATATCGGCACCCGATTGCGTAGGAAAAACTTCTGAGACGGGAAGACACGAGCCGAATGAGCATCGCCGAGAAATTCATCAGCATGGAGTACGGGCCCGCCCCCGAAGACCCGAAAGAAGCAGCAGGATGGCTGGAACGCCATGGACGGCGATTCAATCTCTTCATTGATGGAACCTGGCGAGATCCTGCGGCGGCGGAGTACTTCGATACTCTCGACCCATCGAATGGTGAGAAATTGGCCAGCGTGGCCCAAGGCAATGCGGCTGACATTGACGCCGCAGTTCGGGCCGCGCGCGCCGCGTATCCGAAATGGCGCACACTGACTCCACACGCCCGTGCGCGATATCTTTATGCCCTCGCGCGTCTTGTACAGAAACATTCCCGGCTGCTTGCCGTGCTTGAGACCATCGACAATGGCAAACCCATCCGGGAAAGCCGTGACATCGACATCCCGCTCGTCGCGAGGCATTTCTATTATCACGCTGGCTGGGCGCAGTTACTGAACCAGGAATTTCCTGACCACGAGCCTTGCGGAGTCGTTGGCCAGATCATCCCATGGAATTTTCCGCTCCTGATGCTGGCGTGGAAGATCGCACCTGCCCTGGCCACCGGAAACACGGTTGTTCTGAAGCCTGCAGAATTCACTCCCCTCACCGCACTCGCCTTCGCCGAGCTTTGCGAGGAAGCTGGTCTTCCCGCCGGAGTTGTCAACATCGTGACCGGAGATGGAACAACGGGCGAGGCGTTGGTCAACCATCCCGATGTGAACAAGATTGCGTTCACCGGCTCGACTGAAGTGGGACGCGCGATTCGAGGAGCGACCGCTGCCAGCCACAAACGGCTTTCGCTTGAACTCGGCGGAAAATCTCCCTTCATTATTTTTGAGGACGCGGACCTCGACGGCGCGGTGGAGGGCCTGGTTGATGGAATCTGGTTCAACCAGGGCCAGGTCTGCTGCGCGGGCTCGCGATTGCTGATGCAGGAGAGCATTGCCGAAAAGCTGCTCTTCAAGATTCAGGCGCGTATGAGCAGCCTTAGGATCGGTCCTCCGCTCGACAAAGCGATCGATATCGGGGCGATCGTGGCGAGGGTTCAACTGGATCGCATTCAGCGAATGGTGGCGCAAGGCATCGCAGACGGCGCAACCTGCTGGCAACCGGAGGTCGTGTTGCCGGCTCGTGGCTTCTACTATCCACCGACGCTTCTCAGCAATGTGCAACCAACGTCGATTGTTGCGCAGCAGGAAATTTTTGGTCCGGTTCTCGCTGCGATGACATTCCGGACGCCAAGAGAAGCCGTGGAATTGGCGAACAACACGGTCTATGGTCTGGCATCGTGCGTCTGGAGCGAGAACATCAACGTCGCCCTCCAAGTCGCGGCGCAAATCAAGGCTGGCGTCGTTTGGGTAAACTGCACGAATTTGTTCGACGCTGCCTGCGGATTTGGCGGATATCGCGAGAGTGGATACGGCCGTGAAGGCGGCAAAGAAGGCTTGCTCGAATACATGGAACCGCAGTGGTTCAAGCAAGCTCCAAAGCTGCCTGCGGCAAACGCAATTTCTGCTCCACACGCGAAGGAAACACCCGACGCCAGCACACCCGCCATCGACCGCACCGTAAAGCTTTATATCGGTGGGAAACAAGCGCGCCCCGACTCCGGATACAGCATGGAAGTGCATTCCGCCGGCGGCCAACTGTTGGGCGAAGCTCCGCTCGGCAATCGCAAGGACATTCGCAACGCCGTTGAAGCTGCGCGTAAGGCCGAAGGATGGGCAAAAGCGACCGCGCACAATCGCGCACAAGTGCTGTATTACTGCGCGGAGAATCTTGCGCTGCGTCGAAGCGAGATTGCCAACCGCCTCTCCGCCGTTGTCGGCGTAGAACAAGCAGCGAAGGAAGTCGACCTAAGTGTCGAGCGAATTTTTTCCTACGCTGCCTGGGCAGATAAATTCGACGGGGCAGTTCACAGCCCGCCATTCCGCAATATTGCCATCGCGATGAACGAACCTATTGGCGTTGCCGGAGTGATTTGCCCGACCGATGCGCCTTTGCTCGGATTCCTTTCCCTCGTAATGCCGCTGCTTGCGGTCGGCAACACCGTAGTCGCCGTTCCATCCGAAAAATATCCGCTCATTGCCGGCGATCTTTATCAGCTCTTCGACACCAGCGATCTTCCCGGTGGCGCGCTGAACATTGTTACCGGATACGCCTCGCAACTCCTCAAGACCCTCGCGGAGCACGATGACGTCGATACCATTTGGTGCTATGGCGACGAGACGACGGTCGCCTCCGCAAAAGCCATGTCAACTGGAAATCTTAAGCAGGTCTGGACCAACGAAGGGCGTGTTATCGACTGGTTCGATCCGAAAGTAGCCGAGGGACGCTGGTTCCTCGAGCACGCCACGCAGGTTAAAAACATCTGGGTCCCATACGGCGAGTAAGGCTCAACCTCATCGCCGAAATCGATTTCGCAAACGCAATAGCATGGTATTTGCCGGGCGTTGCTTTTGTTTCTCTCCAGCGCTAGCATACCCGCAGTCTTTTTATCGCCCGGCATCATCTTCTCTTGCAAGTCCATGTTGACCAAGGAGGAACTATGGGCATCGCAGTCTCGCCGCAAATTCATCCGCGCGTCGCGGAATTCATCGGCACGCCACGCAAAATGCTAATCAACGGCCGGTGGGTCGACGCCATCTCAGGCAAGACCTTCCCCACCTACAATCCAGCGACCGGAGAGGTTCTCGCGCGAGTTGCAGAAGGCGATCGCGCTGACATTGACCAGGCCGTCAAGGCCGCCCGCAATGCATTCGACAACGGCCCGTGGCGCAGAATGACGTCTTCGGAGCGCGGGCGCCTTATCTGGAAACTCGCCGATCTTCTCGAACAAGACACCGAGGAGTTTGGTTACATCGAGAGCCTCGACAACGGCAAGCCGCTCAACATTGCCAAAGCCGCCGATGTTCCGCTCGCCGTCGACCTGTTCCGCTACATGGCAGGATGGGCTACAAAAATTGAAGGTAACACGATTCCGCTTTCCGTTCCCTACACGCCCGGCGCGAAGTATCTCGCTTACACTTTGCGGGAACCTGTGGGCGTGGTCGGGCAAATCATCCCGTGGAATTTCCCGTTGCTGATGGCCGCATGGAAGCTTGGACCTGCCCTCGCCACGGGTTGCACAGTCGTCCTGAAGCCGGCCGAGCAAACGCCGCTTTCTGCGCTGCGTCTCGGCGAATTAATCATGGACGCCGGTTTCCCCGAAGGTGTAGTGAATGTCGTTCCCGGTTACGGTGAGACTACAGGTGCCGCTTTGGCCGCGCATCCAGACGTCGATAAAGTCGCCTTCACCGGTTCCACCGAAGTGGGCAAACTGATCGTCCACGCAGCCGCAGGTAACCTCAAGAAAGTGTCGTTGGAATTGGGCGGCAAATCTCCCAACGTCGTCTTCAAAGATGCCGATCTGGAGACTGCAATCCCAGGTGCAGCGAGCGCCATTTTCTTTAATCATGGCCAGTGCTGCTGCGCCGGTTCGCGGCTATACGTCGAGAAATCGATCTACGATCGGGTGGTGGAAGGAGTTGCCGATCACGCAAGGAAAATCAAAGTCGGCTCAGGACTTGAACCTGACACCCAAATGGGTCCGCTGGTGTCAGAAGAGCAACTAAACCGCGTCTGCGGATATCTGGAGTCCGGCGTCTCCGAGGGCGCGAAAGCTGTCGCCGGCGGACACAGGGCTGGCGATCGCGGGTATTTCGTCGAGCCCACGGTACTCGTGGACACCCGAGAGAGCATGAAGGTCGTGCAGGAAGAAATCTTCGGTCCGGTAGTAGCCGCGATGCCATTCACCGATCCGGAGGAGATCATCCCGCGTGCCAACAATAGCGACTATGGACTGGCAGCCGCAGTCTGGACTAACGATATCGGCAAGGCGCACCGCATGGCGGAACAACTTCGAGCCGGCACCGTGTGGATCAACTGCTACAACATCTTCGACGCGGCAATGCCGTTCGGAGGCTACAAACAGTCCGGTTGGGGCCGCGAGATGGGACACGACGTCCTCAATCTCTACACGCAAACAAAGGCGGTTTGCACAAGAATTGCCTGAAGCCGCTCCACAAAATCAAAGGACGGTGGGAAATCCACCGTCCTTTATTTCTCAAACTAACAATCGCTATCTTTCCATCAGAAGAACCTTTTCCGCGTCGTCGATCTCCGTCAGCTTGACCTCGATAACCTCGTTCATCGTGGTTTGCACATGGCGCCCCACATAGGTGGCTTCGACGGGAATCTCCCGATGCCCGCGATCCACTAATACGCAAAGTTGTACGCGCCGCGGCCTGCCGTGTGAAAAAAGCGCATCGAGTGCGGCCCGTGTGGTACGTCCCGTGAACAGAACGTCGTCGACCAGCACAATGTTCTTGTCCTCTATCTCAAACCCGATCTCTTTTTCCTGCACGACCGGCTTTGGACCAAGGGTCGACAAGTCGTCGCGATAAAAAGTGATGTCCAGCGTGCCCACGGGCACTTGAGCATTCTCAATGCGCGTAATGATTTTGCCGAGCCGCTCGGCGATGGGCACGCCGCGGCGGCGGATTCCGACCAGTCCTAAGCTCTTTACCCCGCCGTTCTTTTCGACGATTTCGTAGGCAAGGCGTACCATCGTCCGTTCAATTTCGGATGCAGACATCAATTGAGCCTTCTGACGAAGGCCAGTCTTCTTCGAAGGGGTCTTTGCATTCATGAAGAGTTATGCCTCGAGGCATGAGAGCCGGCTACCCAATGTAGTCAAGGTGCACACGCAGGTCAAGTCGCTGTGGCGGCGGGATATTTCAGAGGCTAGTGCAGTTCTGACTTCGACTCTACCGAATCCGTCAACAATCCCAGAGACCCGGGCTCAGGACATTCCGTTCGGATCGTGCGGGCGAGCGGAGAATTGCCTTCCCGCACCGATGGAAGATTAACTGCGGCAGGATTCTGACTTGCGGCTTCGCTTGGAACGATCCCCACTCCCTGATTTCTGCCAAGGGCCTTGGCTCGATATAGGGCTGCATCCGCCAGGGCAATGCACTCTTCCGCACATAATGACTCGTACGCGCCGCGGCACCACGGATACGCCGCCCATCCAACCGAGCACGTTTTCTTCACTGAGATACCGTGGCCGAGATCGAATGGCTCGGATGACATCACGTCCAACACACGGCTGCAAAACGCCGGCGTTCCCTGTGGATCAGCCGAGCGGCTCATGATCAGAAACTCTTCCCCGCCCCAGCGAACCAGCACATCCGACTTGCGAACGACCGTCGAAAGCCGTTGCGCGACCAACTGCAGTAATCGGTCTCCGGCGGGATGTCCGTGAAGATCATTCACTTGCTTGAAGAAATCCACGTCCACCATGATGAACACCAGATCACGATGATCCATCTTCCTGACTTCAGCACCGCGCGCTCTTTGGTAGTTTCGCAGGACCTGCCCGGCCTCAGAAGTCAGAATCTCTTCGAGGTACCGCCGATTCCAGACGCTCGTCAGCACATCAGTGAAAGAGATTTCCTGCAACTCCATATTCTTTCTTTGCAGCTCCAGGCTATGCCACCGCAGCGAATGTTCTTTGTTTTCCAGTTCATCCTTCAATCGGCACATTTCGTCGAGGTTGTGGCGCGAAAGCCGTAACAGGCTGAGTAGTTCCTGATCCAGCAAATGCTGCTTGAAAAATACCAGCACTCCCATGACCAGCATGACGGCCACGGTCAGAAACAAACGGTACGTGCGAACCCGTTGCGGAACGTTCCCGCCGAATTGCGCCCAAGCCACCATCAGAGGAGTAACAAACACGGCCACCATCGCGAGCCGGGCTTTCCAGATTCCGAAACCGCGTACTGGTGAATCCGCGACGGGAGTCTGGGTGTCCGCTTCGGAGGCCAGGAATCCGATGCGCACGAACCAGGCCATGGAAGCCACCAGCGGTACATCGAACAGGCTGCCCGTGTAGTAAAGGTGCAGGTCGATGGCTTCGCTGGCCATGAGTGAAGCGACGCAATAAAGGAGGGTCGCCGCGAAAAGGTGGAAATATATTTTTCGCCACGCTCCTTGGCTTCGCCGCCATACCAAGAGCAGGCCACCTGCCAGGACGAGTTCTTCGCTGACATAAAGAAGATCAAAACTCCGGCCATACACCGCTTCCGACGGATGCACGTACTGCCACGGGATAACAACAAACAGATATAAAAAGAGCCACCACGTCAGCAGCAGCACGAAGTCGAGTGTCCCGGCGCGAATTGTCCGGTCGTCCTGCTGCAAGTGCGGCTGGATCGCCACTGCAGCCATCATTGGAACGATGTGTAGGAACAAGACGACGTCCCCGACAAACGGGTTCGGCGCCTCGTGCCGCAGATAGACCTCGATGTAAGTCCACATCACCTGAGAAGCCAGCCACATGGTCAGCCCGAGACCCATCAGCGCCCAGAACAGCCTGGACTTTGGCGAAGCGATGCGAATGTTGGCTAGAAATGCCAGGGCTGCACAGCAGAGCACCACATTTTGGAGAATGTCGCCAAACGCCGTGAGTGCGAACCCGCGCGGAGCGAGCAACGACAACACAGCATGCACGCACACAACGGCGAAGATCCCAACCAGCCACTTCCGGCCGTTCTGGAACGGAGCACTCCCCACGTTTCAAATTGTATTTGCCTAGTGATGCGCCACAGGTATTACCGAGGTAACGCGATCCGCTGGGGACGAAAGTGGAACGCGGCCGTTACTGAAAGGCGGTCGCAAAACGTTCCGCAAATCGCCAAACGTCCTGGAAGGTGTTGTACAACGGCACGGCAGCCACTCGGAACGTGTCCGGCTCACGCCAGTCCCCAATGAGCCCTTCTTCGGCCAGCTTCTCGCAAAAGGCGCGGCCTTTTTGCGCAATCCGGAGCGAGAGTTGTGCTCCTCTTCGACCCTTTTCACTCGGAGTGACGATCGAAAACTTATCCAAGCCCCGTTGCTGTAACAGGAATTCCATGTAGGCCGTGAGTGAGACGCTCTTCACGCGCAAGCGATCCATTCCCGCCTCCGAGAAAATGTCCATCGACGCTCGCAATGGGGCCAGCGCCAGAATCGGCGGATTACTCAACTGCCA
>Ga0187863_10004174_pt1 | contig 10368 bp, 8 predicted proteins | sample June2016WEW_11_1_FD_132975 | JGI IMG/M metagenome (GOLD analysis project Ga0187863, IMG submission 132975) | Peatland microbial communities from SPRUCE experiment site at the Marcell Experimental Forest, Minnesota, USA - June2016WEW_11_10 | ecosystem: Environmental > Terrestrial > Soil >...
ACATCGCGCGGTTGCGCCATCTGTGGCCGACAAAGTCGGTGGATCGATCCATTCCCGAGCGCCCCGCGCCGATGGCGGCGCGGCCGACGTTCAAGAAAATACGTTTTCAGATGATCGGCAACACGATAGCTATTATAAGCGGCTAAAGGGCACGACGAACGGGCAATTCCGGGACGGATTAGACGAGTTTTATAGCGACTACCGAAACCGTCGAATCCCGATGCATAACGGATTCTGGATAGTTCTCAACACCATCGCTGGCAAACCGGAGAAAGAGATCACTGTTATGATCGAGAACTTCCGAAAGAGTGCTGAACAATGAGGCGGATAATATGGCCAGCGACGATGAGCACGCTGCCAAGGCCGAATCCCGCACAAGCGGAAAGTGCAATGTCATGAAAAAGGTTGAAGATTACGTTCCCTTGATCGAAGACGGAATTCCCATTCCTGAACGCAACCCAACTGTCTACACTAGAAAAATAGTCGCTGGAGAGTTGATCCGGATCGCCGAACAGATAAAGGCGGGGCAGAGTGTGGTTCTGCCAGCGGGGTCAATTGGAAAGTTCAAACAAATAGTGAAATCTCGTGGACTTCTTACCGTTTGCTACATAGGGAAATCAGACACGGAAGCGAGAGTTTGGGTGACTTCACCGGGCCAGCCATAAGGCTCGGCCGCTAAATTTCTGGACGGGTGATCCGGGAGTGCCCACTCGTCCCAAAAGGCAACGCCGAAAGCGGGTGCTTGCCGCATTGAAAGATCGTCAACAAGAGCCGCAAGAATTTCGTCCCAGCTCAGCGCCCGCGAGAATAGCACACTACCCCGCCCGCCTCAGCTACAATCAAAGCAGTGTCCCCCGAAGTCTCCACCACCCCGGAAGCCACATCCGTTCCACCGCCCCCCGACCGCATCGAGCAGCTCTTCCAGGAACTCGAAACCAAAATCCGCGAGTACCGCCCCCGCGACGACCTCGCCCCCATGGAAAAAGCCTTCCACCTTGCCGCCGACCTGCATAAAGGCCAGTTGCGCCAGTCCGGCGAGCCCTACATGGTGCATCCCCTCATGGTCGCTCACATCCTGGCCGGCATGCGCATGGACCTGGTCACCATCGAAACCGGCCTCCTGCACGACCTGGTGGAAGACACCCGCATCACCCCCGACGAAATCCGCAAAGGATTCGGCGACGAAGTGGCGCGCTGCGTCGATGGCGTCACCAAACTCAGCAAACTCGACATCTTCAACGCCGAGGAGCGCCAGGCCGAGAGCTTCCGCAAAATGCTGCTGGCCATGGTCGACGATATCCGCGTCATCATCGTCAAGCTGGCCGACCGCCTCCACAACATGCGCACCCTCGGGTACCTCAGCGCCGAACGCCGCGCACACGTGGCCACCGAAACCATCGAAATCTACGCCCCCATCGCGCACCGCCTCGGCATGGGCAAAGTGCGCGGCGAGCTGGAAGACCTGGCCTTCCGCCATCTGGATCCCGAAGCCTTCGAAGAAATCGCGCAGACCATCGAATCCAAGCGCCACTCCAACGAAGAATTCCTCAACGAAATCCGCACCACCGTCGAGAGCGAGTTGCGCCGCGAAGGCATTCCCGCCCGCGTGGAAGGCCGCCTCAAGCGGCCTTATTCCATTTATCAGAAAATCAAGCGCCAGAAAATCGCCATCGAGCAGGTTTACGACCTGATGGCCCTGCGCATCGTCACCGACTCGGTGAAGAACTGCTACGCGGCGCTGGGCGTGATCCACAACGAGTGGCGCCCCATCCCAGGCCGCATCAAGGACTTCATCGCGATTCCCCGCCCCAATCTTTATCAGTCCCTGCACACCTCCGTAGTCGGGCCGCACGGCCAGCATTTCGAAGTGCAGATCCGCACCGAGGAAATGCACCGCATCGCCGAGGAGGGCATCGCGGCGCACTGGAAATATAAGGAAGGCAAGAAAGGGCCCGCGCCCGACGACCAGCGCATCGCCTGGCTGCGCCATCTGGTCGAATGGCAGCGCGACATGCAGGACCCCGGCGAGTTCATGTCCACGCTCAAGGTGGATCTGTACCCGGAAGAGGTCTACACCTTCACGCCGCGCGGCAAAGTGATCGTGCTGCCGCGCGACGCCACCCCCATCGATTTCGCCTACGCCATCCACTCCGACGTCGGCCAGACGTGCGTCGGCGCAAAGGTCAACGGCCGCATCGTGCCGCTCCGGTATTCGCTGCGCAACGGCGACATCGTCGAGATCATGACCCAGACCGGCCACCTGCCCAGCAAGGATTGGCTGACGCTGGTGAAGACCGCGCGCGCCCGCAACAAAATCAAGCACGTCATCAACACCAGCGAGCGGCTGAAGGCCATCGAGATCGGCGAAAAGTATCTGGAGAAGGAAGCGCGCAGGCTGGGCGTGCAACTTGGCAAGGTATCCAAGGGCAGTCTGGAAAACGTCGCGGGCGACTATGGCTACGGCAAGATCGAAGATCTGCACGCCGCCTTGGGCTACGGCAAATATTCCGCCCGCCAGGTGCTGCAAAAGCTGGCGCCCGGCCAAGTGCTGCCCGAGGTTGCCGAGGTGTCCAAAGCGCCTGCGCCGCAACCGGAGGCCGCGCCCGCTCCCCCCTACGTGCCGCGCGGTCCGGAGGGCGACGCCGTCATCCGCGTCAAAGGCATGGACGATCTGATGGTCTATCGCGCCAAGTGCTGCAATCCCATTCGCGGCGAGGCCATTGTCGGCTATGTCACGCGCGGCAAGGGCGTGGCCGTGCATTCCAAGGTGTGCAGCAACGTGCAGAACCTGATGTACGACGTGGAGCGCAAGATCGAAGTGGAATGGGCGCGCAGCACGTCGGACGCCTTCCCGGTGAAGATCGTGGTCCACACCGACGACCGTCCCGGCATGTTGAACCAGCTCACGTCCGTGCTCATGGATGAGAACACCAATATCCGCAGCCTGGAAGCTAAGACCGAGACGGAGCTGATGGATGGCGCACTGGTGGAGATGACCGTGGACGTGCGCGACAAGAAGCACCTGGAGAAACTGGTGTCCGCCATGCGCCGCATCTCCGGCGTGCGCGACGTCGAGCGCATACAGAGCTGAAATGACCACCGTCACCGACCCCGAACACATCGCCATTTCGAAATCGAAGGGCATCAAGATCGATTGGAAAGACGGCCACGCGAGCGATTACGGCATCGCCTACCTGCGCGACAAGTGCCCTTGCGCCACCTGTACCGGCGCGCACGGCACGCCGCCGCGTCAGCCCGAAAGCGAGGCGCCGGCGTCACCCTTCCAGATGTATAAGCCCACGCTGAAGATGCTCAGCATCGAGCCGGTGGGCAACTACGCTATCCAGATACACTGGAGCGATGGCCACTCGACGGGCCTGTACTCCTGGGAGCACCTGCGCAACATCTGCCCCTGCCCGGACTGCCGCAAATAGAGTTTCCGCCCCCGTGGCGCAGGCACTCTGCCTGCCGCGCTGACACTCATGTCAGCGCCGGCGAGCGCAGCTCGCCTTAGCCGGCTGAAAGCCGCCTGCGGGCAGAATTGCCCGCCCTCCAGGCCTCGCAGGCCGCCAACGCGCTAGCGCGTTGGCACATTAACATACTCAAAGCTGGGCCCCACGGTCTGGCCGCTGCCGTCGCCGCTATCCGTCTGCATCAGCGACACCGCCGTCACGCGCAAATCGTACATCAAGCCAATGGCCGCCTCCAGCCTGCCAGGCTGCCCGTTGAACGTATCGTGCAGCGCATTCAGCAGGCTGGCGTAGCTGTAAGCGAAACGCGCGATCCGTGTGCGCGCCTGCGTACCTACCGCGAAATCGGCGATCTTGCAGTTGGGCCGGAGCGGCCACACACCGGACGGATCGAACAGAACGGCCGAGCCATCATACGCAAATCCGGTCGGCGTCGCGATCACTTCCCGCCCAGCGGCGATCTGCCCGAATTTGTAGTAGTGCGCCGGGTCGCCGGGCGACTGGAACGGCGTCGACGATGTACCCTCGCCCTCCAGCTTCACAATGTCGATGGCGCGGCAGGCGCCCGGCGGGTCGGTGATCGGGAATAACTTCTCCGAAGGGAACCATCCGGTCACAACCTGCGGCGGGGCGCTCTTGTTGACAAAAATCGATGGCCCCAGCTTCTCGATCTGTTCCTTAATCGCATCGTAAAACTCCCCGATGGTGGCGTATTCAGGCTCTGGCTCCGCCGCCAGCAACGACGGCGGCCGGACCGGAATGGGATCTTCCGGCTCTTCGATCTTCATGAAAACGTTTTCCACCAGGCCGATGGAGAATGCTTCGATGCCTACCGTCAGGCCGCCCGCGATGCCCATCGGCAATGGGCCGGGATAATCGGGAACGAATCCTCTCGTGTTGATTTCCGGATCTCCGCCGATCGCGATCAGGATATTGGAGGCGATCGTCATGTGCAGCATCTCCTCCACCACGATGCTGTGAATCTGCCGGGCGATAGCCTGGTTGGCGCCGGGCTTCAGCGAGAACATCGCTGTCAGATAAGGCGGGATCGTGCTGTGCTCCAGCTTGACGGCGTTCCGTAGGTGCACGTATAAGTCGGGACCGGTCTTGGCGGCGCGGATCGCGGTTATGATCTGGCGATCTAGCTTGATCATTTCGCTTCTCCGCCATCCGCCGCGGGCGCAATCTTGCGGCGTCGCTCCAACTGCAGGATTACGGCGGTCTTCCCGGCTCCTTGCGAAGGCAGCAGTTTCGCCAGAGAATCCGCGGCCAACGCATCGGCGGCCGCGGGCGGCGTTACAGCCGGCGACTGCGACGGCGTCCCCAGGTAAGGGAGGCCGTCGGGACCCTTGGTACCGAGCCACTTCAGAATGGTGGCGCGGTCGCCGGCGCCCAGGTCGCGTGTCACCGGCATGTGGTTGGGATCGCCCGGAGGCAGGGAGAAGGCCAGCCCCAGGATGTTGGTCCGCGTTACGACCGACGCATAGTCTCCAAGGTTTACCACATAGCGGCCCATGATCGGGTAAAGGTTGCCGTATTGTGTAAACAGTTGTTGGATGTCGGCATACCAGGTTGGATGATCTGGGATGTCTTTCTTGCTGAAAGCCAGGATACTGACATAGTTCAACGGGTTACTCACATAGCCGGCCGGCTGCGCCGCCAACTGGTAGGCGATGCCATATAGCTGCCCAGCCAGGTAGCCGCGCGGCATCCCAGGCCCGGCCGCCGATGCCGCGATCGCCAAGGCTGCATAACCGTTGCCATCCATCGTGAAGGTGGAGGCGTAGCCGATCGCATCCGCCGGCGTTCCAATGGTGGGAATCGGCGCCGTGGGCCGCGGCGTCGGACTGACCGTATCGCCCCCGCCCGATCCACCCATTAAGCCCGTCGTGGCGCTGCAGTTGACCACCGCGTCGGCCAGCGGAGCGCCAAACCGCGTGGCGTAAAACTCGACTTGCCGCGTTTCGCCCGGATCGATGCGGAATACGTACGAATCCGCGCGCACATACACGCCATGGATGGATTCTTGCAGCAGTACGGTGTATCCGTTGGCGCCTTCGACCGGCGACATCAGTACCAGCGGACACCGCGCCAGAAGCTGCCGCGCCACGGGATTGTTCGTCAGGTCGAACGTCTGCACGCCCGCCGTTTGTGTGTACCAGCCGTCGGTAAGATAGGGCACCTCGCCGATGACCAGCACCTGCGTGTTATCCACCGTTGCCGGAACCGAGTCCGGATCGGACGTCATCACACCCAGCACAACCCGGCCGATGTTCATTAGCGGGCTGTTGGCGTCCAGGATCGGGAACGTGTTTCCGAAGTCGGCCGTTAGCGACAGACCGTCGTCGGACCACCTAGCTTGCAGGTTATTGACGCCTCCATTCGGCTGGGTGAAATTGGGTGCTACGGCGATCATCTGCCGCCCGCGCACGAAATGTTTCGGCTGGCCGTGCCGGTAGGGGCCGATCGTCCCGGCGATGTGACCCATGGTGTAGCGCGGAATCGTGGAGTCCCGGCCATACCCGTAAACGTTGAACTCGATGGAGAGCATGCCGCCCTCCGTAGCCGCTTGCAACGCCTGCAACAGCCCAGAGCCGGAGCTGTCCGGCCAAGCTACGTCTTCCAGCACGGATTGATAACAGGCGGCCAGTTGCTGGTCGCGGCGTACGCCCTGCTTTTGCCTTTGCCAGAGGTTGATGAAGGCCGCGGGTCTGTACTCGCCCCGCAGCAGCGTGTGGTTCGCCGCATCGGTCACACGCACCTGCATGCCCCAGATCTGGGACACCATTTGTTGCTGCGGGTCCAGATCCACGAGCTTGCCCGGCGCACGGTCGGCGGCGTTCTGCACGGTCATGCCCACCACGGGGTCGTCCGATGGGCTCGCCAATTGCCGCCCATTGAGGAAGCCGCCGGTTACCGAGCAGTCCAGCAGCCGGAATATGCCCGTGCCTTCGGGGTTCCAACTGCCGTTTTGGTCCAGTTGCTGGTATTCGGGTACGAACGAGGCATTCTGGTAGAACCGCACATCGTTGTTGATGGTGGAAACATCGGCCTGAAACCAGCCGCTAAAGTGCAAGCGAGGTGCATCGAGGTAGCTCACGCCGGTCGCCTCCGTAGATCTGTCGATTCTACCGCATCTCCGGACTTCCCTCCTCAGACCAGTTGTTCCATCAGGCCCGCCAAATATTCCCTATCCACCGGCCCCGACCGATAGGTGCGCGCGTCGAAGTACCGCCACAGGTGTCGCGCCTTCTCGATCGTATAAAACAACAACTGCTCTTCGATCAGGTCCTTTTCCAGCAATTGCTGGTTGAAACAGCGTACCGCCCCGGAGAGTATATACGGCACGCGGAAATCCTCGGTGGACACCGGCTCCGGCGTAGCTTCGAATTTGATTTGCAGGATGCGTCCGCGGGCGTTGATCTGGAACAGATTGATGCCCGTATCCGAGAAGCTTTCCATCCCATATTCCTCAGGTTGGAACTCCAGCTCGATTTCGGAAAGCAGTTGGTTCAGGTCGCGCACGAAATCGCCGCAGATGCCGTGCAATTCCAGCGCCGCCTGCCGTCGCAAAGAGCCGATCTCGCGCGCCCTGCGCATGCTGACCTCATCCTTGCGCGCCAGCGCGTCCAGACTTCGCGCCAGTTTCTTCAGGCGGTCGCTGCCCGGATGGGAGGGGCCGCGTGCGCCGGCCGCTTTAAATCCCCACTTGGCCTTCACACTAACCAGCATATGCGGACAGCGCCCGCATAATCAAACGCCGTGGGGCAGGCTCGCAGCCTGCGGCGGGCCTCGCAGGCGGCTGGCCTAGGCATTCACAACTGCCGCACCACCAGGCTCACACGCCCCTGGATCACATCCGGAGTCCCGCGGTCCGGCAGCGCGATGGACTGCCACCCGTCCGCGCGCCGGACCCGCAGATACAAATGCCCGCGGACGCGCCGCACTGACCCGATCATGCCTGTGCCGGACAAGTCCAACGCGAAGTAGCCCTCATCATCGGGACCCAGCCGGGCGGCCTCCGCGCGATCCAGCAGAACCACGCCGCGCCCGCTGAAGATCTCCGGGCGCAGCGGGTCCGGAGCCATCCGTGCGGCCACGGGAGACACCAGCCGATCCACGTCCTCCGCCAAGAATGGATATCCTTCCCGCCCTTCCGCTTGCGGAAACGGATGCTCCGGCCCAATCCAACCATCCAACAGCGCCACCTTGCGGCATCCGCTCGAGAACCATCCAGCGGCTTCCTGGGCGGACGGAACGGGCCGGGCGGCCGAATCCGCCGCGGTCAGCAGTTCCGTCAGGTCGATGCGCAGGCGCTGCAGGATCTGGTCGGCCATATCCATCGAGAGCAGCCGGGTGCCTTTCAAGACGTTGTGCATATGCGGCTGCGAAACCCCGGTGATGCGCGCCAGGCCCCGCTCGCTGATCTCGCCATTGCGCACGCGCGCGCGCACGTGCGAAACCAGCCGCATCTGGAGAAACCGGAAATCCACCCGGCCAAGACCCTCGTCCTATTTCTATCAGAAATAGGGGCCGCCGAAAATCATCATATTCCTTAGTTTTCGCTGTAGTACTAGGAATATTACGGGTAATATTACTAGTCATTTAACTTAAGTAATAAGAATGACATGCGTACTATGCCTTCCGGTATTTCCGGAACAATATCCGGACAAATCGGCAGAATTGCCTTGACGATTTCCCGCCCAGCGATAAATTTGAAACAAGTTTTGGTAGCGGCCGCCCCTGCATCATTCGGGTTCGCCGAGAGGACGTTTCAAGCCGATGAACTGGGATCGATCACAAACAATTGCGCTCGCAAAGACGACCTGTACGCATTGCCATGGCTATGGATTGCGCCCGGGCCGTAACGACCGGGAGGTTCCCTGCAATTGCGTCTTTCGAGCCATATTTCGCGCCTGCTATGGGCGCTTTCGAGAGTGCGTCAACAAGGACCGGCACTTGAGCCGGGTGCAGATCGAGTTCTGCTACGGCAAGGATTACCGCATCACCTATGGCCGAAAAGTGGAGGAGTACATCGCCGATTTTTGCCTGGTCAGCCGTAACGCGCTCACCTCCTTCGAGTACGATGTCTTCCGTTTCCATTACCTGTTGGGCGCGGAGTGGAAGCTGTGTTGCTGGCGGCTGCAAACCGATCGCGGCACGTTCTTCCACATTCTTTACAAAATTGAGCAAAAATTGGGGCGCGTATTCCGCGAACTGGAGCCCCACAGCCTTTTCCCTCTAGATGAGTATTTCGGCGGCACGATGCGCAACGATCGCCCCAACCGGGCCGTCGCGTTAGTGCCCAAACCTCCCCCGGCCAGGGTGCTGCGGCCCCCTGTCGGACTTTCCGCCGCCTAGCTGTCCGGCAGCGCCATGCGCTGCCGCCGGACTTTGGCCCTTGGTGGGCAGGCGGTTTCGCGCAATGTCACTTAGTTTTCCTGATCCGGACACTCTGGGCGCGATTGGAGGGCGGCCACTCCTGGCCGCAGCCGCCTTTTGAGGCGGCTCGATCCGGTTAAAAGCCGGCTGCGGGCATAATTGCCGCCCTCCAATTTATGCAGAATCGAACCGGACACAAAGCCGGGAAGGCGGGCCATGCGGGCTGGACCGTGTACATCAAAGCGGTCGGCATCCGTATCCTAACGTTCGCTTTGCGTGGCAATACATCCGCGGTAAGAACCGTGTGCGTTAGGAGCGCCCGCAAGGATCTGTGCGGGGGTACCGGGCAACCGGCATCCCTGAGGCGACCCGCCGGGCATCCCTACCGCGACCCGCGGGCTCTAAGCCCCGCTAGCCACCGGCGCCATGCGCCGCCGCCGCTTCTGGGCGGGCCCCCAGCCGCATCTCGGGCCCGCCTGCCTTCCTCCGCCGTGATACAATCCGGCCTTCGACCCGCATGGATCCCCTTACGCATTCCGCCACAGGCCTGTTTCTGGGCCGCGCAGGCCTAAACCGCTTCGCGCCGCACGCTTCCTGGATCCTCGTGTTGGCCGCCAACGCCCCCGATATCGACATCCTGACGCTCGCCGGCGGCCCTCTCAACTATCTCAACTACCATCGCCACCTCACGCATTCGCTCGCCGCCTGGCCGCTCATGGCGCTGCTGCCCGTATTGCTGGTGCGGCTGTTCACCCGTAAACCGTTTCCCTGGCTGCGGGCCTATGCCATCTCGCTGCTAGCGGTCGCCTCGCATCTGCTGCTCGACTATACCAACGTTTACGGCATCCGATTTCTGCTGCCGTTCTCCGCGCGCTGGTTCCGTCTGGACCTCACCGCGGTGGTCGACCTGTGGATTTGGGCGGTGCTGCTGATCGCGCTAGCGGCTCCCCTGATCGTGCGCCTGGTCAATGCCGAAATTGGCGCGCGCGGCAAACCCCCCGGCCGTGGATTCGCGATTCTGGCGCTGCTGTTTCTGCCGATCTACACTGCCGGCCGCGCCGTGCTGCATGCGCGCGCCGCAGCCACGCTGGACTCCCGTATTTACGCCGGCGCGGCACCCTGGCGCGTGGCCGCCTTGCCCTCGCCCGTGAATCCCCTGGCTTGGCGCGGTCTGGTGGAAACGCGCGATTTCTACACCGCCGTGGATTTCAACCTGCTTGAGGAATTCGATCCATCGCGCGGCGCCATTTTCTATAAAGCCCAGTCCGGCCCCGCCATCCAGGCCGCCAATAATTCACAGGTTTTCCGCGATTTTTTCAATTTCTCGCAGTTTCCCCTGGAGCGTACTCTGCCCCTTGCCGATCCCGGCGGCGCCACCCGCGTCGAAGCCCTCGACATGCGCTTCGGCACGCCCGCTCAGCCCGGCTTTCAGGCCACCGCCGACGTGAATAGCCGCTTGCAGGTCGTCCGCGCCTGGTTCGCCTTCGGACCCCTTTAGTGGGGCAGGCTCGCAGCC